>ERZ791630.17-NODE-17-length-170252-cov-13.2948_pt1 | contig 170252 bp, 216 predicted proteins | sample MGYA00510264_ERZ791630 | MGnify/ENA primary metagenome ERZ791630 (study PRJEB30046, sample SAMN00715150) | human gut metagenome | study: EMG produced TPA metagenomics assembly of the A metagenome-wide association study of gut microbiota in type 2... | reverse complement strand
AAGGATAAAGCCGCCGCGGCGGCTGATGCTATGGCTTGGGTGCATAATGTGCGTGAAGCGTACAAACAAGCGCACGGTGATAAAAACTTCTCAGATATGTTCGCCGAGATATTTGGGGATGGTACTCATTTGGTGGAATCATTTCAAATGTTCTCTTGGGCGTCTATAACTCCCAGTGGAGACCCTATGTATGAAGGTAATGCTTCTGCTCACATAATGTGGTCTCATATAGGTATGAAGTCAGCTATCATGCAGTATATCTGGGCGTGTGAGGATGCTGGAGACAGTAGGTCTGCGCAATCCGCTGCTGTGTTATTACAGCAATGGGTGATAAATGGAGACCCAGATAGTGCTTGTGCGTTAGTGGCAGAGTCTGTTGTACCAGCCCTTCTAAACGGTACACAGGTGTGGTACACTGTCGGTGCTTGCTTTCAATATGCGTATCCTGATACCAGTTACGCTCGTATGTATGTTGGATGGGACGACGCTGTTACTACTATGGGAGATGCTTTTAATAAATTGTACGGTGGTCATCCAACACCGGACACCACCCGTACCGCGCTAATACGCTGGATACTGGGTAGTCATTTTGTGAATGGAGTATGGACGCGAGCAGGTTCAATAGGTTCTTCTAAAACATTCAGTCCCGGAACCTTTATGAGCGCGGTTGCAGGCATGCAGTTATACGGCTACTCCATACACTGGCCCCTATATGCAACAAGCCCAGACAGTCCCGGTACTCCAGGAAAGCCAAGCACGCAAGACCCTCCCGGAAAGTTCACATGGAAGTTAACGCCGAATGGAACTATCGACAAAACTCCAGATAAAGAGATAAAAGCTCCGTCCACAATTACAGATTTAAACATTTCACAAAACGGGTGGAACTACAACAACTATGCCAAGTGGGAACAGCTGATACGTGGAGATTCTAAAGATAGTAACAGAATGCGAATCTACATTTATCATATCTCACAAGCACTGCCCGCTGATACAAAAGCCACGCGATATCAGCGTGACCAAGTAAAAGCAGGTGGTACAGCAGTCACTACATCAGTCGATAGAGTTACGCCCGGAGACGGTAAGATTCGTAACATTCCTGTCATAACTGAGTTGGCGAACGGTGTAGAAAGCCGAGACCTAACAGATGATGAAATGCTAACTATCCTCAAGACAGCCACTGGTATGACCTACACAGAAACCATCGAAGGACCTTTGGTAAACGGAGATACCCCGAATGGTGTGCGAGTGTCTTACGCCATCTATGTAGATGTAAACCCCGGAGGAACAGGTTGGCGTGCATTTGAGAATGACCAAGCAGAGTACGTCGAGTATCGTTCAGAACCAGGCACTTATACTTGGATATCTGATGACCCAGACGGTTATGCTGAGATAAAATGTGGATATTTTGATTCCACGAAGTACACGGAACCGTTTGAAGCTATGGCCGGCTCACCCACAACTGAGAACCTCTACTTCACAAGTGGTGGTCAGGAATTTGTGGCACAGATAAAATATCAGTACACAACCGATAAAACAGCCATTCGTAGCTTTGAGCAGAAATACACAACCGAAACTTGTGCAGGCTATTATTCTAGCGGACAGTTCTATACGACGGGGGACCAGCCAGATAACGGTTTACATCAGGCGGAAATTAATACCTGTGTTGATTGGAAAACTCACGTAGACGGTGTTAACTCTAAGAAGTGTTCTGAATGTGGATACGAGCATTATGCCGGCGCAAGTAAAAACGAGCCGGCTTATCCTACTAAGTATTCGCAGGAAGGTGGGGTAGGTACAGAGTTCACAACTCCCAGTGGCTTATGGGAAGTATACGATATTAAAGAAGTCGCGTGGGATTGGGTATCCGAGGGATGGGACGTTGACCATACTCACGAAGAACCTGACGGGGAGGGTGGAACCACAACAGTTGAAGATTGTGATGGTGCTGAAACACTTAATGAGTCAGATAAAACTGCGGCTGAAATAGCAACTATTGACCCCACTTCTTGCTCAGAGGGCAGAGTAGGTTCTTGGGAAAAAGTTAAAGCTACACGGTGGACTTTCAAGATAAGAGCCAACCATAAGGATTTCAACAGTGGTGCTACATCGACCAGTGGAGATAAAGCTACAACACAACTTACATCCTCTATAAAGTTTGAGCAGGATTATACGAATATGAACTATGCGAAGATTAAAGAAGCCCATGTGTGGCGTCTTGAGAAATCTCGTATGGAAGGTATTCGTCAGCTTACTTTTGAGGCAGATGATTCAATCCTTGCTACAGCTGAAGAACTGTCTAATGTAATCTTCAATGTGGCAGAAGCGGACAACGCAAAAGAAGGGCGTATGTATTACGCGCTCCATCCGACGAATGGTGACAATTTTGTCTTTACTGCTACACTTAAGACGCGTGGGTGTTGCGCTTGTCACAATCATTGCGCCGCTGAAGATTTAATCGATTCTGCAGAAAATCCAAATAATCAGTATGAAGAGGCGTGGTGTGTTTCAGACTATCTGGTACTTGAAGGAACGAGAGCAACAACCTCGCTATTGTATTACGAGTATCAGACCATGAACAAGGCGAATTCTTATCGACCTATAATGCGTATTAAAGTTTCAGGTCGGGATGGCGCTAGTCGGCAGGATAACGGTTATACAATTACTCGAGCCGAATCTGGTGATGAATTTAGAGGATTCGATGTGAAGGGCAAAGTCTTTAAGACTGAGCCAATCTCCTATAATGTTTACGCAAACGCTACTTACGGTACAGAAGAAAAGGTTTGCCAAAACCCGGAAACGTACTATGGTGGTAATGTAGAATCTGATGATATTTGCTGGGGTGGTTATAACGGTAAAGGCGCTTCGTGGAACGACACAACAATAGCGGCTGGAACAGATGACCCTTCAGTGGTAACTAAATACAGGGGCTTGGGAGGAAACAATAACTGGTTAGGTAAAGGTGATAAGAAAGTATTTAAGACTGGATACACCCACAATGACCAAGGAGAGACTGGTGGATTTAAAACCTCTTCTCCGCAAAAGTTAACTAATCCCAGTATACCTTTTGTACTAACTTATAACGACATTGATGTGCATGACGTAAAAGTACACAATGGACGAAAGACATTCAAGAACTCCACAATCTTCTATAATAATATCATTTCGTATGGTGGAGGTGCTTTATGGTCAGAGGACCCAGATACCACTTATAACATGAATGGTTTCAAGCGGAACACTGACTACAGTGACAGAAGTTCTGGAATTAATGATATTGTGATTCACAATCCAGTGTCGTCGCAGTTTGCAAAACTCATTCCGTTACCGCAGGATTTAGACCAGCGCGTGGATACTGAGTTGGTAATAGATTCTCTTAACAAGGATAATGGTAAGTGTCCGGGTAAAGCTAATGCTTGTCAGTACGCACATATCAACTGTGAGTACAATGGTACAAGGTACCACAATGACAAGTGTTATGTTGAAGTACGTGGTACGGGTTTAGCAACTGTGCCAGTTACTGGCACAACAACTACAGTAATGACACCAGTGACGACGACACAGAAAGTTTCAGGCTCCAAGCAGTTTGGATACACAGGTGGTCGTCAAACTTTCGTAGCTCCAGAAACAGGACGCTATACGTTCAATGTCTGGGGAGCACAAGGTGGTACAGCGAGCAACGGTGGTGCTGGTGGGCAAGGTGGTCATACGTGGGGTGATGTTTATCTCACGAAGGGTCAGACAGTTTACATCTATGTAGGTGGCGCTGGTGGTACAGGCTATAACTCTGGTGGTTACAACGGAGGTGGTGGCGGTGCCAATGATGGAGGTGGTGGCGGTGGTATGTCATCTATCTCTGTCGACGCGGGAAGTGCAGCGGCTCCAAGCAATAACCGAGGCACCACAGGACCATATTTATGCTTTGGCGAACCGTGTATGGCAACAGGTAAACATAACCGTAGTAAGTGTCCGTATGGACATAGTTGTAGTGGTTGTGTAACTTGTCACACCTGTGTAAATGGAAACTACCGTAAACCGGTCACATTGTGGAATAGCTCCAAAGGTTACATCCTTATAGCTGGTGGTGGCGGTGGCGCTGGTAACCGTAATGGTGGCGCCGGAGGCGGTAGTGTTGGTAGTACAGGTACCAAAGGCTTTGGCTACCCTGGTACTGGCGGCACTCAAAGCGCTGGCGGTTCCGGTGGAACTAACTATGGATTAAACGGTGTCGCCGGATGTGGTGGTTCAAACACAGTTACTGCACGCTCAGGCGGTGGCGGTGGCGGTGGCGGCTGGTTCGGCGGAGGAGCCGGAGGAAATGATTACAGCCGTTACAGAGACGTCGACGATTCAGGCGGTGGCGGAGGTTCTGGATTCATTAATGGAGGTTCCACTAACGGACAGAAGTGGGTTCTTAATGGAGGTTCATCTAATGGTGGTCGTTCCGGACACGGACTGGTTACTGTATCTTACACCATCAACAAAGAGGTAATTACTTACGTACCTGTAGTGAGTGGTAACTATACCTACGATAGGTCACAAGCAGACGTCATACCAGTAGAACTCAAACCTCATATTTACACGGCACCAGAGAACGGCACATATTCTGTACACCTTTACGGCGCCGCAGGTGGAGGTTCTGGTAAAGGTCAAGCTTCTGCTGGTGGTTTAGGCGGTTATGCGGCAGGACAGATATATCTTACAAAGGGACAGAGGATTCTTGTCACGGTAGGAGGTGTTGGGTCTAATGCGGCGACAGTAGGTGAACAACGTTCTGGTGGTTACAACGGCGGAGGTAATGGTGCTAGTGGTTCAGGTGGTTCTTTCGGCGGAGGTGGTGCAACAGATATCGCATTAAACTTTACATACCAGACAGCTAATGATATTGCGGCAAAAGCTAGTGGCGCCGTTGTACGAAATGGTATGGCAGATTTGACAGCTAGTGGCGCTTTCTATTGGGGACCGAGAATCACATCATACACAGGTCATGTTTACCGTGTAGATTATTACGGTGAGAATCTGGATAAAGCTAAGTTTGATTCTTTAGCTTACACTCAGAACTGGGCGTCCAACACGCTTAACAACGCCACATTATTACACTCCTATATTACGTCGGAACATGCGCAGTTATTCTGGAGAGTAAACACACCGTCTATTGTAACAGGGCAGGAGTTTAGGGTACACGGCAACGGTGCCGCAAGACTACGTGAAGTTTATGTGGTCGACATGAACGACAGACTTATGGTTGCAGGTGCAGGCGGTGGTGCTGACAACGCAGGCGGTACGCTAAACGGTAGCGATGATGGACGTGGCGGCGCTGGTGGTGGTTTAACCGGTGAAGATGGCTATACTAACGGAGTACGCAATTCAGCGAACAAAGGTGCTCAGGCTTCTTATGGGCATGCGCAAGGAATTGGTCAGGATGCTACAAGCGGTACTGATGAAGGTGCTGGCGGTGCTGGATGGTATGGCGGCTATAAGGGCAGTACTTCCAATTCTGGTGGAGGTGGAGGTTCTTCCAATATTGGTAAAATGCAGAACAGCATTACTAAAGTTGGACAAAACGCTGGAGCAGGTTATGCTATATTTGTGAAACCTGGTAAAGGCGAAACGGAGAATACACATAAGTTATCATGCGCTGAACCACATCATGCACCTAACAGTAACTGGCACAGATACACAGATGGCTGGTTACATGAAGGTGGATTCACCTGTACAGGAGTAGGGTGTAGGTACTGTGCTAACAAGGTAGATGTCTACTCACCTACTGGGCACAGATTCACTATCGATGATTTGAATAATCGTGCGTATATCATACAGCACGATGGACAGTTAATGTTAACAGATGGTAATGACGCGCATTGCGATGAGTGTAATCAGGATGTAACTTTCGATTCCTATACACTCGATAACAAGAACAATAAGCTGTGTGCGTGGAAAGCTACTGGATACGACGCGGCATGTTATTCAACAGTGGGTGCTACGAATCCAGAGTATCACTACGCTTTCGGAGACAATACCTGCTATGACCCGTGTCTGAATGATGATAATCACAAGAAGAAACATGACGAAGCGGCTGATGCAGGGCCACAGGAAAAAGCAGGGCAGTTTGTTGTGCTTGACTACGATTTTGAAGTGTACTTCCCGAATAGGGGTGACTTCTATGGCAACGGCGCGTTAGGTCTGCGAAATCCACAGAAACCTGAGGGATGGGGTTACATAGACTATATGGATACAACCACGTGGTTGAAAGAGAAATACGTAGTATTCCCGTTCGATGTAACTTACAAAGGTAAGACATTCCTATCAGGTGAAAAGGTAATGCTGGGAACTTACGATGAAGCCACATATACGTGGCACGATGATGACCCAGTAGATTATAAATACACATTCCATTGTTTGTTAAGTAATAGAGAGAAAGCGGCGGCTAGTATTCAGTTTGTTGCTAGAGCAAAGAACTGCGAGTATCCGGATATTCTGGAGAATCACGACGAGGACCACAACTATACACGTTACGGAGACGCTATTCGAGCTTACCATGATTCGGAGAAGAGTTACTTTATTGACGTGATTGGTCGTATCGGTGTGTTATCTATTGAGGACACGGGCGACTTCAGATTCTCTAACTACTATAAGCAGACAACGGATGGGTGGGCAGTTGACCAAGTAGTCCGGAATGTTGACTTGAGTAAACAGAATTTTGTTTCAATTGACCAGAAGACTATTTTCAACGATAATATATCCACAGCGACCAAAGGGCAGAACACTTGGGGACTGACGGATTGGATGGAACCCATTGACAAGCTACGAGCTTTCCCGCTAACACCGGGAGAGAATAACGTTAAGGCTTTGAAGAATCAAGCACACCGTATTGGTTACTCCGATTACATGTCGCTCGTTACAGTAGGCAACTACTATGGGGAAAATACGACAGATGACCCTGATAGATACAAGACACAGATTCAACCCTACTACTATTACTACAATCTCGAGACAAAAGAGTGGGTACCGATGGATGTGTATATCAAGGACGGAGATACCTATAAGTTAATTAACAAGTATGGCAGTGCTGATTCGACAGCTGATTACAACTTCTACTATAACTTGAACTGGGAGACGGAGTATGGACGAAGAATGTATACACGTCCAGAAGAAGATGCAACAAAAGCAGTTCAGGAGGCTTGGTTCCAGGCAGTTGATAATACTGCTGAAGGCTCTCTTGACCATATGAACAATATACAGATACCTCACGGTATCAAGTACCTGCATGGTACGGCAAATATGTTGTTCTTAAGGGATAGAAACAGAACCTTTATAGGTACAAGAAACCGTTACGGGACCAACACAGAAGAAGATGGTCGTGTGGCCAGTGTAAACTTTAATCGGCAAGCCCAGAGATGGCACTTTACTCTGGGACTACCATCTACATCAGCATTTGTACGTAAAGGTGAGCCGTGTACTCCTGAGAATATAGCTAAGTACGACATGGACAAGGGTGTTATTATTTGTGCACTCGATATACTGGCTAAGGGAGATGTGTGGACATTGCACTATGATGGAGTGCCTGTTGGAGAGCGGAGTTTCTATCTGTTCGATAACAATACAACGCTGGTTAGTTGGGAAACAGCCGGGGCAAATGGACCGGAGGATAAACAGGTCGTAGTTGTTTACACGGATGCAAAAACATCCAGACACGACTTAACAACCGAAGGTACGCATTAATATTTAGTAGGGTAGAGCGCAACAGCTCTACCCTCTATATTGAAAGGAGTTATTTCATGTGTAGAGTTATTGCACGCTTGGTAGATACTTCCGGGGATACACTAGGATATTTTACCAGCGAAAGTGACACGAAAGTGTTTACACCAGAAGAGATAACAAAACGTGTGAGTGATGGTGAGATACCTGAATTTAAAGATAAAGATATCTTTACGGTAAACAATTCCAATATTGAGGTTTCAGAAGTCATTCGTGCAGACTCTGTAAATGTCGCGCGTTTGATACGAAGATTAGCTAGGCTGGACAGAATACGGATGGATATGAACAGGCATCAGCATTCAGCTAGTGACCACTTATTTGATTACCTTGAGTACTGCGGTTGGAGTGTTCTCGATTATGTAAAGAAATATTTACAAAACATTCAACCTTACATGATTATTCGTAACAAGTCACAAGAACCTAATGAAAACTACGTATGTGTAATTGATGACATGTACGCTATCAGTCTTTACATTAAATTAGATACGCGACAGTACGACGAGGTGATTGTTTCTTTCCATGAGAGTGCGCAGGGGATGTTTGCTAGGAGCAATCGTTTTCGTGTCAAGAGCTGGAGATACGTACCTGTTATTGCAGAAGAAGTAAAAGCTTATGTACCTGAAACAAATAAGCGTGTCATCACCTTATGGGTGATGCGTGGGTTAGTCTGCAAGGAATGTACAGTAACCGCTACACAAGAAGGCAATTACTTTTTAGCGGATTATCTGGCTATTGAGGCCCAGTTGGTTTCTGTAGTCAATGAGTACATGTACAACATACAAGAGAATTTAAAAGAAAAAGAATTTGAACTTGACAATGAGATTTATAATAAAGAAGTAATTTATTTTACAAACTCACAGCAATTAAGCATTACATCTTACGGCAGGGACATAGTGTCCACTATCTCTTTATTGATAGACCATTCTCTAACGAGCAACAATCCGGATTATCGTAAATTCGCGGACGGTATACTGTCGATTTATATAGGCAATCTTTCACTGACAGATAATGAACGGTTACGTATCTATCAAGTCCTACAGTCACGTTATCAAATACAGGATAGCCCGCGAACACAACCGCTACTACAGCGTGTTTACAATTTATTGCAAGCTTCTCTTGGGCCTCATGCAGTTAAGAATCCAGCGACCACGGAAGATTTGTTAATTGGTGTACCGTCTGATGTTAAGGATAATTGGCGCAAAGAGATGCAAGCACCTCCTATTGGCATAGATGAATCGGGTGATAAACCGAGTTCAAAAGAGTAAGAGTATGTGTATTATTTGAACGTGCCAAACATATTATAGTGGTGGGAGGAAGTGGTCCGTTTGGGCCGCTTCTACCCTCACACTTATTACGAAAGGAGAAGAGCTGTGGTAGTACGAAAGATATTAAACTACACTCCTCACGTAGTTACTATTTACAGAGGAGAAAGAGTGTTACACAGTTACCCATCGTTAGGTTGCGCGAGGGTGGTAACTAAAGAAGAAAAGTCAGCCAGTATATTTGGTATTCCCATTAAACAAATCACAGATAGAGATGTTGAGGGTCTGCCAGCACCAGAGGAAGGAACGATATACATCGTATCCTCTATTGTAGCTTGGAGGTTAGCAGGAGTACGAAATGATTTAGTAGTGCCGGATACTTACAACAGTGGTGTCAAGACAGACGACGCCATAGTAGGCGCTACTAGATTTATTACTTACTCTGAAGTCGATTTTGAGCCTACAACTTTAACATCATTCATGGAGACATATCAGCTTAGAAGTGTGTTTCCTAAAGTTGACCACCTAAAAGATTTTAATCCATTGTATCTTTATTACAAGGGAATCGCTGAGGCTGGCGGTCGTTGGCCAGATAAAAGTGATATGCGTCACTGGAGTTTATTGACGTTGGACGAAGTTGTTAATGCGTTAACTCAGCGCGACTTGTTAACTAAGTACGTATCTGCGAAGGATGCGAACACAGCGGCGAGTAACTACATCTACAGTCACGCTGAAGTTGTTGTTTGTAGTGGTGCTTATTATTTCTGTTACAACTATTTGATAATGTAGGAGGTTAGTATGAAGTGTAAAAAAGGTCTTGATGTTTGTGCACATAAAAGTGCGGCTGGTTATTATCTTGGGACTTGGGATGAGGAAGGTCCACGGTGTCGTCTTACAACCGCTTATGCGCCTACTATTGAAGAGGCTATGACTCTCGAGATTGACAGAGAGTGTGCAACGGAGAATAGTTTTTGTAACGGTGGTACCGGATGTGGCTTGTGAAAAGCAGTAGGTACGAATGAGGTGTCTGTGTAAAAATAATAGGCTATTATGTATATTAAGGTGGAGAGGGAGAAATCCGTCTCTGTTCACAGATGGATGTAGCCTACAATTAAAAAGTAGCTAGGAGGACAGTTTAAAGAATGTCAATGCAGGATAAGATGATGACTGTTTCACATTATCTTGATACGGCCACATCTGCACGTAACCCATACACTCGTGCGGAGTATATTGACAAGGCTGTGTATATAATCGTAGATGTTCTACGGAGTTATAACGTAACCGTTGACTGTAGTTCTGCACGTCGTAGCTTTGCGGCTATGTTAGTGGATAAGTACAATCTTACTGCACCGGAAACTGGTAAGTGGAGAGATAGAAACTTGGCTATTGAGGAACTACTCTGGTTGTACGATTCCGAACTGACAAGTCGTGCCATATCTATTGGTATCATTGAGGATGTAGCTCTACGTTATTTGGAGGCCACTGTGAATTATGTTCCTACCACTTTGCATGAGCACTATGAAAAGTTGTTACATTGTACAAGCGTGTGCAAGGATAAGGAAGTTATAGCTTGGTTTATGGACCGTTACTTCTTAGAAGCCAGAGAGATTGCCTAATACATAAGTTTGATATAACCCGCACTCTGTAGTACATAACCCTAGGGTTATGAATTAAACTTATGGAGGTATCTAAAATGGAAGAACTCAAAGTGGTAGCTGTCAAAAAGAATGACGAGGGTAACCTGTCAAAGTTTAAGCTGAACGATGGTCGTGTTGTTAATTTCGACGAGTGTGCGGCTATGTGTGATTGTGGCGAATTAAGTCTTATCCACACTACAGGTAAGGATGGTGCTCCGGTAATTCGGTCTTATCCCGACGGAGACGAATCAAATAACTTATCTAATTTGCCTGAGTTTAACTAAAGGCAGGGCGGGATTAATTTCCCGCTTACATACGGAGGTGCCTATGGAAACAACAAAGTTTTTGGTAGGAAAGTTACTATACAGATTTGGCGCTGGCTTCATTACTTTTACATTTGAAGAAGTGGAAGGTATTGAGTGTCGTGAGTATTTTGCAGTACCGCAGGGTGATGTGTACAAGAAACATTACGTGGGGCAGGTGTGGAGTGGTGGATACAAAATGGTAGTAGGTAAGCAGTTACCTGAACGTGCACTCAAGAGGAGTTTGTTGGAACATACCTACAGACATATCCTACGGCGTATTAATATGGGATACGACTTCGCACAGTTCAAGAATTTAGTGGAGAAGGAGCTAAACGCACTATGAGTACAGGAGCAAAAGCGGGTATCTTCTTTATATGTACAGCTATGTTGATAGCGATGTGTTTCGGTTTCTTAGATTATCAGAAAGTAGAGACGCATGCTGTAGTCACAGACAAATATGTAGCGGCTAGTGCTCTGGGGCGCCAATGTAATTATGTAAAAGTAAAGGCCGAGGATTACGAGGATATCGTTGTTGTGGATGGGTTTGTCTATGGAAATATCGACAAAGGAGACCTAGTAACGATTACAGAGACAACATATCTTTATGGGCTTTTAACTGATAAGAGTCTAGTTACAGATTAAGAGGAGGTGGGTATGTGACACTATGTTACAAAGAAGTAGGGCATACAGCGTTGGAGGTTTACGAGCGTGTATATGAAGCGCATCGTAACATTAAATCGCTAGATATCAAGCCCATAAAAGATACGCCAGGATTTTACTATGTAGTGCTGGAGAAATACGATAACGAGGAGGATAGTAAGTACTTATGCGGACCTAAATCCTATGTACCTTCACCGTATTGGGGTAGAAAGAATGTGTTCATCGGATAGTATTGTGAGCGGTTCATTTTGCTAAAAGCAATCTCCGCAGATACTTAAAATTATGAAAGATGAAAAGGATTTTGTCATCCAATGTGAGGGTGATATAAACAGGCTGCACGAAGAGGTATATACGTTAGGAAATGAGAAGCATACTTTATGTAAAGTTGAGTTGGTAACTAAGGAAGCTGTTTTGCAATTAGTTGCGCCTCTGGGTATTTATAATCGACTTATAGATAACACTCACGTCTACGTAGAGTACGCTAGAAAAGGAAGCATAATTTTATATGCAGAGGTAATTGAATGACTAAAAGATTGTGGATAGTAGCGGCTACTTTAGCTGTAGTTGTGGCGATAGGAACAGCTACGGCGGCATATGTAACAAAACCGGAAACAGAGGAATTCACGCGAACATTTACAGTGCTTGAGAAGGAAGCGGTTCCTGGAGAACGGTATGGCCTCATAGCTACCAGCACAACTGCCTACCGTGTTACATTGGAGACAGAGGGTGGAAACGACGTAACAGTGAGACCTAATCGAAAGAAGTATTTACAGTTTCCTGCTGTGGGTAAATCTGTCACACTTACCTATGAATCTACGGATGAAGGTGGTAGGTTAATAACAAACATACTTGAGGTAAGAAATGGTAATTGAGTATCCCTATGATGTGGATTTGGATAAGATAGCCAAATCAGGACAGTGTTTCAGATTACGACGAAACGGTATGTATTATCAGTACGGTCCTTACGTAGTTATGCAGTTAGGACCAAAGAAGTTGTGGGTCGAGGACTGCGTTGAGAGTGTTTTTACACAAACTGCTGACTATGCTTATATTGAGAGTTTAATGCAATCACGTGGCGGTTATCTGGAGCGCTGTGCTTTGGCAGGCCATGGGTTACTGATACTTAATCAGCCATTGTTTGAAACTGTAATTAGTTTCATTATATCACAGAACAACAACATAAAGCGTATAGAGGGAATTATCGACAAATTGTGCGGTGGACCGGATAGGCCCTTCCCTCTACGTGATGAGTTATTGAATTTAAATATAAACGATTGGGAGAATCTTGGCGTAGGATATCGTGCTAGCTACCTATATAAAGCAGTTCGTATATGCGACAATGTTTTCCTGAGTAATCTTAAAACATGCGAGGCAACGAGCAAACAGCTTGGCCTCTTACAAACTATACCTGGAGTTGGTCCAAAGGTAGCAAATTGTATAGCTTTATTTGCGTTGAAGGCATACAGCGCTTTTCCGGAAGACGTGTGGATAAAGCGTATTGTCAATACGGAATTTAACGGCTATTTCGATTTGAGTTGGTGTCGCGACTTCGCAGGTATAGTCCAACAATACATGTTCTACTATGGGAGGATAATATAATGAAGAGTGCAGAGCAGAAAATCAGCGAACAGAAAATCAGAACTTTAGTAACAAGTAGCTACGATATCCAGGCATTGCGTATTTCTGTTGGCAATCGTATTGTAGCAAGCTTTAACGCTCAGCTGGGCATTCATTAGAATGATATGGGTAAGGATGTGAAAGACAAAGACGAAGAGGATAAGGAAGCAACGAAGACATTGTCGGTAATTTCTAAAGAGTATGATAAAATCACCGAAGCATACGTTGCTAACCAGCAGACTATTCGTGCCTATTTTAAGAAGAACGACCCGAGTCTCACTTACATCAAGAGTGAGCAGGACTATAAGCTGGTAGAGCGCTGGAAAGAACTTTTGCATACCGAACAGCAGATTAACAAACTTATTAAGACAGAGGTGCACGAACATCCTATGTGGGATGCGTTCTTCTCCGATGTTATCGGATGTGGCGAGCAGATGGCGGCAATCATCATTTCCTACTTTGATATAGATAAAGCGAGGCATCCATCTTGTTTCTGGAAATACGCTGGTCTGGATGTTGTAGACGGAAAAGGACGCAATAGAAGCTCCGCTATGCTCGTAGACCGGGAGTATGTAAATGGAAGTGGAGAGGTAACCAAAGCTAAGGGCTTATCGTACAACCCGTTTGTTAAGACAAAGAGGCTGGGTGTGCTGGCTACAGGATTTCTTAGGAAGCCGGGCTGTCACTATGAGCAGGTATATCGTGATTACAGGGCGCGTATTGAACAGCGAGAGGACTTGGAAGGCGCTACTGCAAGAAAACACCGTATGGCTTTGCGGTATTGTGCTAAGATGTTTTTACGGGACATGTGGGCGGTATGGCGTAAGCTTGAAGGGTATGAGGTAGGTATCCCTGAATACGAAGTACAGTATTTAGGACACAAGCCACATGGGTATAATGAAGCTACTGAGCAGTAACCAATGTACCAGAAGTGAAAAGTAACCCGCCACTTGCTAGTGTACCAGATATGTTAAGTAACCCATCAATATAGAGTGTACCTAATTAAGCAAGTAATCCATTAATTCTCAGTGTGCCTTAATAAGCGAGCAACCCATGACATGTTAGTGTACCCACAGGAATTTAGTTACCCGTAATAATAAAGTGTACCTACGGTACATAGTAACCCACGAGCAATAAGTGAACCTCAATGTATCAGCAACCCTTTATAGAAAAGTGTATCAGAAAAGATAAGTAACTCGTTACAGGATAGTGAGCCTTTACGCGATAGTAACCCAGGTGGTTAAAGCGTACCGATTTAAAAAAGTAACCCAAATACATTTAGTGTGCCTTGGTGGAGTAGTAACCCTCACGTGAAAAGTGTACCATGGTGAAATAGTAACCCGGACATGATAAGTGTACCTTAAACAGCAAGTAACCCTGGATAAATAAGTGTGCCATTGGAATCTAGTAATCCGGATATGTTTAGTGTACCGCAATGACCAAGTAATCCTTGAAAAATTAGTGTACCTTAAGGAGCCAGCAACCCTTGAAAAATTAGTGTACCGATAGAATGTAGTAATCCATATCAGATATGTGTACCACAATGATCAAGTAATCCGTGAAAAGTGAGTGTACCAATAGCAGAAAGTAATCCATGCGTAGCTAGTGTACCAAGATTAGCAAGTAATCCCCACATCACAGCGTGTACCAAGATTAGCAAGTAACCCACGAACACACAGTGTACCGTACTTATGCAGTAACCCGTAAATAACATGTGTACCGATATGAATTAGTAATCCCTGGGAGCTAGTGTACCAATAGAAACCAGTAACCCATTAATAGCGAGTGTACCATCGCGAATAAGTAACCCAATCAATGATAGTGTACCCGAAAGGAAAAGCAAACCCTTGTAATGTAGTGTACCTGAAAGGAAAAGTAACCCGTGGAAATGTAGTGATACGAAGTAAAGAAGGACTGTAGATGGAATACGTTTTAACTTTAATTGTAATAGCGGTAGGTTTCTTGGATTGGTGTCTATGTGCATGTCACAAGACAGACCCTGCGTTTTTACAGGAAGCCGAAGATGCTTTACAAGAAGCCTGGTGTAAAAACCCTAAAGAGGTGATAATATGAATCTTTTAAACATGGACGGTATCGCAACGCCCACAAAGCGTTTAGTTAGCGGTGCTGACCCTAAAGAATGGGTTACCTTAGGCGGTGACCAGTATTTGATGAAGTGGGGTAAGCAACGTAACGAGCTGGCTCCGTTCAGTGAGTTTGTAGCAAGTCGATTCTTACGTTACATGAATATCCCTGTTCAAACCGTCGAACTTGTTATTTATAAAGACTCGGTCTGTGCAATGTGTTCCGATATCGGAACAATCAAGCAGTTTGCTGATATCTCGGAGAGTAGCCTTGATACGGATAAGAACGATAAAGTCTATATCTTGGAGGACATTCTTCATGAGATAGCGAGCATGCGTAAATTTACGCCAGAACAACGCACGGAGATTGCTACTATCTTTAAGCGAGTCTTTCTGTGCGATGCCGTGTTGGCTAATCGCGATAGACATGTAGGTAACTGGGGATACAGAGATACCGGTGACTTCTGTCCTATTTATGATAATGGGGCTAGTCTGTTTCCCGGACTGTTGCATAACGAGGAGCCTAACCTCAAGAGACTTTATCATATATTGACTATTGAGGAGCCGCGTAGTCAAGTACAGATACGCGCACAGAGTGGTAAACTGAAAAAGTTCAATTATCATCGCCTTCTGGAAGATACTGAACTGATTAATGAGGAACTGAGTTGGATTAAAAAGGCTAATGTTCCGGAAGCTATAAATTGGGCTGTTGCACCCCTACCACCGGAAATGGCGAGACATTATCATTATGTTATGTATCTTAGGTACTATTGCATAATAGAAAGAGAGGACTTCAATGACGTCTTTAAAAGACTTACAAGCCTATCATATGAAGCCCCATCGAGCGTGCATGATATATTGGAGTGGGCATCCGATATGCCGCTTAACGGAGTGGGCGAGTCCGTATAGCGATGAGGTAGCGTATGTTTATACGCCCGATTGGAAAGAGATAGACGCTTGCAAGGCTCCGGATATTGACGGTTTAGATATGTCGTTAAGACTGCAGAATTACGTGCGATACAACCGCGTGCCGGCATTTCTCTATAAACGTTTCTTACCATCTTCCCGGCCTGATTGGGATGTTTACATGGAAAGATTTGGAATGCCTAAAGAGTTAGGCAGAGACCCGTGGGAACTCATGCTCTATGCTGAGGGCCGTGTAAATGAAGATGATTTTACAGTAAAAAGATTAAACATAATAGGAGGAAAAGAAGTATGTTAGAGACTATGGACAACATGACACTGTGTGGGGTTATCAGCTGGAATGATAACTGGGAAGGTATTTATGCCGACGAAACCGGAGCGCTGTTAATGGAAACCTATGCGGATGATAGCTGTTGGTATATCACCGAGGTAAATATCGGTAAGCCGTTGGCATTGGATAACACCGGAGACCTTCAGCGCAACATTGACAGCGGACTGTATGGTGACGAAGTAATTGGCGTCGCTTACGGTTATGACGGTAATATCGTTGTGTTCCTGGACGAGAATATGGCGGTTGAAAGAAAACTGTGGGAGCCGAAAGTAGATGTAGGCGCTCGGTTCTATTACAGTACCGATGAGCAGTTTGAGGGTGAGGACTATACAGACTAACGCGAGGTGGATATGTTAATCTACGATGCTATAAACAAAGAGCTTACGCTCTGCAAAGTAAAAAACCCAGACATGGGAAGCAGGTTCGATTTGCTTAAAGATATTCGCGAGTCCTATGCGGATTTTCTGGACAATCGTCTGCTTGATGTTATGGAACTGATTAATACGAGTTTGCGGGATGATTACGGCGAGTCCCGCAAACTTCAGTTCACAACAGAGAAAGCACCTGGCGTGCGGGGTGAAGAGGACCGTATCAGAGTTATGGCTAAAGTACCGGGGAGACCCGCAACCACAGCCATACCAGTGGTCACACTGCCTTACATGGACAATCTCGGCAAGTTACACTTTCACGACAGGTCTGTGAAGTCGGTCGTCAATAAGATTGCGTCCGCCGACGATTTATCCTATGATATGAGCCGCAGTAGTTTGAGTATTGTTCTTAAGAAAAGAACAATCAAAGTTGATTGTTCAAGTAAAACTTTCGACTTTAAGGTGTTGGGTAGAAAAGGTAAACAGATTCGGTTGGCTGACCTTATTATTTATCTGGCTCACTTAGAGGGGGAGGATAAGGATATTCACAACCTTATTCGCAATCCTACCCTACAGGCGGCCTTACAAAACACTGACCGTATGAGTGCCGGATATCGCATACCTTATCAGACTTTTATCGATAACGATATTGAGAACGGTTCACAGCTGTTAGACAAGTTGATTAACGATGAGGATTATCGTATCGGTAATGTGCGTGATTCATTAAATGCCGCGGTATCTTTAGACCGGGCTATGGGTGAGGTGTTAAGTCGGCCTGTATTAACATACAGCGCAGGAACTTATATCACACCTGCTGTTTTGCAGGATATCAAGAAACACAAGATAAACCAAATTTATATTAAAACTTTAATACCGGCGCCAACTAAGAAAATAAACGGCAGTCTCATCCCATACAAACGTCATTTGCAGTATACAATGTTACACAAAGGGATGGAGGTAGGCGACTTTATTCGCGAGAATGTGTCGTCATTGGCGGAGTTCGATATTGTACCGGAAGATACTATGCTGGGCGAAGGCGACTGGTCAATGAATGGTCAATATGCCACAAGAGCTTTGCTGGAGTTCATCAGGGATGCGGGAGAACCGGGAGTTTGTTTAGGCGATAAGCGCATTCCTTATCCATTTGAGACCGAGGTAATAGGTAACTATACTTTGCAGTATAAAGATGTGTTTTCAGACGAAGAGTGTTTGGCTCGGAATGTAGACCCTAAAGCTTGGTTCTGTTATAAGGACAATCCAACTTGTCAGAGTGATTATCGCCGTGAGAAGTTATCGAGTGATGACTTGCTGGCGATATACTCGACTCTGGGTTATATGTTATTACGCAATGTCAACCTGTTCATGGACAGAGACAGAGACTTTCTTAAGAAAGTAGAACTGGTCGATGTAGCTGTTGAGAAGGCGCTTACCAAGGCTATCAGAACGCATATGCGGACATTTGGTCAGTATGTGGTTAAATACATCAAGGATGGCGTATCGCAGAAGTCAGGCGTAAATATATTCAGCGGACTGTCCGACACTTTACGTAAGACTATGGGCGCGGACGCAGAAGCTACGACAGAAACAAGTGATACAACAAACTACGTGGCTGAGCTGTCACAAGCTACTCACATCACTAACCGTATGAAAGAAGCGCCTGAGGTTATGCGTCAAATCGCTACGCCTTATTACGGAAGAATTTGTCCTTTTGAAACGCCAGAGGGTAATCAGTTAGGTCTTGTAAATAACAAGGCTATTGGTTGTCACATTGTGGATGGTAACATGTTTGTACCTGTAAGAAAAGTGTTACACGAAGGTAATCGTATACGTATATCTGATAACATTACTGAGGTTTCAGTTAAACAGGAAGTACAGTTGCGTATCACGGATATTCTTCAGTTAGTGCCTGACAAGGACGAGGGTTACTACCAGAATACTCGCGTAATTGCCAAGGTACCTAACCCTGACCCAAACGGTGAGCGGCTCGTTTTTGCCAATGTCTATGCTGAGGATTTGGATTATGTCTATGCTCATACAGAAGAATTTATATCTGTCACCACATCACTGATACCATGTGCATCGTCTGACGATGCCGTACGTGTATCTTTCGGTAGTAAGATGATTAAGTCAGCTATTTACTTGCTTGACCCGGATGTGCCCAGAGTTTCTACTTTCATGTACCGGTCAATATTTGACAGTTCAGAAGCCTATCTTATTCGAGCAAGAAAAAGCGGAACCGTTATTGACGTAAGCAAGGGAATGCTTACTGTTATGTATGATGGTGATTCCGACGAAACAAATTACAAAACTGATGAATTCAAAGTAACAAAAGATTCGGTAGTCTTTATGCGATACAAAGTAAAACAAGGCGACCGGTTTACGCAGGGTGAAGTTCTTGTTGACTGTTCAGCTTCGCAGGAAGGTGTTTATTGTCCTGGCAAGAATGAGCCTGTCGCATATATGTCTACGGGATACAATTACGAGGATGCGATACAGGTAGGCGACAGAGCGACTATTGACTTTATTTCGATAGGTTCCAATACTATATCGAGAAAACGTGGTCGCGATTCCAAGATTAATACCACTAACATGTATAAGTATTTTAAGCGCGGTGATGTGGTAACAGATGTAACTACCGTTACTGAGAAGGGCGATAAGATAACTGAATCCATTGTATCCAATCACGGTTCTGGTATTTGGTATTCTTGGGGTGAAGTGCTTCAGGGTGGTCAGATGGTTTATAAGATTGACCTGATGGGATATAACCGATTACAGGTTGGCGATAAAATGTCTGGACGTCACGGCAACAAAGGAGTTGTGGCTCGAGTTTCACCCAACAGTGAAATGCCTATGTTAGCTAACGGTATGCCTGTAAGAATGTTACTAAACCCGCACGGCTTACCCTCTCGTATGAACACGGGACAGGTACTTGAAGCACATTTAGGTTTAGTAGCCAACGTATTAAATATCACTATTCGTTCCGACTCTTTTAATGGTGCGAGTCATGCAGAAGTTCAGTACCTTATGGAGTTGGCACATGAGTTAGCCAACGCGCCGAGTGATGAAGCCGGTGTAGCTATAGCGCGAAAATACAATCTGGATGAAGGGTTGGTGGAGCACATTGCTGAGCAGATGCCTAAGATTCGAGATTGGGCCGGCGTGTTCGATAAATACGGTGACGCTTATCTTTGGAATCCGGTAACAATGGAATGGTTTCCATTCCCAATTACTATTGGATTCCCGTACATTCTTAAGATGAAGCAGGAAGCTGAAACTAAGATACATGTGCGTGCTGGATTACTCGAAGAGACATATATGACAACCAGCGGACAACCCACAAAGGGTGAGAGTATGGGTGGCGGACAGTCTATCGGAGAGATGGAATTAGCCGCAATAGCGGCCTATGGAGCTTCAGAGCTGTTATATGAGATGTGTAACGCTAAGTCAGATAACGAAGTAGAGCGTGTCAATCAGGTGTTATCCTCTATTGATTCGCCTTTGCGTGTACCCGAGAAGTACGCGGCTCCAAGGTCTGTTATGAATTTAATGTACGTGTTAGAATCGTTTGGTTTAATACTTGAGGATAGTGAGCAAAAACTGCCTGACGTATCCTACGAGACTGCACGTGAGAGTTATGTTTACGATGTCAAGAAACTCATTAAAGAGAAAGAAACCGCATCGTTGTATGTAGCTAAGGAAACAAGTAATGTGAGTACAACCAATATGGTAGAGGAACTAATGAAAGTTCTATTCTAACTCACTCAGGAGGATACAGGTGACAGGGAAAACACATATGATATGTAGTACAGCAGCTGTCGCCGTGTTCGCATTAGGACATTCTGAAGGTGTGGTAATTAACGGAACAATGATATATCCATGGTTATCTGTGGCATCCGCCGCAGTAGGTGCATACCTGCCTGATATGGATATACAGCAAAGTAGACTTGGACAGCAATTCAAACTGCTGTCCAAGAATATGAAACATCGCGGTATTACGCACACATTACTCGTACCAGTTTGTCTACTGGCGTGCATGGCGGGGATGCATAGTAAAGCGGCTTGTGTTATTGTCAGCCTTATTATAGGCGTTTTAACTGGAATGCTTTTTGATGCTAAAGGCACTTGTAAACGAGGTAATCTGGTTAAGAAGATAATGACATTTATTAAAAATAAGAAAGGCTTAACCACAACAGTGGCTATGCTCGTTCTCACCTATTTATTCCCTAGCACAGGCGCAAGTTTGATATTCGGTTTGTTTGCTGGGTGGACATTGCATATATTCGAGGATTTGTTCAACAAGAAAGGTTGTCCAATCTTGTGGCCTATCGCTAAGGGTCATGTACATATTGCAACGTTCAAAACTCGGCACTGGTCTGAGTATGTATTTTTATTCTTGTGGTTGGGAGGTTGCGGAATATGGGCTTTCTTGATTCTGGTTGGTTAATAACTAACGGAATGGTAGTCTACCCTGAAAATATTGACCCACGCGTGGCTTATAAGTTTGTGCATGAGGCTATATACGACGGGCATTTACCGATTACAAAGATAATCGGATACCACATTATGGTGGATAACAAAAAGAAATCGGTGCGTAGTGAGCGTATCTTGGAGCGTGACCAGAGTTGTGCGGACGATAGGTTGTCTGTAGCTTCTAATCTGTCAAAGATTATTGTTATGGATTACACAAGTCCGCGCGCTCACAGCGCTCAAGTGAAAGGATTAATTGATATTCACAACATCGCCTTTCAGTTCTCACAACGGAGGATACCGATACTTTCTACGCATGAGAAAATTCTCACAGCTTTGGATACAGCTAGCTTGGATGTTATGCTTTCCACGAGCACAGGATATCGAGATGCTAACGAGAACTTTGAGAAAATTATGGGGACTAAATTAACAACGTCTCGTACACGTTACTTCCCTATTTTCTCATATCATAATATTATGGATTTTGCTAGAGTTCTGCCTTTTAACGGAACTCTGGTGCAGTTAAAATATGATTGTGGGATGACAGACGAGTATCTCACAACTGTATTTGAGAAACTATTTGAATTGAAACCCGACAAAGAGTGGTGTAAGAAATATCAGGAGATTCTAAGATGAGTTTAAGGTTGAGGCCGTTTAACGGTTTAGATGATTTACACTACTTATACGGAAGTCCTGTCGTTACGGCTAAAGATATAACTGAGCCTGTCGATGCGGATTTGCGAGATAAGTATAAGCTGTCAAGAGCCAGCGCTCACGTACGCCGCTACATCGATTTAACTCTACCTTGTATCAACAGCCTGCTGTGCGGTAGTGGTCATAAGTTAGCCGCTAAGCTGTTAGGTATGTCTGGGGAAGAGCTAGAAGGTATTGCTAAGTTCACTTATTGTGTGGATAAGCGTACAGGAGAACTTATCAGTACGCCAGAACGTGGAAGTTCCCCAAGTGATTACTTGTTCAACGGACAGGCGTTGTTATATTTTATTAACAATCTACATGTAACAGAAACTATTCACTTGGAAATATCGAGCAAGATTGCTGGTCTTATGGGTAGCTGTGTATTTGAGATACAGCAAGGAGAGGGTGATTTTCAGGTATATGGTGACTGGTGGGTGAAAGTAACCGATGGTGCCTTGCAGCCTACTATTACGCAGGATACTTTTACAGACGTCATGACAAGTCTTTTTCAGGCGGGCAAGTTAACTCGCTTGAGTATGCTAATTAACCTACTTAATACTTGTGGGAATGACCAAGCGGTTAGAGACTATTTAAGTCGGTCGTTAGTATACCATCATTTGCCCGTAATTCCCTACTTCATGCGCCCTAGCTTACACAAGAAGGACCATCCGCTGACCGCGGCTTACGTGCGTTTGTATACGACAAACAACAACTACAGTATGTACGCAAACGGTTCTGTTGAGGACTTTAAAGAATTCTACAAATCAATCTATGCGTTACTTACTTCGATAGTGTGTTACAATTATTTCGATGGTGGTGAGTTGGTGTCTCCGGACCGGGATATGAAACAGATACGTCCATTGCTGGAGACGATAAAGGGTAAGCAGGGAATGATACGTGGTACATTGCTGAAAAAGAAACAGGATTACTCTGGTAGGTCTGTTGTGGTTATTAGCCCATTTATGCCTATCGACTGTATCGGCGTTCCAAGAAGCATGGTGCCTAAGTTGTATCGACATTTTGCTCTAAACGATTGTAAGTTTTCTCCGGAAGAAGTATTGGAGAAAATCAATGATAGCGGCTTCGACGAGATTATTGTGAATGCTTTAATACGTAAAGGAGTTATCGCTAGCACACCTATGTTGTTAGGGCGTAATCCTACCTTGCACAGAAATGGTGCGCAAGGATTTCACGTAGTCTTAACTGAGGGTCGTGCAGTAGAGGTTAGTCCTTTGGTGTGTCCCGCCTATAATATGGACTTTGACGGTGATACTGCGTGGAATGCTATATCTTTGAATCCTAAGGCAAACCTTGAGATTGAGAAGTTAATTCTTACAGACAGGAACATTCTTTTGTCCAAGACAGGAGAGAGTACTATCTGTCCTCGTATGGATATTATATACGGTTTGTATATGTGTACCCGTGCGGGATATGCTATGGGAGCTTCGGTTGCAAACTTCAAAAATGCAGTTGAACTTAAGGAAGCTATTTACTCGCAGAAAGTGCGAGTATGGGACACGGTTACTGTATCGAGTATGCGGACAGACGTAGCAGGTAAGTTGGCGTTTGAGTCTTGTTTGACAACTGATGTGGCAAGGTCTATGGGAGAAACGCCAGAGATAACAACGAAGACCATAAAGCCGTACATCGAGAGAATGCAGAATTTGCCTACACATGTGTTTGATAATATTATCAACTCATTGGTGGAGTTAGGTTTCAGAGTAGCCTATCTGTACACCTGTTCGGTCTCTATGCTGAAGCCTTTAACCAGTGACACGGAAGCGGCGAGAGAGTTCGACCAAGCATACCAGCGATTCCATGAAGCCATGGCACCTATTGATGAATTAAATGATTTAGGTTTGTATGATTCAGAAACGTATGGTGTCGAGTATAGCAATCAATTAAGGACTGTGGATAAAGCGCTGTCAGAAGGCATCTACGATAAAGTAGGTGACGACAGTATGTACACCTTGATGGCTAAATCAGGAGCACGCGGTAACAAAAGCAACTTAGTGCAGATGTTTGGTAGCAAAGGTCGTATACAGAAGTCTGACACAGAACTGTTTAATGTTGTTATCGAGCACAGCTTGTGCTCACAGTTAACACCTAGCGAAGGATTTATAGCCGCTAATGGCGCGCGTAAAGGACAGATTTCCAAGTCCATAAAAACAGCCGACACGGGTTATCTGACACGTAAGATGGAGCATGTTGCTTCTCCTCTTGTTATTACGGAGGTGGACTGTGGTACTCATGATGGTATCACGATAAGCAAATCTGTTATAGCTTCTTTCTTGTTTAAGGAGAATATGAACTCGCAGGAACGTGCCGCACTCAACAAAGAGGCGAGTGATATCTTTGTAAGATTTGTCTCAGGCAGGTATCGTGCTGACACGGGTTTGAAAATAACTAAGCAAGAGGCGCGTGCGATTGCTGATAAATCATACGATGCTAAAGTAAAAATCAGGTCACCACTTAAGTGTAAAAATCCTTGTTGCCAGAAGTGTTACGGTAACGATACATCTACCGGGCGTTCAGCCGCTGTGGGTTTAGCTATTGGCATGATTGCCGCCCAGTCAATGGGCGAACCCTCTACACAGCTTACTATGAAAGAGTTCCAGAAGGGCGGCACTGCGGGGTCTTCCGCATCACCGTTCGACAGACTTGAAGCTTTATTATCGCAAAGCGATATTAAGAAGGCCGCTAAAGAGGGCACATACGGGACATACGACCCGATAGCGTGGGCACCTGGGACCCTGAAGAAACAAGACTACCCCGGAACTAATATTCTTTTGGAGATTGTTCCTCCGGATGATATGTCGGATGAAGAACGGTCGAAGTACGCTTATAACATTAAGCGTATTGTACCTGAGAGTGTTGCTTATAAAGTAGAGCAGAAAGTAAGTTTCGGCGAACCGTTAAGGGTAACTCGTGGGGACTGTTACGTGCAGGAAGTGGCGCAGTTATGTGGAATTGAGGCCGCTCAGATGACACTTCTCTACTCACTTTATTTCCTATTCAGAAGCCAGGTGGACTTAGTGCCCGTGCACATTGAAACAATGGTAGCTTCTATGACAGGGTATGCGTCAGTCACAACTAACCTGAAAGATTTGAAAGTGGGCAAGTATTATACCCCACATCAGTTACACACTTTAGGGTTGGATTATTCGCGCACTAGATTCGTGGGAGCGGTACGCGGAGTGGCAACCGTAGTTAATACAAACGCTAACTTCATGGAATCCTTAATAATGGAGGACCAGAGACGCGTGCTATCGGAGGCTGTCTTGAATGGTTTAATAGACTTGGAGGATAATCCGCTTGTACAGATTGCTTTAGGTCAAAGGGCTAAGCTTGGTACTGGAATGAATGAGAACTTTTTGGAGGATAGATAATGTCTTATGAAATTGGTGACGTTATTCTTTGTGGCGTTATCATTGGAGTTGTTACCAAACCGGGTCGGCAGATTACTTGTGCCGGCTCGGATGGAGAGGAGCATATTTTCAATGAGAAGAAATGTACTTTAGTATGCTCCTATAAGGATACGCTCAAAGCGTTCGAGAAAGGAATAAGAACATGTTGTTAGGAAGTATTGCAGTAGCTAATGACTTGTTGGGCGTTGTTGTAGACAGTACGCCTACCACGGTAACTTTGCGTGATAAAGACGGAGAGAACCACGAAGTTGTAAGAAAGGCATGTGTAGAGGTTTGCAACAGTCATGCATATGCTGCACTTTGGTATAAGAAATTGGACAGTAAGCGAAAGAGGTAGGTGCTATGAAAAGAGTTAATATTCTCGGTAAAACCTATGAGTTACTACCAGATACGCTTCGTAAGTATGACGGTTATTACTATGACGGTGAGGTACTGGACCATGCTCCGGTGAATAGCAAAATCGTAGGGTATGTGGTAGAAGAAAAACAGAAGATAGCAATATGTAAACGAGTACGGAAAGAACTGTACCCTGTGCTGTATGCTGTGGTAGGGTTAGCCGGAATAGTGACTCTAAGTCTATGTGTTGCAGTTATTCTCTTTGATGTTGAAGTACCACATTGGACGATAGAACAAAATGGTGACGACGTGGTTGGTGTTCTTGACGATGGTGTTACTAGAACTTCCCGTACATTCGCGTATAGTGAATATGTTACGTACGATGGGGAGAATGTTTTATTGTTCTTAGACAGCAAGAATAAAGATGCTGAGATAGCCGTTACAGCAGGTGGAATTACATCGACGTATTTACCTGTAACAGAAGCTTTCTCCGTACCTATACAATTATCGATAAACGAGCAGGAAATAACGCAGGGTGTTCTACATCTAAAAGTAGGTGAAGAGATTACCGATTATCCGTTAGTGATAGAATACTTGGCGAGTAATACACCTACTCTAAGTGTTGGTAATATTAGTGATAATATAGAAGCTAATCGTCAATACGAAGAGGGAGTGCCTGGGCAGTCTATGTTGCCAGAGGAAACAAAAGATAAAAATGACTATAAGACTTACGAAGATAGTAATAGCAACTTTGAGTCATTCAATAAGATAACGTATAAAAATCCTGATGAACCCTTGGAGGGTGAAAGCGAGGACGAAAGTAATGAGTGATTACGAGAGATTTATCATAGCACGGTGGATGTACTCTATCGGTGAACAGATAATGTCGGATGCCGAGTACACTGTGTTATTTGATACTATAAAGATTACACACCCGGATAGTGTTTATTTAACACGTTCTTGGTCAAGCGACCCTTGTCCTATAGAACTGCTTAAAACTTATGGGTATGAAAGTGCGATACGTGACATTGTTTTGTCGGACAAGACGGAATCTATTCCCAGTATCAATGACTGGGTTACGTTGCGTGGTATGTATTCAGATTTAAATGAAGAGGCTATTTTATCTTTCAAGCATGATGGCTGGAATATTCAAGCAGACTATTATAACGGTGAACGTGTAAATATACAGACACGTGGTCGTTTACGGGATGCGATATCTGCTAAAGTTCTGGGAGATATGATACCGTACACAATACCTGAGATGGGTAAACGTAAGATATGTATGGAAGCCACTGTACCTCATAGTGCGTTTGCAGAAATGAAAGCTGAGATAGGCTCAAGGTCACAGCGTGGAGCCGTGTCTACTTGTTTAGCACGTCCTGAGTACACATCTAAGTTATCATTGAACGCGTTCTCTATTGTGGGAGACGAACAGATAATGAATCCATACGAGTTGCTGGAAGCGTGGGGATTTAAGACTGTGCGCTGGGTGAAGGTGCATAACTGGAACGAACTTGTATCTGCAATGCATGCTCTTGATAAAGAGCACAGTGCTTATCCGTATCCAACTGATGGTCTAGTTCTGCGTTGTTCATTAACGCGGGCAATTAGATTATTAAGTTGGGAAGAACCTATTTACAAGTCATATGTCACTGGCTATGAGGAATCCTATGGTATGTATCGTATTGGAGTCAAAGCTCGGATATATCCGGTGCACTTGCCGAATAGTACACAGCGTTTGGTGTCCTGTACGAATTACCAGAGGGTCATTGACAACAATTTAAGGATAGGCTATCCTATAGCCTTCCGTTTTTCATCAATGGCTATTGCAGATTTAGACGAAGAGTCTACGAGACTTCTGCAAGAGCAATGGTCAGGGAGAGAGGATGAGTACAGGCAGTGGGTAGATGAAAGAGAGCACATATTAAGTGAGGGTTAGACTTCATATTTTAATTCTGCTCTTCGTATTAATATCCGCCTTTATAGCTTATGGTAAACCATTAGATGAACCTATAGCGAGTGTTGAGATTTTACGACAACCGCAACGAGTGGTTTACGATATTGGAGAAGATGTAGACCTGTATGGGTTAGAGCTAAGAGTAACCTACATCAGCGGCTACACAGAGACCGTAGGATATGCCGACTTGACATACAGTGGTTATAATCCACAACAGGAAGGTTCTCAACTAATAGTTGTGCAATATGGTGAATACTCGACTCCATTAGCTGTTACAGTAAAGAAGGGTACTTTACGTAGTATAAATGTTAAGTTAAAACAAAGTGGAACTTGGATAGAAGGTAGACGTTTATCGAAAGATGATTTCGTAGTGACTGCTACCTATGACGTCGGAAGTTCTAGGGAAGTGACTGACTATGGGGTTACTCCGGACGTAGTAGTCGATGGGAGAAATATCATAACAGTGACTTATCAAGATAAATCTTCTCAGGTGGTAATTGATGGTCGAAAGAATATGTGCCAGAATATTCGCATAGAGAATTCTGGCACAGAGGAATTTAATGTAGGTGAACCCTTTAACTGGAATGGTCTAAAAGTTATTGGACATTTCTTAGACGGTTCTGAGGTAGATGTAACATCGAAGTGCACTGTTAAAGGAGTTACAACTGGGAAGGTCGGGACATACTATGCCGAGGTCTCCTATGAAGGCAAGATTGTTACGTATCCTGTGAGAGTAGTCAAATATGTATTTGAGCGTGCAGACGTATCTAGATGGAGTACTGATAAAGAAGTTGATGTATTCTTTCTAAATCACGAGGAACCGGTTGTGGTAGATTCTGCAAACGTTAGAGTTACGGATGATAACACTGTTGGAGTGCGCACATTTGATATAACTTGTTATGGAAATACGTATACAGTAACATCTAATATACCGGAGGGAGAACGTAGGTATTTAGGTAGTCGAAGAATATTAGCTACTGTTCCGGTCGGAATAAAGCTTGTTCCTAACTCCGAGGGCATACTCGGCTATGTTCCTAAAACAGAGTTAAAATCCTCAAGTGATGTAGATATCAACCTGCATGTTACATTACAAAAAGACTGCGATGCTTTAAGTGGATTACCTACTGTGATTAATCTCAAAAGAAACAATAGTGCTTACTTAGCACTTGACTTAAAATCAATACCATGGGACGCTCAAATGTACTTTAAAATTAATGCCAAATTGGAGGTACCTAATGGATAAATTCGCGGGTATAAAGCTCGCGTCCTTTGTGCTTGGAATAGTTGCTCCGGTAGTTATTGTAACAGCGGCGTGGACGCATATAACCAAAGTACCTATTCCAGTAGAAACAGAAACTGTTATCGAATATGAACCATCTATAGTCGATACGTTTGTGGTAGATTATGACCAATATGGCAGTATGTATGTGGGAGAGACTATTGTACGTTGTGAGATAGTGAATAACTCAATAAACACAACGCCTTGTGATGTTTATCTTGCGAATGAAAATGGTGTGCGAATTACGGATACAGAACACTTATTGGTTACAGGAAGAGCCAGTGTTCTTAACATTGTGTGGGACAAAATCGAGCCTGGGGAGTACCCAGTAAACTTGGTGTATGAAGTAGAGACAGAGACAGGGAAGTCGATAGTTACATGTCCATATATTATATTGTTAAACGGAGGTTATAGTAATGTTGAGAGATGATGACGTGGAGCGTATTGTAGAGATTGGTGACGAGTTTGGAGTAACTCTCACTGAAAAAGACGCACACACCATATGGACTGCCTATACGAACAAGATGGGTAACTCGAATATCGATGTGCCTTTTGGATTCGATGAGTTAACTAATATTGTACTAACGACAGCGAAGGAGCTTGGGATGTGTGAGAGGTAGATTTTTATGCGTTATACTAATTATATGTTCATTAACTGTAAGTGCTTGTAGTAAGGAGGTTCCTACAGAAACAGAACCACCTGTACCGGAGTATTTGGATGTTACTAATATAACACTGGATACTTACGGGGACAATATTGTATTTACCGTTAATGGGTCGGAAGCTATACAATCAGTAACAGATACTCAGGTGGTTATCTTACCTGACAGGACAAAATTCGATACGGTTACGGTGGAGTACATTCAGGGTAATTCGTTGAATGATTTTCCTCAAGCGTATCACGATGGATTGAGTGATACAGGTGTGACTGAATTGGTAGATGGAAAATTCACTACGTCTAACTTGTGTTATGGATTTGTTACTACAAATAAGAGCAACTATTTGTTATTCAAAGCGCCTCTTGATAAAGCTAATTATGTATCAGCTTTAATGGAGAGGTTTGGAGAGTAGATAAATGAAGAGCGGCAGGAAGGGGCAGCGTTTTATTCTGTCCCTGATTGTCTGCTGTATACTTCTGTGTAACACTGCATTCGCAGGTACGTGGGAGTATAGGGATAATAAGTGGTATTGTACGGACACTGGATGGGTACTTTGCAATAGCGGTTGGTTCTACGTTGGAAAAGATAACGTCATGTTAACCAACACCTATGTAGATGGTTATTACCTTTCTTACACAGGGAGGATGATTAATGAGAGTGTAAGTGAACGCTCAGTTAATAGATTTATACAGGCTATACAAGTAGAAGATATACCAAAGTTTGAAGTAGATGTTAGTGGTAAGGACTTTGTTAAAGCGGCAGGTGGGAAGAATATATTCGGTCCATTTACAACGCGAACAGAGGACGGCACTACTTACGGTTGGTACGCTGATAATTTGTATGAGAAGATGCGTGCAGATACGGATTATCTGCGGACCGCGTTAGAGCCTATTGTAATAAACTTGATAGGTAAAACGGAGCAGGATATCATAAGTTTAGCTCACGATGCTACTTGTGGTCTACTGGAATATGGAAGCGAAACAAATGCAGCGTCTAGCATTAAAATTGGAAAAGGCGCTTGTGGTACATATGCGATTGTTTTTAAGTATTTACTTAATGCCTGTGGCATTGACTGTGATTATGTTGCAGGATATGCAAACGGAGTACCACATGCTTGGAATAGAGTATACACATCTGGAGGAGCGTATCTTGTGGACGTGTGTTGGGATGATTCGTCACGCAGTCGTGATTGGTACATGAAAGTGACGCTACCTGGTCATATAGAAATTGTACAATAGGAGGTGTTGTATGCGTATACATGTTTACAGTCTCTTTGCTAGCCTCGAAGAAGGAACTAAGCAGTTGCATGACGTGGTAGAGGCGGAACCCACGGAGACTGGGTGGATGTGCAAAAGTGGAACATATACGGTCTCTTTATACAGAAAAGATATACATTGCTCTTACATAGATTCCGGATATAAAGCAACATTAGCTGTAGAGTACGAGGATGGTGAAGCTTATACTAAATTACGTAAGGCACTGTATGCGCATGTTTTACAGGATTTAGAGGAATACAATAAATGTATGCTTAAATGTCTTGATAGTTTAAAATAATAGGAGGTGCTTATGAAAAGACGGTTATGCTTTATGGTTTTAATTTGTACACTTTTGTTAAGTAGTACAGCTTACGCGGGACAGTGGTTTAAAGATGGAGATAAGTGGGCCTATACGGACGATTCCGGTAATCGTATAAAAGAAGGTTGGTTCCAGGACACTGACGGGCGTGTTTACAATTTTAATGGTGGTGTGACGCGCTCTGGTTTCTATAAAGAGGGCGATGCATGGTACTATTTCGACCCCGTATCTGGCGAGAGAAAGACGGGATGGGTTACGGAAAAAGATAAAAGCTATTTTATGAATGTTGCCGGTGTTATGCAAACAGGGTGGCAGTATGTGAATAACATGTGGTATTATCTGGACGGGTCTGGTGCTATGTATGCAGATAAGGTTGCAGACATAAATGGTAATCGTTACTACTTTCATGCTGATGGCCACATGGCCATGAATGAGTGGGTCAAAGACTCTACTTATTTCGCACAAGCTGATGGAAGGATAGCCACAAGTACATGGGTCGATGACGGCAAGTATGCTAATAGCTCAGGCAAAGTAACCGATAAAGAAAGTACTGAAAAGAAGGAGAAGATTGATAACAAAGTCTTTACCTTACAGGAGTACAAAGAATTTGCTGATGATTCTTACGGCAGGTACTCGGGTTCTACGGAGAATCTTATTGAGCTGATTCGCACGTACCGTGAAGAATGGAACGAGGACCATGTATATAACTATGAGGGCGACGATGATAATTATTATGAGAATAATGAATTGCCTGAGTTCACATGGGATGAGCGGTTAAACAAAGCAGCTTCATTGCGTGCCGTAGAATTAGCCTCTCAGCAACGAGCATCCGGTGCACGTCCCGACGGTAGACGTATGGAGACGGTTCTTGAGGATTACGATATTAGCTACAGTAGAGTAGTTGAGAGTGTAGCTTTTGGGCAGGCTGATTCCGATGCTTGCTATGAGGATTTAAAAGACAATGGCACACATACGGGTTATTGGAGACAAAAATCTTATACACGTATTGGTGCTGGATTAGCGTACGACACTGATGGTAAACCTTATTGGGTAGTATTGTATGTAGAGTAATGTAGACAGTTGTGAGCAAGCTATTATATTGTAGCTTGCTCACGTATATAAAGGAGGATGTATGAAGTACTATAATGCATGTATTTATGACCGGAATAACAACTTGGTCAGAAACTCAGTCATAGATGTAAAAGATGGTAGAATATCTGATATCTATGTTTGCGCTGATATTATTCCTGATGAGGGTGATTATAACTGTAATGGTTTAGTCATTGTTCCTTCGTTTATGGATAGCGCTGTTACCCTTCCGGGTAAAGATGTGTTCAAGCTGTTCGGTTTGGACCTTTCCAACTGCAATACTCTGGACGGTTACTTACAGAGAATATCTGCTACTACGGCGATAGATGGTATCCGCGGCTACGGCCTTAACACTTTCGTTGTAGGTGAGGATGGTGCTACGCGGATTAAGAAACTTATGGATACTATGATGCCGGACAAGCCTTGCTATATCTATTTTGATGACATGACGAATGTTATCGTAAACAAGTATATTCTGGAAGAAGCTAAGAAATATATCATTGTCGATAAGGATATGACGGTTGATGGTATGCTTGATACGTATCAAATATCTACACTCAAGAAGCTAACTACGTTGTTCGATTTTACACAAGATGAACTTCAGTTGGCTTTGTTATCTTTCCAGAACACTTTACTTGAGAAGGGTATAACAAGCATTCGGGTGTTAGATACGTTTGGTGGCAGAAGTACGTTAAACGCTGTGCAGGCTTTAACAGTCTCTGGTGACTGGAAGATTGAAACTGTTATGTATGTACCTTGTTACCCCTTTGACACAATGGAAGAGATATGGGAACGCTGTAATCTTTATAAGGAGATTGAGTGTGAGAACATTAATGTTATCGGCATAACCCTTACACTGGATGGTTCTATTGATTCCGGGCAGGCGGCTTTAATTCAGCCATATGATGTGGACAAGGAGTGGTACGGAGATATAATATGGAATCGTTCCAAACTTCGGAGTGTTATCCGCGAGTACATGCCTAAAGGTTGGGACATTAACATAAACGCCTATGGGGATAGAGCTGTATCGTTTGCCACGGATTCGCTGTGCGGTAGTAAGTCGTATTGGGGAACTGGAAAGAAAATTATCACACATGCATACCTTATGAATGATGTGGATATTCAGATGTGCAGAGAGAACGATATCATCCTTTGCATTGAACCGAATGCCGTACCGTATCATAACACCTTCTACGAAGGTGACAGTATTATGATAGGTGACCGTACATACTTGCAGTATCCTGTGGGCCGTCTGATGTATGCCGGTGTTAAGGTTATCGCGGGTAGCAACCTGCCCGTACAGCCAGAAATTTCACCTATCGACGGCATATACAAAGCGTGCCATAGAGGTGGTGCGGATGATGTTACTCCTTATCAGATGATGTTATCTTATGGTTTACATGCGTATATGTTGTTTGACATTGCAGATGATTACGGCGCCTTAGCTATCGGTAAGAAAGCTACCTTCTTGCTTGTAGATAAGGATATCGTCAACATGCGTGAGGATTTAATCGCAAACTGTCAATGTGTAGCTACAATCGCAGATGGTGATATGCTGTGGGTTGATGAAAAAAGAATGACGAACTGGGAGCACAAATAAGACTGCTATAATAGAGGGAGTGTCTCACTCCCTCTAACTGAGGTGAAAAGTATGGAGCTATATAATCATAACAAAATAACTTACGAAAGAGCCTTGGTTAATTTACGTGAACATGGTGAATGTGCCGTTATACAAGCAACAGGTACTGGTAAGACATTTATAACGATGGCACTCTTAGACAGTATTTTTAAAGGCATGTCTATTTTGTACGTAGTGCCAACACTGTCTATAGCTCAATCTATAGAGTTAAATAGTGACTGGAGTTACAGTAATGTTACATTCGAGACTTATGCTAATTTGGCAAATGTTACGGCTAATTATGATATAGCTGTTTTTGATGAACTACATCGAAGTGGTGCTAGAACATGGCTACCGCAGGTAACACGTATAAAGAGAAATGTGAAATACTCTTTGGGTTTATCCGCTACCCCTTGGAGGTTTTTAGATAACAAGCGAAATATGGCGGAAGAGTTGTTTGGCAGTTGTGTAGTCTACGGACCTGATATCGAGGAGGCCATTAATAGTGGAATACTTATAGGTTTTGACTATATAGCAATTTTATCAGAAGTAACCGAGTATGTGGATTTGATTGAGAACTATAATCCGTCTCTCGAAATCCGTGCACGGTTATCTGGTTTGAATCTAAGTGAATATAATTTAGCACAACGCATACAATCTAACATTGACGAACAAACACGTAAATGGGTAGTGTTCTATGCGGACACTGATTCGTTAGAACAGGGCGACACGGACATTAAGAATTGGCTAGGAGATGTTCCTATATACCAGCTAACATCAAGACAGACACAAAAGGTTAATAAGGAGAATTTATCTGCTTTTAACACGACATGTGGGACTTGTGTCATCAAAGCTGTGGATATGTTAAACGAAGGTGTGCATTTAGACGGAGTTACCGGTATAATATTTGCACGTAAGACCGTCAGTGGTAATGTCTTTCTGCAACAGTTGGGTAGAGCGTTGAGTGCTAGCAATAAGACAGTACGTCCTAAAATAATTGACTTAGTTGAGAACTACAACAATATCAAAGTTCTTAAAGCAGGTATACCCCATAGCCGTACGGTAGGTCAGGGTTTTGGTAAGAAGGAAGAAAATGTTCTTAACATAACGCAGGTTCTTATTAGTTACGACGACGTATTCTTGGAATTGGAAGATATTTTGGCTAAGGTTACTGACAAGTGGACCGATTGGGAAGATATTGTTCTTAGGGAGTATTATTTGACTGAGGGATTAGAAGTTTATCGGCGTCTCAGTGACAAGACTAAAAGTGATTGCTCAAAGCGTGCTAAGCTTCTAGGACTTACACGTAATGCTACCTGGACAAAAGAAGAGGATGATGTTGTTAAGAAATATTATGTTCACGAAAAGAATACGATATGGAAACGATTACCGGGACGCACACAATCCGCTATAGACAGCCGAGCATATAAGTTAGGCGTTATTGCTAAGTGGACTGCTGATGAAGATTTGTTGCTTATGAAAGAATGGGCGAAGGAAGGATTATCCTTATTGCAGAAGTTACCACGTCATGACTTGACAGATATTTATGAAAGAGCTGGTAAACTTGGGTTGCGCTAAGATGGTCCTTGTGTAAAAAGAACTATGTGTTTCACATATTTAAGTAGCAGGGAGACTAAATTTCCCTTTGTGACTTATGGACGAAAGGAGACTGTTTATGGTTGATATTGTTAATGTTGTAAGGCATAAATATCCGGACGTGGTAAGCATTCAAGTTAAGAAAGATTATGTAGAGGTTGTTGTGCCGGAAATTACGGATGCTGTTGAGGATTTGTTATTCTCCGTTATAGGCTCTACGTGTCGCATACATCGAGAAGGTGTTAAAGAGAAGATGGAGGTCGTGTGAGATGGTAGATAAGGAATTGGCGAAAGCTTTATTGAAAGCTGTACCGGGGGCAGAGAAAGTTGTGCGTACCGATGGCTGTATCTTTGTATTCTGCAAGAAGTCGGATGTGAATATCAACCCCTACCTGCGCGGTGTTGATATTGGAGATTATTCGGTTTGCGCTATCAAGGCTCGAACGAGTTTTGCAGATGAGGTACTGGCACGTGGCGAGGTCGTAGAATAGCTTATGGCGGTTACTGTAAATGATTTACGTGAGCAGGTTATACGGCTAGAAGCTGTATGTGAGGAGTACGTCAGAGACAAGGATGATTTTTATGAGACACACAGGGATGCGTACCAGAGGATATGCGGCACCATCGTATGCGATTTTGTAACAAGTCTTTTGAGTACTTACAGTTACTTAAATGGATTAGGTAATATGGATTCACCTAACATTTCTATAAGAGACGCTTATAGAGAAATTAGGAAAACATTGGACTCACAATCTGTTATATGGCGGAAGTGTCATCAGATGGTTCCAAATACTACATCAGAAGATGTTTTTGATTTATTGAATAACTTGAACATATTACGTGACCTGCGCAACATTCCGGTGCACGAAGCACAGTGGGGTGGTATCTTGAGAAGATTGTCTCAGGATGTGCTAGAAACCCTCGTCTACCTGACCGCTTTAATATGTTCATGCATTGATTCAGACTTAGATTATGCAAGGTATTTCGATATAGCTCTGAATGTGTACGAAGCGATGAGCGTACTTGTATACGATGAGTAAAAGGAGGATAGCTGTGTCAAAAAACGAGCTTAGTAAGTTGATATTGCGTACAAAGTATGGGAGATTCCCCACTTCGCTGGAGTACAAGTTAGCCCAGCAGAGAGTGTTTGGAACTTCTAAAGAACTGGAAGAGTTTCTTGATAGAGAGGAGCAGATTCGTAAAGTTGCGGACAGTTTACCTGATAGTTGGCGTGTAGCAGACCCTGAGGTTCGAAGGGAACATGCTATTGAATATTTGAGAAAAGTAAATCCGGGGGTGTTAGGCGATGGCAATTTACGGGATTGATTTAGGTACTACCAACAGTTTATTGGGCTATAAGGATAAACTGTTAACTGGTTTAGTACCTTCTGTTGTAAACTTAAAACGCAAGACAGCAGGCGCAGAGAATAAGAACGACCCGGAGAGTGTGCGTTCTTTCAAAGTGGATATTTCAATGGGCATTGAGGGCACCCTGTCTGTCAAAGCTTCTAGTGAGGTTCTGCGTGAACTTAAACGCGAAGCCGGTTTAAAGGGCAGGATTAAGGCTGTGATTACAGTGCCGGCTGATTTTGATGACAGCCAGCGTAAAGCCACGATGAAAGCCGCAGAGCTGGCAGATATCGAAGTAGTTTCTTTAGTTAATGAACCAACCGCCGCGGCTTTATACATTACACAAGGAAAGAAAGAAGTCGCTGTAGTATTTGATTTGGGCGGTGGCACGTTTGATGTTTCTGTTATCGACAGTCGGTTTGGCAACTATGATGTTCAGCACTCTGCTGGTGACCCTAGATGTGGTGGGGATAATCTGGACACTTTAATTATGCGTAATTTGTGTAAGAGTGGAGGCGTTCAGCTGTTTCGGTTAGATAAGACTCAGCAATTACAGTTACGACTGTTATCTACTGAGACAAAAATCAGCATGCAGAAACAGCGTAAAGACTTGGACGTGGATTTACGCCCATTTGGTGGGAGCGTTGTAAGATTCAAACAGTCCACTTACGTCAGTCTTATGAAGATGGCATTCATGAAGTGTATTACATTACTTCATAGAGTTATTGACAGTTCGCTTGAAGTAGGGGCTAAGTATGACATGGTACTCGTGGGCGGCTCTACTCGATGCCCATATCTTCGGGAGTGGATTGCACAGGAGATTGGGCAGGAACCTGTTGAACTTTCGTATGACCCCGACAAGGCCGTTGCTTACGGAGCGGCACTTTACGCCGACATGTATGAGCGTGGCGAAATTGATTACATGGTTTCAGATGTAACCAAAGGCTTGTCTATTGGGTTGAGTGACGGGACTGCTAAAGTTATCATTCCACCAAACAGCAAGGTCCCTATTGAGGAGGAGACTATGTTGCACAATCCGGTAGAAGCAAATCGGCTTACTCTGGATTTGTATCAAGGCGACAGTGGACTATCCGCCAACAATTCCTATATTGGCACATTAACTTACGACTATGGTGAAATGAAAGCTCCATATACCGGCGTAGTTATGGTTACCGTAAGTGTGGCAACATCTGGAGTGGTTTCTTTGTCATGTAAGGAATTGGGCAAACCAGCTGTAACAAAAGAGTTGGTGGTAACGTGATTGTTGGTGTGAAGGATATAGAGCAATCCGAGGTGCGTATACATTGTACTGATGTAGAATCGCTTAAGCACTTTTGTGAAATGTTAGTACCGAGAGTTATTAGGCACAACAAGGCAATAGTGGCTAATCAGCAGTATTATGTCGCAATGATTGTCCGTGATATACAATCCATACCCTACACTCGCCGCAGGGAGTTGTATGAGGGATTATTGTCAGACGTGAGCATAACAGGCGTTGCAAACACACTCTATGATTTTGCTGATGTGATTGCAGAGATAGACATAAATAAATTATCAGAATATATAGTGAGAGGAGATGATTAAGATGATTACACGCTTAGAAGATAGGCTCTCAATCAAGGGTAATGTTCTTACTTTAAATACGGACAGTGACGAGAAAATCACTGTCACGTTGGACGAGACCGCCATCAATAAGTTGCGTTGGTTAGTGGAGTCAAGTAATGAAATGACTTTTGCCGCTAAAACAGTGGAATGGGATTTGTTCTTTGGACCGTATATTAAAGGTGCGAGCACGGGTTATATTTTCCAGGCAATTAACCTGTATACACGAGATTGCTACAATTTAACAATTCCTTTTACGGAAGCTGTTGGTGTGAATGATATCAAGAGTTGTTTAATAACTCTTATCGGATAAGGAGGCGCTATATGAAGCGTAGAAAAAGAAAATACACTAAGACTGTAAAAAGCTTGGTGACGCCAGATATGTGGATTATGGTTCAGGAACTGAAAGTAATCACAGGAAAGTCTAAAGGTGCGATTATTCGCGAAGCTTTAAGTGACTATGAGAAGAAAGTTCGTGGGGAATAATACGAGGGATACGTATGTTACGAACAGAACTAGAAATGTTGACAGGTAAACTTATCCGTGGAGATTTGACGCCTGTCGTGTACGATTTAATAAAGGACAGCACGTTTAAGGCTGACCTATTGGAGTACAGCTCTACGGTTAGGGAGGAAACGGAAGATGTTATTGAGACGAGGCTTTCCAGACATGCCGACAACAACGGTAGTTTTGGAATTGATTTCAAGGACTGGCTCGCCAACGAAGTACAGCCTATCTCCGTATCAGGGTATGAGAAAGATAATCGGAGAAAAGCGATACGGCGCTCTGGCACAGAGCGAAAAGGTTGAAGAATTAGTTGCCTGGAAAGATGATTTCACATTCAGTCACGACGATTTTAAGTACACGGTATATGACCAAGATGTAGACCTACGTGATATGGGTATCATCGAGGATGATGATTTTAACAGTAAGTATCCGGAAGCAATAGACCCCGAGGAAGTTGGGGTATATCATATTACTGATGCTTTCGGTCCAGAGTATGTGCGTAGGTTTGAAGACAGTATACCGGCTGAGAACATGTCAACCTTTATTAGGCATGTACTTAGTAATGTAATGAACAATAACGATGGTTGGAGAGCATGGAAAGAAAAGCACCAAGTCGGAGTTATGGTACACTTTAATGATGATGACGAGGAATTCAATGAGTGTGAAATGCAAACGGAAGGTGATTCCGGAGAAATAAGTGACAGTGCGGTGATACAGGCAAAGCATGATTTAGCGTATTGCCTGTATCGCATGAACAGGTTGAGTAGGCGTTGCGGTGTCAATATTTTATCGCTCGTGTACGCTTACAGGAAGATAGCTAATCAGCTGAAATCACGAATACCTGATAAACCTGCGGCGCTTATCAACAACGGCGGACCGGTGTACTACGCCAATAAGGACGGTGACTGTACTACACCTATAACTAATCCAGCGGATAGGGCGTTAACATCAGCCCGTAATATACTTATCAAAGATGGGGGCGGTGTATGGGTGGAATTTGCTGAGGACTTTAAGAAGCTTCAGCATTGTCTTACAGTTTTATCTGTGGATGTACGCAACGATGACCCGCGTAAGTATACCTTCAAGTTTATTAAAAGTATTAGCGATAAAATCTTAGTGGATAACTACACATATGTTACCCGCAAGAATGGTGGGTACAATAAAGAAATACTTAAGTCGCTTAAAAAGGTATCTCTTGACTTGGTACAGAATACAAGCGTGGAGCAGAAATTCGACCCGTTGGCTACGGCGGTTAACTTAATTGTAGACTCAGCTGATACGCCTTCAGAAGTATATCGAGCATTTAATCGTACAGCTCCGAGCAGCAATCCTTCACTAGCGCTATCTATGATACCGTTAATGCGGAAACAGGAATTCATGCCTATCATTTCAGCACCTATAGGTGATGGCGACCTCAGCGGTGATGGCTTCCTTTTAGATATCACAGGAGAGTATTTCTGTTTTAAAGGGAACATATTCATACCACAGACATGGGGACTTTGTACCACAGGGCGTGTTTATATTCATAATAGCGGATATGCTGTCTTTGAACCCTTGACTGACGTTGTGCTTCTAGCAAGCGTTAGTAGTATCCAGTATGCTTTGGAATTGGAGGATTGGGAAGGTTTGCAGTTTACTACGATAGGACCCGGAGCAGCGCGTTTGCGCTAGGAGGTATTATGTGCGATAGATTTATTTGTCCTAGATGTGGTGGGTGGATGGAATGTACTGACATGCATCTAGGGACGTACACATGCGATACATGTGATGCGGAGTATAATATACTGTCTGACACTTGGGCACAAACTGAGGTGGAAGATGAAAGAAGTATTTCTGACTGATTTAACAGCTGAAGATTTAATACGGTTAATTGATGAAGGGGAGAGATTTTATGTCCGAACAAATAAAAGCAATATATTACCCGAACCTCACCCTACAGCTGAGCGTGACGCGTTTTGGTTCGAAGAAGCTCCTAGAGCCAGCAAACCCCTACGTGAAACCCTTAACAAACAAAAAGATTCTGGTACGAATTGACATGCTGGAATGTTTGCGAGATGTATGGGGGACGAGTATATTAGTTGGACGTGATAATATCTATAAGTTAGTGTCTGGAGATACGGATGATGAAACATACAGAAGTTTGCTTTGTTCATATTATCGCACACACGCCGCGTTCGCAAACTATATCGATTATATCTCGATGTTCGGGAGACAAGACGTCCCCTTTATCAAACGGTTTGTTGACGAGACAAGGAGGTTGTTACGCGAGTATGGTGCTTTAGTAGATGCAACAGTGTCTACTTATGCTGGTACAAAGTTTCTGTTAGAAACAGAAGAATATCGCTGGTACGCAGTTACACCAGTCTGTGATTTGTCTGCATTGAAAGGAGTAACATACGTTAAATGATATGGCAAGGGATTTTCATAGATACTAAAGGTGTTATACACCAGTTCTATGAGGCAGAAGAGCATGCGTATTATCGGCTTGATATTTGTGCTAAAGGTACGCCGTTTATAGTAGACCCGGGAGGCGTCGAGTATTCTTTGTTCAAGAAGAAAGCCACGTTTACCTACGGGGATGAGGCTGTGCACAAAGAGTATCAAGATTTGCGCGACGCCATCTATAATACACACGGCGAGGAGTTCAAGGAAACTCGTTGGTCGGAAGGTAAGTTTTATTGCATTACTACAAAAGTGAACAAGGCTAAGAATTTCAACTCGCGCACGACTGTATGTAATGGAGCGCCTGTGGAGTTCGAGGCCCATATAGGTGAGCAGTTTTTACAATACGCGAAAGCACCACAACCTGTATTGAAATTGGACCCGCTCAATATAAGCGATTATAAAGAGAAGGCTATTGACGTGAGTACCGAAGACCACGCCACCTACACAACCCCGTACTATCCGTATGAAACATTGGTACGGAGATACGACTTGAAACATATCGAGTCTAAGGATTTCGTAGTAGCGACCGACCCAATTATAGCCGAACGTAGACTAAAAGAATGGTACGAGTCTGATGCTAAGTTTAAGGGATTCGATACGGAGACCACCGGTTTGGATATCTGGATGTATGGAGAGGATAGACTGACAGGTATCATCCTTTCTATTGGTAAGGAGTCGTCTACTTATTTCCCGTTTGGGATGAAGAAGATGCCTAACTTGTCTAAGGCTTTTATGGACAAGCTTATGTCTTACTGTAAAGAGCAAGAGAATCAGTTGGTTGCACATAACAAAAAGTTCGACCGTCAAGTTATGATGATGGAAGGTTATGATTTACGGATTAAGTGGGATACAATGATTATTTCATTTATGTTGAATCCTATAACGGTCAAGGGTGCCCACGCGTTGAAAGAGTTGATGTTGAAGCTCAATGGAAAGAAATTCTTAGAGCTGTCAGAGATATTTATTTCAGCTAAGAATATTGACTTCAGTGTTCTGCCGGAAGATATCACACGTCTCTATGCCTGTGCCGACTCGACGAACGCGGTAGAGTTGCTTGAGTATCTTATACCTCAAGTACCTGCAGATATGTGGCCTATCATTCTGATAGAAATGCAACTTGCCGACCTTAAGGCTGACCAAGAGTATTATGGTATACGCGTAGATGTGCAGAAGTATAAAGACAACTTCGAGAACTGTGAGTATGTACTTGATATGCTTTTGTCTGCATTTCGTAAAATGACTCACGAGGACGGCAATATCAACTCAGCTGATGTATTGTCAACTTTGATGTACGATAAGATGGGTTGTAAGGTATTAATGAGGACTAAGACTGGTAAGCGTTCTACGTCAGGTAAAGCCATAGACAAGTTAGCAAGCAAGCGTGCAACCAAACCCCACAACATAACGGAGAATATTGTTGATTTGCGTGGCAAAGTTGTTATAAAGGCGGAGACATTGGCTAATTCACAGTATCCTGCTTTGGTTATTTTGTCTAAGTATAGAGAGTACGTAAAGCGTAAGACAGCTTTCTATGCGCGTTTTGAACGCACTATGAAAACGGGAAGAGTTCACTTCTGGATAAATCAGAACGGTGCTTCATCTGGGCGTCAGTCATCCCCAATGCACCAGTTACCTCCGGAATTAAAAGATGTTATTATTTCAGATTCGGATTTGAAAGATTTATGGGGTCCTGACTATTCGCAGGTAGAGCTTCGTATGATAGCATTCTTAGCCGGTGAGACAGAACTCATAGAAATGATGAAAGACCCGTCGAATGATGTACACAGGTTGTGTGCCTCACTGATTACCAATAAAGAACAGTGGGAGATAACGAAGGCTGAGCGTAACATTAAGAAGCGTGTTAATTTCGGTGTCGTTTATCTTATTTCTGGATTTGGTCTTGCGGGTCAGTTATACGGGCCAGGGTATTCAGACGAGCAAAGAGAGTTCTGCCAAGAACAGCTTGATGCCTTTTATAATCGATTCAAGCGCATTGATCTGTATCTTAAGAAGAATGCTACACGTGTGCGTGAAAAAGGATACATGCGTACTAAGTTTAATCGAATCAAGTATTTCAATGAGATATTTGACCCGGATATTACAAACAAGAAACGTGCCTCACTTATACGACAGGCGAATAACATGCCAGTGCAGGGTACAGCCGCTGACCTTATGAAAATAGCGGAAGTAAATATGTACGAATGGATACGCGAACATGGATGGAACGAACTTGATAAGGACGGTTTGCCGTTTGTCCGTGTTATGTTGTCAATTCATGATGAAGTGCTGATATCGGCAAGTCGCGACATAGCGATAGAAGAGATTATGGATATGATTACAACATGTATGCAGATAGAAATAGAGGGCGCTCCGCCGTTCTTCGTACAGCCTGCGAAAATGTCAAACTGGGGTGGTCATTCAGATGATGCTATAGCTGTACCAATACCGTACCGTGACCAGTTAGTGGCGGATTATCGCAGAACAGGAAAGTCTGTGTTTAAGCGTACGTTCTATTCTGTTGACATGGATGTTGAGAAACGTAGTGAACTGAATAATGATATGCGTCCATTGAAAGAGAAGATTAAGAGTTACATGCCATCTGTTACATTTACGAAGCTTTATGGTGATTACAGCGATGAACTGACAAAGGAAGGTAGGGTAGCCGCTTTAGAAGCTTATATCTCCTCTGGGGCTAAGACCTATACAGACGATAACTACATGGAACTGTTAAATGCCTACAGGGATAAAGAGCTTTATGAATACATGCATGGTTTAATTGAGCAATATGGTAACGACCCTGATGTTGTGGCGGACCATGTAAGGCATCCGTCTCTGACGCACGAGTTGATTGATCGTTTCAAAGATGGTTTTAAGAACCTCGACCTTGACCATGTAGAGCAGATACATTTTGCTACGAAAGAGTATATGAAGAAAGGTGGGGTTGGTTCCGTAGCAACTCGAGCTGAGAAAGAGGAAACAAAAGTTATGGACAAAGATTTGTTCTTTAACCAGAGTGAGAATCTTTATCAATTTGACAAGGACGGAAATGTTATTTACGAGGAAGAACCTGACGAAGACGACGGTTACGATATCAGTGATAGCGATACCGACTATATTCTCTACAAAACGGCGGGCATTGTGTATAAGGCGTGGCGCATGGTTAATACTATTGTGCTCGATGTTGATAACTTATCTTTTGACCAAATGGACCAAGTTATTGCCAAAGTTTGGCAATCTAGAAAGGATGATGGATTCTATAAGGTATATTTACTTGTAAACGGCAAGATGGTAGATACAAAATTTAGGGTGGAAGAGTTAGACCTGAATGAGGTGTCTGCTTTTATTACGAAACTGGAGAAAATGCCTGCGTGAGAAAGTATGTAATAGTATCATTTCTTACTGCTACTTTTCTTCTCATATGTGGAGCAATGATATTTGGAGCGTTAGCAGTTACTGGGAATCTTGACAGAGACCCTTATGCACGTACTGTAACTATAGATGTTATGGGCGATACAGCACAACCGGCGATTGGTGAAGTGTACGTGTTTCGCGTGGATTCTCAGTACTCTGTTAAGCTTCAAAAATCTAAATGCTTGAATATGACTGATGTTAAAGTAGGGGATAATTTCACAGCTGTGATAGTACAGGATAAAGATGAAGTATTACAGTGCGTGGTTAAAGTAGAATAATTTTAAAGTAGCTCTCTGACACAGTAACGGGAAGTATCTCGAATTAAATGATAGAGAGGAGAATGCTTATGGTAATTTATACAAGTAATTATTGGAAGTATACGGGGACAAGAGGTGTGCAAATCTCGAACAGTAGCCCTGTAGGGTCTAAGGTTTATCGGTCATTGCCTTTGTTATATCCGTCATGGCCGGCAGTTAAGGCGTGGAATAACGTAAAGAAACTTCCTAAGACAGACGCTAGAAGGTGTGCTGTTTGGAAGAAGTTTACAGAGGAGTATTGGACTAAACTACAACGCTTAGGTCCCGATACGGTGCTGAGTGTATTAAGTGATGGTGATGTTTTATTATGCTGGTGTAATAAGTATCCGGAATGTCATCGTAGTATTTTAGCAGAATTCTTAAGACGTAACGGTGTTGTTGTGGAAGAGCTAACACAATCCAGAACACCGGAGGAAATGCGAATGCAATGCGTCAGTTAGGAGGCTCTCTATGGTACCTCGCTGTGGGTATTATTTACGAGAAGATAAAGTTGTACGCAAAGTTGTGTACATTGATTGGTCGTTAGGCTTTGACCGTGATGCCAAGAATGTTTATGTGACAGAGTTACATCAGGAATTATCCAGGGTGTTGCCACATAAGTACATTGAGGAGGTAACCACGGCAAGCCTAACGGAGTATGGAAAAGCGTTAAGTCCAATTAACATAACATTTAGTGGCGGTGAAAGTCTTGAGGATGTATGGAAAGAAATTAGCCACAAGGATGATTTCATCTTCTACGACAAGTTTCGATGGCCACAGAGTGTACGGCGTTTAGCTTTTGTACATTACTATTGTAGGTATGCACAAAGCGTATTACCGTTAATACGTTTAATTGATGTGTTTACGGATGTGTTTTATAATCCGACGAAAGACGGTGGAACACAGGCTGAACCCTGTGCGATACTTAAACTACTAGACCAGCAGAATAACTTAGCTATCATAGATAATCTGCATGAATTCGTGCAGTGGTATGAAAAATATGTCATAATTTGATGGAGGTTGTTTGCGATGTTTTGTTACAGAGTAGTTGATGACTGTGTTGTAAGGAGGGAATTTAAAAAGAAATTCACAACAGATGAAGAGCTGTCAAGATTTATAGTTTGTAATATGGGAACAAAGAAAGTGGCGGGTCTTGCAGAATTCCCTATAAGTAACACGAATGATTTGTTCGATGCGTGTAAAGAGGCAACAGTGTACGCGGAAGATTTATCCGATATTGTTTGGTACGAATCTATTGACCAGGAGAATGTCTTAGCACTGGCTTTGATACACGTTATTGATACAACCCGTAACTGGGCTTTACTGCAGGATAAGGGTGCGTTTGAAGAATGGTTAAAAACAAAAGTGAGGTGATGTGTAGTGCCAGTTTACGGACAGGGTGATTTTTATGAGGAAGAGGAGATAGAGGAAGAAGATACCGCCGAAGAAACTCCGAAGCCTAAATCACAATCTCGTAAACCTACTAGGCAGGAAATTCCAGAAGAGGAAGAAGATACGGAAGAACCGGAGCCTAAGAAAGAAGCTAAGCCTAACATACAGTTGAATCCGAAAGTGATAGCTTGTGTGGTAGGGCTTGTAGTGGTATTAATTATTGTATTATTCATCGTAGTTGGTATATCTAGCAGTCAGAAGAAGAAGGCGGAAGCGAAAGCGGAGCAGGAAGTTTTGGCGCAGATACAGGCTATGGAGGATTACTATAATGAACACCCGGAAGAGAGACCAACCCCGGTAGACCCAAGTGCAACTGAGGCCCCAGAGGTTCAGGAAGTTACACCGAGTGCGGGAGTTTTGGTAAGTTACAAACTGGACGATATTAAAGTGTTACGCAAATGGGGATATACTGCTAACGAGTTGGAAGTCGCTTCCAGAGATGGTATTAGCGCTAAAGCCTTAGTTGAGCAAGCTAAGAAAGATAGAGAAGCCGCTCAACGGGAAGCGCTTAAGGTAGTAAGTGATACTGCTTCACCTGAGTATCAGAATCTTTTGAATATGACGTGGTTAGGAGGAGAGCCGCTCGACCTTACAGGAGTTGACCCGAATATAGTCTACAATACCGAGACATGGACCGAGAACGTTGACTATGAGAAATGTGGGGCACAAGGTACTCAGCTGTTTATCAAATTGTACCTTGATGATGGTACAGCGGCTTTTATGGCTGTAACACCTGGACGCTATGTAGAGTTAGCTGACAGTGGAAATATTGTAGTAAATCTTGAAGCGCTTACATCCGAGACTTTGCGTGTAATAACTAAGGTAACGGAGGTACGTGTGAATTGAAAGGTCTGCTACGTGTGATAATTATTATATTAGCAATTATTTCAGTGATTGCTTTTATTGCTATAACAAAACATCCTCATGTGGATAATGGGCGTTCTGATGTTAATGCAATACTGTTCCAGTAGGATGTTAGGAGGTATTTGATGAAAATCACGTACGACAATGAAGATATACCCGCATGGCTCAAGCCGCACATGAGGATGTTCTGCGAATGTGGAGCGGTGATGGCGGATGATGGGCCTGTTGGTTATGATGGTGTAATGAAGTTAACGCAGCGATGGTGTATGAACGAGCGATGTCCCTATCACATGGCAGAGAAAGTCGAGGCGTTGGCGAAGTATTTTAAGATTGAAGGTGTTGGTAGTAAAACAGCTCTGGATATGATAAAGAGCTACAAGTTCAAGAACCATCTGCAAGCATTACCGATATGGTTTCAGACTGCTCCTGAAGTACACCTCTACGAAGTAGGGAAGTTAGCTTTTATTTATGGAGTAGACGCAGAATGGAAAGAGTGGTTAGCTGGCTATACCTCTTTCACCGAATACTTTTCTACGTGTCCAGACGTATCACCGGTTGCTTGGCAACACAAAGAGTATCTGTTTGAGTGCGAGAGTTATTTTCGTGTCAAACCGGAGCGTCTTAGTCAGCAGGTTTTGCGTATCATGTTGACTGGCTCTATTCACGGGTACAACAGCCGCTCGGAATTCTTGCAGACAATTAACGAAGAGTATGGTAAATATTTTCGTATAGAAGATAACAAGAAAACCGTGAGAGACACCTATTGTCTGGTCAAAGAGCCGAATACCGTTGACCACGAGAAAACGGTAATAGCCATCAACAATAATATTCCTATAATGACTTCAGCAAAGTTTGTACAGTTGTTACAAATGATGAAGGAGGAATTAATGAAGGAGGAAGCTTAGCTTATGTTAATCAGAGAATTTATTGAGGAGTACTGTGCCGACATTAAAGCGGTTTACATGGAACGCCCTCGCATCCTTGACGACTTCGACCTGCCATACGACGACGAGATTGAGGATGATTCCGGACAGCTCATGAAAGTAATTTACTGCGGAGAAAAGGCCATTCCTATTATGGATATCCTTACCAGTACACGAGAAGATTTCGCAAGGCTCTATCCCAGTTTTGAATGCCGGGAGTTGTATGACCGGTACGTGGATTCGTTGATTATGCTGGAAGGCGCAGACGCTCTTAACCATATCAAAGAAGTTATGAATCGTGAGAAAGAGCGTATTCAGTCGTTCAACCAGGAGAATAGTTTATCGGAGATGGTATGATAAAATTTTTAGTATATACCAGAGATACGCGAATATTCGATTGTGATTATATAATCGAAAAACCAGAGAAGCTTCTCGAACTTGTTCCATATCTTAATAAAAAGATAGAAGGCGAGTGGAGAATAGCTCTGTTATTACCACCTATTAAGTTCGCTCGAAAATTGACTGACGATGAGGTAATTCCTAAACATGTGGAACTCACGGTCTATCTTGAGCGAGGTGTTTCGGAGCAGTTGTGTTCTGAACGCCCACAGCTTGTCGTAAAACAGAAAACACCATACGAGCGCTTTATGGATTCTATTGGAGAAAAGCAAATACCGATAACCCCAAAGGCGGCTCGTGAGCTCTACTATAGAGTTGGCGTGAATAAAGATAAACTAGACGAGTATCTTGTCACGCTAGGTGAAGAGAATAAAGGAAGAGAAATTACACAAGATATTATACGCAAACAAATACCGGATGAGCGTAAGGTATACGCCTCCGATGTTTTACTAGCCTTCCTTATGAAAGACCGTAGTCGGTGGAAGAAGTATAACACTCTTGTTTCAAGTCTGGGACAAGATTATGCTTTTAATGCTTTACGTAAATATAGCAACAAACTGTTGCATGACAAGAACCATTATTTACGTAATGAGGATACCGAGATACGTGGCATCGATAAAATCGATGGGTTTAAAGTGAGTCAAGCGTATATATTGTTTCACACTTGCAAGAGTAGTGAGTTGGACATTTGTATGCGGCTCCTAGATGAACGAGAACTCATGAGGAGGATATTATGATTGTTGTAAGTGAAGATAGATATGTTCCGATTAATCCGGAATACATGGTACTTCAGGATGCAGACGGCTACTACTATTACGTGCACAGAACTTTCTACGAGCAGTCCGTAATTATGGAGGACCGCTACGGTGAAAGTACAGAGACGTTACAGAAACTTATCGGTGGTAACAGTGACTTTGAAGCCATCGACATTTACAGAAAGTATGTACCCAGGCCTTTAAATATTATGGGTTACTTCTTGGCATTATTACAGAATGATATTACGGATTTTGTAGATATTGTCGGAGCGATGGATACAATAGCTTCTGCTATCAATTTACGTAATTTAATCAAACAGCCTGTAAGCATTCGTCAGCAGGTTTCGTTCGGCATGTCCGTCGAGAACGAGTATAAAGACATATGGACCCTATTCTTCAACACGAGCTGTATTCCATATGCGCAGTTAGAAGGATTGCTTAATGGCGGAGGTTCGTATGCATCTCCGGTGACAAGTAGCGGGTACAATCCTACTTTTACCACAGATGATACGGAAGAGGAGGACCCTTTAGAGAAAGCGTACAGAGAAGCTCTGGAGGGGTTTGCTGAAGCCGCAGAAGCAATGCCGGAGATGGAAGCACCCAGTGACAAGAAAGAGGATACCGAATCCGACGAAGAGAGTGGTTTAGGTGTTCTGGCGAACGCACGAAGGAGGAGAAGGTTATGATGACATATGTAATGGCTGTTTGCTTTATTCTGTTGTTGATGATTGTGATGTGGTATCCTGGCTTTATGCTTGCGCGTAATATGGTCAAAGCCGTGTCACAAAGAAACCCGACAGCTGGAGAGAATATTCTTGCATGCATACCGGGCATTAATACCGGAGTCGCCAGAACCGCTTTGTATGGAAGTGCTAAGCTTGTCTATATCCCGTTCGCGCTGGCAGTTATCACCACAGTTGTGCGGTTTGTTCTATACTATATATTTCCCGAAGCTGTCTTAGCAGGACTTATTAGTCTTATTGCAGCCTGGGTCATTTATCTGGTTACATGGTTGATAAACGGTTATGTGCTTTGGGACATGGGAACATGCATACAGGCTGGGCTCTTAACTAAAGTATTAGGTTTTATCTGTCCACCACTGTGCCAGTGGGCTATTGGACGTAACTGTATACCGTTAATGGCGGCGGTGTTAAGTGAGTTGGAAGAAGAGAAACAAAGGGAGGATTACGTTGGCAATAGTAACTAAGGTAGACGATTACTTTCTACGTGCGAAGGTGCAATTACCATACCCAAGTGTAGTTATCGAGAGTAAGAACATCGAAGCTCTACCCGTAGTTCTTAGTGCCTTAGAACCGGGCCCTGTATCGGTAATATTCGAATACGGGGGCAAGTTTAATGTAGCTAAGGAAAAAATAAGTTGCAGTGCAATAACGCTTCATACTTTACTGCGGGTATATAAGTTTACTATTATAAAATCACCCGGAGAAAGGTATCACATTGATACGCCAACAGATATTCTGGAGGTGGGTGAATGGAATATCTCATAATAGTTCTTATAGCTTTAGGTTTAGCTTTGAAGAATTATACTGGTGAAACAGTAGAAGAGGAGTTTGTCGGTCCACGTGAAACTCGTCTGAATCCAGATTTCTACGTGGACGAAGATGCATTCATGGAGGTGGCTCATGCTCTTGGTTTTAGGGTTGATGATAGTGCTACAGCTAGTGGAGATGACGTTTTGTGGAGTGAGCCTGATAACTCTATTTCTTCTCATACCGAGAGGACAGTTTCTGAGCAGAATGACGGGGAAGGTCTGGTCGTCAAAACTAATGTGCGCACTAGAGCTGATAGGACTAGCGTTATGGGTCGTCTATAAAGGACTGATAACCAGAAAGATAACGCTAATCGGTTTTATAATAGCAGCGTTATGCTGTGTGATTTGTTGTATAGTGTATCTCACTGATGACGAGAGGTGGGTATACGCTGTAGAGGATGAAGATTGACATTGTATCATAGTTTGCGTACTCTACAATAACTCTGGGGTGTGGGACATACTTATCTGGAGAGAGTACGCAAACTGTAAAATAAAGGAGGATACAAAATGCCTGTATGTACTTCAATAGAAAAGTTGAAGGAAGTGTCTGAGGATACGGATATTTTACGTGTCGTAATAGACAACGATGTCAAGGCGTATATGATTTTTAATTACGCGGAAAGCTTAGTGTTCCTTAACGAGGAGGTTATAGTAAGCTATCGTAAGGATATCTACGAAGGTAAGATTGAGTTATTTATCAATACTCTGACTATCCCAGTGAAGATTACTACACTGGATAAAGATAAAGGTATCAAATTATTTACTGAACAAAGCGACAACAACTCTAATGTGTCTTTCATGGATTTAGCTCCCGGGTCTAATATGTTGGGTGCTATCATGTACTGCATATCTTCGTCATATGAATCTTCCGACCGAGCGGTTTGGTTAGAGTTAAAGGTTCGTGACAAAGCCGGAAGAGTTGCTAAGTTGCGTTTGTTCGACCCCGAGTTTGGTGTAGCCAAGTTTGACGGCATGTACATCAAAGCTTCTATTAAACGTAACGATTATGGATTAAGCACTAGGGAAATCCGACCAATGGATTTGGAGTTTCCACCTAATCCTGAGGTACAAATCGCAAGGACTTATATTGAGAATTACTTTGCAGGAGACGCAGATATGTGTGCTGTATTACAGCGAACCAAACTGCTCGACTACATGCAGGATTATATAGAACTGGAATTGGGTTACGCTTTAATACGAGCGGCAATTCAGTTGGACATTTTGACTGAATTACGTAATGTATTTAATGAAGTGAATTTTAAGGCAATAGCTTACGCTATTATGATGCAGTATGGTTATATTGCTAAAGCTTCGTTAGTACAGTACTCCGCTTCGTTACGGGCCATAACTTTCGCTATGCAACAGAACTTACCAAATGACGTGGCGGCTTTGGTATTAATGATTCTGGACGAAGGTGAGCCAGATGGTAAACCTGTACCCGAGAAAGCTATCTTTAAAAGAGTGCTTAATTTAGCAAATGAAATCATAAAAGTTAAAAAGGTGGTATGACAATGTATTCCTACAGGATAAGAGGTGACAATTATGACACCATAATTGTCGATGTGTATTTCCGCGGATACACGCTTGCGGCCACGCAGTATTATTCTAAACTAGGTACGATTGTTGGAAAGGACGATGTAAGTTATATTGTCAGCATGAACAACAATTTACTTTGTTTAGATAAGATTGTTACTAATGCTACGGATACTGTGGTGTTACCTGCTAGTACGATAAGATGTGTATCAGCGTATGCGCTAGAGGGTACACACTTTAGGAGATTAGTACTGCCGCTTGATGTACAATTAAGATTAAAGACTCATGCCCTCTATGGGTCGGACACTTTAGAGGAATTTATATCTTTGTCACGAAAAGTAATATATGAGGAGGATGTGTTTCCGAGCACAGTACAAAGGAGAATAGTGTAATGTATACAGTAGTTGACACATCTACAGGCAAAACATCTACAGTTACTTTTGATAAATTGAACAGTATGGCGGGTGGTGAGCTAGACGAATCTTTCTTCACCGAAGCATTTACCGAGCATACGTTGGATGGTAAAAACGGAAAGCTTTTAGTTTTGGAGGATACCAGATGATACAGGGATTTACTTCACATGCTTTAGTTATATATCCGTTATTAATGGATTATCGCGGTAGAGGTAGTAGATATTTTTTACATTTAAATGCCGCGGCAACAAATTTGCAGAAGTATCTGCGCAAGAACAATATAACTTATGATTGCTTTATTACGGATGATGCGGCTCGAGAATCGACCGTACAGCCTGATAGGTGGTTGCAAACATTGAATGCTGGTGATATGTTCTTCGTTAAGCGTAACTGCGTGGGAATGGATGGAAGCTTTACGAACGTAATAGAGTTTCCAGAAATATGGGAAAGCGTCAGTGTGGCTTATCCAAATGAGCGTGGCGTGTCAGCTGACCGGCGTTTTGAACTTGTTTTAAAGAGAGATAGTAAGGCTCGCAGGGAGATAATGAAAACATACCAAATGGTTGTGCTATTTAAGCAACCCAAGAGTCCTGCTATGCGGATTACGACAAAAGCAGAGAGTGGTGTTTTGTACATGGAAATAGACAATACTACGTTTATATCGAAATGCTTTATGTCAGATATGGAGGTGGACCCGATAAGCTTATTAGGCATTCCCAACGGAAATATGCCAGCTTATGAATGGGAGGTGTGATATGGCCAAGACTGTAATGAAAACTAAAATGTTTGAACTCACTGAGGATTATGTTGAACTCAGTAAGGTTAACCTTGATTCCTATACTTACGATGATAGGATGGATATGATTATCCCAACTTTTATGAAGAATAATCCGATAGAAGTTTATAAGCAGTATGTACGTTCTTTTTGTGAACTTATTAATCGTGACCACTCCTGTAGGCCATCGTACATGACGGCTTGTGGGTTCTTACCAGTCGGCGTAGAACCTACTATGATGTGTGGTATGATTAATAGGGATTTCTTAATCCCTATGTTACATGAGAATGATGTTACGTATTTTATGTTGAAACCTATGTCACCTGTTCGGTCGAGTTACGAACCTACAGGAGCGATGGCGACGTCGCATGATATTTGGGTTAATAAGCTGGATGCGGCTAAGTTAGTGCATAAACCTGCTCACAACATAACCGCACTGGACGTATTGGAGGCGTTAGGGCTATGACGATAATTGAGATGGCGCCGTATATTAACGGTGACCTTTACACGAGAGAATGTGTGCCGCCGGTAAGGTGCACACCTGAGATGTTTGCTAAGGTGGTTAAAGCAGCCGCGGCAAGTGATACCTACGAAAGAACTATTGAACTGGTGGAGTCTTATAAAAATTTCTTGGAACTCCAGCCTGATATTGCAAATGAGTTTCCGGTGTCTGAACGAGAAGAGATGTTCTACTGCCTCAAGAATGGAGGATACTCGCCAGATGTTCCAGCGAAGTGCATTTATGTCCTGAAACATCTATATGCTAAGTACGGAAGTGTATCTTTAGCTTTAAAAGCTTTAAGCAATGGTATGTTTACGGTATTCTTCCAGAAGAATTATCTGCACGAGTGTACGATGCGCGATGTAATTAAGACATTCATAGATGCGGATTACGAACCGTTTACATCTGCCCGGTTACGTGTCGAGCATGAGACTTATGATGAAGTTTTGATTACAGAGAAGGATATGGTAGCTTTGTTGCCTAAAGACATTTCAGCTAAATTAACAGATAGAGATTTGCTGGACATAAAGGTCGAGAAGAATGGTCTTGCTGTTAATGGTCTTTTGATACGATTTATGTGTGGGCACTATGGAGCGGTGAACTCGTTATATGACCTCAGACGACTTGTATAAAGTCCTAACGGACGCTAAGTCGATTAAATATCTGGATTACGTAAGGATGGACCTTGCGCGCTATGCTATACCTGAGTATGAGTATTCAGGTAATTTGAAGGAGTTAATAGTTTACAAGGAACGTCTACTGAATCTACAAAAAGATATTCGTAACTACGTAGTGCCGACTTTAGAGTTTAATGTAGCACAAGCTATTACAGAACATTTTTCTGCAGAAGTGCTTGATTATGCTAGACGAAAAGCGGCATTGGAAGATGAAATTAAAGCGGAATACAACGAGCTTGAAAGTGTGTACAAAGAAGAGTGCGAGGCTGTCGAGAGAGACGCTCAAGCTTCTGTCGCTCCCATCAAACAGAAGCACGACGCTTTACTCTCCTATAAAGACAAGTTACGTAACGCTATGGAGCATTACGGAATTACGCCTACCGATACGTCAATTTCCAGTGATATTAGCCGTGAAGAGTTTGAGGCTTTATTAGACACGGCTCTACCCGTTTGTGCCAAAGTAGATGAGAGATTTAACGGGTTATTGCAGAAAGTGTTGTCGCCACTGACGGACGAAGTTTTGGTGGCTTCTCTGTATCTGACTTTGTTACTACTTGTATCCTGGTTATTGCTTCCCTTCTTAGGTGTACTGTACTTAGCGGCTATGTATGTGAATACAAGGACAATGTATCATCAAATGGATAGCTTGCGTATTGCAGAGTCCTTAATGCATACAGTTGATTTCAATAAGTATATACCAGAAGGCGAGTACATAAAGCCGGTACTAAACACTAGCGAGTTGGATGTTACCGCGAAAGAAAGGTTAGACCAGTTAGCCAGTGATGACCCGAAGCTCAAGATTGAGGCTGAATGTTCTAAGTTTAAAACAACAGAGGGTTTGGCTTATGTGTCTCGAGTAATTGAAGAAGTACAGAATGCTGCGCATGAAATGTACAATGAAGCGTGCGCAGAGATAGACGAAAAGGTAACTGAAATAGTGGATTTAACCGAAGAGGAGTGTAAGAAAATAAAACGCTTCGGAGAGTACATGAATTCATCTACGGTCATGGATACTAAATATCTTATCGGCTACGATAAGGGTACAATCCCTGTGTATAGGGATTTCGGTCTCACCAACATAAATTATGTGGGAACTTACGGCGACACTCTACTCGACACCTTGAAAGTTATGTTTGTAAATGCTTTTATGAGTGTTCGTGCAAACAGCTTAGAGGTGACAATATTTGATGAAGAGTACTTAGGGCAGGCTTTTAGTGAATTCATTACAGCTAAGAGCGCTCCATACGTCACCATCGAAAGTAAAGATTTCAATAAGGTGCAGGACACTATGTTCAAGCATGCCTCGGAGAATATACTGTCTATTAAAACACAAACTATATCAGAGTTCAACAAAACCAGCGAAGAGTTGGGGATGGTTACACGTACATATTATTTGTACATATTCCTAACTGGGTTGGGTGATAAGCTGGAAGAGAACAAGCCTTTTATGGAGTTCTTGAAATATTCCGCAACACAAGGTGTAATTGTGTGGACAGTTTATGCTAAACAATTAACGGGGCCGCTGAATGTTAAGCCGCCTTTGGAGATTGACGAAGGTGAGTTAGTACACTATAACTTTGGGTTAGGAGCACGCGCTGTAGCTACGTATGAGTACGCTCTGGAGAATAACAGACAGAAAGCCTTGGATTACAGAAAAGCATTCTTACTGAAATATTTACCAGAGGATACATGGTGGACAAAGTCAAGTACCAAACAGATCAATATACACCTGGGTTTAGTAGACGGTGACCCATCTAAAGCCTATCTGCATTACTTTGATGATAAGAACGTACATTTCTTACTGGGCGGTGCTACTGGAGCGGGTAAGTCTGTTGCTATTGACTGTACGCTTCAAACAATGATACACGAGTATGCTCCGGATGAATTGCAATTAGTGTACATAGACATGAAGAATGCTGAGGTTGCGAAGTACACGAAAGATGGGTATTCGTTAATACCTCATGCTATTATTGTTGCAGGTACGACTGACGGCGAGTACTGTCTATCTATCTTTGATTGGGCACTGGAAGAAATGCTTAGACGTATGACAATTTGTCGTAAGTATGGTGTACAGAAGGTGGAGGACTTGCGCAAGAAGTTTGACGATAGTTCTCGTGAGGGATATGACCCAGAAGTACACATACCGCGAATAGTCATTCTCATTGACGAGTTCCAGGTTATGTTCGATACTTCGCGTATTCCGTCCAAGATAATCACAAAGATAGACGGGCGTATCACGTCACTGGTTAAACTTGCGCGTGCCGCTTCTATACATTTGTGGTTTACTTCGCAGGAGATGTCGGGCACACTGTCTAAGAACGTTTTGGACAACTTCTCTATGAGAGGTGCTTTACGTTGTACCAAAGAGATTTCGTCTACTTTGATAGGTAATGAAGCTTCTGGTACAATTAAAGAAAAAGTTGGCTGGATGTACTCCAATGATTCGGCTGGACAGGACAAGAATGCGAACAAATTATGGCGTGTTCCATTCGCTCCGATTGATGGCTTAATGCAAGGAATTAACGAGTTACAAGAGAAAGCAAAGAAAGAAAATCGATTAGTTTTACGTGCTAAATTCTTTGATGAAAAACAAGGCAGAACTGTCAAGGATTTTGAACAAGCCTACGCAGACCTGGAGGCTTTTAAGGAGCCACACTTCTTTGTAATGGGTGAACGTACTGTATACAGTACGAAGACTACTCCGTTTAACTTCCGTTTAGCAGAAGATGATAAAGAGAACATAATAATAGGCGCTTTTGAACGGCAGGATACCATGGACTTAATCGCTACTATGATAGATAATATCAACAAGAAGGGCGAGGAAGCTTCTATGCTTATTAGCTGTTGCGATAAAGATACTAGCTATCTTCTAAACCTTGAGCAATATCAGCCTGAGGGGTGGGAGGACTTCTTAAAGCCTTCATACCCAACAGAAGAGATTCTGTTAGACTTAACAGAAATAGCTGAAGCTCGGGAAGAAGAGGGTGTAGAGGACGCGCCTGTGTTGTACATCTTTTGTCTTTTGTGGGAGAAACGAGAAGGTATTAGCGTTGATGAAAAATATAAGCAACAAGAAGAGTTCCAAAAACTTGTCGCTAGACTTAACGCTGTGAAAGTGCATTTTATATTTGTAAGCAGGTCTAAGGGATTACCGGGTGGTGTTGTGTCTTTATGTAATCATAAGATATGTGCAAAGGCTGATGAAAAGTTAGCGTTGCAGTTAACTGGAGATACCGTACCATTTAAGTTCCCGTCACCTAATGACGATGAGGCATGCTTTGCACTATACTGCTACGGAAGTGATTCTTCTAAGTTTAAGATTTATCGACATACACTCGAAAGAAAATTGGAGGCACGTGAGCTATGATAAACACACTTATGACTATAATACCTTGTGCTATTAATATAGGGGTATTTTGGTTCAATCGCAACAAGAGTTCAGAAGAGATAAAGAACATCTTCATGGTATTTCAATTTGTTATTGCTGTAACTTACATCTTCACATTTAACTGGTTTGGGATTATTCCTAAGCTATTATTTATCGTGCTGATAAAGATACTGTCTGCGCGGTTTGTTAAAGTGTGCTGGATGTTGTCTTGTGTGCTGGATGTATTTAATATTATAAAGGCATTTTAATGAACGCACAGGATATTGTACAAGCATTACAGGCTAACATGATGCCTATAGCTATTTGTTTAGTTGGCGGCGTTATTGTTTTGAAAGTAATTAAGGGTGCAGTCAAGTGGGCGCTGTTAATCGGTGTAGCAGCACTAATAGCTCATTTCTGCGGTGTATTTTAAATGCACAAGAAATACAAAATAATGTGTGGCGTGTTAGGTATTGTTTGTACCTGCTTATTTGTACCTGCTTATATTCAGTACATAACACCCACACCTCTACCCACAGGTCCTCTTTATATAACCGCGGCACATATACCTCACGAACAGGTTACAGGCTATACGTTTATATATGAAGATACTGAACGGGACGCGGCCTTTTACATAAAAGACGATTACACGTACCACTACCCTAAAGTAGGTGAAGCTGTTTATTTCCAGAATGGGAAGGGAACAGTAGAATCTATCAAGGAGGGTGTTGGTTTTTACGTGGTAGTCGATGATAACACCGAAGTGTATAAAGGATTGTCGGGCGCACGGGTAAGAGATAAAGATGGTAATGATATAGCATTTATCTCCTCCGCGAAGGATAAGACTAAAGTCCTTTGTGTAAGTCTGTATTAGGAGGTGGGTGAATGCAGAGATTGATATCGTGGCTGTTAGCTTTGTTGACAGCCCTAATGAATAATTTAGGTTTTTGGCAACAACCTGAAAAACCTTATATTGGTGACCCAGGGTATGCTATACAGGAAGATGCTGTGAATTACAGTGCAATGCGAGAGTGGTATAATGCTAGCTTTGAGATAGCGGGCAGTGTGTGCACCTTGGAACCTGAAATGCATAGCCAGGAAAAGAATCGTGTCGGTGTTGGTTATATCGTTGCAGACACACCTATGAACCCGGATGCTAAGATGGAGTTTGGTGACGAGAATATTATTATAGCTCCACAGAACTGTAAGGTGACAACACAGCCTTCAAGCAGTCCAAACAAGATAGTGGTTTCTAACTCGGAGAGTGGTGTCAATGCTTTCCGTATGGAGATTACTAATCCTAAGCGTTGGTTTTGTTGTGAGAAATTACAACCGAATGCCGCTGGGAATTTTAAGCACAAACAAGATGACCATAGGATAAATCTTAAGGCCGGACAAACCATATGCGTAGCGTCTGATAAAACGGAGGTCAAGCTGTTTCGTGGAGATAGTGATGGTAAGTTATCGGAGTGTAATTTGCGAGAATTCCTACGTTCATTCGATAGTGAAACTGGAGACCCGAACCAAGTTGTAGGCGGCGGAACAGAAGCAACTAAAACGTCTGAATCCAAAACTGATGTAGTCAACAATCTTGTGGATATTAAATCAGACAAACTGTTTAAAGGACCTGCCATGTGGCACGAGGACTCTACTGGTTGGTGGTATGGACAATCAACAGCTGGTAACTCACGTGCAGGTATTGACTGGGCCTCAGACCAGTGGGTTATCTACGAAGGTTACTATTACTACTTTGACAGCTCTGGTTATATGGTTAAAGGCTGGTATGACGATTATTACTACAAGGAATCTGGTGATAAGTATGAAGCAGGTCTAAGCGACTTTAAATATGGCGCTTTATGTTTCAACACAATAGTACCTGCCGATGGAGAAGCTGGCTATTTCGAGTACGTAGGTTTAGACGGAACCATAGCTACAGATGACCGTGTACAGCAGAAGGGCAAGGATGTGCACGAGGAAGCAGAGGGCGTTGCATATGTCTATGACAATAGTGCAGGAAAGTACAAGTTGTATGACCCTGAAGATGGTGTGATTGGTTCTGGAGAAACGGGAGGTAGCGGTAATAATAACCCAACCTCAAACATAGTAACACGGAAGGCAGAAGTGAGTCGCGAGGATATCGATGAGGGTAGAACCATACTCGATAGTAACGGTAATTCGCTTACTGGCTGGGCTAGTTGTGAAGGTAGTTGGTATTATGTTCGTGGTGGGCAGATTGTAAGAGAGCAAACCACGCAGAGAAATGAAACGTTCTATTTAGATGGCGCTCGCGTCTATCTTATTGACGTGGATAACGAGGCTACTGGTCCGCAGATTCCTGTGCTTCAGAGTTTCATCGACGAGACAGGAAAATTGATTATAGGTCAATCGTCTGGGTCAGCACCTGTGTACATAAGCTATCAAGGAAGTCATGGGACTTACTGGTTAGTAGTTGACCAGAACGGTTACGTGGTTCTTGATAAGTGGTGGCAGGATGGCCAGGGACGATGGTTGCGTGCCAACAGTAAAGGCACGCTATATGGAGCTTATGGTGCAGGCGAAGAGTACACCATAGTGGAAGCTGACGGTAATGGATGGCAGTATGCATTTGATACTAGCTGTTACTGTGATACAACTACTGAGTATATAACAGTCAATGGAAACACCTACAGGTTGGCGAGTGCGGAGAATACTGACCCGGATAATCCACCACCTGACGGCGCACGACGCGCGTATCATTAACATTGTTGGACAAAGGAACTACCTGTGCTGTTCCTTCCCAATATAAACTTAAACACTATATAAGGAGGAAATAAATCTATGGGAAAGACCGTAGCTTTAAGCATTGAGAGCCTTGAAGGCCATCTGCTGAAAACCAATCAGTCTGTACAGCACATTATCGAGCTGGTACAGAATGCCGTTAAGACGGCTGATAGCCTGTCCGCTGAAGGTGGCGTACAGGATGCAACTATCGCTAATGTTGTAAATAAACTGTCTGGGTCCGCGGAGGCACTGAAGACTGTGCCGGCAGAACTTGAGAGTTTGTCGAGAATTCTGAAGCAGAAATCTGATGATATCCTGGAAGCTCAGCAGGCGGCGGCCGCTGAGATTGCAGAAGCATAAGGAGGTGTGAGATATGGGAGCAAAAGGAGCAGCTAGTATTAACATTACTAACCAGAGCGCCGTCTACATGGTTCTGGTTAAGACTATGTCTGAGATTCAGAGCGAGGTTTCTATCGTACGCGGAGAATCCAAAGCGATTACTGACACAATCAATGATTGTGAGGTTGACCGTGTAACGAAAGAGTCTCTGGAGGAAACCCTGGACAGTCTGGGTAGCATGATGACTACTCTGGAAGGTCAGATTTCCGGCATCAACCAGTCTCTGAACAAAATCATCTCCGTAGCTAACGAAATCGCTAAGCGGAGTCAGGCACAGCAGAGTACCGTCACTGGTGCCATCAAAGAGAAAGGTAGCGCCCTCAGAGGACGGAGGTAGTGTAAATAATGAGAGAGGCCCACGCTGTGTGGGCTTCTCCTTTAATGGAGGAGAAATATGGATATCACAAGCAGATTGAGAATCGAAGGTAATGAGAATGCGTTCATGGTAAACGATGCGGGTCACACCTATCCTGTGTTCGCAGAGAGCCTGCATACTACTGGGATATTTCAACAGTTAATATCGAGCGGTTACAGACTCTGTGGTCTGCCCTACGACTTTAAGAAAGACGGAGTGTCTATCATGTCACTGCCGTGTCGCGATTATATGCCGACCGAAGATGAGTTACAGGATATGTTTGATTTCAATTCATTATCTCACATGTCTGCGGATGAATTGCGTTCCAATTTAAGTGAGGAGGAAATCACCTACCTGCCAGAGCCGCCGGCAAAATACACGATTGCGACGCGGGAAGAGTTTATGGAATATTTGCGGAGCATTCGTACCGCTACGCAGGAAGAGGATTATAAGCCTATCAACTATTTCGTACATCCGAGTGCGAGATTCACGATTGATGAGTGGAAGTCTGGTGAGTACATCGAATACTTCCGTATCATGGAATCTCGTCGCGCCATGTCATATCAGAAGTTCCGCAAATTACGTCAGTGGCTGACGAATATTGGTATGGAACCTAATGGCGACGCAATCGATATTGTCGAGTATTACAATATGTGGGGCATCGACGGCTTAAATGCTAAGTTCGTAGCAAAGCAGAGAAAGACTCTTACTGTATACGAGGATTTTGTCATGCAACCCGGTATGGAGCCGGATGCTTACGAGATTACTCGTACAGAGGATGCACTTGTAGACAGATATGGAGCTGTTTTTCCGCCGGAAGATGTACAGCCTGGATATAATGGCTGGCAGGTTTCCTATCCGAGAGGAAAAGAATCAGCAGCATTCCGCAACAAGATTGCGGCATTAAAAGAAAATGAATTTGGAGTTGTGACTGTACGTACGAAACTCCCTGAAGATATTTTATTATATAGTACGCTGAAGGATACGATTAAGGTTACACCGTATCAGATTACGTGTGGAGAGACACGGATGTTCAATATGTCAGTAACCATGCCGGATATTACGGCTAAACAGTTAGCGGCTTATTGGTGGTCAGCACGCTATGAGGACCGTGTTAATACTATGTCTAATCTGCGTGCACTTGCGTATACTATGTTGGAGCAGCGTAGATACACAGCTGACGTTTCCACCTACAAAGCTTTGCTTGAGGTAGGATGTGATGTTAAGGGCGCTTTAATGTATATGATTGATAAAAGCGTTGATAAGTATAACAACAGTCCGGAGGCGTTAGATGATGATGCCGAAGAAGCACGTAAGGAGTTCCCCACAGAGGCTGAAGTTGACCTGTATGTTAATGGGGACATCGACCTTGACACACTTCCGGAGCTGACACAGATACGTATCGAAACTCTTAAGGATATGGTAAATGGTGTTGTCAACTTGGACGGTGTGGCCGCGGGAGCAAGAGCAGATGCAAGCATTAATGTGGACGAGGTTTATAAGTTTCTCTATTGTGCTCATTTCTGCAGAACTCACATCAGTTTGGAAAGTATGTACAACAGCCTTAAAGAGGTGGATAAGTTTGTCGTAGAACATACGGATACACGAGGACTCAAGGACTTTGTTGTACCGATGGTTGCTGATGGATTTACTGTCAATGTGCCTTGTCCGGAAATTAAAGAGAAGATTAACGGCTACAAGGCAGATATCAAACGTTATAAGGTACGTCAGTCTGAACAGTGCTGTGGATTTCTTAAGGTGGTACAGATTGCTAAAGAATATGGCACACCCGAATGTACGCGCCACGTAGCTTTCGAAGCACAGACGGTGAACCTTATTCGTAATAGCGGCATTGCTCGCAAGAATCTCGAGCAGTTAATGGAGATTTTTGAGGACCAGTTGAGAAACTATGTTCCGTTGGCTCGACAGAATACTTATCGGCTCTATAAACGCTCTACTTGTATGCAGGAGTATTTCCGTGTTGCTGAGCAGGGTGTTATGAAGTTTCCGTCTGATATGGGAGGACAGACAGTCCCCGTGTCCAACGACCTGGTTTTGTCGATTCAGTCTACTATTACAAACAGGATAACCTCTACGGCGGTGTACTGCAAGAAGATGTACGATGAAGGATTCCTGACACATTATTGTGTAAATGCGGATATTACGCCGTGGACTATCTATCCTAAGGTTGGCGCTAAGATACCGGCCGCATCCTTACCGGCGTTGTGGTATGATTGGGCGGCTGAGGGCGCTCCGCAGATAACATCTAATCTTTTAAGCAATGGAGGTATGTATCGCGGATTCGTAGCATGGACACGACGTTACTATACGCAGAGATACTTCTCTCTTGACGGGTTACCGGCTGAAATGGATTTAACGAAATATATGGCGTACTGTAATCGATACAGAGATACCACTAAAATTACTGAGGAGTTTAAGAATGCTCCGCACATTGAGACACTTCTTTATGGTATGTTCCCGGATGAAACTGTGCGGGAGGATAATGGTGTCGCTCTTCGTGCGCGGGGTGAAGTTCCCGCAGTTATGGTTTCTAAGGGTGAGATTGTCATGCATGATGCTTATCCAAGCCATGGTAAATTACAGATTACACATGGGCATCAGGTCGAATCTTTGAAACGGTTTAAGGGATTTGAGGCTGATGATTATGATATGCTCGGTAGTGTAATTAAAGTAACTATGCCGCAGATGAGTGATAAGTACATCACTACGGATGGCGAGAGTATCAGCACAGATGAGCAGGAGAACATGCCAGCTTATGCTGTGGCGCAGTTGGTAGGTATGGGTTATCCTATTATCAATCTGTGGGGACGGAAGTATATTTTCCGTGATTTGTTCGGCGCACTTTGGGAAGTAATTATATAGTAAGTGGTGAGGATGGCACTTAGCTGGGAAATACCTTCCCAGCGAGACTCCTTACCTAAATATGTTACCGCCAGAATAATTATGCAGCAAAGATGAGGAGGATTACCTTAATGGCTTTAAACATAAAAGTGGAAGATGGTTTATCAATAAGCGTAAATCAGGCTCGTACCATTTTACAGTCCGAGACGGATAAGTTTGGATTGTTTATTGATTTGGACAGATGCCTGGAGTATGAGCTTTTGTTCAAGTTAGAGCGGGACAAACAGTATGATTTGTTCAAGAAGTTTACCGGTCCTGGACTTAAGCCAAGTCAAAAGGTTAAAGTCAGGGAATGGTTTCAGGACGCGTTTGATATCCCGGACAGACTGTTTTACAACAAGGCTAACAAGTTGTCATTTGACAAAGAGGTTAAGAAAAATCTTAAAGACTCTAACATCAGTGACGACGCCAAAGCTTTTCTTGAGGTATACGACGCATGGAACTATTACTCTTACCGGGTAAATTACCTTAAGCAGTATTTCGAGTTACCCATCAGTTATGGTGTGTCTGATAAGGGACATCGTATGGTTGTTGCTCGTCCAAACTGGTCAATCTTGTCAACTTCTCGGTTGGCGGCTGACAGTCCTTCACTGCAGAATATTGCGAAAGACATGAAGGATATTATTTGCTGTCCGGAAGGTTGGAAGTTGATTCGTTGCGATAGTGGGCAGATTGAACCGCGTATTACCTATAGTCATTATATCGATGACAGAATAATCAGAGGGTTGATTTTACTTTACAATGATGCCTATTACGGACAGTTGCATTACTGCCAGTTGCCGGAGGATGTGTATCAAAATCTTTATATGTATAGAGTAGCAGAACCTGGTGAAGTTGATGATGGCTCAGACCCTCATGTTATCTTCCCTAAACCTATCACAGAGGAAATGGTATCTGGTCGTAAGGAACTGAAGGTGTTGGCTTTAGCAGCAACCTACGGTTCAGCCCTTGTAGGCAGAGACCCTGTGCTGGCTAAACGCTACACTGACCGTATTGTTAATCACCCCGCTCGTAAAGAATGGGAAGTTAGGGTGCAGGACCAGGTGCGTCGCGGCGAGGAAGTGTTCTACAGTGTATTCGGCTCAAAGATTGAGCCTGAAGAAACAGACCGTTATCACAGAGGAACACCCTCATGGATACCTCATGTTATTCGTTGCGGTATTAATAATCCGATACAGACTACGGCATCTGACTTAATGGTGTGCTCAGTAGGCAAGGCTATTGATATCATAAGTAGTGTAGAGAAATCGCACATTGCTTATTACAAGCATGACGAAGGAGCTTTTTATGTTCACGAAAGTGAACGTGATATTATCAAGGATTTATCGGACGTAACCGCCTACAATGTAACAGAAAAAGGAATCCCTTGGATTCCGATTTACGCAGAACTGGAAGAAGGACAGGCCATCAATAAAGAGGTACCGACCGTCTTAGACTGGAGGTGATTTAATGCTTTATTTGTACAGCGATTGTTCCAGACAACCCAGTGGCGTATCGGTGACTGCGATTGTACTCACCTCACGCACATTTATTGGATACGACGCTCGAGTCTTATACGACGTGCGTGAATCCGTACAGGGGGAGTTACGTGCGGTTATTATGGGAATGGAAATGATAGACCGTGACTTTGACACTCCGCAAGTTATTAAGATACATTGCGACTGCTCATCTATTGTCGATTTGCTTGAGATTACTCTACGTGAAGAAACTATCCCAAGAGCTCGGAAATACCGTGATGAGTGGGTGAAACTGTACGGACTATGCAAGAAGCACACAGTGCTGGTAACTCATGTTAGTGCTCACAAGACAAAGCGGAATTGTAATGTTGTGTGCGACCTTGGAGCACGTGCACTTCTATAGGAGATAAATTGGATAGAAAGGAGGCGAGAGCTTTGGCACACGACATAATTATGACAATATTGACCGGTGTATTTGCTTTTGGATTGATGCGCGTACATCAACGTATTGACAAAGTTTCCACCATTACAGGGTTTCAGTACCTTACAGCTTTGTTGTGCTTTCTTCCGCTTGTAGTAGTAATTGCGTGGGTAGTTATGATAAGTAGTATTACTGAACTTCCAGGTCTATCTTTTACTTTGGTAGCGTTGTCTATATCTACCATAGCGAGTGTTATTAGTGTAGTGCTTGCTCTGGTTTCTGCACGTAAAGAGAGGAAGCGGAAAGAGTGTACTACGCAGTTATAGTACCGGGCATAGCAACAGTCTATAGGACATGGGCTGAGGTGGAGCGTTTAATTATGCTCTACCCATACCCCAAGTTTCGGAAATTTAAAACATCAGAAGAAGCTTGGGAGTATGTGCGTAGGCATACTACGAAACGCGTATATCATGACTTGCATAAATATGGTGATACGTTTGATAAGCTGTATGTAAGCATGGAATATTTTATTCGCGAAGATAAAGTTTATTATAATTTTAACACGAAAAAGATTGGGTATATTTATATAGAGTACGAGGATGAAAATGTTACCGTAGAAAATCATGCAGGCAATATTAAAGTCACCTTGCACAATATATACTTAAACCCGGATTTAATAACCAGTCACCTTATCGCTATTTGGCATGGATTGAGAGTGATTGGTGATTTAGTGGATGTTGATGTAAAAGTACCTGACCATTCTATTTTCTATGCTTTGATGACCTATAATGGTCAGAATAGAACAATCAACCGGGTACGTACCTACATTGATGAGCGTATCGCTAAAGTATCTGTGAGCATGGATAATTTTGGCAATGAGGAGGAATTGTGATGGGTAGTATTGTAAATATAAGAGACAATCACGTTGTCATGTCTGGCATAGACGCAGGAGCTAAGTTTATTGGAGAGCGTCTGGAACGCTGTTCTGAGTTCTTACGTTACGTTCCTGAGGACATGTCAAATGAGGATAGCACTGAGAAGGTTATCGTACGAGACAATTACAGCAGAGATACAATCAGTGATGAACTCTTTGCACCTCGATGCTGGGCAACTAAAGAGGAGTGGGAAGAATTCGACCGGATAATTAATTTGGATGGTGTTGTATGGTTTTATGATAAGGTAGATGCCGGCACTAAGCTTTATATCGCAGATGTGTACTAAATATGTTAAGCCGTTTTATACAATATCTCAGTAGAGCGCTATTCTTCCTTATCTCAATCGCTATGGCCTTGTTGCCAATATTTATTTTATACATGATTTTTACACACATAGCTTGGTAAAATTAATCAACAAAGGAGAGGAAAGTTTGACAAACGCGAATAGTGTACTAAATATGTTAAGTAAAGCAGCGAAACCGTTTCGCGATTTGTTCTGCCTACTTGTTACAATCGTGCAGGTATTACTACCTTTATTCTTTGTTGTTTATAATTCCATCTATCAGGATGTTGGCGTAATGGTCAGAATGGCAGAAGTATTTTGTTTATCAGAAGTACTATCGATTTTTATTATTGTACTACTAAATCGGAATAATCAATAAAGGAGAGGAAAGTTTGGCAAATGCGAATAGTGTACTTGCTAGCATTGCGAATGTTTGTTCATTAGTTGACCCTTTGGATGAACATCAGGTGCTTGATATAATTGTATCCCGCGGAGAGTCTACAGGAAATAAATATGTAGATTATGAAACAATAACAGCCGAATGGGATGCAGGACAGTGGAAATCTGTGTTACGTGAATTTTACGTATCGTATCAGAAAGCTAATCTCTGTCAGTTATCGTTTGAAGAGATTGACCCTAACATGAGAGTAGAGCCTATGATACAGGCGCAGAAGGATATTGTGGAGTATAAAAAAGCTCCAGACAATTACTATATACATCTTGTGAATTATGAGATGGATCGTCCGGTAGCTGGTACACCAGTCGCAGACCCAACTCCTGTATTGGTTGCTGTTTACGCGGCTATATCTTCAGGTGAGAATTATGGTTCAGTTTGTTGGCCACCCACAGCTTTTGTAGAGCAGGTGGTGGGAGACGGTATAACACGAGAAGATTTTTATGCCACTGTCTTGGAAGCAATGGAGAGTCCGGAGACACTTGAAGCACAGGTATGTGCGGTGGCTAAAGCCAATAAAGATTTGACCGTGCAAATGAAGAAAGCCTACAAACGGTTGATAGGTAAAGATACCGAGACTGTTATGAAAGGTGTCGCTACAAAAGCTGTAGCTGTAGGCAGCGCTACAGCGGTAAGCGCAGAACATGCTGTTCGTAAAGGAAAGAAGTTTGCAGGGCGTGTAAAAGAAGCGACTTATACAGCACCAGAGGGTGAACCAGCAGGTAAAAAGAAGAAAAAGAAAGTTAAAGCCGAGACAGCTTTTGATGCCAACGACCATAGTGGACACGTTAAGACATTTGCCAAGTGGGGGATTATACTGCTTATAATCAACGGATTAGCTACGCCTACAAAATGGGTGTTGGGAATTACTATGGTAAAAATGTACATGGCTGATGGAATAATGAAAGCCCTGGGACCTTCATTGTTAACGGTGTTTATGTGCTTTGTTCCTGTAATTGGATGTGCATGTGCATGTGCGATGGTGTTTGCCGGTATAATACCGGGCAAAGATTCACGTAAGAAACTTGCATACACACTTATGTGTGTCTGTCTCTTATGTACAGCTTATTCCGCGTTAACTCTGGTCAAGACTGTCATTGCTATGTTAAGTGCTTGGGCTTCTCAAACCTTTACGATAGAGAACATTGCACATGGAGCCAGCAAAGGATTATTCGATGGCGTTAAAGGTTTATTTAATGGCGTTGTCGATGGAGTTAAGGGGTGGTTTCAATGACAAATGATTCGATATTTGATGGTTTAGAGGCGTATTATTTGCATGCGTTGGAAAACGCAAAATTGGAGGATATTGACGCATACGTCTGGAGAAGTTACAAGAAATGTGTATTTCCGTCGTTAGTCTGTAAGGAGTGGGGCGAGGACCAGAGCGCTTTATTGTCTGCGTTAAAAGACGTAGACCACGTCAAAGGGGAGCCTAAAATGTCTAGGCTGTACCGCGCGTTATGTCTGATTAAGAAAGACAAGTTGGACGCGCAGGAGCCTGATTTGTGCAAAGAAAAAGAGGTGCTAGCAATAGCGTATGGTTCGATGCAGGAAGGAGAGAATTTTTCTACAGCTTCTCTTCCTCCTGTAGAGATACTCGAAGCTGTCGGATGTAAACTTAGCACGATTGAATACTACGCTGTGTATAAACACGCGGTAGAGGAGTACGGGTTGGATTTCTTGAACCAGTGCGACACAGCTTACAAGATGATGAGCAACGATAAAAAGAAAGCATTAACACGCGCTATGTCAAACAACACACAGGTCTTAGAAAAGAAAGAGAAAACAAAAGACGTAGCTAAGACTAGCGGAAAGATTGTTGCACGCGTTGGTATAGTTGCATTAGCACATACCTATGGAAATATTGTTTCTATTGTTGCTCTTATATGGGCTGTTATAGCTTTATTGCTTGGGTTCTTTTACTGGTACATAGGTGTACTGTTAGCGGCCATCGCATGTTTTGCGGTTGTGGTTTGCGCCGCCACCGTAGCTTTTCAAATATTTGTAACAAGTGGTTCAAACTTGAAATTGCTTATTATAAGCTTTTATCTTGGCTGTTTCTTGTCATGGTGTATCGTACTCTATATGGTGATAAGTATCATATTGGGTAGTATTTCAATTGTAAAGGAGGTATTATGAGTTACTTAGCAAATCATCCCACGTTAGGTTTATGCGTTATTGATGGCAACACATACACCTCACTTGGAGACGCTTTAGTTGTGAACAGGAATGAAGTTAATAAACTTCTTGAAGTTGGGGAGATTCATTCAGATGTTATCTTCGTAGGAGAGAAGTGTTACAGTGGGGAGCCGTTATGTAAGTTTTGGGTGAACACACCGACACTCTATCCGACACCAGAGGAAATCGGAGAAGTTACAAGTATTTGTGCTGATTTTGGCGCTAAGTTAATGAAGCGTAGTTTTGGTAACTATGAGTTTATGACATATACAGAAGAACTTATTGATAATTTGGATAACGTATTAGAGGACCGTCATCATAACTGGGAAGTAGTAAAAGCCAAGAGGCCTACACCAGTAGAGGCGGTCTTATCTGTGCCGGAAATTCAGGAATCAGTCGTAGAGGACATACCTGAGGAGCCTGTGTCAATGTTGACATTATCTGATTTAGTACCCAGTGAGTGTCGTGGTGAGACTTGGGCTTTCAGTGACTTGTTAAATGTAGTGCTCGATGATGTGACAGATGATGGGTATTGTATTGAGAACAATTGGGAGCCTAGGGGTGACTACTGGATATTCGATAGCATACCTAGAAGGAAACGTCTTATTCATAGTGATGTTTTAGGCTATAATAAGGAATTTTCTATAGAGATATGTGGGTAATTGTTAAGGCGTTCTGCGCATATATAAATGACGGAGGAGGTGAGGCCAAAGGTGAATAAGACTGATAAGATTAATGCTTTGTTAAAAGGTATGAGAGAGCAAGGAAAACTTCAGGATATGAAGGGCAAGGGCGATATGGGCGAGGACGCTGCTTTGCAGATAGTTCTTGAACGTCAACGTAGCAGGGGTGGCTTGGTTTATCAATCATTCCGTTATCCATACCAAACTAACAGACAAGGCGTTACTTATCTTGGGAATATTAAGCTAGAAGATGGAGTGTTCGTGGAGTATACTGAGGCCCGCAATGGCCGTACTCTTGAGGATGAAATCGACTTACTATATGTTTCACGATACAGAATTATTCCTGTCGAAGTTAAATCTTACCACGCAACAGTCGCAGTTTATAATGACTGGATGGACAGGTACGAGGAGCCTGTGGACAAATCGCCGGTAGCTCAAGCAGAAAAGCATGCTCGTCATTTATACCATGCGCTGGCTCCCGTAATACCTGATGGCCGTCCAGAGTATATCCGCCCTATTGTGTGCTTTGTCGATAGGTGTAAATTAGTTGATGATAGAGTCTCGGAGAGTATAGATTACTTACCGTGTTGTGTGCTCAACGGATTAAAACGTTGTTTAGTTGAAATAGACACACCGCTACGTTTTGACATAGACGTGGACGCTGTGCAGTCTAGGTTGAAGGAGATACGTAACGATGTTAAACGAGAATACGTGTAACACTCTTGGTGAAGGTTTGTTACGAGTAGCTGAGGCGGTTGAAGGTATCGACCCTAACTGTCTTATAGTTACGGAGGAACAAGCGCGGGCTTTAGCTAAGGATATATTGAATGATATTCCAGAGAATTGTCGCGGGTTATACCCTGACGATGATTTGTTAGCCGCTATAGCCTACGCACAAGTATACTATACATGGAGGAGATAAATATGAACAACTGCATTAAGAAGGTTCTGTTTGGGAACCAGAAGCAATCATTGCGGCAGAACGTTGCAATCGTTAATTTTGTGGAGGAGTATCTTACATCCTCTGACCAGCCTTACAGCTTAAACACTGAAGAGCAGGTATGTCAGGCTATTGAGCGTGAGGTAAATTTCCTATGCAATAACAAACCGGAAGCTTGGTATATTTCCGATAAGTTGTTTTTGCAGTACATTTTGGGAATGGAAGGTTGGGACGCTATCGTGCAAAACGTACCTGGACAGGTACTCCGTCATGAAGTTGGTGAGAATGGCAAGGTAGTGTTTACGTACTGCCCTATGGGAGAGCACAGTATTAATGAATGGTCAGACGAGAGACGTAAAGCCGCATTAGTTGCTCGGAAAGAGAATGATTCGTGGAACAGCGAGAACAAGAATAAGGCGGCTTCAAAAGAAGATGAAGCTTGGGCGCTGGTCGAGAAGATTATCAAGAGTGTTCCGCCGGCCAGAAGGGAACAGGTTCCGGAAGATGATGCACTTGCCGCTGTAGTATTATCGCAGGAATATTGGCGTGTAAACGATTAGGAGGTAGCTAATGTTATTTACTTACTTTGACGTGGAAACAAGTGGACTGCATGTTGGCTGTGACGTGCTTTCATTTTCCTATATCCTCGGGACTGAGGATATGAATGTTAAGAGGGCGGAAACCCTCTATTTCTGGAAAGAGGGAGTTACGCAGTGGGGGCAGGAAGCTTACGAGGTCAATGGATTATCTAAGGAATTCTTGCGTCAGTACGAAGCTGATTATGACAAGAACCTTAAGAAGATGTACTTGGTTTTGAGTTATGGAGATTTAGTTGGATATAATTCCGGACACATCAATAAAGAGGGAATCATAACAGGGTTCGATTTTCCTGTGATTAAAGATTTTCTGGAGAGAAATCATTTGTATACGCCACAGGTACTGGGATTCTACGATGTTATGCATATTGGGCAAGTAGTCTATAAACAGCGATTAAAGTTACAGACTATGTTTGACAAGATTGGATGTAACAGGGACATCGCGGAGGCTATGATGGCTGTCTACTTCAACAGGCAGGCTGGAGCGCATGACGCGGCGTATGATACTGTGTGCACCTCTATGATTTTCCAGAAGCTGTGTGAGGAAGGATATATAAGACCGGGAGAGAAAGGTGTAGCTAATCTGCTTGAGGATGTAGGTGAGCGGGGTCTTGAAGAATATCGCATCGAGTTCGATGCAGATAAAGGTATGTTGTTTGTAGATACCTATGAAGGAACTGTGTATACTGCCAGTGAGTTCCTTGAAAAGTTTCCAAAGCTTTTCGATGAGATGATGGCTAATCCGTCAACCTATATGTAGGAGGTGCTAGGATGTTTGAGAATTGTGCTAATATGACAGAGTTGAATATGTCCAGACTTGAGGCTATTAAGTGCGGAACACCTACTGTCATAGTGAATAGGGAGTATGGCAAAAGAAGGGCATTTTTATTGAGTTCCCAGGAACGTACCTTTAAGCGTGTACCGTTTTATCCGGTTCCGTTGCCCAAGTTAGACCTTATGACCGGTATTGAAAATGCATACTGGGATGAGAGTGACCCGTACCGTCTGATTATAGAGGAGTAATGTATGGGTAATATATTTGCCGAACTTCAAATGCAGTCGGCTAATCAGCTTAATACAATAACTGATGCACGAAAGAAAATGAATCAACTTTTAAAGTTGTTTTTAGAACAACCAGACCGTGAACTGTTATGTGACATATTTGCCAGAGATATTCGTAATTTGGAGACAAAGACTCTGCTTGATTGCGATTCTTTTATGATAAATCCTGACGAAGGGTTTAGTTTCGTACCGGAGGAGTTGCAAAGTGAAACATACGGAATGTTTAAAGGACCTTATTGCGTTTATGAGGGGCGGTATGTTTATCCGGTTAAAGATGTGCATGGGGACGTTATGGGCTGGTGTGGCTATGATAAGTTCTCGGACGTTAAATACCTTGATTCATTGAATTATGGGTATAAGGCAAAGAATGCCAGTGTATTCGGTATGGAGAAAATGGAGGAATACTATCACTCTGGTAGACAGGTTTTCTTTACCGAAGGTATTGTGTGTACTTTGTACGCAAGACAATGTGGACAGCAAGCGTTGGCTACGTTAGGTTCGAACCTAACGCCATATGTGGCGGAGATAATAAATAGGTTTGGCGATAAAGCTCGTATTATAACGGACTCTGATGAAGCGGGCAACAAGTTTAAGCAAATAGCGCATAGACTATGCCCGCGTGCTCGAGTACTGCAATCTAAGATAGCAAAGGATTTAGATGATTCTAAGGAAATAGTCCCGGATATCGGATACGAGCTTGAGAAATTTGAGAATCGATTTTATCGTAGTGCTTATTTCACATAATGACTAAGGTATCGTCCACGTCTAATTTAGGCACGTGAGTAACGTTAGAACAAGTTAGATGTTGTGGTGTTTATTTTAAGGAGAGAAATCATATGGAATCAACCATTGTGTCCATGACGGACGAAACGGGCAAAACAGGAAATGTCGATTACCGCGATTGCCATTTTCCCAGTGATGCCGAGTTGGTAGAGGCGGCTAGAAGGTATGGGTTGGAACGAGGGATTCGTTTTACCATTACTACGGTAGTCGGTGCTAAGACAAAATTTGTAGCAAACATTGAGCAGGGAAAACTTGTTCATGTAACACCTGTTACACAAAATTTAAATGCTTTAGAGCGTATATGCGAGTCTGTGTGTACGCAGGAAGTAGAGAGACTTTCTAAGTATAAAGATTTTAACTTTAACACCAGTGAGATACTCGATGCCGTGGGTATCAGTGAAGAGGAGGTTTGGTCTATGGTTGAAAGTAAGAAAAGTGGACTATGGATGCATGTACCTAAAAGGTATGAGCAGGCTATGTTTAATTGTGTGCTGGCAGAATATATTACAGACCAGCTGGTAAATGGGACTATTCCGGCATAAAGCTAGCATATCAGCTGTATCGCGTCAAGTAGAAAAGTCGGAGGATATAAAGAAAAGAGGAACGATGGTACGGGCGCAGGTAGTCGACGTAATAGTTAAACGCAATGGGTATATTGTGTTAGCTATCTACGAGGACCGCTGGCTCGGTACGCAGTACTCTTACAAATCTGAGTTGCTAACGCAACAGCCTGCTGTCCACATCGGAGGGGAGGTTATAGTTTATGTCGATGACGTCGATGCTAACGGCCGTTACTACGTTGATTGTTAGAAATCTGTTAACAATACCCGGCATACTTATTATAGTGTGCTGGTCATTGTTGTGCTTTTATCATATAGGCAAGATAAGAAAAGAGCGTGATTGGTACAGACTGGTCTACATTCTCTTACTTACTGTATGTGCGCTGATATGTGTTATATCTGGCGACGTTATTAAACATTTCATTATTGAGGTGTTTGTCAGAATCCGTGCAGTCTTACAAAGTAAATAAAGGAGGCTAGTAAATGAAGAGAAGATTGTGTCTGTTACTCACGATGGTCATGTTACTATTGTCATTCAATGTAACGCCTGCATATGCCAGTGGAAATTATGTAACATCTTACGCATTTGCTGACATAGCAGGTAGTGTCAGTGGTAACACGATTAATGTTACCGTTCCGTATCGAACGGTTTGTACTTATTGGAATCATAAGGTGCAGGTAAGCGACGGCGCCTATTTTTCTACGGGAGCTTTGAACCGTATCGACGACCAACACTACCAGGGTCAGTTGACCGTTACAGGAGACGACGGTCAATCCAATATCTACACAGTGAATATACGCAAGGACAACTATAAAGGTCCTGAATACGAGTTAGGCAAGGCAAAATCCATTCGTAAGAACTCAGTTAAGATTCCTGTTAATATCAAGTTGAATGACGCAAATGTTACTTCCATTCGCGTTACATATTATACAAAGAAAAATAGCACATCCTACGTTACGGTACCGAGCACCAATGGAGATATTGACGTGGATGTAGAAATCAACGGTTTACGGGAAGATACAAAGTATTACTATTACTTATCCGTTGTAACACCAGAAAAGACATACGAGACGAGCAGTAAGTCTTTCACTACAAAGAAGAGTACTGATACTACGACCAGTTCAAGTTCTTCTAATAATACAAATAAAACAACGAGCACAACACCTGCTAAAGGTACTAATGCGAGTGGACCAGGAACGGACGCTAAGCAGGATACTGTTACGCGCAATGAGTGGAAGATAGTAGACGGTAAGTGGTATTATTTCGGTGAGGATGGCTTCTCAAAGACTGGATGGTTCCAGGTTGGGGATAAATGGTATTATGTAACCAAAGGCACCAATGACCTGGCTATGGGATGTTGGAAAGAGATTAGTGGTGTTTGGTACTTCTTTGATGCTTCAGGTGCCATGATAGCCAATAACTGGGTACAGAGCAACGGTGCTTGGTACTGGATGGGACCTAGCGGTTCTATGTTAACCAGCCAGGAAATTGACGTTGGTGGAAGGCATTATATGCTCGGTCCTGATGGTGTTTGTTTTGACAACAAGATGGTTATGAAAGATGGACGGTGGCAGTATTATAAAGCAGGAGCGCAAGGATTAGCTATCAATGAGGTTTTTGAGTACAATGGTTCTACGTACCGTGCCGACACTAATGGATTTTTATATTAAGTACAGTCTGCGGAGTTAAACACAACTCCGCAGATATATTAAAAGTTGAGTAAACATTATAGATGTTTATAATGTTTGTTGAGCCTTTAATATAACTAAGGAGGTGTGCTTTATATGACATTAAGATTACCTGTAGTATCTATGTTAAGTCCCGAGGAATTAGAAGCAGTGAACGTTTGTAAGTTAGAAGGTGAAGTATTTTACCTCAACTCAATCGAAGAAGTCCCCGATGTGATTGACCAGTATCCTACAGTAGTATGGGAGGTACCTAACCGGTGTTATATTTCTGCAATCGGCAGATTGCGTAAAGGACATTGCGACTACGTTAAAGTAGGCGAAGATGTTGTAACTATTAACAAGCCCAGGTGGGCTTACAGGTAACTCCTTATACGGAGTAGTGTGCTTATATGCACAGAGAGGAAGGCTTATATGCTGAAGTTTAAGATTGGAACGAGTAACGTCAAGGTGTCAGGAATAACGTATGTGGGAGGTATGACGGGTACCGGAAAAACTACCACATTAATAGAGTTGGCACGACAGAATGCTGACTCGGAGAGGACGTCGTTTTTCTGCAGCAGGGATATTTCTCGCACGTTGTTACCGGTGCTGGTAGACGGGTTGTCTCGCTGTATAGATAGTCGTTGTAATGTTTACATAGATAATGCGGAGGAGTTAAAGGAAACTCAACCTGAGTTGTACTGTGATATTATTAAACTATCTGCTTATCATAATGTTGTACTGGGCGGATTCCAGACATTCGATGTACGGACTCTTAATCCCGAGGATGCTTACATTCGTACGTCCATTATGGAAATGGGTGATAGGTGGCATTTTACGCGTGCCCTAATCTTTCCAGAGATAGGGCGTAATACGGCGGAATTTTGTGGAAGTTGTGCTGAACATAGAATAACGAAAGGATGATGCGAGTGACTCAAAAGGAATTGAGCGAGAAAATACGTGTAGAGGAACGTAGGAAATGCCGAGCTGAGATAGAAGATTTGAAGGCTCGCAATCGTGCGCTTTTACATGAAAACATAAATCTAAGAACAGATAACGCAGAACTTAGACGTACTCGACAAAAAGTTATTAGTGCGCCTGACTGGGTAATGAGTATGTTTCATATGTACGGTTTAATGTAGGAGGAAAGAGATGAAACGTGTTATATCATTATGGTTGTGCTGTTGTCTTTGCCTGATATTAGGCGCTTGCAGTAGTAACTCGCAGGAAACAAAAGATGTTCAACTGGGATTTTTAACACTAGATGGAAACGGGATAGCCAATCACCCATTTAGCGATATAGCTCAACTTGCTGTCGAATGGGAAGAGAATGCAAAGCCTGAATGGACAGCGCTTCCTATTTGGGTCACGGGAACACTTGACGATAAAGTCTTGCGTAATGCAACCGCAAGTTCCTACAGCTACACAATGGGAACGAGTGAAGAAGCGGATGCCTACTACACCATTATCGCTGATGGCTATCAAGAGCAGTTTGAAGATTTATGGACAGAAGTCTATAACAAGTTAAACGGTGTTGTGGAGTTCTCAGTTATTGATGCGAGTGTGCCTGCTGATATCATTAGCCTCGTTTATGGTGATGAAAGTTATGGCACTTTACGCGATGCCATGACAGACGCATTAGCGCTTATTCGTGAAGTGAATGAAGATGGTCCTTCCGAGACATATAATGAAGAAGCGGGACGTATCTACAATGAGTTTTACAGGTGGTTATATAATTTTTCAGTAGACTCACTTTGAAAAAAGAGAATCGCTTGAAACATATATAAGTGGCGAGAGCCATCTGACCGTTAGAGTATCTAACGCTTTGTAGGCATTCATTTGTTTTGCCTATTCCTCCGAGTTTGTACAGGTGTTACAGCCTGTACAAACATTCGCCTTGGTGCAGGTAATGTAAGTGTGTTATAAGTCGAAGTAATACGCACCCTATGGTATACATCGCTTACACGAGCTTCTGCTAGGAGTTAATCTGGCCGCATAACAAAAATAAAATAATCACGCAAAAGGAGACAAACTATGGAATTGAACAGAGGAACGCGCGGAGCGAGAGACGTCCGCAGGGAAAGAAGCACGAGTCGTAAGTTTAATAGCTTCAACAAGTCATGGAAAGTAGGAGATAAGCTTTCTGTGTTCTTCCCGATTATGTGGTGCCCGGAGAGGGATACCAATGACAACATCATCATGGTGCAGGAAGTCGACAACATGGGGCATCCGGTATTTGAGGAAGATGGTGTTACGCCTAAGATGACAGAAAAAGGCGTATGGGACGTTGTGACCGGTGATATCTGGGGACACAAAGTCAACAATATGAAAGAATTCAATGTAGGTGGCTCTTTTATCCCGTCCTTAACGGACGTGTACGAAGGGCGTCCGGTGCAGTTCGTGCGCGATGAGAAAGGCTTCATCGTTTATGACAATGCTACAGATAAACCTCTTTATGAGACGGTACCTGGGGACGTAACCTACCAGTTCTCTATGATTGCACCGTTGTTCATTAATGGTATGAAGCAGGAAGAACTGTCACGTGTAATGAACAAAAAGTTTCCTACAGAGGACATGAGACGTGAAGCTCTTCAGTCGATTGAAGATAAATATGATACAACCAAAAAGATGGATGCACCGAGGGCGGCGGTCGGAAGATTGATGTTGTATGCTTCCACCGAGGTTATCGTTGTACCTATGGATGGTAACGACAAGTATCTGCCGGACAAGGCAGGTCAGTATGTTTACGAGTTCACGTCCGACCAGAAATTCAGTAATATCCTGCAGGTTCTGGACGATGTGAAGTTTAAACCGCGTGACTTAAAACAGACGTGGATTGAAGTACAGATGACGTTCAACGCTAACACCGACGATGACCGGGGACGTGCAGAAGCCGGACGTAAAGCGGCTCCTATCGGTCTTACTCCGGAGTATACAATGCAGAGTAGAGACCCTGATGCTTTCGCTAAAGTATCTAGTATGCTCACCATGTTACCGCAGGATAATGAGATTATCTCGCACCGCAACTTCTCCTATCAGAAGAAAGAGGAGCGCAAGATTGCACGTGCGGTTGAGCAGTATGTTGCTCTGCACAGTGAGTATCTGGACGCTATTCAGAAGGAAGATGATGAGACCCGTCTGCTCCAGCAGGCTTATAAGCTTATGAAGTTTAAAGCGCTGGATAACATGGCTAATGAGGAACTCAAGGCTAAGATTGAGAAGTCTTATACTGAGTTCATTGAGAAACATCCCGAGCTGGCTGAAGAATCTCACCTTGCTACGGAGCGGGGGGATTATCAGGAATTGCAGTTCAAAGGCATGCCGGGGTCCAGAGACCTTATCATGGGCGCAGGACAGTCCGCTACTTTACCGGGCGAGAATCTGGATTTGGCGGACGAAGAAGTGTCTGGCAACGAAGGTGGCTTTGTCGTTTAAATGATATGCGAGGGCGGTGTAAAACCCGCCCTCATTTGGAGGAAAGATGGCGGCTATAAAGACTATACACACGCGTGGTATACAGTCGCATAACGATGTGCTGATTGAGTTACCTGAGACTGGATTAGTGGTATTCTCTGGGGATAATAGTAACGGCAAGTCAGTTATTCGTAAAGTGCTTGAAGATACTATCGCGTATAACATAAACAAAGCTAAGGTACGAAAGAGTCTTATCAGTAAAGACCGCAATGAGGGTAGTCTGGAAATCATCAAGTACGATGGTTCTTCTCTTTATGTCAATATTAATATGGAGGCTTCACAGACTTGGGTGAGACTTATACGTGCGAATGGTGAAGAAGTAACCCGCTATTTAGCGGATAAGAACATACCGGAGCTAATCCGTGAATTCGGTTTTCATTATAATGATACGCGAGACATAAGTCTCAATATCTGCGACTCAGATGACAGTATCTTGTTCTTTCGTACAAGCCATGTCACGAATGGAGATATTCTCATATCGGCTTTGACTGATATGGAAGCGCAGACAAGATATGATGTACTCTATCAACAATATCAGGAAGCGCTTGCTAATCGTAGGCAGTTCCTGGATAATCTTCAGGTAGCACAGACAGCGAAGGAAGCTTTGATTCTGTATGATATTCAGGAAGAACAGGAATTACATGATATATGCGCGAGAGCGGCTAGCTTACTGAGCAAGTTTTATTGGCCGCGTATGAAAGAGGTACCCGAGATGGTATTTCTACCTACGGTCAATGTATGTACTCTGCGTTTACAGGGATACACGGCATTACCGCATATTCCGGTTACACGCATGAATATTCGTGATATAAGAAGCGTGTCTCGTGATTTAATACAGATAGAGAAAGGAGTGTGCCCGACATGCCAACGTCCGTTTTCTTTGCACCAGACTTGCACAAGCGAGATGTAGACTTTAGTTCGATAAAGGGATATCGTACAGCAGTAGAGCAGGTGCAACAGGACATACTGGAATATTTGTGGTCGCTTGAGGGAGACCGCAAGTTTGTTTCCTTGGGTGATTGGTACGACAAAGGATACCGTTCCACGGGTAGAGTTTATGTGGACTCTTACTATGACAGTATGATAGCACAGGCAGTTAATAGCGAAGCATATCTTTGTCTGGGTAATCATTTCTTCTTGGAGCGGGATTCAAATCCAGAAATGTATCTTATCCAACCTTCCTATTTGTATCAGCCCAAAGAACGTGTACCTATGCATGCACCCGTTTTTAAAACGGTACCTTATTTGGTAATAGGTCCGGTACAGATAAGCTTTTTCCATTTCAATAAATTGGACAAGAATTATGTCCAGCCAAGACAGCCTGGGGTACAGTTTCATATTGGTGTTTATCATGATGACTGTTGCCTTCCTTCTGATATCAGAACAACTGCTGGTTATTTTGGCAAAACGAATAATGATTATCTGAATAATATCTTCAGTAACATCGATATGGCTATATTTGGACACATACATGTTGCTGTCGGTATTCGCGTATTTACGTTAAATAGTGGAAAGCAAATACCATTAATAGTGCCGGGCGCCCTCTGTATAACAGAGAACAAAGACGCGGTTAAACACAAGACAGTTTCTTGCCCAGTGTTGACTGTACAAGACGATGGCTCTTATGATGTGAATTTCAAAGAAATGTCCACTCATATGGAAGTGTTGCAGTTCTATAAGATTGCAGAGCAACGTATTGCAAATGACACTTTGGAAATCATGGGTACAGGCGGCAGTGAGTTCGTAGTACCTAAGGCAGTGTCATTGTTGGATTACTTGCGAGGTAAAGGGTACACGGAAAAGCAAATGGAGATTATCATGTCCGTTCAGCCAGGACAGACTGATTTGTATACTTTACTTGTGCAGATAAAGGAGGCTATGGAAAATGGAGCAATCGCCTAGCGAGTTAATGCGTCAGAAATGGCGTGATATTGTTGAGACGAAACGCTACAACAAAGAAGAAGCTACTAAGTTCTTCATGAGTATTTATTCAGCAGAAACAGACCCCATTTATCCGGTTAATCTGGCGGAAGCGTTTGAAGGGGTTTACTTACCTGATATACGGAAGGAAGGTCAGAGGCTTGAAGATTTATGGCCGCATTACTTTGGCCTGAAGGAGTTAAATGAGCCTGACCATTTGGACTATATTCCTCCTTCTCAGTTGTTTTTGGACGAAGAAAAGAATTTCGTCACAGTAGCTCGTAGTATCCGTAAACGTGCAGATGAAATCAATGAGGAGACGAGGAAGAAATGCGAGCAACGGTCAGCGGCAAGGCATTAAAGAGTGTTTTTGTAGATATAGCAGGGATACTGAAAAGATACGACAGAGCGAAGGTGGTTGGTATAGAAACTACAAAGGCTACTATTACGTTTACGGTAGACACAGGTTCCTGTTATGTACGTACATTAGATATAACACCAGTAGCCGACGCAGTCAATATGTCTTTGACTGTTGTGTTTAGCGACTTAGCTTACTTTATTCCTACTAAGGAAGATGTCACTTTGGACATTGCCGAGTATTATGTGCAGATAATAACCAGCAAATCAGATGTGTTACTACAGATAGGTGATTCCATTGTAGCACCTTACCAGCCTAGAAAAGGCAAGATTGTAGATTTGGATTATGGTATTTTAAGAAAAGCCGTTAAACTGTTCACGTCTACACAGGATTTACAAAGAGCCTACTCACGTGATTTCGCTGTAAGTTTTTACGGTGATTGGGCATTAATGAGGTCACCAACTGTGTGGATACGAACAAAGGCGCAAGGATTGCGGTGTGTATTATCGCTCGAGCAGATGCGTAGTATCGTCTCATTTCAGCCTTCATTTGTTGAGGAATCTGACAGGTTGGAATTTCATAAAGAAGGTGCTTTACTTTCCATACCGAAGATATTGCCAGCTGAGGGTGACAACTTCGACCAGCACCTAAAAGGTATGAAGCTCTCTAGTGTTTTGTTAATGCATAACGTTGTCAAAGACCTGATGGAGATGAAACGAGCGATGGGTGTAACCTGGGCGGAAGTCAGTCTACATGAAGTTGGTTTTAACTTACGTATGAGCAAGGGAGGTATCACACTTTCCAGAGACTATAATAAAACTGGTGATAGTGTATATAGATTCTTATATATGCTGGATATATTTATCATGGTATTAAATCTTTTGGGTGAAGATACTCAAATAGAAATATGGACAAAGGAGGGTATGATTTGCCTCAAGAGTATGGAAACATCTATTCTACTGAGTGTCTAGGATATCGAGATACAGCTTCAAGATGTCGTTTGAAAATCGAACAGACACGGGAAAATCAGAGCAGATTTACAGCTCTGGAAACGCAGATTGAAAACTATACGGCTTTAGCAGATTCTATGACACTTCTTATTGGAACCATTAAGCCTTGGTTAAACGACCTGCTGGAATACAATGCACAGAAGAAGAAAGACTCACTTCTGTCTATCAACTCTGCCCTATCAGTAGCAAACTTCGTAGTGCCGTCATCAATGAAGGGTATCAGATTCAAGATTGAAGGTAAAGAGGCTTGGCTTGAGAATGAGGAAGGGATGGATGCGGATAGACTGGAAGGTTCTGGTTATAAAGGTACAGTAAGTGTGTACCTGCGTAACGTAGTGTTGAGGGCTAATCCTGCGTTGTTGCAGTTTATGGTATTGGACGAACCCTTGGCTAAACTGTCACCCGAGAGTTCAGCTATATTTTCGACATACATTCCGCTTTTAGCGGAGAACATGCAGATTATATGGGTTGAGCACAAAAAGGAAGTATTTTCCAACGTAGAGAACAAAGTAGTTTACACGTTCTTCAAGGACGACAAAGAACATACTTTGGCGCTCAAGGAGGAGTAGCATGAGATTTCTGCACGAGATACTAGGGACCAAATATTTAACAGCGGACTACGCTGAGGATTTAAGGTTCCTACTGGAGCAGACACAAAGAGGAATCTCAACAGGGACAAGGTACGAAGGAAACATTTACGCGTTGCAGGTAAAAAAAGCTATTAATGCTTTCATTGAAGCCGGCCGAGCAGATATCGATATTGTTGATTGCCGATTTGTTGGAGCGGTATGGAATGTCATACGGATGTGGGCGACTAAGTATCCAGACATTATACAGTTTACTGACAGTGGTGATAACGAACGCGATGCTTTCATTCGTACCATGTGCTATGAATCTGTGCACAAAAATGTGGCTACATGTAAGCTACCTATTAAACCGGCGAGCATTGAAGATTTCGCTGAGTGGGCGCAGAGATTAGACCCGAATGAGGTGTATGACGCTATGGCGTATAACAAACACCCTGAGTTCCTTTTACTGCTTCAGTTGTTTAGACCAGAGATACAGATTATAGGCTCATACAAAGATATGTTTGACTATGGGAAACGTGTCTTATCCAGAGTCCTATGGGAAGAATGCCGCGAGTTTCTCTATATACCGGGAATCGTGGACGAGTTTTGGATGACTCGATTGAGTGATAACGGTACGGTACACGTTGTGAATATTGGAGACATTCCTAAACGGGAATTTATAACCAAATATAAGTGTATTCCGGCCGATGTAGGGAGCAAGCAATTTATTGCTGCAACAAGCTCCGACGCGTGGCGCGAAGGCGTGGCACAAATATTAAAAGACGTAGCCGCGTACTTGTCCAAGCGTCCGATTACTATTGGCACTTATTATCCGGAGGAGATATATGACAATTGATGCTTTTATTACGCAGTTAAGCGTGCAACTTAACATGCGGTTTACTGATGAACAGCTTGATTTTGAAAAGAATCTCGACACCCCGGGTATTTGTTTCGCATCGCCAGGAACCGGTAAGACTGCTTCGGCAGTCGCCGGACTACTGGTAACCGAACTGTTCAAGCAGATACCGGGAGAGAATATTTATGCCCTATCATTTACCAACATGGCGACGCTGGAGTTATCAGTAAGGCACAAAGAAGCTTGTGACAAATTAGGCGTGCATCAGCGCGTAAACTTTAAAACACTCCACTCTTTGTGCTCTACAATACTTCGTGAGAATTACCGCTTGCTTGGTATGGAGAGATTGGACACTACGCAGACCACACCGATAGAATCCTTAGCGAACATTGTTTTAGGGATTTGTCGTGACTATAACATTGACCTTGAGCCGCGGAGAGTACGCTCTGTAATAAGGGCTATACGTACACTTAATTCTGCTCTGGTCTTTGAGCAGGAGAATGTGGAGTCGAAGGCTTGTTTTAAAGACACTGGGCTTTCGTATGAAAACTTTCAGCTGATACGTTGGATGTTGTACGACTTCAACAAGAAGTTAGAAAAGATACAGGTAGACGATATCCTGCTCTATACACTGGAGCTGATGTTATCGCACCCCGAGGTATCGATTGAGTTTAAGAAGAAGTGCCGTGTGCTACTGGTCGATGAGGCGCAGGATTTATCGCTTCTACAGTTACGTATTATCACTTTGCTGTCTGACTGTCCGGTATTAATCGGAGATATTAAACAGCAGATATACGCTTTCAACGGAGCATGTCAGGAGATTGTGGAGCAGTTCTACAAATATTTTCCGGGAGCGTGGCGTAAGTATTTTACACGCTCATTCCGATGTAAAAATGAGATAGCAAATTTTGCTACGAAACTCATAATACCTAATCATGTAGGTGGTGAGGACTTTACTGGTATTGGCTCCGGTGGTGTTGTGCAGTTTATGAAAGGCATCGACTACGAAGCTATTTGCAAAAAGATATTCGATGACTATCTTGACAACAAACGCAACTTTCCGAAAGGAATATTATTCTTATTCCGGAATAACTACTCTGCTATACCGCTGGCTGAGACATTCTTTAAAATGCGCTGTCCATTCAGGGTCAACAGGTATGTTCCTGTGTCCGATATGCCGGTGATAAGAGATTTGTGTGCTATAACAGATTTAGCACAGTCTGCTACTTCTATTGAGGAGTTGACATCTTTAGCGCTTTTGATTCCAGAGTTTCGGCATTATGACCGCATAAGCGATAATCCGTTTTACAAAATCATGATGCAGAAGCACTGCTCTATATTTGACATTAGCTATGCTTTTCGTGATGCTTATAACGGTGAGCGGGTTATGGGAATGTTGTTACATGTTCACGATTTGTGCTTACAGGGAGCTAAGTGTTCGGATATCTTTAACGCCATATACCCGCTGTACTACGAGTATTATTTGTCTGCTCGTGAGAAGTATATGGAATATGACGCTAAGTACTATATGAACATGGCCAATTATGCATTTCGTGGTAAGGGATATCAGGAGTTCCGAAAGAACGAGTTGGAGAAATCTAAGTTCATTCGTGAGTGCAATGAGAAAAGGGTCGGTGTGCGCTGTTATACTTTTCATTCAGCTAAAGGTCTTGAGGATGATATTGTCTACTTATTGTCCTGTGATGAGGGTATTATACCGAACAAGAACAAGTTGAAAGAAATGCAAATGAAGAAGTGCGACATGGATTTGGCCCGCGAGATACGTAATGAGCGTTCACTTGTTTATGTGGCGTGTACACGTGCAAGAGATGAGTTATATATTCATTTCGATGAAGAGTTGTCCTCTATGTTAACGGAACGTAATGACTATGCACAGTATGATTTGCTTTACGAATCATTCAAGCCAAACTACAAAGACGTTGAAGTATTCCAGGAATTCTATCAGAGGGATTACAGTGTCTGAGCATTACTCGGAGCTTCTTGATAATGAGATAGCGAGACAGATACTAGGTGAGTTATATAAGCCTGAATTTGTCTACACTCTTGTCACAGAGCGAGATAGGATGTGCGTTTCGGCGTACGATAAAGATACTGGCGAGCATGTAGATTTAGTCACCGGAGAAGATGGTATTGGTGACGACTATAAGCTTGAAGAGGAAGAAGCCGAACTGTGTGAAGAGGAAGTCGCTCGTATAAAGAATGAGAAAGATAATGATTACACAGTTCGTGCTTTTGGGATTTGGAAGTATGTTATACCCTTAGCTGTAGTTTCTTTTAATGTGGCTTTAGCTTTATCCATCTATATGTTGTTAAAGTAAGGAGGTGTGCCATGGGGTTCAGACAAAATTTAGGTGCGACATGGGATTGTCGTTTCCACAATGGATATCTCGAAATAGATACCCCAAGTAAACGTAAGTTTAAAACGACTGTTACTATAAACACTGATTGGCAGTGCAACATGTTTACCGGCACCTGCGTTCACTTCCTGGTGATTGAAGGTGAAGATTTGTACGTAGGGTTACGGGATGGGTCGATTATCAGAACAGGACCGGATGGTCTGCTCAAAGCTCTCTACACATGGGAGGCACCAGAGGAACGTATTATCGCTACAGTTGGTTATTATAACGGACGGTACGGGATACGTGAAGCAAAAATTGATTGGGCTGAACCTAAACTGATACATGTGGCTGGAGTGCGTAAATCGTTTGTTTTAAAAGCCGAATATTCGGCTTTAGATGTGGATTTGGCGGAAGGTACAGCAGACGACCGATTGTCTGAATCGCTAAGAGAATCAATACTGGCAGGAACAGGCATAGCTGTTATGCTGAAGGGAGGTGTGCTATTAGATGAGCAAGAACATGGTTACTGGCGAGCTGATAAAGAAATATCCACGGTTCCGACTTTGCAATTCTGATGCGCATCAGAGAACTATCGGTATCTGGAGATACGGGCCGGATGGTATCATAGAGTCAGGGTATTACGATTATACTACAGGCACGATTGGTCCGTATAAGTTCCGAGAAAGATACGGTTATGTTGTTCGTTTCTACTATGAAAAATCAACGCCACCATACTGGATGTTGTACAAAGCTCTACTTGATACGCGTACAGCATTGGCGGCTTTCTTTGTGAATAATTCTTTCATTTGCCTGCTTTATCCGGATGTGCTGGAGTATACAGATTTGGAAGATATGTCACGAGAGGTTTTTAAATTCAAAGAAGATGAATTCACCCCGTTTGAGGTTATGAACGTAGGATGGGTTAAAACATATCTGGAGTGTGTGCAGGTATCGCATTTACCGTACAGATTGCAGATGGATTTAAATACAGGCAAAGTCTATTTAGGCAAAGGCCTGTGGGTAACACCTGACGGATTCCCCTTAGAGCAGAGCGGGATTGATTATCCGATGTATAAGAGACTGCTTGACAAACCTGAAGCGAGTGCTGTCTACATGGACGTCATAAGTGGGAAGGAAACTTTTATCTAAGGAGGATTCGTTATGTTACAGGATATTTGGAATTCGATAAGCTGGATAGGTGTACCGGGTGCGTTGTTTGTTGTATTCATTATCTTCTGCCTTGTTAAGGGCGGTAACAACAAAAATAATGGTAACAACAACGGTAATGGTAATAACGGTAATAACAACCGCAATAACTATACCAACAATAACAGCACACCTACCAACACGAATAACAGCAATAACAACAATAACGCACAACTTTAAGTTGCGGAGGTAGAATATGGACCTAAAAGAACGGGGCCGTGAAATAGATGCAGCGCTGGTGGATGAGTGTAGTCGTTGGCGTTTAGAAGTACGTGAACTCGAAAGAATTATTGAAGAGCAGGACCGGATATTACAATCAGACGAGGCAAAAGGAGACCGCTCAGAGAACGCAGTATTTCAGAATGCCGCCGATGCGAAACAGCAGGCGATGATGAACCGAGTAGTGTTAGAAGAAAAGATACGTGTTTTCGAAAACGCCTTCGATTCTTATAGCACGGAGAAATACGTCTCTACCGGAGTAATTAGAATAGGTAGTGTTGTACGTATTACTATACCAAAAATAAATAAAGAGATGACGGTCAAAATTGTGCCCAAACAATCGGATGCTCCTATGAAGGGGGCCATATCCGCAACCAGTCCGTTAGGTAGAGCACTACTTAACAAGCAAGCAGGCGATAGAGTAGAATATCGTACCGAACGGGGGTTATGGGTCGACCATATACAGGAGGTATATTAATGATATATGCAGCTTCATTGGGGAGTCCGCTTAAGAAAGCGTATGGCGACAAGTGCTATGTGACAAGCGTGACAACAATCACCGAGAATATGAAATTGGATTCCTCAGTTTCCGGCATGGACGTCTGTGTTTTCGGACCTAAAGACGTTGTCGGTATTAACAGAACCAAGGTACAGGCGGCGGCTAACGGCAAGCACCCATCAGTGTGTATTATCTATGTTTACACAAAAGATAAAGAGGCCGCTATGCTCGATGTGCCGTTTAAGAAACAAATCAAAAAGATTGATGCAGATTCTATGCGTGATTGTGTAGATGAATACATTGATGCACATACAGTCGGTGTTAAGAAAGCGCCCACCAGCCGTGATTCACGTGTTTCTAAGCCAATCACCTCTAAACCTGTGGACCCTGCGCTGGCGAGTGGAGGTATTAAGGGCAAGCTGTTACGTAACACAGCGGGTAGTACAACAAAGATGAGTGACAAGAAGTCAAGTGACGAGTTGTTATTTGACCCTGCTTTGGAGCTTTATTACTACCTTGACCCTATTGGTCAGATGATTTACTGCGACAAAGACACACGTAGAAGTCTAAGCCGAGCAGAGGTACAGGAGCAGAAAGAGATTATCGCACAGCGCGTATCCGAGGAAACCGCTACTGCTGAAGCCGAAGAGGAAGATATTGAAGAGGAAGATATTCCGGTTAAGTTACCTGTTAGAGGCGGCTTGGAAGAAGAATCAGCGACACCCGTTGAACCTGTTAAACCGGTCAACCCTATCACGCAGGCTACACCTATGGAGTCTGTAGATGATAGAACTGCACGGACTTTTGAGAAGAATTTGGAATCCATTTCAGATTTCCATGATTGGGGATTGCTCAAAGAAGCACTGTCAAAAGACGTGGTTGTTCGGCAGTTACTGGAAGAGAATTCTACATTCCAGGGTGTTGTTCAGATGCTGAGCGTTATGGACACGGAAATCAAGACAATCTATCGTGATGCGGGATTAACTGCCGAACAGAAGTTTGAGAAGATGTTGGAAATTGGTGGCAAGCGCTCAACACTGATGGCTACTCATAATGATATCGTTTCACGTAAGGTGATTGATATTATGGAGGCTGTGACAATCAGTGCGCGAAGGACTGTCGAAGAACTTCTTGCAGAGCACAGGCAGGCTATCGAGCAGATAACTGTGGCTGACAAAAATATTATGGATGAGACAGAGCTCAATCGGCTTATCGAGAAACGCACTAATGCGGTTGTTGAATTGCTGACAGTTACTAAGTCAATTGTACAGCTGTATCAGGCTATGGACCTTGAAGTTAATGATATTATTCTCACGTTGGACAAGAACCTGCCGTCTGATAATGAGTTCATTAATAATATGGTCGGCTCAGCGGCTCAGATTCTTACACCTACGAATACCAAATCATTAGCGTTCACGCTTATGAAAGCTCTGCAGAGCAAACGCGAGATTCTTACGTTACTGCAGGGTCAGGTTGACAGTGTTATTGATGCCGTGCACAATCTTCTTCAGAAAGATGAAGCTATTATCGAGTACCAGCAGCACATGATTAAAGTGCTTAAGGCGCATCGAGTAGAGGATGTTGTTGTTCTCGATAGTGTGTTGAAGAATATTCTTCATATTTATGTTGGTACAGAGGGTACAGGTAGAACGGCGACTACGCTTACATGGGCTGGTTGTCAGTCACGCGGACGCAACACATTACTCATCGATTTGACGGGTAACAACAAACTGCGGGATTATGGTGTAGAACCTGTTATGCTGGATGATTTCTTAAGAGAGCGTATCGACCGGCAGTTATGTGTAGTAGAAGGTGTCATTGACGATGTTGAAGAGCGTGTTGAATTTGTACACGAACTTAAGACGCGGCTCGATTATTACGCCTACATTGATGTTGTACTTGATGTAGACCAGATGGATTTCGTCAACATGTTGGCGGAAGAGGCGTTGACTATCAACTACATTACCGACTGCACGAATGACTCGCTTGAAGATATTGAGACGTGCTATGCATCAACTGAGGTGGAAAATGTAGCACGCAAGTTATTACTGATTGACCCGCCTATCGACGTGTTAAAACTTGCTAATAAAGTTGGCGCAGACGTGACTATGATAAAGTGCGTAACGATACCTAATCTTCGCAAGATTAAAATGTGTTCTGTCACAGGCGAAGCTCCTTACGAATATCGCGAAGTGAGGTCTGTATTCGAGGAAGCTTTTAGATAAAGGAGTAGTCTATGATATCATTACAGGGAAGGTTACGCGCATCTGACTTAAACAATGTGCGAGAAACGACCAGGTTAATGTTTAAAAATCCGGACGACTTTAAAACACCTGAAGCAGTTATTGTACATGAACAGCGAATGATTTCTGATGACGAGTTGTTACAAGCTTGTTGCGAAGAGTACAATCTTAAACTGGAAACGCCGCGAAGGGAGTACATACCCTATGCCATGTTAATGAAATTCAGGAATATGAATTGTGTTCCTATAAAGTATTCGGCTGTTTCTAGTACAATAACTGTGGGTGTGTTACCTGAACTTCCGATAGAAGAACGAATGGTCGGTAATTTGTTTATCGAGAAAGTTAATGTACCCATCTATTATTTTGTAGAGAATTATATTGACTATTATGGATTGCCACCGTTTTTATTGGCATTGCCTGAAAAAGATTATTTAAAATTTATATTCACTGAAGCGTTATCGTTAAACGCAACAGATATAACAATATACAACACGACAGCAGATACTGCTGACATTTTCTACAACGTGCGTAAAAGATTGGTGCATAGTCGCCGTAAGATATCTGGGGATTTGGTGCTGTCTCTTGCGCAGTTGTTAGCGTCTGAATCTGGTTCAGCCTTTGACCCGTCGTGCGAGGACCCTCGTTTCTTCTCTATGAGAATTGATATGCACACGCGCGGGCGTGTTGTTATTAACAAAGTGTATTACGGATGGTGTATAACTATCCGAGTGTTGCCTGATGAATATCTTGTCGCTACTTTGGAGGATTTGAATCTAACTCCAGCGACTTGTGGCTTCATTAGGAAGTTTGTGCTTTCTGATGAAAAAGGGCTACGCTTGTTTATTGGCGAGACAATGTCGGGCAAGAACACATCTATATTGTCCGCGCTTATGGAGCACGTAAAGAAAGACAAGTACAAAATAGTATCTGTAGAAAGTCCTGTAGAAATACTTGTTAAAGGTATCATACAGATTAATACCGAGACCGAGGAAGATTTCGCAAAGAATGCGGACTCCCTTTTACGCCAAAATCCTGATATTGTGTACTTTACAGAGATAACCGAGAAAACAGCATATTCTATTCTCAAACAGTCGAATACGTCTAAAGCTGTGTTTTCTTCGGTGCATGCAAACAGCATAGCCGATGTTATATCCCGTTTAATGGATATAACTGGGGTCGACTCTGACCGTATAGTGCAGTCGTTGCAGTCATGCGTGTATCAGGTGTTAGTGCGTGATGAGGTGAAGGATAGAATATATCCAGTCAACAGGTGCGTACACTTTAGTGATGAACTAAAGAGCCGTTTATATGGGCAACCGCTTTATCAGAAACAAGCAATACTCAAGGAGGTGGAGGACGATTGGCATTCTTAGATAAATACAAGTATGTCACTAATTACGGTATAAGTTTCGAGTCGTATAAGCCCTATGTACCTCCCGTGCATAAGAAAAGAAAATATGTACCTCCGGAGGTTCCGAGTATTACAGTAGCCGACGGTGATGCGCGGTCACGTGATTTCATTACGGCTCACGATTTAAGAGACTACAGACGAACGTCATTCAATCTGGTGTTGTTACCTAAAGTTGATTTGGCGTTTGACGTAATAGCCAAGGAGGTCTATGGGTTAGGTGAATGTTTATAGCATGAGAGCTGAAACGCTCTCAGGAAATCCCTATGAGTTTACCATACTGGACGCTCCAATTATAATAGGCGAGAATAGATTTGTTCTCGTGAACCGAAAGTTCTCGCCTATTTTAAAGGTGGACAGTGTAACTCTAGGTTCAGGTGTTGGAGTCTATGTTGGCGATGTGCTTAAGGACGTAGATGGGAGTGAGTGGTATGTAGCTTACGGGAGAGGATTTCATGCAGTGCATATGGTAAAACACACCAAACGTAAGTTGTATGACTTTGATGTGCTGAAACCTATCAGGAGATTACGTCCTGAGGAATATGAAAGATACCATGTGCGTAAGCCTAAATTAAAGTTTAAATATCAGGGAGAAGTTTTTACAATCAGTGATATAATCGGTAAGTTAAATGATAACATCATTATCAGGCAATTATCGACAAAAGTACCGCCTAGCGAAATTCAGCAGTCCACGAATTTTATGTACAACAAGAAACATATATACTTGGGCGACCAATATAAAGGTATGCCTGTGGTTCTATGCTACGGTCGCATATGCGTACAGAATGAGTTCGGTGCGTATGATATAGCGAGCAGAGAATATATAATTAAAAAACAGGAGGAATTATAAGAATGAGGAAGAGAGCGTTAGATGCCGGTGGAAGTCAGACAAGAATCGCAAAGAGTGCTTTGGACAAGACAAGCATTTCGTCCCCGTGTATGGAGATTTCTGCGGATGCGGCAGTGAAGGGGCACATCATCAAAGATAAGCTGACCGATTTCGTTATCAAGAAAAGTCCCTGTGCAGCTTTAAATGGTCGGCGTTTTGTAAAAGGGGACGCTATGAATCAGTACAGTGGTAATATGCTCATTTGTAACAACGAGACTGTGAAGGTGCTTCAGGAAGTTACCTACATTAACTTGTTGTACGCTATCGCGGCAGATTGCTACAATCGCGAGATTAATGACGGTGATTTTCAGATTATCGTTTGCATTCCTGCGGCCGAGTTCTATGATGATAGAAATGATAGAATTGATGAAGTTAAGACAAATCTGGCGGGTACTACAAGCATCTACTTCCCTATGCTGGATACGAGTGTGAGGTTCACGATTGACCGTCAGTCTATCGGTGTCGTGGCTGAGGGTGTCGTGGCTGCTTATAAGTACAAGAACGATAGAAATTTTGTGTTCAAAAACACAATCATTTTCGATGTAGGGTACCGCTCTACAGACGTAACTGTTCTCTGGAAGTTTGAACCTGTGGGTGAGGGTGCCGCCTCTCGTCCTGTTGGTGGGATTAATCTCGAGGCAAACATCCAGTCCAGAATGGAGCGCGACAACTTGTTCGTAACGACGAGTACGATACAGGAAGCACTGTCTACTATCTATGTTATCGACAAGGATGGTACGGAATTAACGGATATCACAGACTATATCCATAGAGCGAAAGAGGAAGGTGTGAAGGATTACATCAGCCGCGCTTTAGACTTTATGCGGACAGACCACATAGTGGTAACAAGAGCACAGGTTGAGCAGGCCGTACGGTCGCACTACATACTGCACGGTACAGAAATTGTGGATATCACCGATTACGTGCATGAAGCAAAGAAAGTGTTCGTGGACCTGTTACACCGTGTAGCTTTGGACGTTACCAACGCGAAGATGATGAACATTGGAGATATCTCTAATGCGTTGTGTGTAGGACGTCCGTTCTCTGGAGACTTGGACGACCCGTACAATCTGGTTAATATGTTAAGAGATAAGTTCCGTGGGGATGTTTGTATGTACGCAGTACCGGATGCGGGCACGGCAAATGTGGTTGAGATGATTCAGTTATTGGGTTCTGATACTGAATGATTTATTCCATTCCGGACGAACTCGCTCCCTACCTGGAGTACATACCGGACGACATGCTGACAACTATAATAACAGATGCGCTTCGTGCGGCGATATTTAAACCAACCGAAGCGCCTGTTACAGAGAGTAGTCAACATTTTGATGTGAGCCAGTTACTGGAGCAGATACGCGGTATGGTAGATAATCAAGCTGTACAGCAGGTTAAGAGTGCGTTGAGTGCACCTTCATCACCGAAGTCGGAGACTGTTGTAGCGGTTACTACAAACGCGGCAGAAGATGTGGATGAAGATATGAGAGACATTGTCGCTAGTTTTGCGGCGTCAGTAATAAAGTGAGGTGCATTATGGATATCATACAGGATATACTCAGTGAAAGTGAAGTTCTGGATATGCCCATGGAAACTCTATCGGCTTTTGTTCGTTTGTTTAATGTGAACATGAACCAGAAGGTAGAGGAGTACATGAGCATGCCAGATGCTAATCCGGATGTGGTGGAGAAACTCAGCATGTGTGTTGGAGATTTCGTTACAGAATCCACCTTTCATTTAAAAGTAAAAGATAGAGACACCAAATCTCTGTTAATGAAGAATAACATGCGGGACTTACCTATGCTCGTCTACGCTAACGATGTAGATATTGATGAGTTCATTTCTGAACTTAAGTGGCTGTCACAAAATGAGGATAGGCTTCACGCGACTCTTCCTACGCGTACGGGAGATATGTATAAGGAGGCGCTTAAAGCGGTCACTATCTTTCAGAAGGATAAATCGTTTGCGCATCCACACGACTTGGTGCACATCATGACTATGTATCGTTCTACTCTGTTCTGTCCGCCACACGCTAAACCGCAAAGCACTGGCATGCGTAGTTTATCTTTAAACAAGAATAGATGGAAAATGCAGTTAAGAGCGGCAGAGTACCTAAAATACTGTATGGAGAATGGTATCTCTCCGGACGTAGCAAGGGAGTGTTAAATGAAAGTCTTAAGATTATTTGACGTATCAGCTTTTGTACACGCGGGTATGGTAAACAAGTATGCTCACTTACTGCCACCGTTAGATGTACTACCCGATATGTTTCGGGAACGGCGCATATATTGTGGCGGTGTTTCCATGTTGTGGAACGTTCTCTATCAATACTGGGGAACATGTGACATGGTGTTCTGTTGTGACAGACGCCCCACCATAAAGCAGGGCATGTACGAGTGGTATAAGAGTAGCAGGGAGCACAAGGCTGGAGTTTCTAAAGCCAAGGAAGTGTGTGAGTACATTTTGAATGATTGCGGATTACCTGTGCTGTTTCAGGAAGGATACGAGGCTGATGATTTCATCTACTCGATGGTGCAGGAGCATAAAGAAAGTTACGATAAAATATACGTGTATACGGGAGATTCTGATTTGTATTTTCTTGTAAGCGATAACGTGTCAATCGAACCTTCGAGTACAAGAGCAAAGCGAGTAAATATGCAGAACTACACGTACACAGTACGTAACAATCTCTTTACACCTTATAATGTTTTAACCTTCTACAAAGTGTTGTTTGGTGATAAGGGTGACGATATCCCACCGCTCGAAGGTAGATTAGCGGCTCGTATGCAGGAAGCTTTGGATGTGCCGCTTTATCAAAAATTCTTTGGTGACAAAGAAACCGCCCTATCTCTTATAGGTATGTTCGGACCTGACGCTACAAAGCAGGGTCAGTTAGTCTATCCACTGGATGTGCGCGTACCCACAACGTTCGCTACAGGCGATAAATTACGCATCGCTGAATGGGGTAATGCTTTTCATAACAAGTACTGGAAAACAGGCAGTCGAGACAGTGAACATATCGAAAGATGTATAGCAGAAATGGACGAGTTGGGATTAGCTACTGATGACAATAGCTAGTATCTAATACGCTGTAGCGGGTAGTGTAAAAACTACCCGTAAGGCAAAAAACATTTGGGTCCTATACATATACAAATAGAAGTGCGAGTACAACAAGAGGAGGTAAACCTATGACACCTGTTGTAGTTTCTGCCGTACTGACTGTGAGTTTATTTCTTTACAATTATTTCCGACTAGGGATTGAACTCATGGAGTCATTACGTAACGCTATTATCATGCTTGCTCTGTGCGTGGTATTTTCTCTCCCCGTAGGAAGATGGGAGACGAGATTAGTGGAGAATACAGAGCCAATAACTGCGGAGCTGATTTATGTAACGCCGTGCGACCATCACATTGAAGCTGGTGGTCACGCGACCTATATAACCCCCGCCTATACAAGTTTATTTACATTGTGTTTTAACGAAGACGAGCATGTTGTGCAGTTTTGCCCGATTTGTTATACACGCGAGGAAGCGGTCGAGACTTATTTAGCACAGAGGTGAAACAGATGAGATTAATACGTGTGACGGAGGACGCGCTGGCGTCTATTCTTGTAATGGATAGGCGTTTAGAGGAGTATCCTGAACCCTATCGGAGTAACAAAGATATTGATATTGAAGTGTCTTTCGAGACGTATAAAAAGTTCATCGACGATTACCTTGACGTGCATGATTACTTGGCCACTAGGACAACCCATTTGAGGTATTACCTGTTAAATGGTATGGATGATATGTTGTGTCGTTGTTTCTATTTGGACATGGCTATGGCAGTAGCTAAGGAGCTGTGGTATACCGACATATCTGAAGTACCAACAGGAATACATCATGTAGTAGAAGAAGCAAATTGTTTCGACAAAGGCTACGTGGATGGGTTACACGAGATATTCACCTCTGAATTATCTCGGGCGCAGAATAAGTTGATGAGTCATCTCAAAACTTTGAATTATCAGTTAGCTCCGGCTAAGGTTGTAAAATTTAAGGAAGAGATGAATTACGCAACTTTGTTGTATGCTATGTCGTCTCCAGGCAATGAGTATGGTGTGGGCTTTAATCGATGGAGTTTTGAGAGGAGCGATGCATATGGAAACAATGGAGATATTAAATAGATACAACCTGTCTGCTGAAAATGCAGCTATGGTAGCTGAACTCATGAAAGAGACAAATGCAGGCGAAGGTATGTTTGTACCGGTAGCCATCAATACAATACTTACTATGTCTCGCAAACATCGGCAAGCTTTAGGAGAAGAGCCTACATTGGAAAATATCAAACAGCTCTACGATAAGTTGCCTACCTCTTGTAAAGAGGATTATGGTGACAATTACCTCTTAGGTTATATAAATATTTTAATGTGCGGGCAATTAATTTAACCGGGCATTGAACATATAGACTTGGAGGAACCAAGTAAGCTACCGCCGATAAAAAGGTGTATTGCAGATAGGCAATGTCTGTCTGTTTTACAAGGAGGCCGCGCACAGGGTGGTCTGCTATAAATATACTATATTATATAAGGAGGTTCATGACTATGAACGCAAACGAAGCTAACCAGAAGTTTTTACTCGTGTGTGCGAGAAATCGCATCACCAACCCGGAAGAGGTGCAGGCAACCATGCAGGCAATCCTGGCATCAGCACCGCAGGCTGTACTTGACAGTATGGCGGACAAGAGCGATGTTGAGATGGCACTGGAGCTGGCAGACGCTTATTTCAGAGCGCACGGCGAAGGCGCAACTGACGACCCGAATGTTACCAAGGATACCAAACCGCAGGATGCACCGGCATCTGCTGAGGAGCTGTCCGCTATTCAGGATTACCTGGATGCAAACGCTTCCGACACAGCTAAGAGAGCCGCTCAGACTCACGTTGTGTCTGTAATCACAGACAAGCCCGTACTGGCTAAAATCCATGTGCCGAACGCACGTCTGGTGCCGACCCTGTCCGACAAGACCGAGGGTCTGTTTGCTAAGTGGGAATCCACATTAGTAGACACACCGGAGAACAAGCAGGCATTTGAGGACCTGAAGGCCGCCTACCTCAAGAAAGAGGAAATGGAAGTCTATATCAATCCGGACGCAAGAGAGAAAACTATTGGTTGGAAAATCTCGACCACGGACGACAAGGAACAGCCTATCACCATGAACCTGACAAGAGAGACTGCTATCTCCTTCTTGCTGGTTAAGGTGCAGGGTGCTATCCAGCCGAGAGGCGAGGAGTCCATCGGTATTCGTATTAAATGGACCGCTAAGAGACAGGCCGCTTCTGGAGACAACGAGAACAATTCCGCCTCCAAGGGTACGACTTCCGTAACGCTGTTAAACCGCAAGGCTCTGCAGAGCAACGACAAGCTGTCCATCTGCTCTTGCCAGATTCAGGAAGTAAACGGCGAGAAGCTGGTTAACGACCAGTTCAATGCTAAGACTGCCGCAAGCTTCAAGGTTGTAACAGACCGGAAGAACAAGAAGGGCGAGGTTATCTGCAGAACTATCCGTCTGCCTGGTAAGACCTCTGCTTACAGAGTACAGAGACTTGAGGAGTTCGTGAACGACTTTGGTCCCGCAGAGAGAGCAAAAGGTGTTGGTATGACCAAGACCGAGAAGAAGAAAGTCACAGAGGCTGTTAAGCGTGCCCTTATCGGCATGCAGGGACAGGCTGTTGAGGACAACGACCTGCGCACCGCACTTGCTGCTATTCGTGCGAACCAGCGCGCTGCTGGTCCGAAGAATTTCAGCTAAGTCGGACAGTAGAGAGGCGTGGTGCAGAAATGTACTGCGCCTCTTTTTACATTGAGGAGGTCATATGAACTTATTAGTCGACAGAGAAACTAAGATAGTAGGCGTTGGTCGTACACAGGAAGAGGCCATGGCTTCTATGCAGTTTAATATAGAGCGCAGTGGTCGTATAACACCACAACGTGCAGAACGTCGCAAAGAAATACATGCATGGTTACCTACTCCTAATCTGTTGCATATTAAGGGAGTAGGTGCTATCCTATATGAGAGTAATCATTTTAAGAACCTTAGAACCGGGCGGGATGTTCGTGTTAAGGTTAAACCCCTCTCCCATTATCTGTGTCTATACAGCGCATTTGACGGGAAGTTGAGTTACGAAGATTTTACAATAACAGTAGCGCCTCAAGTGGATTTGTTTCTGCGGAATATCTCAGACAAGTTTTTGTCATTAAATGATTTCCCTTATATCAAGCCGGCTGAGACGCTTAATATAAAGTACTATCATGAAACAATCATACCCGGTCTGTTCCTCATAGAGACTTACAACAATACTATTGTTGCTTCATATAATGATGATTACTATGAGGTGGACAAAATGATGGGTGTGGATAGTGAATGCCTTATCTCGTATTTATTATCTTCTATTGGTTTTACTTACGATGGGATGGAAATGAGGAAAATACATGAAGAGTGAGATTATCTATGATGGTGGCGTATTAGAGAAACGTGACAGGATGTTACAGAATCTCGCCACTATAATTATCAGTGAAACTCTACAATACAATATTCGCGCGAATGCTAAAGCTTTAGAGGATAAAGCTATTCTGAAAGAACGTGCGTTAAAAGAAGATTTACGGAGTCACTTCTATTTTGATATCAAAGTTGGTTCCGTGGTTTATCCGCTCTTAGCCGTGGGCGATTATGGTCTGGCGTATATGGGTGGTATAACAGATGAAATATTTAATGGGGTCAAACGTACCTATTCTATTATTAAACTCGAGGAGATAAACACGCTTAAGTGTCCATGGTTTACACACCTTGGTAAGGAGTTTGAAAAGGTTGTTTTGGATAATCAGGAGACTCCAACTCTAGGTGATGTTATGGGTTGGCAGTATGAAATCGACCGCGATGCTTTTGCGGTATCTGAATTATGGAAAGAACTCGAAGTACGTCGCGGTATGCTGGCTGAGAGAATTGGCACTGAGCCCTTCATGGTCTATAAGTTAAATGATGTGCATAAGTTATTATCGTACTATCCGAGCGCTCCTGTGACGTCTATACCTATCAGTATTGAACATCAGGAGATTATTCTTAAATGTTGGAGTAATTTTCTGGAGAAAGAGATTGAGCATGATTAAGCTTGCCCTTGCGGTGGCGTTTCTGCTGTATGTGATATCTTGTATGTCTCTATTTCGGATATCTAAATACTTATGCTTACCTTGCTCGTTGCTTTCTTTTATTCCGTTAGTGAACTTAGTCTATTTTAGTTACACTTCGGATAAGCTGGTGGTAGAATCTCACGATGCTGACCATTCCTACTTACGCTATATTAGCGTTGGATTTATCTTAGTAGGCATTATAGGATTTGTGTTGTTGCAACTTGAACCCTATGACGTTACCATAATTTCTGGTAGAATAATGCTATTGAGTGGATGTGTATTTACAATGCTAACACTTTGTGCTGGCTACATTAACATACTCATGGCAGGATATAATCACCCAATACTCGTAGCTTTATTGTCGCTTGTAATTCCATTCCCTGTGTTTCTTTTTATTGCAAGTTTTACAATTAAATCTTACGTAGAGGAGTCTTTGGAATTATACTTGGAACAATAGGTTATTGGAAGTATGCGAGTCTTTTGGGAATGGAACTCAAGTGGTTGCTACTACTTCCTGTTTACCGATATGCCTACATAGGTATGATAGCTAACGCCTATGCCAAAGAACAGCATGTGGAGGGTGTAAATTATTCAGTTTACGAAGTAGTACTGTCTACGGTATTTATCGGTTGCGCAGTATTAACTTACACGAAAACGACCACGATTACAGTATCAGCTTTATGCGCTATATCAGTATTGTGGGCCGTGGTACGCATGGTGGAAAACTTCACCATCTTTAAGATGTTTAATAAACATCCGTTTTGGTTTTCTCTTATTGGATGCCTTCCGGGTGTAATGTTGTATAAGGCCAAAGAAGCCTTAAGAGTGCTTGAAACTATGTAGCACTACGTAGTGCTACTACATGGCTAGAAGATACTAAACAAAAAGTTATAGTAACTTCGGTCGTGTACTTGTAAGGAGGTATAGTATGCTAAAACGTCCTCATGAATTTAGTGATGTGATAGGCCATGAGGTCTACAAGAGATACTTTATCGAACGTATACGTAAAGGAAATTTACCACAGTTTATCATATTTAACGGACCCGAGGGTCTAGGTAAAACCTCGTTAGCAGACATTCTGGCTATAACCATAAACTACGGGTTTGATGATACGCCAGAGAAACGTAAGGCGATAACAGAGGTTATTGATAAACAACATTCGATTGATTGCATTAAGAAGTATAATATGGCAAAAGATTCTGGCAAAGATACAGCCAAAGAAGTTCTCGCAGAACTGTCACCAACCATGTCCTCTACGGGTAAAAAGGTGGTGATGTGTGATGAGTGTCACGCTATCATGGATGCGGCACAGGATGTGTTTCTTGTGGAAACAGAGTTTATACCTAAGAATACGTATCTTATTATGATGACTACTGATTTGTCTCGGTTGAAGGCTACGTTACAGTCTCGGGCCTTTACTGTAAATCTCAATCAACTCACTACAACAGAAATGATAAAGGTTTTAAAAGAGGAGACTGAACGTAGACAGTTAACAATACAAGGTGGTGAGCCAGTTTTACGTATGATAGCTGAATGGGCAGACAACAAACCGCGCGCCGCTCTCAACATATTAAACGCTTTCGGAACTAACGAAATAGTTAATACGGACACTGTGCGGGAGTTTATTGGATATATGAGCCTGGATGAGATTATGCCATTAATTTCATCCTTAAATGGTTCTATGACGTTTGGGTTGACGTACATTTCTGATATGCGTTTGAGCGATAACCTCGTAGATAATTTAGTGGAAGTGCTACGCATTAAACTGGGACAACCTTCCTACAAAGTTTCTATAGAGGAGTACCATAGAACTCGACAGAAGCTGGAAACTGTCACCGAGGAAAGTATTATGAAGTTTCTTCACAAAGTAGCTGGTTTGCCTAAGCTTACGCGAGCTGGTTTAATTTCTGCATATATGTATGCACACTCATCCTACGAACGGTTGTTTGTAGAAGATAAGAATGTGTTACATGAAGAGGAAGCTCAGAAGTTGCAAAACCGGGAATTAGCCCCAGCTGTGACGGCTACGAGATTTGCACAGGCTCCGTCCATCGAGAGTTTATTGTCAGATAGCGCCATATTAGGGGAGGATACAAAACTGTGAAGCTAGCTATTCTTTTAGCTTTGACATTATTTTCTGTTCTATGTTTCATAGGGTTAGTTATAGGCGAATTGGATGTAATAACTGTTACGTTGATTATTATCATCTACTGCAATATCTCTTGTGGACTTTGTGGAAAAATACGTAAGAGAAAGAAGAAAGAAGAAAGTCCAGAGGAACAGACAGAAGTTTCTAAAGAGGAGGAATAAGTATGGTTTGCCCGTACTGTGGCAAAGAGATTGAAAGACCGACTAGAGAGCATTTTTTCCCGCAATCTGTTTGCAGTAACGGGTGGGATTTTTGGGCATGCTATTCTTGTAATAAGCTGAAGCGCGAACACGTTGTATATCCCGCCACTCAACTGTTCAAACAGTGGCCTGAGGATTTTACAATCACTAAGTTTAAGCAGTTGTGGAAGTCGTCTGATTGGGATAAGTATCTTAATCTGGTGCCAGCTAGACGCATGCGTCAAATATTTGACGCCGGTAAGTGGATAGACGGGGCCTATATGTTTACCGTCGAAGAGCGCTTGTGTTATAATTTGGATTATGTTAAGGAGATATACGAATTATACGATAAGCTGTTAGTCGAGGACGATAATCTGCAAGCATTGATTGTAGCCCCTACCATGCGCAGAATATTTGTACTCCACTCTTACGCTTGTGAATTTGGTACACCGTACAAAGAAGTGGAAAGTTTACGTATAGACAGGTGGGTGGACATGAACGTAGCAGGTTGGCTTGTGCTTGGTTCTGCTAAATATTATGTGTGGAAAAGTACAGTGAATTATAAAGAGTATTTCCGTAAGCTACTGAGTGCACCGTCATGTATGGAGATATTGTCGGATAAATGGGGATTACTGGAGGGATATTAATTGAGTGAAGCGATTTATTAACACGAGTCTTTTATTTCTATTCATAATATTCATGTCTGTAGTGGCATGGTATTATGCTATAAAACCGGAGATAGAAGGGGATGCAAACTTTCTTAGGACAGAAGCTGAACCTTTTGTAGTCACTGTGCCACTCGGAGGTAGAATGTATTTTGACGTTTCTATGGATGGGGTTAACACCGTCTTAGAAGAAACTAATCAACTTACGTTGTGGCGGTTTAATGATGGACGTATTGTACGTACGGCTAATCATGAGGCTGGAAAAGTATTAACACATCCAGTCTACTATATGAGTAACAAAGAAGTGTTTCGTGGTTTCGATAATTACTATGTCTCTATAAGCAGTCCTGAACAGTACGTTAGTGTGGCGAGAGATAGTTTAGTGGATAATGAACCCTACGAAGCGCCATGTCCGGAAATGTCTGAGGAAAATCAGATAAACGAATTACCGGATATCGAGACTCCTACTGGTTACGAAGAGGACGGAATCTGGAAGTTACCAAAAGGTATTGAGGAAATGGTGTTAGCCCAGTCGAGTAATGATATGAGTTACCACAAAGGCGACTGGTATTTTAACTATAATTTCCGGTATCAGAAACACAGTGATGCTGTGGTAGATGCGGCAACACGAGTGTGTGCGTTAAGTCATCAGGATTTAGATTGGTGGTTTGACGACGGTAAAGTATTCATTGCAAAAGCTGGTACAGAGTACGCGTGCGTACTGCAACAGGATTACACCTCTTGTTACTTCATAAGCAGCAATGATTTGGGTTATATTTTATTAAACTTGGAGGTTTAATGTGGAAGAGATTTATCGTACACTGAATCGTTTAAAATCACGAGGGATGAAAGGCTGGCACGCCACCAAGCAGGAATGGTTAGTGAATCAGCTCGAAGGGTACGATACAAAAGAGTTTAATAAGTTTCTACAAATATTTCTGTATATTCAGGACTATAACCGTAGAGTTTTAACTATGGAGACTATTGTAGAAATAATACTGAAAGTCATGCAAACTTAAGGAGGACAGTATGAGCATTATACAGGGAGCTAAAGCTGTTGCTGAGATAGCTAGCACACACAAGGATGTTCTTGTTAAAACTGGGCAGGTAGGTGCTCAGGAGGTTATGAAGAAGAAGTCTAAGGACGAAGCTAAGGTACGTTATGCAGATTACCTTGCTTACAAGAATGGCGATGAGCCAGATGTGGAAAAGTTTTCTTACGACCGGTCCCAGACAACGGGCAGGGATTGGAATACCATAATGGAGAACATTAGATTTCATATGCAAAAGAATGGTGAAGTAGAAAGAAAGGCTTTACCCAAGGCCGGAATGGACGTGTTACCTGATTTGTCCGCAGGAGAAGAGCAGGAGTTAGCGGCTAAGATATTAAGCTATTTTCCACCGGCTTTATTAAGCGAGTATGAGGGTAAATCAGATATTTATAAAGCACTGGCAGTTGCGTATGAAACTATTTGTAAATAATGTAAGGAGGAGATATGCTAGTTGCGACAGAGCATGTGAAGAAAAAATATAAGGACTATTTTAAGATTCTCCTTATAGGATTAGTACTGAGTTGGTGGCGGCATTGGGAACCGTTTGCGGCTATTGGCTGTGTGTTTGCAATCTTTTTGGTTGCGGAGATTTTAATGTCTTTATCAGGGCATTTGGTTGCACGTATACTTTACGAGCGCGTTTATCCGAAATCCGTGGAGGAGCTCAAACACACGAGCAAGCAATTTCAGTACATACTGAAATTAGATGGCAAGGATGTATATTCTTACGTCTACAATTTACCATTAAATAAAGTGGAAGTTCGTTGTTGGAAGTTCAGAGGTTCATACCTTATTGAGGTAGTACGTAAGAAACGGTAGTAATTACGCGCTCCATTTAATAAAGGAGAGCTTGTATGAAAAGACTAACAATGAGTGTTTTAGTGCTTATTCTCTTGTGTGCTTTGTCTGGAACAGCTTATGCGGCTCCTGAAGAGTCTACGGAAGAAACAGTAGAAGAGACTGAGCATGTGTGTAGTTATGATATATTTGATCATCGTGTAGTGGCACCAACTTGTAACACAACAGGTATCGATAGGTATCGATGTGTCTGTGGAAACACTATTGATGTGGAAGTTCCTAAGTTAGAGCACCAATGGGAAGCAGAGTATACGATGTTGGAGCCCACATGTACGGATGCAGGTAAAATAGTACATAGGTGTCCAGTCTGTGGAACTATCGAACAGACTGGTACAATACCCGCGCTTGGTCATGATTTTCAGTGGAAGTGGTATGAGTTGGATGGTAACGCTAATGCGTACAAACAGTTAACTTGTACTCGGTGCGGAACGAGACAAGGAGACCCGGTATACTCTACATTTACTGTTATGTATATCACAAAGGACCAGGACACAAATGCCGTACTGGAAACATCCACCAAGGTGGTGGCTTATGGTACGAAAGTACGTGGTGCTGATTTAGGAAAAGAGGATGTTGTCTACGAGGGTCGTACTTACGTTTACAGTAATGAGACAATAGCTGAGGTGCATAGCGATACTACTGTTTATCGGTTAATGAGGAAACGTGATTATACAGTAATGTTTAGCAGTAATGGTGGAGTTGGTACAATGCCTGACATTGTATTTCAGTACGGCAAAGAGGACTATATACCAGAGAACATCTTCACACGTACTGGCTATACATTTAAAGGCTGGAGTAAATCACCTTCAGGTGTTGTCAGTTATAGAGATAAGGAGTTGGTGCACGACCTTATAAATCGAGCGGTGGAACCTAACAAAGTAACTCTGTACGCTGTATGGGAGGCTAATAAATATAAAGTTAGCTTTGATGTAGGTGAAGGTATTCCAATAGCTCCTATAACGGTGACTTATGGTCAACCTTACGGTACATTACCAATTCCCGTGTGGGAGGGTATGTCCTTTGCGTACTGGGAATACAGTGAAGAAGTAGGAGAGGATGATTGGTCCTATACTACGATAGAATCCACAACTATTGTCTGGCTGACAAGTGACCACACCATAACAGCTAGGTGGAATGCAGATACCATTCGAGTTACTTTCGTAAGTCCCAGTAAGACACAAAGTATGGATGTTAACGCCTACAGTCAAGTATCTCCACCATTTCAGCCGGAGGAGACTGGTATGATATTCAAACATTGGTCAACATCCGAGGATGGTCCAGCGTTTGACTTTTCTGCGAAAATGGTACGGGATACGGTGCTGTATGCCGTTTTCGACAAAAAGACAATAACAATCAATTTGCAAGGTGTAGGTAGTGTGCAAAGAAAGTATCCTGACCAGATTGGAGATTTACCTGATTGGACAAGTCCTGGTAAAGTCTTTGATGGGTGGTATTATGATGCGGATTTAACACAGCCAGTCAACTCCACTGATAAGGTTAAAGTTGAGGATTTTACTTTATACCCCAAATATCACGACGGTAGTTACACGCTTACTTTAACTGGTTATACTAATACGTGGACAATGAAGTATGGAGATACGATACCCACCCTACCGACACCAACGAAAGCTAACAGTAAGTTTTTGTATTGGTCCTATAAGAATGAACCTGTTAAGGCGGGTGAATCATATCGTTGGTCAGAAGATGTAAAGCTTACACAAGTTTGGGAACAGAAGGTTTGTACAGTAATTTATCCAGACGGTGTTATCAGAGAAATACAGTCGGGCAAAACGTTAGGTACATTACCTACAGCTCCGTCAAAACTTGGTCAATCATTTGTTGGCTACGTCGACCAGTTTGATAATTTTGTAACTTCAAGTACAGTGGTGCAGCAAGATATGTCCATCTTCTACAAGTATGATAATAACAACATAACTCTTACGCTAGTGGATGATACGTGGAATACAAAGATAGCGCACGATGCGGGTGTACAGTTTACAGATTTGCCTACACGCAGTAAAACAGGTTATACCTTCAAAGGGTGGTCCCTGTCTAAAGGTGGTGTGTTAAGCAATGGTCCCGTCTACCAAGACACGACACTCTATGCCATTTACTCCGCAGATGACCAGGATGTTTATCTTGCTGATTTAGACCGGCACCTGCAGAGAAAGACAGATAGCTCAATCGGAAGCTTACCTGAGGCTTATAAAGAAGGCAGTGAGTTCCTATACTGGACTTACAATGGAACTGAAGTAACAGCAGATACTAAAGTTCTTGCTGGAGGTATGACGCTGTATGCCAAATTTGAAGCTGTTATTATCGATGAGGAGGACACGGTAGAAGTACGTTTCTGGAGCGATGGTGTTAAAATAAATACTATAGACATGCCAAGAAACGATACTCTTAACGACCCTGGTACACCAGCACTAGCAACAGTGGACAGTAGAATATTTATGTACTGGGCAGAGCGCGACGGGAGTGCTACTAAGTATGAGTTTGGTCAACGCGTGACCCACGACCTTGACCTTTATGCTCAATGGAACTAAAGGGAAGGGGAGGATATCTAAACGTCCTCCCCTCTTTAAAAGAAGAGTACTTCTTGTAAAAAACAGGGTGTACAATACATATATAAATAAGGAAGGAAATATCTTCCATTTACTTTGAAAGGAGAAATATTATTGTGGAAGAATTCTTAAAAGACCACGGATTTACATTTGCAGAAGATGACCCGGATGTTTTGGAGGCACAGTTCACCGAGGAAGAGAGTACCTATCTGGCTGACTCGCTTGGCATCACTGACGAATACGATACGCTTATTGTGCAGTATAACGTAGCGACAGATGAAGGCTCTATTTTTGTAGATGGAGAAGTTTACGACGTGGACGCCAGCGAATTGATGGCGGCTCTCGAAGGCGACGCTTAGTATGCAGAAAAAGCGTAAGCTATTCTCGTATATTGAAGTTGATGATAATACACCTATACAGAAGCTGGGTGTCATGGACCAACTTCGTGTACTTATCAGGAAGATGGGTCAAGACGATGCTTCTGAACTCATAGCTGAGGACGCTGTTACACAAAATTTGTTGCAATTAAAAGCCGACTTATTACAGCTTTTAGACGACGCACTCGAACCCATCAGGATGGGTAAAAAGTACGCAGTATCCTTGTCTATCTCAAACGAGTTTGACCCTGTTCTTGATGAAGTATTAAAATCTTCACGTATCGCTAACTACTATGATGTGACAGTTACACGCCCAGATATCGAATATGATATCACATATAATATGCGGGTGGATTTGGTGGTTAAGAAATGAGGTACGAATGGAAAGAACATATCTTTACTACGAAGGTGCTTTAGTCGATACAGTTACTACTAAAATGGATTTACGTAAGATTGTAAAGATTAAAGTGACTCCCGCCGATGTTGTTGTGGTGGGAGTAGATGGCTTTAGTGCTGTACCCTCTAGCACGATGCAACAAGCCATAAGTCTGTTAAAAACAGAACTACCTAAAGGAGTTCGTGTATATAATGGCTATAATCGTATTTGATTATAAAGAGTAGAGGGTTACAGAGTCATACACTTGAAGCAATCTGCGATTGGTTTAGGTGTTAGCTAACAGGAGGTTATGTTTATGGATGTACACACTCGGTTACGCAATATTGCTAAGTACATGGAATGTACGAAAACAAACCTGTATTTTCAGGATAACTGGAATTCGTTATTTGCTGAACCGCACAGTTTTAATGCCCGTCATTCACGGGCATTGGTGGTGATAACTGCCGAGGAGTTATTGGAAGAAAGGTATTCAGCTATCCGTAGAAGATTCCTTGAGCAGGAAGATTACATTATGGGATTCCGCTCTGGTTACATGGCTAAGGATGATGCTGAGTTTGTAGGTGAGTGTCTGTTGCCGGATTACACAGGAGGAGAGAGAAAGAATCTGCCGGAGTCTGATGACGACTTTTGGCGATTACCCAGTGACCAAATCAATGTTCCGATGTTGTTATCTACAATGTATCATTATAAGTATGAAGTAGACAGTTCATACGCAGATGCTTCTGTAGCTTGGTTGTTTGCCGCTCCCTGCTATCTGTATTTGGTGCCTAAGCTTTCCGTACTTGAGCGGGAGAAAGATTTCCTCTCCGTGTCAGAATTGTGCATGGAAGTTTATATGGCTGATTGTGTTAGAAGAAATGATTAACCGGTGGATAGTATATGGAGTTATAGCGTTGTTATGTATCTCAGCTTTTGCGTGGTGGAGATTTCGAATAGACTATCGTATATTTCAAAGAAAATACGCGATAAAGCTACCATTCTTGTGTCACGTTACTTACGCGAGACACAAGGACGCCGTATACTGGGGGACTACTCGATATCGTTTTATAACAAAGCAAGGAAAGAAAGATAAGCGTAGGTCTATGAATTTTCGTTGGGTCTATCCAACCAAACTTTATATACAACATTTTTATTTAAAGATTTGGAGACTCGAAGAAGCTCGTGCAGTATTTCGGTATCTTGAGCCCTATATGGATTTAGCACTGGACGATTTACCATTTTACGGGCAGATAGATGGAGACCTTTATGTTTACTTCAGAGGTCAACAGATATTGTTTATACGTTATTGTCTTAAACTGCTAAGTTTCTATGGATGGTGGGTGGAGTTAAGTGGTTACGAAGGTTGTCATGGTATGGCTAAACTTGGTAATAAACTTTACGCCATACATTGTATATTGAGGCGAACACCTGTTGTTATAAACGACCTTATGCATTTACCTAAGATAGTAGACGGTGCACAGTGGATAGTGATAACGTCGTATAAAGTATCGAACGGGGCTAGAGAGTACGCAAGAGAAAAGAAAATATTATTAATGGATAGAGAGTGTATTCGTAAGACTTTTGTCTACGAAGAACCTCAATTCCTGTAGGAGGGTGTTATGCTGACATCTATGGCTTTTACAGCTGTCGCAGGAATAGCATTTTACATAACCTGTGGCGTCATTGGGATAGTTTTTATACCTAGCCCGTATAAGTACGTTTTAATGGTTATGTCTGGTTTAGCGGCATTAGCTAATGCCGTATGGTTGTACAACATAATATATGAAATTCGTGAATCAATGCCACCGAAACGAAAACCGCGTAAGCGTAAACCAGCACAGTCGAAACATCGTAGGTGGTGGGCATTTATTTTAGTAGAGGCTTGTCTCGCACTGGTAGTATACCTGTTTATAAGTAACGGGGTCAACGTACCGGTGCCAGTATGCGTATTGGTCGCTATACTTGGAGGACTCGTATCTCTACTGGTTTAGGAGGATACATGAGAGTTGTGGTGATGTACTTAAGAAAACGTTCATTCGTTTTGAGATTTTTAAGAGTGGGTGCTGTAGTTTTATCCGCCTTGTTTGTCTATAGCTTTGGAAGCTTGTTTGCAGCAATGTCGGTTAAAATGCGCATCGGATGTATTGCTTCGTTTATTTGTTTGGCAAGTGGTTACGCCAATATGTACTTTGGTACGAAGTACAGAGATTATCGAGTTATGCTGAGTGGTTATGTTGTAACTACTATAGGCATTCTGATATTCGAAATAAGTACTCTTCTACTGGGAGGTATGGGATGAATGTAGGTGGTGTCGAAATAGAAGTTGTGCGTGATAATCTAACACTGAGAACAACTATTACCGATGGAGCTAACACAGCTACAGATTCATCCAGTTTATATTATCTGTTAAAAGACCAGAAGGGTATTCCTGGGATTTTATATACAGACGAATCCAGTTATGTAAGAGGTTTTCTAATGATTTAGGAACATCTTACTTGTACCTTAACGGTGTGCTTTATATGGTCTTGCAGTTACGGCTTGGTAGTGCATTTGTAAAGGTATTTGTAACTGATGATTTAGATTACGATGTGGTTGTTCTGGATGCAGATGGCAAAGTTTACTGGAGTGATTCCGTGCCTGACATTATTAATGTGTCGGAGATAACAGCGAGAGAACCAAGTATATTTTAGGAGGAGAGATGTTAAGAGTATATAGAAAAGCGGATAAGAACGTTTACGATACCGAACGTTTCTTTAACCAAAATATTAAGCGGTTTGACATAGCCGGAGAAGAGGCCCAACGATTACTGTGGACGATATCGAGGACTGTGTATGAAGGAGACGGTAAGATATCTACTCCATTTGGAAAGGGTACTCTAAAGGAGTTGGATATCCCCTGTAAGCTGGCATTATGTTTGACAGAGTTTCCGACCATACTATTCAGTGATTGGGGATGTAGTGAGAACGCTATGGAAACCATCCTGAATCTCTGTGATGGAAGTTTACTTATTACAAGAGAGAAGCCGTATTCTTATTATTTTGGTGTAAGGTGTTTGGTTAACGGAAAAAAGGTAATTACTTCAAGTACAGAATTGAACATTTTTATGCATATGGAGGATACTAATGTTGCACGAGAAAAAGTACAATAGTCAGGCAGTAGCCGCACTCGTAATGTTGGCTATAGGTGTCTTACTCGGGTGGTGGAGTAACCAGTATAAGCCGGGTAGCACTCTGCCTAATTATGTGGGAGTTTACATTGGAGAGAAGGAGTTTACAATCCCTATGTCTGTTCAGGACTTACTAGATTGTGACTATTCTGTGATGGCTTGTGATTATCCCACGGCGACTAAGGATGTTGATAATGTGGTTTACTTCACAAATCCACTGGGTTATCTTATTACTGCCAATGTGACTACAAGTGACGAAGAGCAGTGCGAGATTAAAGATGGAATGATTGTCGACATTTTAGCAGATACAGGAAACACACTAGAAACTGAACTATCAGTTTATGGTGGAATAAGTTTTGACTCTACGGAAGAAGAAGTGCAGGCAGTATACGGTGAAGCTCGGTTTGATTTTAACGGAGACACGTTGTACTATATTCCGTTAGAGACGGGTAATGAAATGGACATGGTTTGCGTAGCGCTCACGGATGGAGTAGTACGCAGAATAGAAGTGAGTAATACGCAGGGATACAGACAGGAGTAAAGTATGACTTACACGGCATATGTGAGTACTATGAATCACATGGTAGCTAACGAAGGATACGAGTATGTAATAACGCATCATACTGAGTGGTTACAGCCAGAGGAGTTGTCCAAAGAGTTCCTAGCGTACTCTATTGGTTTAATTGAATATTGTTGCTCGAAGACAGGATTGGAATTTCCGGAGGAATTAGTGACTTACAGTGATATAAAACTCGATACGGTTTTATATCCGGAGTCTATATTAATGGTAGAGAAATATCGTAAGGGATATACTCAAGCATGTTTGTCACGTGCTATTCCGGAGTTCTTAAAACATAACGTTGTAGTTATGGAGGTAGGTAATGCTGTTTAAGAAATTTGTAGTCCGAACTGGTTTATCGTTTGTACTGGGAATGGTTCTCATGTACATCGCCTTTCGAGGAGTTCCACCTATGCCTAGTATAGGCATATTGGCTGTGGCTGTGACCATATGTAATGGAATTTTAACGATGTTCGGAGGAAACTAATATGCTATCTAAGGAATGCATAGATGTTTATTTGGACCGGCTCTCCAGTAAGATACTGGAGAGGTTTGGTCCAGAATCGGCAATTAAGATTGTAGTAGTTGGTGGAGCCGCCATCGCTCTGAATTATAAGTTCAGAGAATCTACAATGGATATTGATACTTATTCGAGATACTCGAATCTTTTGGATGAATTAGCTGTTGATGTGGCGAAAGACGAAGGACTAGCCGCTGATTGGCTAAATCATAACGTAATGGTGACGCCATCTTTCACGTGTCGAATTGAAAGATTTGCGACGCAGTATAAAGTATTTAACGGTGTTCTGGATGTGTATACAGCCGACGCTTTAACGCTTATATGTATGAAAGCAGTTTGCTGTCGACCAGATAGTCATGATATCCCTGATATAGAGGAACTACTCAACGCGGAACCTAACATAACCTTTAATGATATTGTAGAAAGGTTTATAGCTCTTTACGGAGATTGGGATAAAATGAAAATGGACGCGCAGATGTACTTAACTGGGCGATTCAATGCTATGCCACCAGATATGGTGGACATGATTTGGGAAATGTTACCGCCGGCTTTGAAGGAAACAGATGAGCGGTCTCGGTATGAAATATGTAGCGAGTTTTATAAACAGCTTTGCTAGGAGGATAAAAAAAATATGGGAGATGATATAACACGCACAGTAACCATCATGCTAGGTTTTATGTTTGTATTTGCTCTGATATTTGGTGGGCTTAGTCTTCGTGATTTAAACAGTAGTTGGAATCATAGTGTTGAGACCAGAGAGAAGTTAGCCGAGTGCGTAGACAGTGGTTGGCATTTCATGGTCGACGGTCAGGAACTAGTATCTCTGGACGAACAAACCATAGAGACTGCTAGCGGGAACTATAGCATAGTTTGTGATGAAACACAGCAGATAGTTGTTATGACTACTAAGCCGAAAATAATACGTAGACGTAACTATGTACCGATTATTGTACCTCACGTGTAAGGTGGTGATTATGTGGATGCACAGGATAAAAGTACTTTAATAATGACGAGTGTCGCTGGGTTGTTAATTCTTAGTGTTGCCACATTCTTAGGTATGGCACACCATTTTGTAAAACAGGATAACGCGAGAGTCTTGAATGAGTTGGCGATATCGGAACAGGCTTATATAGAAAAGATGACAAAGTGTGTCACGGATGATTACGTGTTTGTGTATTTAGAGAACCTCGAAGGGAGCCTCGATTGTCTATAACTTCTGTCTATCAACAGAGTAGATATGAGGTGGACTCTTTGGAGGATTTAGCCAAGGAATTAGGCTTGGAGAATTTGAAGACAATGGAAGTCTTGTAAATAGGAGGTTTTATGTTATTATACCATAGAACAACAAAAGCTCTCCTTGAGAAGATATTGGTGGAGAATACTTTATTATCCAGCAATCGAAAGGTTTGGTTTCAAAATCCAAGAGTTAGTTTTTCTAAGTTAGCAAACTTATATAAATACGGTGAGATGTGTCTTATATTTGACGGTGATTTGTTAAGCCAAGATTACGAACTCCGAGAGGTAGATTATTCTAAAGAATTTTCGCAATACGCGGAAGAGGAAGAAGTCTATGTGGAGAGCGATATTCGAACAATCACAAAATATCTTTTAGATATTGTAGAAGACAGTCATGGCGAATTAGCTGATAAGGAGTACACGTTTATAGGCGCTATTCCAGTTGAAGTTAATGAGCCTTTATGTGTGGTCGACGTGGGCGAGGATTAGGAGGATTTATGACCCCTGTAGAATCTAAAGGAATGATTGATAATCTAAATGCTAATTGTAAGTATCCAGCATTTAGATTATATAAGGAATTTGAACAACATGCTGTAAGAGCTCAGTTAGCTAAGGAAGATTTATTAGCTTTGGTGTGTTTGGTAAATAGTGATATATTAGCTAACGGCGCTGAAAGTTGGTGGCATAAAGATAAATTACGACTTTTACCCGATGAAGTTTACATGTGCGAGCTAATTAGTATATATTTAACAACTTGTAAACACGTGAGTTGTTAGTGATAAGCGGAGGGAGTAATGCGCAGATTATTGGAAGATTTGACGGATTTAAGTAGATGGCAACGGTGTTGTCGTAAGCCAGATTTATTCGAGGTTACTTACAGCACAACCCACGCGGTCTACTTAAACAAGACTGATAATACAGTGACGACAGCAAATAAAAGGACACCTATCGTTGTACGCGACGAAGGCGCCAATTATTGGACTATAAGTATCGGTGAGTTGCGACATAATTACGTAACAGCAGACGGTAACAAGATAACTGATGATTTTCTAGCACAGTTAAAGACTGGAGAATTCTTTGCAGTGCGTGCGCAGTCAGAGTATGTTTATTGGGTATATCATGTAACCATAACTGATTATGGTTACGACTGTCCGTACAAGGCTAACTCTTTGGATATGCCGCACGGCACAGGTGATTACTTAGTCTGTAAGGGTGTGGATAAGCCGCTTATGGATACTGTGAAAGTGGTGCAGAATAGCACTTACAAAAGATTATATGCTACTAAACGATAATAGGAGGGAAAGGTATGTTTCAATTTAAAAATGGGCAATACGAATGGAATGGCAAATCCTATGGTAATTTTCGTGAGGCGCTTAAAGCGATGGGGACGGATGTGTGTGAGAACAATGCGTCCGTTAAGTTTGGCGACGTCTCCGGTGTTCATTTGTCGGGCAAGGCGTTATGTCAATTTTTGTTGATGTATGCTGTAACTGATTTGGATATTCTCGCACTTATCCAGTCAGTCAACGGTGACCAGTACAGGAAGTGGACGAAAAGTCAGGCACCTAGCTGGATTCGCAAGCACAATCCGTTGTTCGCACGTGGTTACGCAATTCCTATGAATTATACAAGTAACCGGAGTATGCAGTGCGCTATTTGGCCGGCATTAGCTGGAGCCTATAACAGAGATACAGGATTTGTTCTTACGAGAAAAGGTAAGTTTCGTTACGAGATTGTATTGAGTTATATCTGTGATGTTGTACTGTTCTCCGGAAGCGATTCTCCCTTTAAGGAAGCTTTGGACGTATTTACAGCGTTAGGCAGGGATAAGCGTACTTTTGATTTAGAGAAGCATGCTACTCACGAAGATTATCCTAAATTGAAAATTCTCGCAGCACAGGTTGTGGATGGGGATATTACTGTACCAGAGGATGCCTTTATTTCTATCGGAGACGTGCGGGCCAGTCGTTATAGTTGTAGAGCTAAAGATGAAATCTATGGAAGTAATCAGTACGTTAGTGATATGTTGGCGTTACCGCCGGCAATGCAGGGTGGCGGCTTTTATACTTGGTTAACTGCCGCGGCCGATGCTACAGGGAAAAAGATTGAGATTCCTGGTGATGCTCCTAAGAAGCGTGTACGCGGGACTGGATTACAGAAGCCCCAGCCTATTGATATCGACGGAATCATATTAGAAGTAATGGGCAAGGGCGACACTCCGAGTCACGAGTCTTTAACGGATGAACTTGGAAGGATACGCGCTGATAAGGTTGTGGACGATGAGAAGGATGAAGTATCCTCGACGCCAGCGGAGTCATATGTTCCCGGTAAAACACAGTATGATAAATTCGCTAACACGCTGGAGCAAATTCGCAAAGAGCAGGAATTTAATCCTATCTGTGAAGAGTACTGCAAGAGCAGTGGTACCACTTTGGAAGAAGTGCGTAAAGCTTTAGCCGAGAAAGGCGTGACGGCTGAGGAAGATATTCATCGCGCAGTTCCGGTTTACTTGCGTAGGGCAGGATATAAGCTGAATGTTAAGCGTTTATCCGAGTATTGTGCGGGATTAAGCAAGTGTTATGGAGATTGTACATTAAACCTCAATGCATAGGAAACGTTTATGTTATTTATTTCTGTTCGCAACAATCACATCATTATCGTTGAGTACTTTGACTTTTGGTGCTCCTGGGGATGATGACGATGATGGACCCTCTCGGAATGTTATAGTCGATAACTGGCAAACATTCCGACCGAGGGTTACAGCGTTGCGAAGTTTAAATGCGTATCTTGCTACTGATTTGGGACAGCAGGTTTATTATGTGCCTACGCTCGAAGAGTTACCTAATCTGAAAGATACTGTGAGTGATTGTATAGATTACACCGGAAAGAACCAAAGATTTGCGGCGGTTTATACGGGTTACTTTAATCCGATGTGTTATTCAGCGTTAGTACGTAAAAGCGACGGGAATTATTCGAATGTTCCGGCTATTGTTCAACAGGAAGGCGCCAATAGTGTTCGCGAGTTAACTACGCTCGGATATGATTTTTTGCTAACCAGAGAAGGGTTATCAGATATACAACTTAATGGGGAGAATGCGCGCGCCACATACACGGTATCTAAGATAGATGCTGCAAACGGTTACGTAGATTTATCTACAGCATTAATGGACATATACAAAGCTGTGGGTCAGGAAAAGTTTGATATGCAATATATTTTTACTCCTGACTCTACAATGACTGTAGAAAACTCACCCATTCAGTCAGAGATAAATGTTACCTTATCTCAGAGTAATACGCTGGATACGAGTGCCGGAAAAGCGTGGATATTTGCTACACGTACTAATCCAGATTTGTATTGGAAACAGGCCGCTTATGATGGTGTTGTGTGGGATAACGAAGCTATACACGGCGGTAACGTAAGTAACGCGTCTGGTAACAAGACGCAGGAAGTAACTCTGGCAGAGTTTTGTGCGTATGCGTACAATATTATGAATATCTATGGCGAGCCTGTTATGACACAATCAGAGAAGAATATTCTGTTGCAGTTATACGGACCATTTGTACCCTATCAGGCTTGTACGAGTGCAGAAGTAACTGCTATTGAAAATATGATAGCGAAGGGGATAATTTCGCCAGATGATGACCAATCTAAGTTAAATTGGAATTCACGCATAGATTATGAGTATATGCTTACGATGCTCATGCGTATTAAAGACGTAAACGCTCGTAAGACATACAAAGATGTGCAGATAACAATGGACGCTTCCTTATTAGGAAACAATTACTATGCAGCCAATCTTTCTGTAGAAACATCTGATATCGTAAGTTTTGATGTATCTAAGAGCGCTGCTCGAGTGACGAACTATTATGACTTCAAGTTAAGTATGTCGCGTTTTAGTAGTATGGTTGGTTCTTTGAATACAGCTGGTGTGGATTTAGACTTATTTGTGCCAAGCCATATTGTGTTCAAAGGAAGAGATGGTACATACTTTCCGCTTAGTACGCAAGTCACCACACAAAGTAGAAAAGTTTATTCGAAAGACTATCCGCGAGTCTCCTATGTGCAGAGTACTGTGGATGCTGGTGTAGATGGGCAATTATTACCATTTTGTGTTAGTAAAGGTGTGGAGACTGATACCAAGACAGGAGAGAAGTATTTACACTTACGTGTTGTTGCTTTCGACATACCAGACCTGCTGGTAAACGGAAGATATAACTTTGCCGTCATGAACGATAAAGGAGACGTGTCACCTACGGTGTCTGTAGCTCCTGGCGGAGGCGTTTATACGCAAGAAGGTACCCGTACCGACGATATGGATGACATGCTTACAGATGAGACAGAAGATGAAATACCTGATAATGAAGCTGAAGTAAATGAGGTTGCAAATCTTTACGACAATGGAGAGTACGACAGAGCTGAAAGTTTAGCTCAGAGTTATATCAATAATCATCCTAACTGGACGGATGCTGAAATAGACGCGATACTCAATGCGGCTTCTGATGGTGAACGTCTAGCCGCCGAGGAAAGTTACACTTACTACATGCGTATAAAGAGTGGTAAGGAAGGTAGTATAACCGTCACGACAAAAGCAGGGCGGCAGGTTACTTTAGCTGATATTATGCGCAATACGGGTAAAGGTGACTTGCATTATGCGGACCCGGATGATGAGACTGATTTAGGCTTCATCAAAATAAACAATACTACTTATCAGGTGGAGAATTGTTCGAATAAAAATACGCTAACTGAACGTATTACCGGAAGTGCTGTGACCTCTACAGAAGCGGCTTTCTGTAAACAGAACACTGATTTACTAGTCTCTACAAAGTGGATGAAAGAATCCGGATTCCTCTCGACTACACCTATTGAAAATGGCGACGTGCTCGTACTAGCTACAGACTATTCTAACATCTTTCTGGACAGAGCACAGAAGCAAATCGTGGTAGGTGCTTGTGTTTATGACGTGAGACAACGAGATGCTTCTGAGATATGGACCAAAGTAGGTAGCGACACTTATGTTAACTTCAGAGCTTTACTTGGGTGGACTGGGGATTTCTTAATCTTTAAGAACAGCGATGGTAGTATCGCTGTCAGTATTAAAGAGGCCAACAAAGTTAATGGGAGTGGTAACACAATCACAGGAACTGGTTCAGGTAAGTACAGTATTCCTATAAAGTTTATGGATATACAGAATCAATTTTCTGGTTGGGGATTGAACCCGGCACAGGGAGGTACTGTTGCTGTTCAGGGATTTAGGTCAACTCTGCAGGATAAGACTGCGATACCTATGTCCAGCATGTATCCGTTGGCAAATTATTTCATTTATATGAATGAGAATGTAATCGAGAAGGACGAGGAGTACCATGACTGGCTATTTGTTTTTAAACCCAAAGAGGTTAAGGTGAATGGTCAAGGAGTTACGTATGATGATTCGGAATCTCGTAAAGTACTAACTGATTTGTTAGGTTCAAAGTTGGAAGGTTGGGGTAGTGAGATTACTGTATGGGCGTACCCGCTGTACCGTGATGGGCAGTCACATGCAGGCATGCCGAAAGGTATGAGGTACGAAGATGAGTATGGTTATATTTATCAAGTACCAACAGCGTCCAATAATAAAGACGCGATGGTTAACTACTTTAATACACAGAATACAATGTCACATAGTGATGAGCCGGAGTTTGTGTTACCTTTCTACATTGATAAAAATCAGGATATACGTTGTTTTAACTTCAACACTTTCACAGATAAAAATGGTGTTATGTTGGAGTATGGAGATGTTCCATGCAGCGTCATGTTGGATATAGATAGAGTAGATGAAACACTTAGAAGTCGTATACATAAAGGTCGTACTCTTTTAGAGACCATGAAGAATTGCGTGTTCGGCGGAGTTGAATCTATTCCTGTCATTATAGACGACGCCACTAATGGAGCTGATAACTATAGTAACTGTACGACGTTTCCAGCAGTTACTAGTCCCGCACTGTTATTCTTGGGTTTGCAGGAATATGATTTTGAAACAGTTAAAGCACAGAACGAAAAAGGTTCGTATCTGTTCTTTGGTACCACACGTGTGACCTTTACGCCTGAAGGAGAATTACATATAGGCAGTAAGGACTTCACAGATGAAATAAAGAATCAAAAGTTTCTTCTTATGCGGGAAACTGGTGGTTCACAAAATGCTTCCGGTAAGTGGTTTAGTGTAAGTGCTCTTACTTCATTTAGTTTAGGACCTGGCACGACATCATCCGAGAGCACAGCAGAAAAGTTTGCGGAACCTGTAATAGGTTACTTGAACGATGCTGTTGACGTAATAGATTGGGAAGAATGGACGACCCAAAGATTGCTAGAGGATTTTGAATTCGGTATTGCTATTGCTATGATTTTGGTATTAAACATCTTACCGCGTTTGGCGTTGGCTATACTGTTATTGTTGGTAGCACTTGGATGTATACAGAATGTCAAGTGGTGGCAGATAGTTTGTGACCGCATATGGGACCCTTACAAGTTCTTAACATTCGGACGACGAGATGTGTATACCTTTAAATCAATGACAACATTTAGGAATTCAATAATCGCTATGGCAGTTTTCGCCCTGTTCGTGGACGGAACAATAATTCATATCTATGAATGGATTGTACAGTTCTTCGCCACAATCGTAAACTTACGTTAACAGGAGGAGTCATTATGAACAGACGCAAACGTGTTGTCAATATTGTTATTATGGCCGCGTTGTTCACATTACTGTTTTGTATGGTAGTGTACGCGGCCGATGGTGTCGGTCAAGGTAGTGATGCTACCGTCGATATATTACAGGGAGACAGATTCTCTGGAGCGGTTGAGTGGGTAAACAAAATAGGTAAGTTTGTAGATAACTGGTTTATGGCGTTTATCTCATTCATTTCGTTCTTTATCATTTCAGCGTCCTGCTTGCGCAACGTTTTGGCCGGTGCTTATTGTGTATTCCCTAAGTTCTGGGATAAAGTATACGAGGCACATCAGCAGGGTCAGCAGTTAACGATAGCAAGCATGCAGAGTTACTTTACAGGCGGGGGTTGGAAGAACACAAGTACAGGGTCAATTACAACATTCCTGTTGCGTATCTTACCTAATATTAAGGTGCTTACAGATTTCGAGAACGCTCAGGATGTAGACTATAAGCAGTACTTTATGCGCGCTATTCCGCAATGTGTTTTAGCTGTATTCGTCGGTGTATTTATCTACAACGGTTACTACAGGGATGTTATGATTGTAACATCACAGTTTGGAAGCAGACTAACACTGAATGCTTTAACTTCTATAAGTCCGGACGATATACTTTACAAGTTGTCCAATATCAGTGGTATACCGGATTACCCGATTAAGAACGCTACAAGTGGTACGGATTACATTGCTAATCAGTATTTAACGGCCGTAGTAAAATCTATCAATGGAGATTTTCCGGACCAGGCGGAGAAGAAGAATAAAGAGAAGCTTTATAACGCACTGAGTGATTGGGCAAGTAATCATTTTGCTACCGAATTTGCTGAGTATCAGGATACTGAAGTTTGGAGTGTATCTATAAGTGACGCCGGTAGGAAATCAACTAAGACTGAAAGTAAATCGGACGGTCTCAGCGCTGATGGAATGGTTTACCGTAAGCAGGTGTATGTATCATCTTCCGAGTTGCTATCTCTTGGTATGAATACAGAGTACAATAAGGGTGAGGAGATTTACTACTGGGCCAACGTAATCATGACCAATCAGGGCGCTAAGGGAAGTGCGGCCGATGTTACGGTCAATGACTTTGTATTAACCCTGCCTGCAACAATAGTAGGAAAAGCCGTAAACTTTGAGACCAGTAGTGGTTATGGTACAATCAAGTCCGACGCCGGTGGTAATAATATTACCATTGATGGTATCAAGGTAACTCCGAGCAAGAAGGCTTTGTTATTCGAGAAAGAGTTTACACCTACAAAAGATAAAGCTTATGCGGCGACGGGATTAAGATATACATCAGACAGCAAGACATTTACAATCGCTAGTGTTATCTTTAAGGATGGTGTAACTACAGCAACACTTACATCGAGCTCTACTGGAATTGCTATTAATGTTGGTGATAGCGTAGTCGATGCGTGGAACGCAAAGAAACACAGTAATGGCGGAGGAACTGGAACAACACAAAGTCCAGACGACGAGGACGATGAGGGCGGTTCGGACCTGGAGGACCCAGATGACGAGTAAGCCTTAATGTGGGAGGGCGGGAGTAATCTCGCCCGCCCTATCTACATTTAGGAGGTAATACATGAATCGTAAGATTAAACGGTTTATTTGTTTATGCATGGCATTTGTATTAGTATTTCCGATAACAGCAAATGCTGCTACAAAACAGAATACAACTTTGCCGACGGCAGATTCTTATATAGATAAATATGTCATATCTTATACTACGGATAATAACAGTTATCTGATTTCTGTAGGATACGACAAGGATAGTGGTTATGTAGGCGGTAAAATGTCAGAGAAAAGGTCACTTATGCCGGGTACTTATTGGTATGGTGTGCAGGTCGTACCTTCTCTTTCACACGGTCAATCTGGTATTGTATATACTTTGGACGGATTTAATATTACTACTGGTCAGCAGAATGCTAATAACCGATTAGGCGTGTTGACGAGTGGACATTATTATGATGGTTGGATACCCAGTAGCGAACCTGCTATTTCGGGTACTGCGGATAAAGTAAACAATACTAATTGGTATACTTCACAGTTGAATATACTGAAGCTTTACAAGACAATATGTACCGAAGGTGGAAGTACACTGTTGGAGGTAGCGCGAATTTCTGACGTGAATGGTAATAAAAGGTCATACACTGATATTTTAAAGAGTATGGCGCCAACAATTCTTGCATTACCCACGTATAAGTTTGAAAGTACGACTAATACTTTGTTTGAGTGGATGGGCGACGGGCGCAAAGTCCCTACAGCTAAGGAGTCATTTAACAAAGATACTAGAGATTTATTTAATGAAGTCCCCACGATAGGAGGCTCTGGAGGTTCTAAGTGGGGAACTGAAGGGCGTATTGACGGGTATAGATTCTATTATGAGGAACTGAAAGAAATACACACCACTGTCTCTCAGGAACTGAAAGATGATTTAAAAGCGGCGAGCGGCAGCACCGACATAGAACGCTTAGCAAATATTTGGGACAAGAACGATTATCCAGCTAGAGAGTACTTATCGTTATTGTACGATGTACTAACAGCCGGCAAGGCTGGAGACGCTACGTCTAATAATAATCAGACAGCCGGAAATGCCCACGGAAGCACAACAGACGCGGGTGATGCTACCACTGGAGTTTCTACAGATATTTGGGCAGATTGGTACATGGCGGCTTGGAAAGTAGCTTGCGGTGTAACTCCTGGAGATAGTGACTGGAATATGGGTTCTGGTTATGAGTCAGCTTCTAACTTACTAGCCCATTCTGTTAGTGACAGTCAAGAAGGCGAGTATTGGTTGCGTGTCTATGATATATTGTCGCTAGCCTATTCACTCGGAGGAACACAAGACTCTGTAAAGACTTGGGACCCAAACAAGGATGCATTGATAGAAGCTTATGAACAAGTGCAAAAGACTCAAGGCAATACCGGTAAACAAGCACCTAATGGTGTTACAAGATATGCAGCTTCTCTGGAGAATCTTAACAGTTATGAATCACTACCTGCAGGAGAAGTAAAGAGAGCGAAGTCTTTCTACGATAGAATTACATCGCTTTATCATGTTGCTACGTTGGATGTTTCATTAGACGACGATGATTATAACCGGATTAAAACTTACTATGAGCAGGATAGTGTAGTTGGTGGGCATTATATACAAGATAAGTATATCCCAAGTAATACTGGGAATATGGCTAATATACTTGTGTTTTCGGGAAGTGAGTACACGGGATACCCTTCATTAAGCTCTTATCAGGACGGCAAAGAAATGGTTATGCCGTATCTCTTAGAAACTATCTGGGAACTTCCTTATCTTCGTGCGTACGAAGGCAATAACCTGATAGACGCTATTAAGAATAGTACTATCCTGGATAACCGAGAAGCATACGACGCCTTGTGTGGTATAAAACAGGCAGTTGATGAACTGGGCATACCAATGCTAACTAAACTTTGGGAAGAAGAGGATTCGTCTTTAGAGGACAGCTATAACTCTTTAAAGAAGATGTACGAGGCTTGCCAAAAGGATGCCAAGGTGGTGGCTTTAGGTATTGAGGATAAACCTCAGGTACTTAGTACAGGCAAACCATTGCCAGCTTTCTTTGAAAAATACGGAAGTGCTGGAAGCATGTTAAGTAAGTATTACTCTATGGGTATTGCTTACACATCCACACTGGTACCTATGAAAAGCAATGTTTACTCTTCTGAATTCATTAATTATTTGGATGATGAGTTTTATCAGAACTTCTACTATCTGTGGGGATTTAACAGGAAAGCTTTATATGTAGACAAAAGTTCTGGTGCAGGAGAAGCTTATTTTACGTCAGGTAAGACAGCTAAAGGTAACGTAGAATTATGTACTTTGCGAGATTTGTTGGAAGCTAAGGATGATGTAGTTTTGTACTTAGATGATAACTTTTATAACACAGCAAAGTTACAACAGAGCATGACGTTACGTCCGACCTATGATACAAATGTAGCCGAAACTGACAAACCTCCTAAGTGGTGGAACAATTTAGCTTCAGCTGTAGAGGAAACTTTTACAACAAACTTTGAAAATGTATTCAAGACTGGAGCAAGTACGAATTACTCTAAGACTTTTTACGAAATGATGTCAAAAGTTGACGACGCTCATGTATATTATCCTGAGGCTACTGACACTAACCCGGGGAATAGTGACAATATCGTAATGAGTTCTGGTAAAATAAATTATTACTTAAACCAAGGACAAGCGGGCTCTGAGATATATTCTCCATTACAGGGTTATGCTGTAGTTTCTTCTGTATACCGCGATGGTGAATTGTACTCTCTCGCTAATAGTGCGGCTGTACAACGTCCTGTATTCATAGCTTCTAAGACTGCACCTTATGTAACCGGAGCCACTGTAGAGCAAATGCAAACAATATTTAACTATGCTTTGTTGAAGAACCTCAAAGCGGCAATGCCAGTAGGATACGCTGGCAATCTGGATATGGATTGTCCCTTGTACATGGATATCCTAGGTAATGTACTTACTGAATCTGGTACTGTGGTTATACCTGCAACGGCAAACGCAACTCTCATGAACCATGCCTACTATTATAAGGGTATGTGGTCTGCAGGTCTATTTTCAGTATATGGACTGGATTATAAGATACCAGTTAAGAACAGTGAAGCTAATGGGTTAAGCGGCATCGTTGGCGAGTTCTTTCAGCCAGATGCATCTGGTAAGTATTATATACCTAAGCCTGTCACGCTGGGGGAGACGTATAAGATAGATATGTCTCGACTTTCAACCACAAGTCGTGATACACTGGACATGCTATATACTACGATGGTTAATGAGATAGGGCGTACAGCTCAATCTGGAGACCCTGCATATGATTTCGATAGTTACGTACAGATAGCGCTAGAGGTGTTACGTGGTGCACCCATTGAAGATATTGATAAAGAAGCTGAGGGACTAGCTACGAATGACAGAGTTAATCGCGCGGGAATCGTAGCCGCCGCTAAGTTGGAGGATTTGAACAGTGCGTTAAATACGAATGGAGACAACACATCACTGTATATGCCCAATATAGCGTTTATGCCTGGGTTAAACTATTTGGCACTTTTGTTGTTTAAAGTGCTAGTGTTAGTAGTAATCGTGATTAATATGGTCACTATACTTTACGATGCGGCCAGCGAATCTCTTAACTTAGGGACATTCTGGAAGTGTTTTATGGCGTTGGTGTTAACAATGTTAACGGTACTTACAATACCGGCCGTGTTTGAAGCCACTTACTACCAGTCAAACCGAGCCTTGCTTCAGGAAGAGACGGCCTATATCTCAATGCTTAATCTTGAGAAAAGTGAGTCAGGCGTGGAGATAGGCGTTACGGAGGTAAAGGAACCTGATATTAATACTAAGCTTTATCTAAAGCTTGAGAACATAAACATACCGTGGTATGAATTATTTTACAACTCATTCTACACAAACTCGTACAAAACACTAAACGATATGTACGAGAACTATGCGTTGTCACACACAGCAGTGGCTATACGTGACGATGTGGAAGTTAAAAACGATGGCGTCTACATTGATGTGAACGATGTGTACGGGTCAAGCTCTGTGGACTTAAATATGTATGGTAATGACCCGAATGCGCGTACACTAGTACAGACCGCCACGAACAAAACGGCTACGTTTAGCTTCTATTCGCCGTACTATGCGATACTTGATGCTTTAATAGAGAATGTAAACTACTTCAATGCACATCCTACGGAAGCGGCAGAAGAGCAGTTACAGGGATGGTACGCTTATACCACAAAGAAGCAGAAAGGTGGACGTATTAAAACCTTGGGATTAACTGAAGCTTATTTCACTTCTTCTAGATTCATGGAGGAAGATGGCAAAGATATCTTAGGTTTGAAATCCATATATTCCAATTTAATAGACGATAACTTTGAACCAGACCCGGCAATGTTAAACTTCTACACAGCGGCTAATTTGCAGTCTATGCAGAATGCTTACTGGTATCCGGAGGGAATGTCGTCTGTTGAGGTAATGAAGCGTATTGATTATTTAACTGACGAAGCACGTAATTTTGTCGCAAAGAACAAAGATATGCTAGGCAAGATATCTGATGAAACTTTCTTGAAAGTAATGGCTCTTGACTTAGCAATCAAGCATAACAGAATCTTTGGGGCAGAGAAAGCTAGTACGTTTGAAATTTACAACTTGTCAAGTGATGATTTAATAAGGTTGTCAGTAGCAGACCGTAAAGACGTGATGGTGAATTCTACCCTATCGTATCCGCGGTTTATTTACACGGTTGGTGGAACCTCTACTGTCTACGCGGCGGCTTTGCTGTCTATGGTTATGCGGATAAGTAGTATAGTCAAACCATTGCTAGTTCTTGTAGCATTCCTGACAATCTTTATAAGCATATTTATATTTAGAGTATGTATGCACAAGAAAGGTTCAAGCTTATGGGGGTATTTTATTACAACCTTATTGCTGTGTTTGACAAACGTACTTTACAGTGTTGTGCTCAAGCTTAGTATGTTCTTACCTAAGATGGGGTTAACACCGTTTTTATGTATAGCTATACAGATAGTTGTGCAGATAGTATATATGGTTGTTTTACTTAATGTCGTAGGTACTGCGTTTAGAGAGTGGCATGATTTAGGTTATGCTAAGTACGCTAATAAAGCACAGGATATGAAGCTTGGACTGTTCCATTTTATGCACAAGAAACGCGGCGATGGGGTAAATCCATTCTATGGAGGAACCACGGCTAAAAGTGACCCAGAGAAGAACTGGAATTACTATGATACAATGATGGAAGAAAGGAGGCGCAGGAGCAGGTAATGGCTAAACCTTTAGAAAACGATAAACCCAAGATACAGATGTTGCTCGACATAGAGAACATCTTCGGTGAGAGTACTCGAGGATTAGGTCAGTTCATACTGACCTTAGGCTTGTGTTTACTGCCTCCTCTTTTCATTGGATATTTCTCGCTGTATTTGTTTATACCATGGCAGATACTAGTAGCAGTTTGTATTATTTGGGCTATACGAATGATACTGATTGTTATGGGGCGAGAGGCCGACAGGTTGCGCAATTTTAAAGCAACCCGTGAGGATGTTTACACCTCTACGGATGACATGGCGCGAGTACGCACGATACATCCACAAGGATTGGTTGAATATGTAACCGGTACGGTTGGGTTCTTTATAGTAACTTATAACGACTCTTCGGAGAATGTGTTACAGAAGTCCAAACAGATTGACCGATTCATTAATCTGGCGGTAGGTAAACATCCTTTTGATATCTATATACAAAACATTAATGACACGAAACACCTTACGAACAAATATAAGAATGTGACGCTATTTTCGGACAGTGAAGCAGCTGAGTCGTTCATGGAGATTATTGATTACAACAGTCAGGTAGTGGAAAGCACCTCTAAACTGACACGTAACATTCTGTTTATTAAAGGAAGTAAGTATCAGTGGAAGGACATGCTGGGTGATATTCAGACAGCTTTGCACTCAGAAGCAGCGCGTGTATTCCGCTCCGCGTACTTAGTTACAGACGAGGAGGAAATTAAAGAGTTGATTTCCCGGGATGTTAATGGTTACGTGGATTTGGATGAAATGATGCAGAGAAAGTATCGTACAGGTAACACTCATAACTCTAAGGTTATATCTTATGATTTCCGGGATGTGATTGAGGAGAAGGAGAAACAGAAGGAATTGGAGGATGTAGATATCACATCTTTTATCCCTACAATGAAATAGAGTACTGGTGGGAGGTAATACTCCCACCATTTGTTAGATTACTCGTATACATCCAGTGGTGTGTAGGATTAATCTAATAAAGAAGAGGAGGATTCTAATGAGCGTTGAAGAGAGATTTAAAAGTTACTATGAGTTCACACGCAGACAGTGGTTGTTAGCTACTGCTGTTTACAGGGAGACAGCCTTGGTTTCTTTATTGGAGACTGATAGGTTGATTCTTGCTAAATACTTGAAACCGTTTGGTTTCAGACCTATCAATCCGCACATCGTAAGAATTGCGTCTAATCAACGTGGATGGAAACGGAAAGGCTGGAAGGCTAAATCGCGTAGACAGAGGAGGGAAAAGACGTGCGAGAGCGTTGCGTAATATTTGTGGATAATGATAAAGCTAAATCGTATGGGAGTTTGTCGGTAATCACTTTAGACGAACCACTGTATGCTTATACTACAATATCTGATGGCATGTATCCAATAACTCCTATGGACATTCGTGACCATTATGACGATTTGCCGGTAAGCGCAGGCATGGCGATTATCGAGGTGTTTGTGGAGCGTGATAGTTTAGGAATGATTTCTGAATTTAACAGACATGATATTATTTCTGTTAATTTAAATAAGGGTAATGGATTGTTAGTTCCCTACAGAATGTTCTGGCCAAGCTGTATGTTCAGAAAGGATATGCACATATTTACTGATGTGCTTGGATGGGACAAGCCTATGCCTGGACTAACGTTATTGCGTAATAAACAATGTATGGCGCCGGATGCCTATGTAAAGTTGCGCAGAAAGTTAGCTAATGGTAATGGAGCAGAAATTGAAGCTTACATTGAGAAGCTTATGATGTTTAGTTACCTGGACGCTGAAACAATTGAAAAGTATAAATTGTAGGAGATGAATTATGGCAAAGACTATAGTGGTGATATCTACGTATATTGACAACACTATACGTGAGTATCAGAAAGATGTCACCTTTTACCTATTTAAAACATTGGAGGAACTTGATAGTTACATCGAGAGAACTCCTATTCGAGCTGATACATTGTTCTTCAGTAAGGATACTATACCGTTAGTGAATACTTCGCTAAACTATCTCGTAGCTATGCTGGACAAAGTGTTCTTTAAAGTGGACAACATTGTCTATATAACCGAGCCTGGTTCTGCTGAAATCGAGTCTATTAAGTTTTTGGTTAAGAACAAAAGTTTTGATAACTGGGAAATAGTTCAAGGGGCACTTACACGGGAGTATATTACATCTGTTATTAACGGTAGTGCCCGAAACGATTTCTCCAGTACTCGACGTAAAGTAGTTTATCGTGTACCTAAAGCTCTTTATATTAAAGAGCACACACGTAACTCAGAATTGCTCGAGAGCGAGCGTTACAAGGATGATGACGAATCTATACAGGAAATGCCAGATGAAAAGCTACCCGTGTATATACCTCCAGAGCAGGAACAAACCTGTGTTTGTTATGATATCGTAGGTGATGACATTACAGAGCGCACACTCTTTGTTTATATCATGGGACAGTATTTAGCTACACATGGAAAAACGTTATTATTGGAACGAGATTGGAAGTATCATAAGTTAGGTGAGTTTGTTACGAAATCTGAGGTAGAATGCGAGATTCAGTATGTCGAGGATTTATACACAAATCCCCTCGACGTAATTGAAGCTATACGTAAGACGCCACATAAATTAGTAGTTGTTCTTGCTCGCAGGAAGTTTGAGTATAACTACAGTTTTGTGTTCAACCTCCTTTATAATAATCTTATTGATTCTCTCACTTATGCGGTGCGAGAAGATATGTACGGTGAAGAACCTACTGAAAGTAAGTATACGGTGGTATTTCCGAATACTATGTGCGGAGTATTAAGTATGTGCGAGAATGTGAATATGAACTTTATACCTTATACGAAGTTCGTAGCTATACATATGTGTACTTTGAACGAAATGAGATTACCAACGCGAGAAGCGATATTACCGGTTATACAGGATGTTTTAAATAACACAGAGATTGAGGATGTAGAGCTGTTAGCTATTTCATCTTTAGTTATGGGCGTAGACAGCACTTATGACTTGAGAAGTGTTCTGTGGAAATAGGAGGAAATATGAAGTATGTAGCTTGTAAAACATTCGACAGTGCCGTTGTAATAGATGGCTCTAGCTGTATTACTACAATGCAGGAACTGTACACCTGCGTTGTTGATAAACACACAACTGAGTTATTCATACGGCATGATTTTGCGAATGAATATTTCACACCCTCAAGTTTATCGCAGTTTATTAAGGATGTGAAGAGGGTTAATTCACAGATAAGCGTTGATACCGACGCTATGTCTGTTGACTTTATGGTCGAGCAAGTAAAGAGATTACATGGTCTTAGAGATACTTCTGAGTTCATATATGCGTTGGAAAAGAATCCTCGTGAAATGTTCAGTACCTTGCATGAGTTGTGCAATTTCTATGTAAGTGCTTACAGTGAAACTCTGGAAGCCAACAATAAGGTGTCTACACAGCACCTAAAGATTGCCACGTTACAGCGGCAACTGGAGCAGAAAACGAAAGCATACGAGGAGTTGTTGGCTAGAGATAGGGAGCTTGAGAATAAGTTGCACATTTTAGTCTCTCGTATTAATTATCAGTATGGTCACAATATTAACATGGATACCTTGTTAGATGCCTACGGTAATCGGTATGACAAGATACTCTATGTTAAGGAGATAACGCGTGTGCATTACTTTGATACGTTTGTGTATTATCTCCAGGAGATAATGCGAACATTGTATGGAGTGCCGTGTAGGTTGGTTGTTATGGAACCCTTCTATGCCTATGATGAGGCCGATTTGTACCCTGATTTGAAACGAAGTTGGGATATGACAGCTGAGGATGTTTATAGTTCGGATATTTTTATGGCCGGGTACCAGCCTAAATTAATGGAAGATATTTTGAAGAATCCGTCTAATATACGGTATCTGATTATCCTTGACCGTGCTGGCGGTTTTCAGGTGCATGTACATGGTGAGAATGTCGAGACGTTATACTGTGTATCTGATGTTAATGATTTAGGAAACTTTAAATATATGGACCGTGTGGTGTCCTATAGTACGGAGACTTTAAACATACCACATATAGCTGACTTCGATTCCAAAACCAATGAAGAGAAGGTAGGTCTTTATTCATCCATGCCTATCATGCGGTCTATAATTGACCTGATGGAATCGAGGTAGAAAGGACTCTGCATGGAAGAAAAGAACGCAGCTGAATTGCTTAAGCAACGTGGCGCTACAGCACAAGCTCTTAAGCAAAAAGCTAAAACAAAGAAAAAGAAAGAACGATTCCTGCGAACGCGGATGTGGGTATCAACTATCATATCTTCTATATTTAACGACCGGGGCACTATACCACCGAATATAGGAAATAACATATTGGTAACTAATAACTTGTACGTCACTAAGAATGCCCTAAGTGCAGTTATCATGGTAGGGGAGTTTAGCGACGATACTGTTGTAGGGTTTTGTTCTGACCTAATCAATACAGTTAAATCACAAGTCAGCGATGTTATTGTTGACATTACGATAAAGAATCAGCCGTACTGGATTGATACGAAACAATTAGGTATGGATTCTCGTGTACATACATGGGAGAATATCATGAATAGCCCATTGACTAATGAGAAGTCAGCACGTCGCGCGGCCCGGCAGTTGTACACCCTACAGGTAGCAGAAAGTGGTGAGCCTATGTACCGTTCGCGTGTTTATGTGACTGTGCGGGCGAAGGAGGGTCGAGCTCTAAATCGTGGTGTAAAAGCAGTTAGCGACTATCTTAATACGTGTGCAATATACCGTAATATCAAGAACAATCTCAAGGAACATTTGGATTTCATGTGTATGATGAGTGACAAAGGTTCCAAGTTTATGAAGAATGTTTCATGGATGGTTACTTCGCAACAGGTATTGGCTGAGATGTTTCCACAGACACAGGGATTAAACGATTCCGATGGTACACTTATGGGATTGACCAAAGAGAACAACGCTCCTTACTGGATTAACTTTCGCAAGACTGCGAACGCTAAGAACATTTACGTTATAGCTAAATCAGGTTTCGGTAAAACGTTTTTAATACTCGGTGTGTTAATTGATGGACACGCGGATGGGTATAATCAATGTATAATGGACATTAAAGGAAATGAGTTTACTTATTATACCAAGGCTTGTGGCGGTATTGTGCTATCTATGCGTCCTGATGATACGCATTTTATAAATACATTTGTTATGGACAAAGACGCTGTTGAAGATGGAAATTACGGCGTCTATTATCATAAACAGTTACGTCTTTCCAAGAAAAAGATGATTACAATGTGTCAGTTCACCGAGCGTGAGTTATCTCGGGGAGAATCTCTCATAGATGAGTTCTTAACTACTTTGTATAGGAACGAAGGTGTAACTCCCGACAATCCAAACACGTGGGTACGTACACAGAAGTTTCATCCATATGACGTATATGACGCCTTTGACAACTATGTGTCAAGGGAAATAAAAGAGAAATACGGAGAGATAGCACTATCAGCATTAGCGCGTATGCGTGTTTATATGCACAGGAAAGGTAACAGTTCGCATATCCATCAGGAACCATATTCTTACAGGGATGTGTTACAGACAAAAATTCTTACGTTTGATTTTGGTATATTGGAGGATTCAGCTTCTAACGTAGACCCTGTAGTCTTTCAACTGAGAGTTATGGATATGGAGATTATTAACGACGAGTATGTTTCCTATAAAAAGAAACACGGCGAGTGGACAATGAAAGTGCTTGAGGAGTCGCAGGTATGTTCTGATTATCTCTTGGAAATCTATGTTCGAGAGATGACATTACGTAGGGCGCAGAATCAGATAACTTTCTTACTCGGTAACTCAATATCGGCATTACAAAGCAAGCCAATAGCCAAACCTCTATTGGACTCTATAAACATCCTTATCTGTGGTGTCTTGAACGATAGTAATCAGAGATATTTGGTAGACGAGTATGACCTTGGTGAAAATAACAAGAAGAAATTGGAGAGCATAGCTGGTGATACGCGTTTCATTCACACATTCTTGCTTGTGAACAGAATGCAACAGGACGCGACTACGGCTCTTATTAAGTCTTATGTACCTAAGAAGGTGCGCGATGGTAAGCTGTTTAAAGTAGTGGATGTTGTACAATAAATTAAGGAGGTTGCTATGTATCCTTGTGCTAAGAGTGTGACTTCTAAATGTGGGAGCGAGAGGTAAGATATGCATAGAGATGAAGATACGACAAAGATTCTACTGGTGATTCTCGGTGCTTGCTTTCTCATCTTCATCTCTATTTCAATCTACTTAGGTAGTGATAAATTCAGGCCTAAAATATATGTAGACTGGAACTCGCCGGAATTTATAGGTGAACGTTCCGGTCAATACAGTGCTATTTTTGCGAATGAGAAACTGAATCAGGAATTACCAGATAAGGTACTTGATAAGTTTGAATTAGAGAAAGAGGAGTTTGCTGAAGTACGGAGTAACGACGAACTAATAAGACTTTACGGTATTTCTTTCAAAGAGGGTACCCTAAGTCAGTTAGCTATTGATTGTAACAGTAAACTATTTGAGATATGTAATAAGTATTACTTGGCGACCTACGCTGGTAAGCAGTTGTCGCCCCTGATACCAATGGCTATAGCTAATATAGAAACACCTGGACGTGCGGACAACACTATCACCTATTCCTCACTATTCCCGTCTAAATGTGTGCCAGTTAAATCAGCTGAGTCTATAAGCAATATGTCTTGCTTGGCTGTTATAGAAAGTCCTGAAACTTTCTCTATGTTGGCCAGTGACCATTGGACAAGGGATAGAGGTTCTTTACAGATGAATCCAGGTTATGGTGTAGAGTATGAAGCATTCAACTCACTTATGGGCCCTTCTGAAGCAGAAATACTTGCTAATGTGAGTGGACTGGGTATTGACTTTTCTGGATATCGAGCAAGCCAGCCAAGATATAACAATACGATTGGAGTGGACGAGTGGTTAGCTATGGTATCTTCGTATGCCGGTGACAGGTACAATGTCAAAGACAGTGTTTTGCGTTTAGCCGCGGCGTCACAGTCTGCCGTTAACGATTTCACTGTTAATTATGAGATAACCAGTGATGCTCAGGAGATGTGCTTAATAGCTATGCACCACAATTCTGGTAGTGTCTGGAACCCTAATTATGTTTCTAAGAAAGTTGGTAATTGGAGAAATGGTTCCGTAGCATATCAGTATTGTTGTGCTGTTAGTTCTCCAAAATTCATGAGTAAAATAAAAGCTATGTGCATGGAGCGATTAACAAAAGCACGTGACAGTGGCAAGACGCCACCTATGTTTTTGGAACGTAAAGACGCTAAAGCTTTGTATGATTCAGCTTTTAAAGAGGGTATTGTTGATGACTACAATACTTATGTTTACACCGGACAGTATTATGAAGTAACTTATCTGTACCCAATACAGGCATTATATGCCTATACCATGCTCGGGTTGGTGTACAGCGGAAGGTAGATGGTATGGAATACAAGAGAGATGTGCGTGGTATGTCGCGTCGTAAGAAAGTGAACAGCGTTCAGAGAACGTTGAAAGGCGTCTCTAAAAAATTACGACCCGTGCATTGGTTATTCATAATAATTGGTTTATTATGTTTTATGGTTGTGTTGTACTTTGCGACGGATAAATTTTCTAATCCAGAAGTTGATGTGTTGTCAACAGATATTATAACAAGTCAGCATACCAAACATTTGGTTGTTGTGGAGAATAGTGCAAGTAAAGACAAAGAAGTTACAAGCATTCCAAATCAGCAATTGTCACAAGGTCAAACTGGAAATGGGAAATCTGGTATATTATTTGGGGATTATCCTGGAGAATTGTTTGCGATATCCATGACAGGCGAAGGTAGTGGTGGCGGCGAAGGTTTAATTGGAGATGGAGGACGCGCCTATGGGCTAATGCAGCTAGACTATCGTTACGCTTTAATCCCTTACTGCCAGTGGGCAGTGCAGAAATATCCGGACTTATGGGGAGGATTATCGCCCTTTACAAACGTTGCCAGCGGTTCTGCTTCACTTAGGAATAATATGACAATACTAGGTGTTTTCGAGTCAGCACGTGCAAAGGACCCTAAAGCTTTCGTCGCTACTCAGTGCGAGTATTTCAAAAACACATTTTATGATGATACGTATACTAAATTAAAAGCGCAAGGGATTGATTTAGACGAAAGACATATTGCAGTTTCTGCGGCCATTCTTAGTTTAAATGTTAACTGTGGTTCGCAGACAAGTAAAATATGTGGACTTGTTAATAGTAGTATGAGTGATGAAGAAATCATCAGATTGTTATATGCTAATCGGCGTAATGGCTATTTGAAACAAGGGGATGCTAATGCTAATCGATGGAAAGAAGAGAATGAAGTGGCCCAGTGTCTTGCACTCCTTAACGGTACGTGGACTATAGACCAAGATTATCCATCCGCCACGAGTTATAGTGGAGGGTGGTTCTGGTCAAAGCTGGAGCCAATTTATTTTAAATAGGTGGTAATATGAAGAAAGTATGGTGGATAGTTATAGCAATGGTTGCTCTCTTTTTAGGTCTTAGTGTCACTGTAGCTATTTTACATAATATTAACAAACCTAAAGAGATTATTGAAACAGAAGCTTCTACATCTGAGACAATACCGAGCAAAGCTTACGAAGAAGTGAAGGTAATCTATGATGTAAATTTGGATTCACCTGGGGGAGCGTCAGTACCGAGCGCTGTGTATGCCTACCGAATAGACTATCCAGTGGATAGTGGTGAGATACATGTAACAGGTTATGAGCAGGAAGATAGTTTATTGCACATTGAGCTAATAGTTAATGGTACTCCTGTCGAGTATACCTACGAGATAGGTGGTATTAGCGGTTAGTGTTTGACCGTTAATAGTTAGCACTATCGAGTAAAAAGTAGCAAGGTAACGTACATATATAATTAGGAAGGTAATACTTCCAAGTTAGGTGGTTACTAATGAATAAAAACAAAATATTATTAATAGGTGTTGGCTGTGCTTTATGTTTAAGTGGCTTTATCATAGCAACAAATTACGAGGACATTAGTAGTGTAGTCAATAGTTACAAGTCAACAACAAACGGAACATTCACTCGCAAACACTTGGAGGTTGTTATACAAGAGGCTAAGAAAAACGCTAATGAGGACAAATCTCAATCAAGTGGTGGCGAGTATGTGGCTGTTCCAGTTCCAGATGATTTATCACCTGAAAGCATTATTGCTTGGGTTGATAAATTAAATATTTGTAAGGAGAGGAAAGACCTTATAAAGAACGCCTGTAGTCAGGCAGGCAAGGCGTCGTACGCAATAGCTGGTCACGGTAACTGGTCAGCGGATACCTTAGCCGGTAGAAGCATAGATTGTTCTGGTTTCGTGGCATGGTCATATAACAGTATAGGATTCAATGCTTTTGGTGGATGTAATACTACGGGTATTCCTGACCATTATGTTCGCACGATGAAGGCTTTACCGGGAGATTTAGGTAATATTACGGTAGAAGCTAGACGTGCTTTCAAACCGGCGGCTAACTATGGGCATGCCGGTATATACTTAGGTGAGCGTGCGGATGGTGTTTCTATTTATATAGAAGCTGGTAGTGGAGCGGTACCTAAGATACAGCCTCATGCTGACCTTGATAAGGGTGATAAGTTGATGCACCCAGACATGGCAGCCTTAGATACTACTTATTACGCGAGTGCTGGTAGTTCAGGCGGCAGTTTTGGGGTTGCTGGGGAGTTTACGCTTAAAGACCCTAAAGGTTGTAAAATGCCAGATACAGTGTTTAGGCGTGTTAATGCAACGTCTAACAGGAAAGAGAAACTGATTGTACTTGACCCAGGACATGGGCCTGCGGATGTAAAGACTAGAGTTCCCGACTTTAGTGTTGGAGCCTATTATAGTGTGCGAGGTACGCCATACGGTGGTGAAACTGAAGAACAATTCACATTACGGACTGCTCTTACACTACAGGATAAATTGGTAGCGCAGGGATTTGATGTAATTGTTACAAGACAGACAGAAGATGACATTGTGCCTAATAAGTTGCGCGGTGTTATGGCTAATGAGGTAAACGCAGACCACATGATTTGTATACATTGGAATGGTGGAGGCGGTCACGGTCCTTGTATTGTTATACCTTCAGATTATAACAGTCGAAGCTGGCATACACAGACAGAATCTATGTGGGCGGCTGTAGGGCCTAAGTTGGCTAATCACATCGGCGCTTCAGTACGGAGTCCGTACGTCAATGACGTAGCCTTGTTTGGTGTGGTTAATGTACCTGTAACATATATCGAGGTAGGTTTTGCTGATTCATCTGATATTAATAAATTAGCTGGAGACGCTAATAGAGAGGCAATAGCTCAAGCTATTTGTGACGGTGTAGTGGAATACTACAAATAGGAGGATGTTTATCATGAAGAAGGGTATTATTGTATGTGCGATTGTGGCGGTTATACTGGGCGTTGTTTTTACAGTCGGGTACTTTGCTTATAAGAAAGACAGTGAACCGCCCACATTTCCTACGACACAAGAAGCTACCGCGGAATATAGTACGGCAGTCGATTCAAGTAATCTTATTGAACGTATCGAAGAAACTGTGTCCGTAGAGAATCCGGACTTGGTGGTGGGTTTACAAAGTCTTGCGGACCTGATTAGCACTGACCCGAGATTTACGCCCTACTTTACTGTGAATGATATAGTAACTCGTGCCGACACAGAGAAAGGCGCTACTACGATATACCTGAGTGGTTGCTATCGTGCAGGATATACAGTGGATGAAATTCCACTGTATTCTGTGTACGACAACGGAGAGGCTTATGACTATGAGGACCTTACAGACCTTATGGACTACTTGAGTGGTTTACAGGGAAGTACAGAATCTGTCGAAGCAAGTGAAAGTACGTCAGTTGGGGAGTCTGTTGAAGATGCGTCTAAAGCAGATTTATACAATAGTGCGAACACTGGAGTAGTATATGACGGCTATTTTTTGGTCGATACTTCAACCTACGATAACGTGGAAGAGTATGGTGTTGCTGTAGAGTCTGATGTACGTGAACAGTACGGTGATGCGTTGGTCGATACGCTCAAGTCTGTGTTTGGGGATATTGATAAATTTGCAGATGTTTACAGTTTTCTTAACGCACGTGCGCCATATTTAGGGAATCCATATATCGTAACTAATTTACAGCAGACTGGTGGGAGAATCACTTGTGATATTCAAGGTGAGAGATTTGAGACACCTATGTATTTTAAAGTTATTATTACTTCTACCGGGACTGATATTTACGAGAAACAATAGAAAGGAGAAAGCACATGTCGAGTACTATGTCAGGCAAACAGTTTGTATTACTTGTCCTTGTTCTCTGTACTATATTCGGTTCCATATTTGGTTATATGCTGCGGATAGATAAAGCAGTTAGAGCCTACTCGCCTGATATTAGGTTTATGTGTGTAGAGAATTTTGGACAAGAAAGAGAACCTTTGATATCGATGTACAAAACTATGTCAAAAGTCGATGTACCCAAACCCTACGCCATATTTGATAACAGGTATAAAGGAGCCTCTATGTACTTCACATTTGATGTACTCGATAATCAACGAAAGATAGTCCACGTAACGACAATAAAGACTGGGAATAGTAAGTATCTTACTGAGGTGACCTATGACGTTAGTCAGGAGCAGATAGAAAGTATAGAAAGTGCCGCCAAGTTAATGGTAGGCTCCGAAGTATCTTGTGACATTCCATCTACTTATTACGATTACATTCCAGTTAAAATACAAGGTAGTGACTATAGGTGGAAAGATGGAATACTTGAGAGAAAGCGTTGATAGCTTCCTATACGGTTTGGTCATAGGACTGGGTGTAGCAATTTTTATAAGTATATGCTATCTGGTTGTGGATACTTATGATAGAACTGTGGAAGTAGAGCGTATGAATCAACAGTACGAGCAGGAGATTGAACAAAAGAAAAATGAATTACAAGGTTGGGAGGTGACATACAACTATGACTAAGATGCGTTTGCGTATATTGATAACTACAATCGCATTAGTGCTGGCCAGTGTTACGTATGTTTACTTGAACACGAGACAAAATGACCCTATGGAGATAGTCGCTCTGATTAAGAAGAATATTAATCCGAAAGACGGTTCTATTATGGATTATGCCGGTGATATAAACTTTCGTGGTTTCGATAGTATAGGGTATATCCCAATAGACGATACGCGTGTACGTATCTTCTTTGGTGACTTACAATTCGAAATGAAGAAGGAGGATTTTGAAAATGAACAGTTAATGGAGAATCTTAAGGCTATTGGTTTCGAGATTGTTAGAAATAAAAAGACTGGGAAGATTGTTGTAAAGTACAAAGGGGAACCTGTAAAACTTTATAAGGAGTAGGAGAGTTACATGATAAGAAGAAATATTATTTATCTGATGGGATATAGCGAGAAAGATGGAACAGCACAAGCGGTACAGAATGCATTCCCGTGCAGAATGCATTTCGTCAAGAACATAGAAGATGTGTCTGAATTGTGCGCTCAGATTGAAGAGGATTTACCCCTCTTTATTGAGGATTGTAAAGATATTTCCTATACGGCGGACAAGGTGCATAAGTCGATGGCATGTTTGGCTGGTAATTATTACGAGACGATTTACGTTCCGGTGAATCTCGGTGAGGTAGGGTTTGTGCCTCCCAGTGTTGATACCAAAGAAGTGCACTCTACTGTAAAGAATCACTTTGCAAAATTCGGCAGAATAGAGATGGAGCATAAATACACTTATGCTTAGATTCATCAAAGATATGCTGGCTACCATTATAGAGGGAGCGTTAATGCCGACAGGTAAAAATCTCATACCTACACTGGAATATGCCGGTACTATTTTTGGTATAAACTTAATTGCAGGGTTGTTCGGATTTCCTACCATGTTTAGTTTCGGTGGGTGTGTTCTCGCTATTTTGGTTTTGTTAGGATTACTGATAATAGAAAGGAGCGAATACAGTGAGATATCTCGATTGTATGGAGATGTTGAATTACGCGTTAAAGACATTACGCGCAGGAAGCCGACAACCGGTCGCAGTAACGAAGATGGGGGACCTGATGACATGTCTGACGAGTCTGCGGACGATGTTGGCTGAGGAGCAGATAAGTGACCCTATGGTTACAGTATCAATGAATGATTTGATGGGTGCCACTTTAGTAGTGCAAAAAAGTTGTAGCGGAATGATTAATTTGACTGATACTATGAAACAGGAACTCATTGAGGGTATTAAGACATTGAAAAGTGCGGTAGCAAATGCCGCGTTTCACTTCTATGAAACTCATGAGTTTGAACCTCGGCCGGAGGTCATTCCTCTAATGCGGGATGTAGTTGAGACCTACGTGGAGGATGGGGGTCAGATATAGTGGATGAATTCCATATGCTTATGAATCAGTTAGGTATGAAGAATTATACGTGTGCTTATCCGTTACAAGGTGAAGGGCCATGCATAGTTACCGTGCCGATGTTACCTAGCCCGTTTGTTTTAATAGCGATGGCTGAATATTTTCAGTCTCATGAGATTGAGGCTGTAGTCTTACAGAAAGAGAGTATACGATGAATAGACCAAAACAGATAGGATTAGACGTTGCTACATGGGTGGAAGCTGGTGTGCGTAAGTACAAACCTACGGCAATTCTCAGACCCAGCGGAAAAGCACCATACAGTGAGTTGTTGTTTAAACATTTGATAACAGCAGAAGGTCCGAAGTGTGTAGTAAAAGATATTCCAGATGAGATTGATTTGTTCTCTTGGTTACCTGAAGTGACGTGTTCGAATTGTTACGATATCAAGCGCGGAACTAACAGAGCCGCTCTGTTGGTCACTGAATGGGATAATGACGTGCCTGGTTGGATTGAGGATTTGGAAAGTACTGAACGGCTTAATTATGTGCTTATGTTTGTTCTGCGGATTACGGAAGTAACTATGGAGTCCATTCTTGAGCGTGGATTCGAGGTGCCTGTAAGAGATGATGCTGCTCTTGACCTTTGGAAAATGATGATGGAGGATAGAGAGGACCGATTGTACTGCTACGAGGAAGTGCGGTTTATCGAAGAATGGGCTACGAAAACAAATATCGCTTATATCGAGGCCTTAGCATGCAGACATTTATACACTAAATCTTTTGCTCTGGATGACGTACGCATCAACGAGATTTTACGTAAGTACTATAAACTTCCGAGCACTTTACGGTCTGCTAATCCAATAGACATGCTGTTCTGGTTCCAGTATTATCCATTCCACGGCACCAAATGGGGAGGCATTGAGGACTGCGTAAGCACTCTGATGAAACTTTATGAAATGGACGGTGAGCGCGTTCTTCGTGCAGTCAAGAGTGGGCCGGATACGTGGACTAAGGTGTTCGAAGCCTGCCATTCTTCGTTTACTTGCGACGAGATTGCTAAGACTGTAAAAGGGAAATCAGTGGAGATGCGTACTATGATGCATAATATCATAAAGGCGTGGGGCAAACTCGCGATGCAGGAAACTGGATTGCCTGAGGAAGTGCAGTGTGATTTACCTTACGCAAAGGAATTTTTATAAGAAAGAAGGTAACAAATGTTAAAAGATATGGTAAGCTTGAGCAATACCGTCTTGTCATTTGAGACGGTACTCAAGATAGAGTACGAGGAGACTAACACTAAGCGTGTCGTAGCTAATGCTATTCGAAAGCTCGAAAGCGCTTACAGTATGGGTATCTCCGGCAAAAGTCTTTATGACTTAGAGGCGGAAAACGTCAACCTTGCAGATAACGTACAGAATCTGTTACAACAGATTCTGGAGTGTACCAAGACGCTGGCTTTTCAGTTTCAGTGCGGTATGTTTACGCACAGCATTCCGATTACGTTGAGCACCGTCAAGTATCTGGGTTTAGGCAAGGAGTCTTTACAAACCATTCTGCGTTATTTCCAGAACGTAGATGAATATTACCTCGCTAATAACGCGGTTCAGCAGATTATGCTCGGACTGGACGGGATTGACATGAGTATCGTTAAGCGTCTATTCATTGTGCTTCTGGTACTCGATAGCCTGGGCGTTAAAGAATCTGTTGCTGTCGTTGCCCAGTACCTCTATTATGGAAGCGTATGGGAGGACAAGAATGACTCTGCATATAAGTAATACACCGAGCACCGAAGTTGGCGCTGTGTCAATATACCCTGCGTGGTTATTGGATAAAGGTACACATCTGTTTATCGCGAGTAATGTTTGGGATAAATTGCATGTGGATATTTGTGATGAAATTCCTGATAAGGTATTACGTTATGTTGTAATGAAATGTAAGTCAGTGGAGGTCACACTGCCAGACGAGCTTTCAGATAAGCATGTGGCTTTGTTGTGTGAACTGTACCCTAGTGTTGAAGGACAGATTCGTAAAGCCGCTATGCTTCACAGAGACGTAAGCGTTTATCTCAAGTAGAAACACGGAGGAAGTAACGTGTCAGATAAAATAAAATATTGCCCACTTTGTGGTAATACGGGTACGCGTTTAGACGGAAGCCCCTGTACTTGTCGTATGCGTCGAGATGAGTTATATGCTGGGGTTGAGTGTTTGGAGATTCCAGAAGCATACCGTGGGATGAAGTTCAACGAGCTTATGCTTCCTAATGCATTAGGTACAGCTTATAAAAGTTACATGAAGAGTTTGCATGAGCAGATTGTATCTTTACGTTGGAAATGCAAGAACGCGTTAGTGTGTTCACCGCCGCAGTCAGGCAAGAGTGTTTTAGCATATAGTGCTATACAGGAATTGTTTCGTAAAGAGATGCGAGTATTCCCGGTATTTGACGTTTTGGAGATACGTCGTATGATGCTCGATATTGAGTATAACAAGAACAAGTCTATGGGATACGAGAACCCAATGGAGTTGTACGAAGTACCTTATCTCTTTGCGGTGATACCTCCAATGACAGTATTTGATACCTACGATGCTACGGCTATGCTAGTGGCACGTAGAGTACGGAGAGGGAACTCCACGATACTGTTCTATGGGGGAACATGGAATCAGTTAGTATTCAATGATAGTAAAGGTTCCCTGAAGAATATGAAAGGTAACGGTTCTTTAACTACGCTGGAGGTAACCAGTTGGGAAGGACCGAAGGAGGAAAACTAATGAGATGTGTTGCTTATGTCGATGGCTCTTTTAGCTCATTCGATTGGCGTGGAGGTAAGGTCGGCGTTTATGGATACGGTGCCTACTTGTTGTTGGAGAATGTGGATGAACCGGTTAGTTATTCGGGAGGAAGCGCTAACCCTGAGTTTGTTAGTATGAGAAATGTTGCAGGAGAACTTGCAGGAGTTATGCAGGTAGTTACTGCGTTGCGTGCGGAACTGCCACAGTACGATGTACTTGAACTCTTCTATGATTACGAGGGCATCGAAAAGTGGGTTACTGGCGAATGGAGAGCGAAGAATCCGTTAACGCAAACTTATCGGGATTTTATGCGGGAACAGCAGAAAGAAATGCAGATTCTCTTTAATAAGGTTGATGCGCACACCGGAGTAACATACAACGAAAGGGCAGACAAACTGGCTAAGAAGGGCGTACTTGATGCTGCTAAGAAACTTGGCATAGTTGTTTAGGGAAATATATGAATGAAATTTTCAGTCATTTTATAGCCAGGAATACTGCGTCGGACCAACGCAGAGTAGGCTATATCATGTGGTTTTCGGATACATTTCCGGATAGTGAATTTAAGGGTGAAGATTTGTTAATGAAGTTGTACTGTAACTATAGTACATCCTTACAGGTTCCCTTAAAGTATAATTATCTTGCAACATTTATTTCCACAGAGTTACGACGTATACTGATTGAACAAGATGTACGCGTTCCAGGAACAGACAACTTAAACTTCAATGAACCTACTGGATTGGAAACTGCCTATCAGGTTACCCGAGAATATTTATTAGACCAGTTCAGATTGCTTGAGTCACTGGATGCGGATATTGATGATTTTAAGGTAGAAGCAGACTCCTTTATGACTCGGCAACTAAGTGAGCGTATGGTCGAGGAGTTGGGTAAAACTTATGAAACATTGAGTGCCACAGAAAACTCAAGAGAGGCCGTAGATTACGCTTTGGATAATTTAATTATCCTGCGTGATATTTATGATAAAGCTTCTTTAGAGGATTTGAATGACGGCACGTCCGATACCTTGAGTACGTTCGAGTTTGTTTGTGATACTGGGTTACCTGTTGTGGATAATGATATTGAAGGAATACACACATGTCAGCTATTCGGTGTAGAAGCTCAGCCCGGTACAGGTAAAACAAGATTCGCTTTAGGAACATGGGCATATCGCTGTGCAGTTCTCTATAAGCAAAATGTTATCTATTACCAGTTAGAGCAGTCAGAGCCTGAGGCTCGTGCCATGCTTATAGCTCGGCACGTATTTACGTTGTATAATATACAGGTTTCTGACTCTATGATATTGTTCAACCGTATCCCGGATGAACTCAAAGCCAAGGTAACTGCGGCAGAGATTGATTTGTTTGAATCAGGAAAGTATGGTAAGATTTATATCAATCGTACTGATTTGTATGTGGAAACTCTATCGCAGGTATTCCGGAAGGATGATAAGTTGCATGGTCCTTTTAAGATGCTTATCATAGACTATATGGGACTTATTCAGTCACGAGGTAATAAGTATCAACGTGATAAGTTAGAGTACCAGATAATCAACGAGTCATTTCGTAAGTATAAAAATTATGTTGAGCATACTAAGAAGTGTGGTATTGCGGTATCGCAGTTCAATAACAAAGGTATCGAGGCGGGTGAAGCTGATAAGGATATTACTACAAACATGGCACAGGGTGGTATTGCCGTCTATCGGCACACGGACCAAAACCTTGCGCTGTCTCGAACTAAAGTCATGGAGGCTCAGCAGAAAATGCGTATCTCTCAGCCAAAGATAAGAGGTACGGCTGGTTTTGGCAGTATCGTTGTAGATACCAGATTAGGTTTCTCGTACGTCTACCAGAACCAGGTAACTCAAGTGTAGAAAGGAGATTATGATGGCACAGGATTTTCTCATTACCCAGAAACTTCTGGATACAATGCAGATAGGAAATGAGCCGCTTAAGCAGAAGATTGACCAGATTACAAAAGAACCCAGAGTCTTGGACGGACCTCCGCCAAAGTACTCTCCGCTGAATATCGACACGACACAGATTAGTCCGTTTGGTGTTTACACGAATTATCGGACTATGTACGCTAAGCTCTATGGCCAGCAGGAACCGAAGGACGGAGTTGTGCAGATTGGTGAGAACGAAGTTGCGTGCCCCTATTCTGTGTTAACTGCTTTGAAAACTTTGGTGGTTTGTGGTGTGACCAAGTCAGCTGAAAGAGCTAAAGCATGTCGTGAAGTTTTTGGTTTAATAGTCAGTCACAGAAAGAACGGTGTACTGACTCTGGACATGCTCGCGGATGCTCTTACAAATACGGGTAATTATTATAAGAACGAAATTATCCGTGCAATTACGGATAGTGTGTTCAGTCCCGAAGAGCAGGTAGAGCTCTATGTTAAACGGTCTCTTGGAAAGGAGTACACTCCTGATGTGTTGGAACTTTTTGCCAATACAGATTGCTTGGAGAGCTTTGAGGAAGAAGTTAAGCAGGTTTATAAAAGAGCTTGCTGTGATGCGAGTTTCGCAGTAACTAAGCGGTTAGGTAAGGTAGTGAACGCAGTGCGTTATTTACAGCAGATACGACTCCAGTGATATTAAGAAAGTTAAAGATAATCTGCTGTGCCTTGGTGCTAAATAGCTGTCTAGTTCTACCGGTTTATGCTGAAGAGTATGCGCCGGTTACGGACAGTTACGATAATTTAGGCGTAGTCTCTTGCCCTAAGTATATGAATATTCGGCAAAAACCAACACAATCTGCGTCCGTTGTGGGACTTATTGAAACAGGTGCAGGGTGCGAAGTAATACAGGAAGGACAGACGTGGTGCGCCATAAAATCAGGTCCAATTTCTGGTTACGTGCTGAAGGAATATTTATTATTAGGAGATGCGGCTACAAACAAGGCTGGACAACTTGCTGTACGCAAAGTTGTATTTACAGAGCCCAGTACGGTTTATTCCAGTATGAATATTAATTCAAAAGTCTGGGAAAGACCGATGGCAGGAACTACGTATGATGTAGCAGACGATACGGGCACTTGGGTCAAGATAGACCTAGATGGTGCTGTTGGTTACGTACTAGCTGATGGCAAGTTCAAGCGTGTGATGGGACTTAGTGAAGCTCAACATACGTATGACCTAACCAGCGTAGATGGTACTCGAAAAGATTTAGTACAGTACGCGATGAGGTACTTGGGTAACGCTTACGTGTGGGGCGGCAACGACCCTAACACTGGGGCGGATTGCTCTGGATTCGTTAAATATGTTTACCAGAATGTAGCGGGAATAACGTTACCTAGAACATCTTACACACAGTGCTATTCTGGAGAGAAAATATCTTCGTTAGAGATGTTGCCCGGGGATTTAATCTTCTATGCAAATTCCGCAGGAACTGTTGGGCACGTAGCGATGTATATTGGAAATGGAACTATAATACATGCGGCTAGCGAGAAGTCGGGGATAAAGCTTTCACCTTGGAATTATCGTACGCCGAAGTATATTCGTTGTGTCTTGGAGGAATAAGATATGGACGCGGATAAAGCAGCAATAATGGAAAAGCTAAGTGACGATTATCGTCACAGTTGCGAAAAGAGTGCAAGGAAAGAATTGCATGAGATTGTAGACACATATTTCGATTCTCCGGATATTAGCACGATACAGAAGAATACTATGTTTACTGTGATTGTGAATTTGTTAAAAGTTTAGTGTTGAAGAAAGGAGAATCTTATATGGTGGTAACAGATAGGCCGTCTTACAGTGCGGCTGTATTAAGAGGTGACGTACCCGGACCTCAGGAACTTATGACAAGTATCTTGGGTGTCAAAGTTATGAAGCGTGAAGAAATTATACAGGAAATGACAACACGTTATGGGTTTGTAAGAGAGTGCGCCGAGGACATATGTCATTCGACATTACGCGACTTAGTCGCTGATGGCATTCTTGACCGACCTAAGCGTGGATACTACAGAGTAGTCTAAGGAGGTACAAAATGATTGGTAGATTTAAAGTAATGCGTGCAGTATCTTTGTTATGCGCTATTTGTTCCATAGCAATGAGTTATCTTAACTTCAACGGTGAGTATAGTGAACCGTTACGAGGTAATAATCTGGCATTTGGTGGAGTTGTAGTTGCTCCCGTAATTGTCGCTGTTATTGCTCTGATTCTGGCTGTGATGTGCTGGGGCATTATCCGTTCGCTGGAAGCGCAGAAGAAAGAGGAAGAGAAGGGTAATACCGAAGTCTAAATACTTGCACTGTGCCGTGGCGTTATATTCGTTGCGGTACAGTTATTAGTAAAATTTAGGATTGGCTATAAAAAGAAAGAAGTACTGGAACATAAGAGAATAGGAAGGGTTATATCACACCTTCTTCTTTGTCATAGCCCTAACCGAAGTTATTGGGCGGGAGGTATCATGTTAAAGTTTAAGTTTGACACAGGAAATTCTCTGAAGGCTTTTGATTCTGTTTGTGTTTGTGGTAAAGAAACAGGAGCCTTGAATAAGGCTGTTAAGTTTCTATGTAAATACTTGGTACGAGAAAGTGGAAGTGAGTTGGTCCTTGGTATAGGTCCCAATGGTGCGGTTACAACTTTGTAGTCAAAAGATGACCCCGCAGACGTACATGGAACTATTAAGTGTACAACAGCTCTTGCAGATAATACAGCTAGCAACATTTGGAGAGTTTATAAGTTGCGCAACTCTAATAAGTATGTATTAGTTTTACTGAACCCGAATTTAGAGTACGCCTTTATATTATAGGAGGTAACTATGGGTAATTTACTTACTGGAGTTGTAGTCGTTGTGTTCCTATGCACGGCTGTTGTCTTGCTTGTAATCAACAGGACGAGTATGACTGAGACGCCTCCTCTGTCTACTGTTGCTTTTGTCTTTGCGGTAGCTGTAGTATTCTCTTCCGGATTTACCGTGGAGACGACAAAAACAGAAGCAGTTGCAGGAGTTACCCGATTGGGCAGTGAGTTTACTGTAACTACAAATAGTGGAGATTATGTTACAGTGTTTGCTGAACCATACGCTGGTGATGACTATCTACTTAAAAGAACGACTAGCGTTTGCACGTGGGGATTATCGAAAACCGAAACGTGTAAATTGTTAGTGCCCACACAACCAGTGGTTGTGTATGAGAAAGATAAAGGAGAATAAGATGCGTACGGTAAATGTAGTGCCTAGTGTGCTTATTGTTTTCTTTGTGATAGTCTGCATAGTGGAAATCTGTTATAGCGCTAAGAAGAAGTTACCTTTCAACAAGCGTGTGCTTGTGTTTACCGCTTTCTGCGTGCTTATGTTAACCGGAGCTTTGGTAAGACAAACGGTATCAACTGAGTCAGTGAATAAAGTTACGAAAGTACCCAACGGATATGATGTAATTTGTGACTCTGGTACTTATTTTGTAACAGATGTGACTGAAGTGAAAGACAGCGACTATACATTAACTCGAGAGATACGTGCGCAGTTGTGGGGACTTTATACAGAAGAGAAAGTATCACTTACTATACCAGCGAGGTCTGTTGTAGTGTTTGAGAAGAACTGAGACTGCGTTAAAGGAGGGAGAATTTGAAGCTGTTTCTAAACAAGGACGGTTATGGTTTCAATGATATTGTAACGTGGTTGGTCACTGATAGAGATTATGCACCCGTCACTCTTGCCGGATACGTCTATGGCAAGAGTTTATTTACAGGCAGGATTGGAACCAAGGATGATACCGTGGAAGGTATTTTGGTCGAGATGGGTTATATCGATTATGAGAATATCACCCAGTACATTGTAGACCCTCAATTTATGCCAGATGGTGCTGTAGTCAGCAATGCGATTACAGGTACGTATAAAGGAGAGACTTATTACGATATCGGTCATATGGCTCGTGTTGTTGGCTGTGAAGAAACTACACCATTGACAGATTTTATTGACATTTATCTTAGACTTCCCGTCCGGGTAAACTATTCAGGAAGAGAGCATGTGGTGCGGACGTGGCTGGATATAATGTCCTTGTTCAAGGCTTTAAATCTTGACAGTACGGAGTTCTACAGGGCGTGGACTTTATTTCACAGTTGGCCCTTTATCAGAGCGCTGTACAGCGCTCCACCTAAAGCAATACGTGAGACAGATTTCAATGAGTTAGTCGACTTACTGTCATCTGGTTATTTGCCGTGTAAAACAGGCTGGGTAACTCTTACGGATAAAGGACTTCGGGTGGTTCAGGATAACGTTAATGCGGAGAGGATACCTTTTGAGAGATACGCTCATTTACGGGAGTTTTACCCATTTAAGAACGAACTAAAGAACGGAATTAGTGTGGAGGACTGGATAGGCCATGATGTTAAAATTAAGCCGACTCCAGTTAGACGAGTAGAGCCCGTTATACCATTTGACTTCATATTAGGACATGACCTTCCGGAAGTTAGACATATAGATGGTGATTGTATCATAGAGATGGACTTGAGTTTTCCAAGCTCCTATACTAAAGAAGAAATAAGAGATTTGGCTCAGAAAAATCTGAAAGGGATTTGGAGCTATTTCTTGAAGGTTCTGAGCAGTTACAAGAGTACTAGAGAGTATGTAAAGTACTTAAAGCCTACGCGCATGACAGCGCTGAACACTAAGCACCTACACATTATGGCAGAGTTAAAAGAGGGCCTTATACCGAAAGGAGAGAGTGGTGGCGAGACGAAGTAGTCCTTTAAGCAAGATGATTTCTATACCGGATTACTGGCATGATTACGTAAATCCTAATGTGGATTTACGTGCTAATCCAAAGCAACCTTGTCCTTTTCATCACGAGGAACATGGACAGTCCTTATCTTTTAAGGAAGGCGAGAACTATTTCTCATGTTTTGGCGCATGCCATGTAATCGCCGGTAATGTGGTTCAGATGCATATGCTGAACTACAAGATAAGAGATTTTGATAAAGCCGAGCAGAGCCTCGCTCGCTTATATAATATCAAGTTAGAGGCTGAAGAGTTAAAGTTTGAGAAACCAGAAACTCATGTCAATGAGCATGACGTGAGATTTAGAGTGGCCTATGCACAGGCTTGTAAACTGGCTAAAACTCCTGACGACTGGATAGAATTAGACTATCTAATGTCACAATATCCACCGGACGTTAATAAATTACAGATGTTTATTAATCAACGGCGTGTTACTGGAAAGGAGGTACAACAGTGAATTACAGAGAAATGGAAGAGTATCATGAGAAGAAAGTAGAAGCTACTCGTGAGAAAGTATTTGTACTCAAGTGGCTTCTGGTAGGAGTATGTATCCTACTTACCATTCTTTGTATCGCTGCATATGTTTATGGCAAAACAGCATGATGATAAGTTAGCTAAGGACTGGATAACAGTCGTTTTAATTACCATCGCTATCTTGCTAATACATTTAGGCAGGAGACTAGGTTGGCTTCCGGAGTTCATGGTTATTCCGGAGTTTATGTGCATAGTAGCCACTCTAGTTTTTGTCGTGAAGTATTGGGTAGATAAGCGTAAGAGTTACGATAAGTACACAAAGAATAAGGAGAGTAAACGATGAAATTTAAGAGTAGACCGGCTGAAGTAATGGCTGATTACTTCATGCCTGCTATTAACAAAGCTGGTAACAGCGAAGGACTTATGCGGTTTAAAGAACGTCTCATGGGAATTACCAATGACGAGATGGATATGATTTATAACAGTATGACGTTCGAAGAACAGGCGGCATTTGACAACGAAAGGGATTGGAGTGACGTTGAGGAAGCTAGTCGGTATTTGGTTTTTAATAAAGCAATTAATCGGTTCTGGGATGCGCGTCACGGGTATACAACCATGGACGAAATGGGTAGATTGCATATCACACCTAAATCCAGTTTCTTAGAGCTGGACGTGAATCTTAATACCTACACAGAGTTGACGCAGAAGGGTGTCTACTCTATCGAGGAGTTGCAAAGTCGACTGAGTGGGGACTATCTGAGCCTTGCGGCACTCGAGGACATTGCCGCGGCAATTTTAATGTTCCAGAGTGACCCGACTATTATAATGGATGGAGGTGCCATATGAGCGAGTTAACTTATAAGAAAGAACGCCGTGCTTTTGTAGTTTACAACGATGAGATAGTAATGCAACCGAAGGACAGTTTCTGTTCCATGAGGGATTGGGTCAGGGAGAATCTTCCTGATGCAGATTACGATATTATCCTAAGAGGTTATGTGGATAGTCATGGTATTTATTTCGTAATGGGACCTAACTATCTGCCTGTGTCGGCGGTACCGGTTGATAAGATAAAAGCCGTAGCTTCTTACTGGTATAGTGAGGTAGCACACTATAACTTCTGCGACTTAGCGGTGTGGACCGGAATGGTGGTAGGTCCTGAGAATACTTTCTGGACTCCCCGCGTTTTGCTTGGGAAAGTCACGCCACACCTGTTCTTCTTACCTATTCAGAAGGAGGCCTGATATGCTTTATAAGCTATTCAATGGACCACCTCACAAGTTTGAAAAGGGTGGACATGTGCCCGATTTAAAATACACAGGAGATATTGTCGTCGCTATTGACCCGAGCAAAACGAACTGTGCAGTGGTTATTGGAGACCCCGGTGGTGAGGTTATCATGATTCTTGAGATGAGTGGTAACAACTGGAAGGCTGGTCCTGTCATACCTACTACAGAATACTGCAGCGAGATACGTGAGTTTATTGACAGGCTTATCTCTCCAGCACATCTAGTGCGTGTAGGTCTGGAGCAAGCCATAACGAAAAGGGGTATGGAACATCATCACTCGAATATGGTGCTTACCGAGATACGTGCGGCTTTTCTTGGTTTATTCTGGGATAAATACCAGTTAAACAAGAAAGATGTGGAAGTCAATAACTGGACCTGGAAACGTGCCATATTACCTGAAGGATATCGTAGTCCGTCAGAAAAAGGTTCAATGCGCTATTTCTGGCAGTATCTGCACGATAAGTCATACATCCACTATTTTGAGGATGATGTGACAGATTGCATGTGTATTTATAAATACCTTATTCTCGACACTCAGCGTAATTATCGTATTGCGTGTAATGAGGAGGAGAGTGTTCATAATCCATATCATTTAGCTATTATGCCGGCATGGGCTGACGAACTAGCCTATAGACGGTTCCTTTATAACGGTTCCTTCGGTGCTGAGACAAATGCTACTTATTTCGCTAACCGGTCTAAGAAATGTGGTATAGCTACACTGGATGCTAATAAATTAAGTCTTGACGAAATTTATCAGTACGCTAGCGGCTTTACGGAGATACCGCAGACAGACCAAGTAAGGTTGGTGGTGCAGGTGTGATAACTGTACTACACTGGATAAGAGATGCGTTTATTATATTATTAATCAGCACCTGTTTAGTTGAGCTAAATAAAAAGACAGTTAAGGTTTGGTATTACTTCTTCTTTATAGTAGTACTGGGACTTATGTCATTTAGTATATACTAGGTTCTATACACTCGCGACAACACGGGTTTTAGAACTCACACAATTAATTGTGTGAGCATAAATAAATGAAGGAAGGAGTTATGAATGTCAGGAAAGGTTAAGGTGATACTCTCCATCGTTATCACCGCAATTTTAGTGTCTGGTATCTGGGGATTCATCACGTACCAGAAAACAAAAACAATCACTGCGAAGTTTGAGGGAGAGATTTCGCAACTCACTGCAACGCTAGATGCGTTGGGCCCGGACGTGGAGTGTTATACTATTACTGAGGATTTTGCGAATCATTACAGTAACAACACGGCTGGGCAGATTATAGGCGAAACCGCAATTCAGCCTATCACGGTTCCGTCCTCTTTAGTAGGTGAAGCCTACATAACAAATATGTCTCAGATAGTAGGTAAATACTGTAAGGTGAATATCGTGCCCGGTACACCTATCACATCTGACTTACTGATGGCTGAGCTTTACGACGATACCTTACGTGATGTAGATATATCCGTAAACAGTTGGGTGGTTGGTATGCGTGTCGGAGATTATGTCGACCTCAACATCACATTCCCCTACGGTGAGGATTACATCGTATTACCACGTAAACGTGTGCAGTACATCGGTGACAAAACAATTAAAATGTATTTAACCGAAGAAGAGTGGCACACGTATCAGTCAGCTTTGGTAGATTATTATCTGCACGCGTCTGAAGGTGCAAGGCTCTATCTAAAGAAGTATGTTGAGCCAGGAGTACAGCCAACAGCTACTGCTTACTATGCGGCTTCTGATGCGGTACGTACAATCATGAAGGCAGACCCGAATGTAGTTAGTCGGGCGGCTGTAGCAGCGCAGGATTCTATGCGTCCAGCTATTGATGGTATACTGAATCAGTTTATCACTGAACAAACGACCATACAGTCTCAGGCTGGACTTATTGCAGGTGGACGTTCGCAGTTTAATGGTGATGTTCAGAGTGATTACCGTAATAACGAGCAGAACCGGGCTGATACAGAAACTGAAGATACTTATGAGGAAGAAGATGTTTTGGTCAACTTCGATGAAAGCAAGCCGGAAGAAACAACAGCGGCGCCACGAGAGACCGAAGCACCTACTCCAGTAGAGACTGAAGCGGAAACTACCGCACCAGAAACTACAGCAGAAGAAACTATGGCACCTACAGAAACTACTGGAGTTGCTGAAACAGAGAACTTAGAGGAACCAGTAGGATAAGGAGGAAGCTATGATATTGTCAGTTATCGGTGACACAGACAAGCGCCCTATCATGTACACCTTATTGAAGGTGTGTCAGTATTTGGGTGATGTTCTTTTGGTTACCAATGACAGACATTACGCAAGACTTATAGAACAGCCGGAGGAAGATGTGGAAGTGACTGCTGGTCATTTTCAGAACATCTTTATTGTCGTAACCGATAAAACGCCTGATGAAGCTAGTCAGGCTGTCGGCTACGTTGCCGAGGACTATGAGTTCATCATCTACGATAATAAAGTGGATGTTGCTGGGGATGTTATCATCTACGTGGCTGGTTGCGAAATGTCTGATGCGGAGTATAGCGCACTTGGTTATCTGGAAGAAGGAGATTATATTACCATTAACTTCGGCTTCGGTAAAAAGAATGTGATTCCATACACAGGGAAGATGTTCTCTAACTGTGAATTGGTGGAAGGTAAACACGTACTTATACCGATTGATAATAAAATCAGCACAGAGGTGATAAAGATTATGTCACCACGTGTAAACGTGCCGGAGAAAACTTTAATGAAGGCGGTGATGACGAGTAAGAAATGAGATTAGCAGTACTATCGCCACTTGAAAGATGTGGTTGTTCTGTTGTGACAACAATGTTAGCCCAATCTGCGGCATTAACTCAGGATTTAAAGACAGTTGTAACGTACACTTCCAATGCACGTACACTTCCTATTTACTTGAGTTTGAAAGACTATTTGCAGGACCGTACAAGGTCCATTTCGCAGGTAGTCAAGTTGTTACAGGCACGCGCTATTAGCGCAGGCGAACTCGATGAGTTTGCGATAAAAGTTGCTCCCAACTTCTACTTGATGGATACTGTTTCACCGACCATCACAATGGAAGAAGCTTTAATGGTGCAAAAGTATGTGTTTACTAATATTGAAGCAGATTTAGTTCTGTGCGATATCAGTGAACCATTGGATGATACAAATGCGCAAGAATTAATAGAAGCCGCCGATGCACTCTGTGTAGTGTTAAACCCGGACACGGTTTCTGTAGAAGCATTGAATGTATGGAAACAGTCAGAGTACTGGCCCAAGAACAAGCCTTGTATGGTTGTTATCAACCGGTTTGATGAGAGTATTATTGGTGTGCGGGCCTTCGCCAAGCAATGTGGCATGGAGGTTAAGAACACCTGTAAACTGCACTATAACCCATTCATCGTAAGAGCGTGTAATGAGAACTTCTTAGCGGAGATTGTTCCGTACGCTTACGAGAAAGATATTCGGGTATTATCTCTGCGTAATGATTTATATGAGATGATGACGTGGTGCATGTCCTTATCAGGAAGAAAGACGAGGTGGGAGAAGTAGTATGGCATTGCAATGGGTATTAGCAGGTATTACCCTTGTAGCTGTACTCGTAATCACTCTGATTGCCTATAACAAGCGTAAGTTTGCGCATAAAGAGGTTACCAAAGAGGACAAGCTGACTATGGAGCGGTTGCTCGAGAAAGTGAAGATAATGCTTGTCGATATGTTGAAAGATGATAACATCTTTGGTAAAGACGGTGAGGAATGGGAAAGAGCTTATGCCAGACAGAAGCGTGTACAGAAAGCTATGCGTGATTGTGTCTACGGTATAGAGAAGGAAAAGATTGTCGTAAAAGACTTGATAAAGGGTTGTATACAGGAGTTATTACCAGACGACGAAAAGGTTGATATGGTTTTGGACTTAAACAATCCGTTCATTGACCCAATGATTAAGTGGGAGATTATGGCCTACTATCTGGGCAAACAGCCGGATATCGGCAAGAACGTTATCAAGTATTTGTTCCACAAGTACGGGGTGGATGAGGAGAAATACCTTATTGAGGACCATAAAACACCTCACTACAAATGGACGACACAGGAGTTGGAAACAATGTATCGTGCTGAGATTACGCATGAGATTCCTTATCTGGACAAGCTTGAAATTCTGTCAACCTTGCTGTACGAGAGATACAAGGGATTCGGTTGTATTGACACATTACGTGATATGACCATAGATGGTCTAAACTTCGGTACAAGCGGTTCTGTATTATCTGAAATATTAAATAAAGACAGACGTGTTGCAAAAGCGTCTGCCTCTGTGTGGATTTACTTTGAGGGTAAGTACATACACGCCGAATTCTTTAACTTCTACAGTGAGCATGAAGTGCGTAGAGTTGTCCAGTTAGTTTGTCGTTATGGCAATCCCGGACCTCTTACAGAAAAGCGTGGCTACATCGTTAACACGATGTATGACCAGTCGCGTGTTCTGGCGCTGAGACCACCTGTAGCCGAGTATTGGGCTGTATTCATTCGTAAGTTCGATTTGGGTGATATGACGCTTGAGAAGCTGATTGACCCATTGATACTCGAACCGCAAACACGTCAGCCTAAGCTTGATGAGGACGGCAATGTAATACACAAATACAAAAACGCACAGTTGCCCTATAACGCGATTAGTTACTTAATGCGTGGACAGGTAACGTGTGGATTTACTGGACGACAAGGTTCCGGTAAAACAACCATGATGAAGTACGCCTTGAGCAAAGCTGACGCACGTCTTACTCTACGTATTCTGGAAATGACGTTCGAGTTGTATGGTAGAGAAATCTATACAGACAGAAACATTTTGTCCGTGCAGGAAACAGCTACTGTTACAGCCGCAGAGCTTCAGGATGCTCTTAAGAAATCTGATGCCGCAATCTCGATTGTTGGTGAGGTAGCTACTGATATTATTGCCGCACGTATGATACAGATGGGACAGGTTGCGTCTATATTTACAATATTCTCACATCACGCCAATCGTACAGAAGATTTGGTGCAGGCGCTTACTAACTCTATCGTTGCTTCTTCTGGCGGTGCAGCTACACAGGACACTGTTGAGCCACAGGTTATCGACGTCGTTAAAATGGATGTACACCTGGATTATGACGTACAGGGAAATCGGTACATTGAACGTATGACTGAGATAGTGCGTACCGACAAGAATATGGCGTATGTGCATGTAGACCCGTTAAACGTGCTGGCTAGTTTAGCTGAGAACCAGAAGCGGTACTATGAGAAGCAGACAGAGAATCGAAGATTCAAGGCTGTAGATATCATGCACTTTAATAAAGAGACGTGGACTTACGAGGTAGACAATTACTTCTCAGCGGCTCTTACAAAACACTTACTCGACAGGTTACCACCAGAGTATGTAGACGAGTTTATTGACTGGTCTGCTGAAAACTGGAAGGAGGCGAGCTAATGGGTGGTAAAGATTTGCTTAACACACCTGGGTTTCTACCTCTTGTAATCACGTTAGTAGCCGCACCTATGGCTATTATCGCTATTCTGGTTTTTGCACCGAAACAAACGGCGGCTCAGGCGAACACAAACAAGTACGCTAAGATAAACAAAGCGCACAGAAGATTTACAAATAACTTTTTCACCCGTAGGGATTATAGGCGGCTCGTGGAAATGCTGTCAAGGTTATCCCTATACAATTTCCAAGAAGTACGTTATCGAGCTGTCAAGTATTACCGAATGTCTTTAGTGACAATGTTCGGTATATGGTTCGTAGGTACTTTGATATTTAAAGACTTCACCTGTTCGTTGCTGTTACTATTGTTCTCGTATCTTGTAAAGAATAAGTACATAGACAAGAACGTGGAGAAGTCTAGACGGCAATTACTGTCGCAATTCTCTACCACTCTATCTTCGTTGGAGCAAGAGTACACCCGATTGGGTAATATACCGGATGCTCTAGCTGAGTGCGAGAAAGGGAAGTTACTGGAAACACAGATGGAGGATATTTACAACATCTGTACTGCTGTTGACGGCGAGGACCGCTTAGATGAATTTTATTCTAAGTGTCAGTTCAGGCAGTTAAAGACTTTAGCCGAGAGTTGTTATATACTTAACGACACCGGAGATACAACCGATGCGCACGGTGAATCAACCTTCCGTACTAATCTGCGATTAATCAAAGATGAGGTAGACCTTGAAGTACGAAAGAATACGATGATAAACATTAAGTTCAATATGCTGGAGTACTTGCCCATCGCACCTATCTTTTGTGTGAGCATTGTGCAGAACTTCTTCATGTCGAATATTCCTGGAACGTCGGTTATGTACAACGGATTGTTAGGTTACATATCAAGGCTGAGTATAGTCCTACTCGCGCTGATAGGTTTCTACGTCATAACTAATATAAACTCTGAACAGTATGTTCGTTCAAATGACAGATTGGAGATAGTGGATAACTTACTAACCAAACGCTGGTATAAGCGAATTGTAAAAGATGTAACATCCAAATCCGCCAAGACAATAGTTAGTATCAACAAGAAGATAAGAGGTTCGTTATCATCGAAGGACCCGGAGTACATCTACGCTGAGAAGATACTGTTCTCATCGATTGTATTCGTACTTGCGTTGGTGTCTAGCGTCATCATGGTAATATCTGCCAGACAGTTTATTTATGGAAATACCAAATCGTTATCGCTTGTAGGCGGTGTAGTTTACAGCCAAGAAGAGTGCGAAAGGTTATACAAATTCGACTGCGAAATTATGGCTAGGAAAGTCTTAGAAACAGACGATATTATGGCCGCGCAGTTAAAAGAGGTCTTACCTAAGGCCACAGAGTTTACACGACTCGAGGAAGTATCTCGTATAAAACTAAAATACGAGAAATATCACAATACCTATTATAGGTGGTGGTATGTTTTGATTTGCTATGCTGTTGGAATGGGAGGGTGGTTTATTCCAGAATTCCTCTTAAAGTTCAGGCAGTATATGGTAAAAACCGAGGCTGAGGAAGATGTGTTACAGATGCAGACGATTATCGCCAGTGTCATGGATACATCGTTAGATACGTTATCAGTGGTGTACTGGTTAGAGAAGAACAGTTCTGTGCATAAGGATGCTTTGAGGTTTTGTTATCACGAGTATCCGGCAGACCCAGAACTCGCACTTAACAGATTAAAGTCAAAGTCCACGGTGGCTGAGTTTCATCATATGTGCGATAAGTTCATTACGACTATACATCAGATTTCGATAAAGGAGGCTTTCGCTAGTCTTATAACAGACAGAGCACACATCATGCGTATACGTGAGATGGTGCAGGAAGAGACGATTAACTCTAAACGAATGATAGCTTCTCCCCTAGCGTTGGCACCTACCTTCGCACTAGCAATCATGCATATTTTAGCTCCAATAGGGATTCTCGGCTTTGCCGAATTTACTAAGGCCTTTGCACAGGCTGGATTTTAAAGGAGTAGAAAGATGGAGATTAATGTTAATTCATACGTAGGAGTCCTTCAGGAAGATAGATATGTCTTCACAACACATGGACTGGAAGAATTGTATATGACCCACTTATTATGTGTGGGGTCCTGCATACCTGTAGTTATGCCTAGAACGGCGCACGAGTTATATGCTGGTAAGCGGGTGAAGATTGATGCGTTTCCGAGAATTTCCAGAAAGCGTGTCAATGGTAAAAGAGGTGTTTTTGCATATTTGTCTTGCTTAGATATTGAACTCACGGACAATACTTACGAGAACAGATATGTAAAGATATATGGTAAAGTTATGTCACATATGGACCTTATTGAGGGCGATGACCGCGTAACCAGTATGCACTTTGAACTGGAATGTACGGTACCCACTGGGAACGGTAGGACAGTCACAGCTCTCGCACCGTGCCGTGCTTTCGACAACGTAGCGCGTAAGATGCAGTCCTTAAAGAAAGGTGACATGATAACCGTCACAGGCTATATTTCCGGCGACAGAGAATCCCTGCGCGTGGTAGTCAATTACTACATTAAGGATGAGGCGCAGCAAAGCGATTTGGCGGTTGGATGAAATGCCAACAACTCAGGAAAGGAGGTACACTTATGTTACATAATCTGTTAGCTAAGATTAATGGCAAGTTCCTGATTATCTTCGCAGGAATAGTCGTATTAATCGCTATCATTTTACTTGTAGTGGCATTCGTGCTGTAGCAGGTTGGCATAGAGTCGTACTTAATGTGCGTGAACAGTATAGTGGAGTTCTACTGGATGTATTGCAAACCTAGTGTTTGAAGAAAGGAGACTATAAATATGAGTAAGAATAAGGAGACGTAAAGTATGGGAACAGATATTTCCGAAGGCGCTAAAGTCGGTATTATATTGATTATCTTGTGTGCGCTGATTGCCATTGTATTTAGCTTATTAACGATGATGAAGAACATCACCTCTTCAGGTTCACAGTCCCTGCAGAATGGACTTGACCAGCTCAGTGATTCCGAGTTCCAGAACTATGACCAGAAAACCATTTCCGGTACAGATGTACAGGCGGCGGTTAAAATCTTTGAGGGACGCCCGATTTCCTTTGTAGTTGTAACGCAGGCAGATATTAAGTCCGCTGGCGCATCCTCAACTACATGGACAGGTCACCTCTACGGAGCAAAACTTACCTGTGCTAACACTGAGACCGAGGGAGCCGATGCTGGTACAAATGCTGGTAAATATATTCAGTGTACTGTTAACTCTAACGATAATGGTACTGAGCCTGCTGAAGCACCGACAGATGGTATTCATAAGTACACTGGTAACTCTTATTACACGGGCGCGCTGTACACCAACGCATCCGGTAGCCCTGAGTACAACATGAACGTTAAGCCTATGAGCGTTACTGGCAAAAAGACGTATGTCCGGTCATCTGGTAAGTTCTTATCCGAGCTTATTAAAGACCCAACCGGAACCAAGATTGGTGCCTGCTTCGTACAGACCAACTAAGAGTAATCCGCTTAAGCGGCCCGAGTCATAGACTCGGTGTGGTAATAAACATCGCATAATAATTGCGACTGCGAGTTATCGCACACTGAAGAAATTTCTATAAAATATACAATATAGGAGGCGAGGATGGACAAGCAGTTTGAGGATATTCTTAAAACAGAATATAGTACAGCGTTTGACGAACACCGCAAGAAAGCGATGATTAACAGCTATTTTAAGTATGGACCTGCTCATAAGAATTATCAGGAACATCACTGCATTGACGCTGTCGCAAATATTAAGAAACGTTTGGCTAAATATGAGGAGACAGGTAACACCGAGTTCTTAGTGGATGTGGCGAATTTCGCTATGCTTGAGTTTATGTTTCCGAGTATGTCAGGTGCGTCATTTAATCCTACAGGTACAGACAGTTGCGATTTGGTAGGATTTGGTGTAAATCAGCTGTGGCAGAAAGGAGATTAGTATGAACAGTACAGGTACATTTATTGTCAAGCGATTGGATGCATTATCCTACTTTGATGTTAATGGTTGGGGACGAAAACATTACTTTGCTATAGTTGAAAGTACTGACCAGGAGCATGTACGTTTGACTGTATACTGTGATTTGGATATGTTTGAAGCACTGTGTCCCGGTGATGTAGTTGGGATTGAGTATAATGCTAAACGTGACGTAACAAAATGGGAACGCATAGCGTAGGAGGTAGATATGTTTTTACGCATGTTTTTAGTAAATATGGTAATACTCTGGCTAGCTACGGATATATTACACACCATAGGATTACGTAAAGGTTGGAATGTGTTACCTGAATGTATAGTACTCATTTCGTGTTTGTGTTCTGGTATTTTCCACGCTCATTATGAAGTATTACTTAAAGGTGGTGCTGATTTATTAGCTGACCGACATGTCTACACTGTGGTCATAGCGTTAGTTGCGGGGCAAAGCGTTATTGTAATTGTGGGCAGTTTATTCAGGTTGTCACACGAGCTGTTTAGTTTGCGTACAGGCTCATTATGGTTATACGCATGTATTGTCGGGCTGTTAGGAAACATGGATAGTATTGTTTACTACGTGTGTATGTTTTTGTTTAATATAACATGCGCTTTGTACAGCTATAAAACGTCCCAAGCTCTGAAAAGAAAATGAGATGTGTACGTTATTTAAGGAGGTACTGATGGAAAGGATATTTACTTTAGATGACTGAATGGTCGCAGGCCGTGTGGATAGCGGTCGGTCTGTTACTCTCGAGTTTCGTCCTGATGGTCATGGTTTACTGGTTTCATACGGGTCGGAGTATTAACAATGAAATCTCCAGACAAGAAGCCAATCGTGACCTGATGCGTGAGTATAGAGAGTTTAATGGTTTTAACGATAAGACTGTTTATGTGCAGGATATTGTATCGTTAGTTTTACAACAGCGTGGTAACATCGGTGTACGTATCTTACACGGTACTAATCTATACGCTTATTGGTGCGATGATTCAGATATGGAAACATCCTTGGAGGAATGCGATGATTCGTGGGTATTAACAGGAAGCGCCAAACAAACAACGTATACAGCAACCGCTGTACAAGAGAAACTTGATGTTAATAAAGTCTACCATGGGACGTTGAGCTACGGATTAAATGGAGAAGTTATCGGTGTAACTTTCCAGCGTGGTACCGTTGATGACCATGGAAACTTTACACCAAATTAGGTGACTGTTTATGGGCAGTACCCTATCTGATGGTGTTAAGATGGCTATTGTAATGGTTATCGTTAGTGCGATTATAACGATTGTGGTTACAATATTTATGATGGCTTTTCAGTGGAGCAATGGTGTGCAGAAACAAATGGACCCGGCTACATTGATTGACCATACATTTGACTTTACTGCTATGGCGGTATACGGAGACCCGATACCAATGCCTAATGTAGTAGCGGCATTAAACCTTTATGGAACTCCAGAGGTTTTATGTGTTCAGATGGAAGATTTAAAAGGAGAAATGGGAGGGACACCCTATCCAGTTTCCTATGATAGTGATAGTCAGCAGATGAAAGATTTACTAGCTGTGCTACGGAATTATTACGACAAGAAAGTGTATGTCTATGTTGCCACTCCTAACGGAAACTTGCAGTTATGTGTAAGCGAGTTACCGCATAGTGACAACCCGGATGGAGCAAACCAATCTTGGGAGAGATAACAAATGGGGATATCTGTTTTGTACAATACAGAAGTCTACCAATTTGTGAGTACATGTATACCGCGTGAATCAGAGATAGAGACTATCCGTATATTCGATGAGTATGAGCTGGAGGTCGTACCGCGATACATGGATACGTTGGGGACTATGTGTGATTATGGCGTTCGTGTACGGTTTCCGATGCACGAGTTTGGATATATTGAAATTGGAATGATACTCGGTCGTTATAAGAAATCATTAAGACCATTGGTTGATAGTGATTTTCTCATAGCTAGTGAGGCTTATCAGTTAGCGACCGATTCTAAAAGAAAACCGAGCCAAGCTATGTACAATGATTATGCTGTTCTGACAGACCGAGCATATTATATGTATCAAGCTTTGCATTTACACAATCCGTATTTTGGGCGATATTTCTTAGCCGATGGTATGACGCACGCATTTGAATGTGATTGTGCCAGTGACCGAACTATTGTGGATATGAAAGTCAGTCGTACGGCAGAGCATAACCGGAAGTATTGGACCCAGGTTCTACTTTATAGTTTGTTAGCTAGACGTAGAGACCATAAGCAACGAATACGGATATGCTTATTATATCCTGCACAAGGATTAATTAAGTGGTTCACTTACAGTTCAGCAGTATACGCAGCAATGTATCACGAATTTGATAAACAGTATGAAAAGGAGGTATTATGCATTTAGATGATGGCATGGACTTAGTGTCATTGATGTTTTGGCTTATAGTTGGATTAATGTCTACTGTGTTCTGTTTTGGCGTTGTCGCTAAGAATATGAAGCCATACACCCTACCAGATAAGTCCGCAATAACGGCTATATCGGATAATACACCTGACCCATATCAGTGGTACGTGCGTGACTATCTACTGATGCTTATGGTGGCAGACGAGTTTTGTCCAGAGCCGAAAGCTATTGATATACAATTTGGCAATGGTGCACAAGATACGCTTATTGAAATCAATGATGAATTTTTAAAGAACATGGAAGGTCGTTTACAACGGTATTACATTAGTTATCTCAATACGAGAGTAGACCAACCCATAAGTTCTTATGAATATTATTATGAAGGAGAAGGGGAGAAGGGACGATGGAGATTTCATACGGAGCACTAAAGGATAATGGAAGCCTTGTGCGGGATATTCAGCAACTAATTAGTAATCCCGAGGTACCTGTCTTAGTGGAGATAAATCTTCCGGAGTACCTCGATACAGTATCCTTATTAGCCTTGGAGCGGAGAATGCACGAAGTATCTAAGGCGTGTAATAGGAAGTTACGACTACTCGCTAAGACTACAAATTTGGCAGTAGAGAAATATGCAACACGTATATTTGCCGAGTGCGATGACATATACCTAACGGTGGATTGGATGGGTTAATATGGGAGATATATTCGGTAAATTAATTGGAGTTGTACTTGCGTTCGTGTTACTGTTCTTAGGCCCGTTCACGTGGGTCACTTTATCGAATGAAATGGTAGCACGCAGAACAATCATGAACGAAATGCAGTCGTTCTTAGATGAAACTATAGATTCACGTCAAATTACAGACACTCAGCTTGAGGACCTCTATTTGGGTATTTCAGGTTTGGGACCTATCTGTGACGTGGAAGTAGAGAGATATGTACGTACAGTAGACCCTGACCCAAAGAAGGCAGGAAGTATTTACGTAACGTATGTGTTCTCGGAGAATAACAGAGAATTCAATCAGGGGGATAAAGTAAAGATTCGTGTACATTCTATAAACTATACAGGCGCAGAGAAGTTGTTACGTGCAACTGTTGGTTTGTGGCTCCCACCTATTGATTATACATTAGCCGCGAGAGTGAGGTAAAATATGTCTTTGGTATTTCGAGGCAAGGAATTAGTAATGAATGAGTATTTGGTCGAATTACAGGCAATATTGGACCAGTACAACATTACAGAAGCTTGGTGTGTTGAATCTTTTAGTGGTTCATCCACGGAAAACATAATGATGTTTATTGCGACTAAAGACGCTACACTATGTAAGAAAGTCGAAGCAGAGATAGTTAAGACTTTCGGAGAAGATAAGCGCTTGTATATCAGAGAAGCATGCGGTGGACTTCCTCCGCCACAGAGCTTTGTCATGTATAAAGATGGAAAGTTCTACGACAGTAGTGCGTGTTTTAAATTTAGTTAGGAGGTTGTGTATGGTAATTAGACATGCTCTAGGAGACCCTTATGAATAAGGGATTCTCTTTACTATTACTTATTCCAATGTGGTTCGGTATTATGATATTCATGACCTACGTAGTTTTCTTTAGATTGGAGAATCAGGCTTTAGACGATTGGCACTTGAAGCAGGTTGTGAACAACTGCACTGACTCGGCTATTGAGGAGTTACTTGAAGCGAGTGACCTTGGTATGGATTACGCTGACTGGGGTAAGTTCAAAGCTGACCCGGATTTAGCACTTAACGACTTTGTTGACACATTTCTGTTAAGTTATGATTTACCACTTAACGATACCAATCGTGAATTGGTCAAGGTGAACTATATACAGGCTTTCTGTGTAGCAGGTTATGATGGTTATTATATTTACAGTCATGAACGTACAGCTGATAACGGCGGTCTTGAATTGATTGGGTCACCTAAGTTACCATATCTCTACAAGGATACGACGAAGCCAGGAAGATACGTTACTTATGCGCTTAACATGGGTTTCAATCGGTGCTATAAATTAACTGATGCCACTATCACTTTGGCAAACAGTCCTGTGAGTAAGCAGAAAACAATGGAGATAATCAATAACCGAATCAGCGATGATTTAATGGAGCGCGTCGATAAGGCTTATGCTAACGGTTGGATTCAGTCTGTTTACATACCCTCAGGATTAACAACTATTTCGAGCACCAATCCAATCGAGAGTCCTACTGTTTTAGCATTTATGGATGATGTTGATTTAAACAGTGTGTTTAAGTTAAACGCGTTTGGTATTGGTGGTTCTCGTGCACGTGTCGCTCGTCCGGTTTCTGCATATAAAAGAAAGAACAATGAGACAGGTGAGTGGGTAGATTATTATTCGTATTCTGACCTTTTGCCTGAAGGAATTAACGATGACCAGAATTTAATCATAGAGGTTTACATGTCGCCAGAAGAAGCGGCAGAGCATGGTTATCACCATGACCCTCTTTACATGAATTAGTCTAAGTGCAAAAACGATACTGCAGTAGACATATATAAATAGAGAAGGAATTCTCTTGATATTTATTAATTAAGTTCGAGTGTTCTATGGTCTCGGGAGAGGAGCTTATGGTGGTATATTACGGTGATTGTTATTGCTGGCTAGAGCGTGCACAGACGTATCTGGATATAGCACGTCGTAGACATAAATTCATCACAGCAAAACCAGTAGAGATGGACGTAATGGCGCATCTTATAACACTAGCAACAGAAGCGTGTTGTAAGCATTTGCTGTGCTTACGTGGCATTGATTACTTAGGTATTGAGGGTTTCTGGAATACGGCAGGTCGCTGTCTCGATGAGAATATTGAACTACCGCGTGCCGTAACAAACCTTTGCAATAAGATGATAGTGTGGGAGGCGCAAGCAATGTATGCGCCGAGGTTTGAAGTCAAGCGTGAAGAGTTGATGGAAGCCTTTACTGCAATAAGCGAGTGGCAGGAGAAACTCTACGGAGACTTTATTGACGAAGCGTTGGCAAGGTTAGAAGGTTTCTTACCGCCAGCTCTTGTAGACTCTTACGACGATAGAACGCAACTCGTCGTAGATAACATCGAATTATTGGGATTTGATCCCAAATATTAAATATATTACGTATGGAGGTACGTGGAATGATTTATCCTTATAATGTTTGTACGCAGTACTTGGATATGGTCGAGAGTATCGAGAAAGGAGACAAGTACGGTGCTGTCAAGGCTGGGATATTATGTGAGGTTACTTTGCAGGGGAGTTCCTGGGGAGAAACTAGCCGCACGATGAAAGAGGTATATGACTGGAACAAATACACAGTCACTGTGCCGGAGGAAGTAGAGTCCGCTATTAATGGAAACATGGCTACTCTTACTTATGATAATTTGGAAGAGTGGGCGGAGAGATTGTTAGACAGGTTCAAACAGGTGTTTGAGGAGGGTGTCATGTTCAACTATCCTGCCGCTTCTTTGATTTTAGAATTACGCAAGTCAGGTTTTTGCACAAGAGAGTTTCTCACTAATATGCGCGGCTATATGTTTGTGTATAATCAGCCTTTGCAGTATGTAAAGACTATACTGACGTATAAGCCAAAATCAGATATTAAAGGTATCGAGTTGTTTGTCGAAAGTCCGAACTACAGGAAGCCGAAGAGAATTATGGGACGTGTTCCATTTGAAGATTCTCTGCTCGTAGAGGGATTTACGGACAACGACATGGTAGCGTTAAAAGCGTGGGCCGATGAGTTCCCCGCAGAAACCAAACCATCTACAGCCCTACATAGGTGGATTCTTGCTATGCAGGCAGGTATAGACGATTGTATGGCTGATGGCTGGAATTACGCGCTTATGTCTGGTCTAAAGACTATCCTGACAATGGCTGGCGCAGAGGACTTGAGTGAGAATGATATTCTTGCTTTGTGGTCTAAAGCAAGGGGCGCGAAATTTGTACGTCCTATAGAGAGGTATATTTACATTACATCACAGGCACGGGAACTTGTAGAAAAGGTATGTAACGGTTCCAATGTAAAAGTAGGTGACCGGCAGAAATTATGGCATTGGTTGAATCAGCTCTCTAAACAAGTAACAGGTAGAGATGTTTAAACGAAACCTAAGTGGTTTCTAGTAAGGAGGTTTATTATGAAAAAAGAATTGATAACAGCACTGGCAACAGTGCTGACATCTACTATGGTGACGATTCCGGCGCACGCGGCTCGCCCTGATATGAGTAGTTCTCAGCAGCCGTTTGACCCGAATGCGACAGCAGTACCTGTAGGCTGGTCACAGGAAGAAGCTAACACTAGTGTAGGTCCGATTGAGGAGGACAGTGCTATCATGGACGCGTTCGGAGGCGTAGAGAGGTATCGCGCTTCATATGAAATTGTGACTCCTGAATATTTTAAGTCTGTCTATAGTGAAGTAGCTAAATCTCTACAGGCTCAGGTAGATACCACGAGCAGGGATACTATTATGCTGAGTGTGGCTACTGCTGTTAATAATCACTTTACGAAAGATTTTAATGCAGCACACAACGCAGGTTTGAGTTATGGGTATACAACTCGTATCCAAACTGATTATTTAGCTGAAGGACGTATATTTAGCTCCTATGCTCCAGCTGTACTCATACGCACCATGTTGAGTGCTAATGGTATTTCCTCAGAATTATACGGAAATTATCTTGACCATAATGGCGGTATAACAGTCAAGACCGATGACGGACATTATATTTCCATAACACTTTACCGGTCAGGTAAAATGAGTAATCTTGTAGATACGGTTGCTCCGGCCGGGATGAGTGATTGGACCATGTCTGAGCTTGATATGGGAGCATATAAGGATTATCTTAATTAATGTATAAAATATTTCGACGAGTATTTTCTGCTGGATTAGCACTTGTTATATTAGTTAGCACAGGTGTCACGTCGTTCGGCGCGACACCTTCTGGTGCTATAGATGGTAACTGGTACAATCCGGGTAACTGGCCAGCCTATGGTAAAAATCCAACACCTCCGAACGATCATTGGGGTGTTCGTTTGTCTGTGACAAACATGACACAAGCTGGCGCGTCCAATATAACACCAATTGAGTTAGGTGAAAGTTATACTTCCGCCGTGAATCAGTTTAATGACCTTGCTGCCATACTTACGAGAAAAGTATGGCAGCCTGGTAATTATGGAATAGTTATATGCGACGATGATAGTAGTCCGTACGCTATAGTCGACCCTGTTACTATGGCTACAGACCAAGTAGCTACAGTTAAAGCACGACCAGGACGAACCTATACACAAAATGATAATTTGTTGGCGTGGAATGTTTATCAGCCGGGATGGAAAACAGAACGACCTGACCCTGATGACTCTGTAGGGCTAGCCACATCATATAATGAGGATATTTATAATATTTTTCTGGGACCTGAAGGTAAAGCCGCCGCGGCGGCTGATGCTATGGCTTGGGTGCATAATGTGTGTGGGGA
>ERZ791630.12-NODE-12-length-183705-cov-14.3382_pt1 | contig 183705 bp, 163 predicted proteins | sample MGYA00510264_ERZ791630 | MGnify/ENA primary metagenome ERZ791630 (study PRJEB30046, sample SAMN00715150) | human gut metagenome | study: EMG produced TPA metagenomics assembly of the A metagenome-wide association study of gut microbiota in type 2... | reverse complement strand
AACTGCCAAACATATCATCTGATTTTTCTTACACTTTTTTGAAACTTGTTTGTAATACGCTGATTTACAACAATACAGAACAAAGACTTTTTGAAAACAACAAAACTGGAAGAAAATCGAATATACATTATTATATTAAAAACGCGCATACGAACACAAGAAAAGTCTTAAATATACTCACGGTTTAATCCTGTTTTATAGAAAGAATAAACTAAAAAACAGGCACCACACGATAACTTATTATAGTATTTATATTACCTTTGAAACCATAAAACAAATAATCCAATAATATTAATTTAATTATGACCATACATCATCTTGCTATCTGGACCTTTAGGCTAGAAGAGTTAAAAACATTCTATACCACCTATTTTAAAGGGAAAAGTAATGAAAAGTATATTAATCCTCAAAAGGGATTCGAGTCTTATTTTATTTCTTTTAACGGAGGTGCTACTTTGGAGCTGATGAGCCGCACAGATATCCAACATGCCCCTATAGAGGAAAACAGACAAGGGCTAACTCATTTTGCCTTTTCCTTCGACAGCAAAGAAGAAGTACTCCAAACCACGGAATTACTCCGTACCAAAGGATATATCATTGCAAGCGAGCCCCGAACATCGGGTGACGGATATTTTGAAAGTGTAATACTAGACCCGGATGGAAATCGGATAGAATGTGTTTACAAGTAGTAAAAAGAGCATTCTAAAAGTTTTTGGACAGGGAAAGTGTGCCAAAACAAAATCCAACTTACTAATGAATACTATTCAAGCACGGATGATACGAAAAAAGTAAATTTATTCGTATGAATCCATGCCTGAGAATCGTGATTACTTAAAATAATATAGAAAGATTGCAATACCTTCCAATGCCTTTTTAGGCTGGTCTTTAATCTCGATAGTAAATTTGATTTCAGCTTTTGCTACCCCACGCAGGTTCTGCAAAGAGTGCAAGCTTGCTCTCATACGGATACTTTGTCCCGACAAGACAGCCTGGCCGAACTTCATCTTATCCATTCCATAGTTAATCATCATCTTCAAATTATTCACTTCTATAATCTGATTCCACATGTGCGGAAGCAAAGAAAGGGTAAGATAACCATGTACAATCGTGCTATGATAAGGACTTTCCACCTTCGCACGTTCTGTATCCACGTGAATCCACTGATGATCCAATGTTGCATCGGCAAAAAGGTTAATACGTTCTTGAGAAACTTCCACATAGTCAGAAACACCTATTTCCTGTCCCACTAATTTCTCAAAATCTTCATACGAATTAATTATTACTTTATCCATTATTCTTTATTTATAAGGTTAATTCTTTAACATAAGGGCAAAAATAGTAAAAATAACACTACCTTTGTCTTCATTCTTCATTAAAAATAAAATAAAGTGGATAGAATTCAATTTTATGAAATAATATACAGCATTGTCAAGGAGATTCCTGTCGGCTATGTCATGACTTACGGACAAATCGCTTATCTGGCAGGAGAACCCCAATATGCACGCATGGTAGGTTGGGCCATGTTTCATGCCCCCAAAGAATGGTGCCTCCCCTGCCACCGTGTTGTTAACAGCCAAGGAAGATTGGTTCCAGGATGGCAAGAACAAAAAGCATTGTTAGAGAAAGAAGGAGTTACTCTCAAAGCCAACGGCTGTGTAAACATGAAACTTCATCAATGGCAACCGGCAGACCATGAATAGTCCTTATTCACAACGGCAATAGGTATTGGCTCCACACCGGCATCTCGGCAAAAGCTGCTCACTCAGTTCATCCCGGTAGAACTCATACAGTTGTCTGTGCATCAAATCATATACTTCAGCCACCTGTTGTTCCACCAAGTCCTCGTCATTATAATAAGCTTGAAAAGGATCATTATACAAAAAATGCTTCCAATTTCTCACCACATTATCAAAATCTTTCCTGCTTTCTTCCGCTTCCCGACAAAGTGTTACCACATAATCCCAAGGCTGATGACAATACAGCTCCACATCCACAGGCTTTTTGTGGGACAAATGATACCCATTTTGTTCCATCACACTGAAAACAGTATCAGGAATACCATTTCCCGGCAACACTCCTGCCGTAAAGACTTTCATTCCTCTTCCAAAAGAAGTCAATATTTCCATAGCCATTCTGCTACGACAAGCATCATTATTACTGATTATCAATATATTCATCATAACACTCTCTACTTTATGCTTACTATTACATATATTATAACAATTCCCGTGCCATAAATGTTCGTACCGTATGTGTCTTCCTGTGAAAGAAATACATTTCGAACGGCCAATAAGTCATATAGCTGTTACCTATAAACACAATTTTCATCTCCATATCCCACTATCTTTTTACCAACTTGCGTGGATCACCACTCCAAGAGCATCCCAAACAAAACACCTCATTTATATCAAAACCTTCTGTCGATGCATCCTCATACTTAGGAATAACCTCCCCTTTATCAGATACATAAACCAACAATCTCTCCCCTGTAGCATTCTTCACATACATACCGGATATCTTGCACTGCGGACACAATAATTTTCTCATTCTGTTCATCTTTATTTAACTTTTATACATCACTTCATTACCCACTCAAGCAGGTAATACAAAAATAAACAAAGAAAAGATGCATATTGATTATTCCAATTTAATTTTTGTTATCTCGACACAAATACTCATCTTTGCACCCAAAATAGAAAATAACGAAATACAGATATGCTGCATCATTTCACCCGCTCCATTGCTCACATCGCATTGCCGGACAAGTTTACCTATCCTTTTCATTACACCCCTCACCCCCTATGTGTGATGGCGGCTGACGAAGTACAAGTCTATTTACAACATCAGGCTCAATGGCAAGATGAATTGCAGCAAGGCAAAATGTTCGGCGTACTGATTGTACAAACCACAGAGGGCGAAATCGGTTATCTGGCTGCTTTCTCAGGCATTCTGGCCGGAAAAAATATCCACCCTTATTTTGTCCCTCCCATCTACGATTTACTCCAACCGGACGGATTCTTCAAGAAAGAAGAAGAACATATCTCCGCCATCAACCACCGTATACGTGAGCTGGAAGAGGATACCGCTTATCAGGAATGCCGGCAAGCATTGGAAGAAGAAACAGCACGATGCAGCCGACTCCTTTCACAAGCCAAAGCCAAACTAAAGGCTGCCAAAGAACTGCGCGACTGCCGCCGTCAGACGGAACAACTGAGCGAATCCGAACAGGCTGCCATGATCCGAGAAAGCCAGTTTCAGAAGGCCGAACTGAAGCGTTTGGAACGTAACTTGAAAGAGCACCTATCCTCCTTGCAAAAAGAAACAGACACATACGTTTCTCAAATAGAAGCATTAAAGAATGAACGCAAAAGTCGTTCCGCCACTTTGCAACAGCAATTGTTTGAACAATTCCGCTTGCTGAACGCCCGCGGAGAAGTGAAAGATCTGTGCAGCATCTTTGCGCACACCGTCCATAAAATTCCCCCAGCAGGCGCCGGCGAATGTGCCGCTCCTAAGCTATTGCAATACGCCTATTCCCACCATTACCGCCCTGTAGCTATGGCCGAATTTTGGTGGGGCAATTCCCCAAAAGCGGAGATACGACATCACGGTCACTACTATCCGGCTTGCAAAGGAAAGTGCGAACCCATCCTAGGGCACATGCTCCAAGGGTTGGAAGTAGAAGAAAATCCATTGCTGGAAGACAATCACCGGACAACGGTGCTCGATATAATCTATGAAGACGATTATCTATTGATAGTCAATAAGCCTGCGGGGATGTTATCCGTGCCCGGAAAAGAAACAGCCGATTCCGTTTACAGTCGCATACGCCACCTGTACCCGGATGCCACCGGTCCGTTGGTAGTCCATCGCTTGGACATGGCCACCTCCGGTCTTCTGCTCATTGCCAAGACGAAAGAGGTACATCAAAATCTGCAAGCCCAGTTCAGCAACCGCAGTATCAAAAAACGCTATACCGCCCTTCTGGAAGGCATAGTGTCTGATGAGGAAGGAACGATTGATCTTCCCTTATGCCTAAATCCTTTAGATCGTCCCCGTCAAATAGTGGATAAAGAACATGGAAAGCCTGCCATCACACGTTACCGGGTGCTTGCCCGAACAGAATCGCAAACACTTGTCGCCTTTTACCCACTCACCGGGCGCACTCACCAACTGCGAGTTCATTCGGCACATTCCCTCGGACTACACTGCCCTATCAAAGGCGACGAACTCTACGGCAGCAAGGCCGACAGACTTTATCTGCACGCAGAGTCTCTGGAGTTTACCCATCCTGTCAGCAAGGAAAAAGTAACTATCGAGGTGAAAGCCGACTTTACGCAACAGTGGCTGCCCCAACCGAAGGCGGAACAATCCGTTTGATTCTTCCATATACGTAGATAAAGGCAGGAATCAAAAACAAGTCGGCAAAAACCCATGCAGTCGGATCACCGAAACAAACAGCAAAATATCCCCATGCCGGTACTGCAAACAGACTGACCAGCGTGCGGGCAATCATTTCCGATACCCCCGAAAGCATGGCAAGATTAGTGTATCCGGCTCCCTGAATGGTATAGCGCAGAATGCAAAGCAGTCCCAATACCGGAAAGAAGATTACCGATATATGCAAAAACAGTTCCGTATCTTTCAGAATCTCCAGTTCGGATGCTTCTACAAATAGCAAGGCAAAGGTCTTTGCTCCCAACAGGAGTACCACAAACACAAAAGCGCAGTAAACCAACATCATCCATCCGCTAGCCTTGATACCCGCCCAGATTCGCTCAGGCTTTCCTGCCCCATAGTTCTGCCCGCTATACGTCGCCATTGCGATACCCAGACTCTCCAACGGACACATACAGAACATCTTGATACGCATGGCCGCCGTGAATGCCGCTACACATGCTGTACCTAATGCATTGTTAGCGCTTTGAAGCATGATGCTGCCAATGGCGGTTATGGAGAACTGCAACCCCATCGGCACACCGATATATAATAAGGTACGAGCCAGTGACGTTTGAAACTTACGTTCGGCAACAGTAGTTTTCAGTATGTCAAACTTACGCATCATATAGAAGTAACACAATCCCGCCGACACTCCTTGTGAAATGACCGTAGCAATGGCAGCACCTGTTACTCCCCAATCCAAAACAAGGATACAAAACAAATCAAGCAACACATTCAGTACTGTGGAAAACAACAGAAACCAAAAAGGTGTTTTACTATCGCCCAATGCCCTGATAATACTGGATAATAAATTATAAAAGAACGTGCAGGGCACTCCTATAAAAGTCACAAGCAGATAATAATACGCATTTCGGAAAATTGTTTCAGGAGTACGCATCACCTTCAGAATATCTGCACAGAAGAGACTGGTAACAATCGCTATCACAACCGACATTACTACGGCTAGTTGCAGACTGACCGACACCAGCCGCCGCATCGTGCCGTAATCCCTCGCACCGAACTTCTGTGCCACCGGAATGCCGAATCCCCCACAGCAACCGTTGCAAAAGCCAAGAATCAGAAAAACCACCGAAGTACTGGCTCCCACAGCAGCCAAATCATTTATACCCAAAAACTGTCCGACAATCGCAGCATCCACCAATGAATAAGTCTGCTGAAGCAAATTTCCCAATAATAACGGCAGTGCAAAATTAAAAATCAAAGGAAACGGCCGCCCTGATGTCATCTCTTTAGAAGTTGCCATAAAGTATAAGTATTGTAAATCGTGCGTAAAGATAGATGATATTCCACAATTATATGTATTTTTGTAACCACATTTAAACAGACAACCTCAATTACATGACACATATCAAGAGCCGCATCACCCGCGAAAAGAAAATAGTAGAACTGATGATTCGCCTCTATTGCAAAAGGAAGGAAAGAAACCGGGAGTTGTGCCCCGCTTGTCAGGATTTACTAAAATATGCCCATGCCCGTTTGGAGCATTGTCCTTTCGGAGAAAAAAAATCCACCTGCCGTTTGTGTACCGTCCACTGCTACAAACCCGAAATGCGACAACGAATGCAAAGCGTAATGCGTTATGCAGGTCCCCGCATGCTTCTTTATCACCCTATTGCGGCTATCCGACATTTGATGGAAGAAACAGGCCATTTCTTCTTTACTCACACAAACTAGCTCAAGATATTTCATATTAGCAATCATTTTATTAATTTTGCAGCGAAATTAAGTTTACCACAAAAGCAAGACTAGATTTTCTTTATTTGAATGACAGGACGATTGTGGATTTTTTCTACACATGTAGCACCAATTCCACATTTTATTCATCGGCTGTTCAATGCCTAAACCTCTGATTATGAATAAAGGAAAATACTGAGTAGTCCCGTGGCACGCTGCTTGTAGTTCTGTTTGTGGCATCTTAACATTAACAAATTAAGGTATGAGACATTTTTTTACACACAAAGAAATCAAGCTGAAAAAAAAGAGAACAGCAATTGCAGTCATAGGTATTGGACTAGTATTAGGTATTTATTTTATAGTATCGCGTCGGCCGGCGCACCAACAGGAAACCCCGGTAGTAGCCATAGAACCGGTCACACGTGAAGACGTTGAAATCTATGGTGAGTATGTAGGTCGTATACGTGCCCAACAGTTTGTCGAAGTACGTGCCCGTGTAGAAGGTTACCTCGAACAGATGCTTTTTGCCGAAGGAACTTATGTCACAAAAAATCAAGTACTTTTTGTTATTAATCAGGAACAATATCGTGCCAAAGCCGACAAAGCACGTGCTCAGTTGAAGAAGGATGAAGCACAGGCATTGAAAGCCAAACGTGACTTGGAGCGTATCCGCCCGCTATATGAGCAGAACGCTGCCAGCCAGTTGGATTTGGATAACGCCATCGCTGCTTTTGAAACGGCCGAAGCCTCTGTTGCCATGAGTCAGGCAGACCTCGACCAAGCCGAGCAGGAGTTAGGCTATACCATCGTCCGTTCTCCGCTGGCAGGTCACATCAGTGAACGCCATGTCGACCTCGGAACACTGGTCGGTCCGGGTGCCAAATCTCTTTTGGCCACTGTCGTAAAGAGTGACACAGTACTTGTGGATTTCAGCATGACCGCTCTCGACTATCTGAAGAGTAAAGAGCGCAACGTAGAGCTCGGTCGTAAAGACTCCACCCGTTCATGGCAGCCCAATATCACTATCACACTGGCCGACAACACCGTCTATCCTTTCAAGGGACTGGTAGACTTTGCCGAACCGCAGGTAGACCCCCGTACCGGTACATTCTCCGTTCGTGCCGAGATGCCCAACCCCGAACGTGTACTGCTTCCGGGACAGTTTACCAAAGTAAAACTTCTGCTTGACGTAAGAGAAAATGCCGATGTCGTTCCTCTGAAATCTGTTATTATCGAAAAAGGCGGAGCCTATATTTATGTCATGCGCAAAGACTCCACTGTAGAGAGACGTTTTGTCGAACTCGGCCCCGAATTCCAAAACAATGTAGTGGTAGAAAGAGGTATCGCTGCCGGAGAAATGATTGTTACCGAAGGATACCACAAATTAAATCCGGGCATGAAAGTCAAAGTCAGTGATGCCGCAGAAGACAAAAAGCCGGAAGAAACCCTGTAAAAGAAGGGAAGTTACACATTCCAAATAAAAAAACATTATGAAAGTAAGTTTCTTTATAGACAGACCCGTATTCTCGGCTGTCATCTCTATATTGATTGTCATTGTGGGTATCATCGGACTTACGATGCTCCCCATCGACCAATACCCGCAAATCACTCCGCCGGTGGTCAAAATCAGCGCCTCTTATCCGGGTGCAAGCGCCCTGACCGTATCGCAGGCGGTTGCCACTCCCATCGAACAGGAGCTGAACGGTACCCCGGGCATGCTTTACATGGAGTCAAACAGTTCTAACTCGGGAGGTTTCTCGGCTACCGTCACTTTCGATATCTCAGCCGATCCCGACTTGGCAGCCGTAGAAATCCAGAATCGTATCAAGCTGGCCGAATCGCGCCTTCCTGCCGAAGTGATTCAAAACGGTATCTCGGTAGAAAAACAGGCAGCCAGCCAGTTGATGACCATCTGCCTCACCTCGACCGACCCTAAGTTTGACGAAATCTACCTGAGTAACTTCGCTACCCTGAATGTGCTTGACCTGATCCGTCGTATTCCCGGTGTGGGACGTGTATCAAACATCGGTAGCCGTTACTATGCCATGCAGATTTGGGTACAGCCCGACAAGCTGGCCAACTTCGGTCTGACCGTAGCCGACCTGCAAAATGCCTTGAAAGACCAGAACCGCGAATCGGCAGCCGGTGTATTGGGACAACAGCCTGTACAAGGCTTGGATGTTACCATCCCCATCACCACACAAGGTCGTCTGTCCACCGTCAGCCAGTTTGAGGAAATCGTTGTCCGCGCCAATGCCGACGGTTCCATCATCCGTTTGCGCGATGTAGCACGCATCTCGCTCGAAGCACAGTCCTACAACACGGAAAGTGCCATCAACAATGGAAATGCTGCCGTATTGGGCATCTATATGCTGCCGGGAGCCAATGCCATGGAAGTAGCCCAGAAAGTAAAAGAGGCAATGGAAGAAATCAGCAGCAACTTCCCCGAAGGGATGAGCTATGAAATTCCTTTCGATATGACCACCTATATTTCAGAGTCTATCCACGAGGTATACAAGACCTTGTTCGAGGCCCTGATACTGGTTATCGCCGTGGTATTCCTCTCTTTGCAGAATTGGCGTGCAACAGTCATCCCGCTGGTGGCCGTGCCTATCTCGCTGATCGGTACTTTCGGCTTTATGCTGATCTTTGGCTTCTCGCTGAACATACTTACTTTGCTGGGGCTGGTACTTGCCATCGGTATTGTGGTAGACGATGCCATCGTGGTGGTGGAAAACGTGGAACGCATCATGGAAGAAGAACACCTGTCTCCCTATGAGGCCACCAAGAAAGCAATGGAAGGACTGACAGGCGCCATCATCGCCACTTCACTGGTACTGGCTGCGGTATTCGTCCCGGTCAGCTTCTTGGGAGGTATCACCGGACAGCTCTACCGCCAGTTCACCGTGACCATCGTTGTGTCCGTATTGCTCTCTACCGTAGTGGCGCTGACCCTGAGCCCGGTGATGTGTTCGCTCATCATGAAGCCTAAGGACCCCAACAAGAAACCGAATGTCGTGTTCCGCCGCATCAACCACTGGCTGGCTGTCGGCAACCATAAATATGTGAAAATCATTTCACGCCTTGTGAAGCATCCGCGCCGGGTACTCAGCAGTTTTGGTGTTGTGCTCATCGCCATCCTGCTCATCCACCGCATCATCCCCACCAGCTTCCTCCCCATCGAGGATCAGGGATATTTTAAGATAGAGTTGGAATTACCCGAAGGAGCTACCTTGGAGCGCACCCGCATCGTAACGGAACGTGCTGTAGACTACCTGATGCAACAACCTGCCGTAGAATATGTGCAGAGTGTGGCAGGAAGCAGTCCCCGTGTGGGAAGCAGCCAGGCACGCAGCGAACTCACAGTCATCCTGAAACCGTGGGAAGAACGCGGCGAGCAGACCATTGACGAAGTCATGGCACAAGTCAAGAAAAGCCTGAACGAGTATCCCGAGTGCAAGGTTTACCTCTCCACTCCTCCGGTGATTCCCGGTCTGGGTAGCTCGGGCGGTTTCGAGATGCAGCTTGAAGCCCGCGGAGAAGCAACCTTCGAAAATCTGGTAAATGCGGCGGATACGCTGATGTACTACGCTTCCAAGCGCAAAGAGCTGTCGGGATTGTCATCTGCCCTCCAAGCAGATATTCCCCAACTCTACTTCGATGTAGACCGTGATAAAGTGAAATTTTCGGGTGTGCCATTGGCAGATGTATTCTCCACCATGAAGGCATACACAGGTTCTGTATACGTCAATGACTTTAACATGTTCAACCGTATCTACCGTGTGTACATCCAGGCAGAAGCTCCCTACCGCGAACATAAAGAGAACATCAACCTGTTCTTTGTGCGCGGTGCAGACAATGCCATGATACCGCTGACCTCACTGGGTACTACTTCTTACACCACGGGTCCGGGTAGCATCAAGCGTTTCAATATGTTCAACAGTGCCGTGATTCAGGGCCAGGCTGCCGACGGATACAGTTCCGGTCAGGCTATGGAAATCATGGAGCAAATTGCCCGCGAACACCTTCCCGACAATATCGGAGTGGAATGGAGCGGACTTTCCTTCCAGGAAAAACAAGCAGGCGGGCAAACAGGTCTGGTACTGACATTGGTATTCATGTTCGTATTCCTGTTCCTTGCCGCCCTATACGAAAGCTGGATGGTTCCGGTTGCCGTATTGCTCTCCCTTCCGGTAGCTGCCTTGGGCGCTTACCTCGGCGTATGGGGATGCGGACTGGAAAATGATGTTTACTTCCAAATCGGATTGGTGATGCTGGTAGGACTTGCAGCCAAAAACGCCATCCTGATTGTGGAATTTGCCAAGGAACAAGTAGACCGCGGCGTTGATGTGGTTCAGGCAGCCATGCATGCTTCCGAACTCCGTTTCCGCCCTATCCTGATGACTTCACTGGCATTCATCCTCGGTATGTTGCCGATGGTTATCGCCAGCGGTCCGGGTTCTGCCAGCCGCCAAGCCATCGGTACGGGTGTATTCTTCGGAATGATTTGCGCCGTGACAGTGGGTATCTTGCTGGTACCGTTCTTCTTTGTCCTGATTTATAAGATGAAAGCAAAAATGAAACGCTAATAATTGAAGAGTTATGAAATTGAAATCTACATTATTATATATAACTGCGGCAACACTCACATTCAGTTCCTGCCAGATAGGGAAACACTATACGCGTCCCGAACTGAACTTGCCGGAGCAACTGGACTCTACCCAACAAGATACGCTCACCATTGCCGAAATGCAGTGGTGGGAAATCTATACCGATACCACACTCCAAAATCTGATAGACAAGACACTGGAGCACAACAAAGACATCAAGATGGCTGCCGCCCGTGTCAAAGAACTGGCTGCCATGAAACGAATTGACTTTGCCAATCTCTTTCCGCAACTGAACGGAAGCGTGTACACTCAGAAGGAGGCTTCCAATTATGGAGGCGACAAATACAGCAACGACCCCGAGACAGGAGCCAAAGCCACTGTCAGCTGGGAAGTGGACTTGTGGGGTAACCTCCGCTGGGCAAAAGACAAAAGTATAGCTGACTTTTTGGGAAGCATAGAGGCACAGCGTGCACTGAAGATGAGCCTGATAGCAGAAGTCGCTCAGGCTTACTTCGAACTGGTGGCACTCGATAATGAGCTGGCTATTGTCAAGCAAACCTTAAATGCGCGTGAAGAAGGTGTCCGCCTCGCCAAAATCCGTTTTGAAGGCGGTCTCACTTCCGAAACGTCCTACCAGCAGGCACAGGTGGAATATGCCCGTACTGCCACATTGGTCCCCGACCTGGAACGCAAAATCTCCATCAAGGAAAACGACATTGCTTTTCTGGCAGGCGAATATCCCAAACAGATAGAACGTTCCATCATGCCCGATGAAGTGAAGTTGCCTGAAAGTCTTCCCATCGGATTACCGTCCACTTTGCTGGAACGCCGTCCCGATGTGCGTCAGGCAGAGCAAAGGCTGATAGCCGCCAATGCCGCCGTAGGCATCGCCTATACCAATATGTTTCCGAAATTGTCGCTCACTGCTCAATACGGGCTGGAAAGCGGAGAGATGTCCGACTTACTGAAATCACCCATCCACTACCTGAGTGCCAATCTGCTCGGTCCCATCTTTGCCATGGGTAAGAACCGCGCCATCGTAAAGGCTAAAAAGGCCGCTTATGAACAAGAGTGTTACAATTATGAGAAATCCGTACTGACTGCTTTCAAGGATGCCCGTAATGCGATTGTCGACTTCAACAAGATAAAGGAAATCTATGAATCACGGTTGCAGTTGGAACGCTCTTCCAAAACAAACATGGAACTGGCGCAATTACAATATATCAACGGAGTAATCGGCTATCTGGATGTGCTCGATGCACAGCGTAGCTATTTTGACGCACAGATTGGCTTGAGCAATGCCATCAGAGACAAACAAATCACCATGGTGAGACTATATAAAGCTTTGGGAGGAGGATGGCAATAAGCCATCCTTCTTTCATTTTTATGCTGCTTTACAAACAGTTTACCACATCTTTTTCCCGCTCTTTGGGAGTCACCGTCAGCTTCACCAGTTTTTCCCCTCTCCATTCCGCTTCCACGGTGGTCTGCCCCGGAGCATGCAGTTTGAAGTGCACATCCCATCCGCGAGGCCATGCCGGAAAAAGCAAAATCTTTCCATTCACCTCCTGCAACAGCATCTCCTGCATCCCCATCATGCCGGCATTCCCTTCATTCAAATCAGGCGTCCACGCGTCATTAGTCTGTCGGAAAGCCGGGAAACGATAAGGACCGTCGGAGAGTCTTTTCAAAGTCAACTCGGACGCCTGCTCCGTCAGTCCCAGGCAGGCAGCCCACACATTGTCCAGCTTCTCCCCGGTCTGCGCACGACACTTCTGCACATCCCTGTCAAACAGATACGTGTTACGGGCTGTTTCCAATCCTTCCCTACCCACTCCGTATATTCTCCACGGAAAAACAGGGAGCAACTGAGGCGTACCCGCCTCACCTGTCCGTTCCCACACCTCAGCCGGAAGAATCCTCTCTTTTCCTTCCTCCGTCCGCAAAGGAATGGAAGGAATACGCGCCAGCATATCGGGTTTACGTCCGTAGGCCTCCAGCACCGAACGGAGTGCGGCAATGGTCGACGACGGATTATATGCCATCTTATAGGTTGCCCCTGCCGAAGCCGGATACAGAACCAGCTTGCCTTTTCCGTCCAAATCGCTGTATCCCCGGCGGGCAGCCGTACCGCGATAATAGACATCAAAGAAATTCAGCGAACTCTCTATCAGGGGAATGTAGCAGCTGATGTCCATACTGTCATAGCTTACAGCATCCAGCACCATGCGGCACGTCTCCAGCACACCGTCCCATTCATACTCCGAAGAAGGATGATATTCCCTCCCTTTATCAAAGCCTTCGGGACGGTTCAGTCCGTACGCCGCCGGATTCACCAAGCCGAAGTTTTCCGTCTCTTCACTGAAACAAGCCCCGGAATATCCCCAATACACCTGCGAACGGAGTTGCGCCGTGGGCAGCAGACGGCGATAACACTCAAACAGGGTCTTCATCAGGTCGGTATCTCCGTTTTTCAGCATCGGCCAATATACCAGTGCCATCCTGTGTGCCGTCAGCGTACCCGCCCCTCCCCTTCGGTAGTCGGGTGTGAGTTGCGATTCACCTCCCGTTGTCGAAGGATCGAACGTAAACAGCCCTCCGTCGGGCTTTGCCGGCCATTGTCCGAATGCATTACAAGCTGCCATATAGCGATACAAATCATAGTTGCGTGCCGCATGAGCCGCTTCTCCTTCCGCCCGCACGAAACTGCGCTGCCAGAACTCATTCCACCATCGGCGGCTCGCCTCTTTGTCCTTTGCCGCATGCAGTTCCTTTTCCGTTTTCTCCAGTCCGGCTTCCCAATCGGACACGACAGGAGTCTGTACCGCATGCAGGGTGATTCTGAAAGACTGTCTGTTGGCGGGTTTCCTGCTTTTATATGTCCATGCCTCATACTCCGTTCCGCAGTAATGCCCCCGGCGTGTGCCGCTGAATATCAAATCACCCGCAATGCGGCCTCCGAATATCAGATTTCTCAATAGGTTATATAAATGAGAAGCCTCGCTTTCCAGGCCTTGCTGCTTTATGACAGCATCGACAACGGTATGCGAGGCATTTCGATGAAAAAAAGTCAGGTTCTCTTCTCCTACCAGGATGGAATCGTGTGCGGTGACCACCGTTCCGGGCCACTCTCCCGCATAAGAACATTGTAGTCCTTCCTCGCGACTCATCACCCGATCTGCCGTTCTCCAACTTTCATAACTGACACGCATGGAGGTCACTTCCTTGGTTTCCACCTCCACATGCACCACAGGATGGAACACATCCGCCCAAATATGCATCTGCCCCATCGGGGTAGTGACGGACACATATCCGTCTTTCAGATGAAGCGTCTGGCGGAAATCACTCCTGCCGGCAAACGGATTGGGGGTAAGCCGGATACGGAAACGTCCCTGCTTCAGCAGCGTGTTATTCTCATCAAACGAACCGCTGCGACACAAATAGAAGAAGACATCATCATCCTCTACCCACACATTCATACCGATATCTCCGCCGCCGCAAGGCATGGAGCCGGATGAATTCCGGCTCTGACTGTTCCATACCACATCGGCAGGCTGTCCCCACAAGGCCGTACTTCCGAGGAGCCAGACAAACAATAACGTAAAAAAAACCTTCATATCTTATTTTTATTTATCTCCTAGTATACCGCAGAAGCGATAATCTGGATAAAGAGTATCAGCACCACCATGGCAATCGGATATACCGTAGCGTATGCCACACTCGGAATATTGCTGTCCACCATCGAATCGGCGGCGGCAAGTCCCGGTGTACTCGTCATACCACCCGTAATGGTACCCAACAAGTCCAGCAGACTGATGTTAAACACCAGTCGTCCCACCAAAACGGCTACCAACATAGGTACAAGGGTAATGGCTGCTCCCACTCCGAACAGCAGCATACCGCTTTCTTCAAACGTAGCCACGAGGTTCTTTCCTGCCGATGTTCCCACTTCTGCCAGGAACAGCAGTAAACCCAATTGGCGCAATAACTGGTTGGCAGGTCCGGACATCGACCACAAGACAGGTCCTGTCTTACCTACGGCACTCAGCACCAATGCCACCATCAACACGCCTCCCGTCAATCCCGGAGAAAAAGAAAGCCCGCCGGGGAAAGAAAGATTCAGTTTGCCGAACAACACGCCCAGCACGATACCCATGGCAATAGGGAAAAAGTCCGTATCGGACAGCTGCTTGGCATTGTTACCCAGCAAGCGTGCCACGCCTCTCAGTCCTTCCTTCTCACCCACCACCATCAGTTTGTCACCAAACTTCAGTTCCAGTTCGGGCGACGGAGAAAGATCGATACCGCTTCGGCGAATACGAGTTACCGTACAACTGAAATTTCGTTGCAGGTTCAAATCGCCCAACTGCTTGTTTATCATATCTTTCTTAGTCAGTAACAATGACTCTATCTCTTGCGTATGGTCCAGCGGCAACTCCCCTTCCCGGCGTTCGCCCACCAGCACCGCAAACTGCTGCAACGACTCTTCGCTGCCCACCGCCTGCACATAATCTCCTTCCTGCAACAGCGTTCCGGCTGTCGGCATCAGAATTTTTTCTTCATGCTTCACACGTGACACCACTGCCCCTGTCATGGCACGCGCATTGATCTGTGCCAGCGTACGTCCGAATACGGCACGATTTGTCACACGGAAGATGCAAGTACCCAGCTCAGGGAAACTGCCGCGACGCTCTGCTTCCAGCCTGCGCGCCTCCTTGTCCAAATCCACATGCATAATCTTCGGCAACAACTTCACAAACAAAATCACACCGATGACACCAAACGGGTAAGCGATACCATAGGCAATGGAAGCCAAAGGCGAATTTGTACTGTCGATAGCCACCGCAAGTCCCGGAGTACTGGTCAATGCCCCCGCTATCAGGCCCACCACACTGGGCGTATCTATGTCAAACGCATATTTCAGTCCCACTGCCGTCAGTCCGGCCGACAGAATAATGAGTACGGTCAGGATAATCAGTGTCTTTCCCTTACTCCTGAAAGAATCGAAAAATCCCGGGCCTGCCTGTATACCAATCGTAAAGATAAACAACACCAGACCGAAGTTTCCTAACTCCTTGGGAATAATCACACCGAAATGTCCGAACAACAACGCAATGAAAATAACAGCCGACACATCCAGCGACAGCCCTTTAATCTTGATTCTTCCCAACATAAAGCCCAACGCCACAATGAGGAAGAGCGAAAAATAAGAGGATTTTAATAGGTCTATTAACATGTTTTTATATGGTTAGTTTCTAATTGCAAAGATAAGTAAAAAAGCAAATGCCTTCCAAGCGTTTATTCATGAATAAATTGAATTTCGATGAAATAAAAACACCGTTCTCTTTTATAATACAAGACTTTTTCTATATTTTTCAAGTACTAAAGAATATTTTTTAATATTATCCAAACATTAACATTTATATAAAAAAACTAAATCAAAAATTTGATTATTGTATTATTAATATGTAATTTTGCCCCCGTAAAGAAAGTTATACCAACGGTAAAGTCAGAATCTCCGAGGCATCTTTCGACAAAAACTATTATCTAACATCATGTAAAAGCCACCCGAACGACCTTCAAGAAACATTACGGAAAAGGATTTTAAAAGAGTGAAATTATGATACAGATTCAAAGATTTAACAAAGCCTTAAAATCGGCAGTCATTATTGGGGATTTAGCTATTCTGAATATCCTTTTCGTCTCATTGTACTTTATATGGACGACACATTCAGAACAAAAAGTATTTGACGGAACATTGCCTCAGATTTTGGTTCTTTTCAGCTTGTGCTATTTTGCCTGCAGCATTTCGAGAGGCGTCATTCTGCACCGTCGCGGCGTACGTGCCGACCAGGTTGTGCAACACAGCCTGCTCAATATGTTTTATTTCATATTGCTGTCCATGACTACTTTCACGCTGGCAGATTTCGGTCAATACTCCCATTCCTTTTTTATCCTTTTTTATCTGTTGTTCACCCTTTGTCTCATTTGCTACCGGCTGACTTTCCGTTCCTGCGTCAAAATATACAGAAAACACGGAGGCAACTCACGCACGGCAGTCTATATGGGAAGTACAGAAAATATGACGGAACTTTATCATGAGATGACCAACGACCCCACCAGCGGATATCGTGTAATCGGTTATTTCGATTCCGTACCCAACGAAAATTTCCCGGCCTCCTGTCCTTATCTGGGCAAGCCCGAAGAAACCATCGACTACTTAAAACAGCATCATGTGGAGCAGCTTTATTGCAGTCTTCCATCCTCGATGGGCAATTGCATTCTGCCGGTCATCAATTATTGCGAAAACAATCTGGTACATTTCTACAGTGTACCCAATGTGCGCAACTACCTTCACCACCGCATGAGCTTCGGTCTGATAGGCAGTGTGCCTATCCTGCGGTTGCACGAAGAGCCTCTCAGCAGTTTTGAAAACAGGCTGGTAAAGCGCACCTTCGACTTCTTTTTCTCACTCTTATTCCTCTGCACCCTTTTCCCTGTCATTTTCCTGATAGTCAGTGCAGTGATTAAGATTACCTCGCCGGGACCCATCTTCTTCAAACAAAAAAGAAACGGACTGAACGGCAAAGAATTCTGGTGTTACAAATTCCGTTCGATGAAAGTGAACAAAGATGCGGACAAGATACAGGCTACGCTAAACGACCCCCGCAAGACAAAGTTCGGCAACTTTATGCGCAAGACCAACATTGACGAGCTTCCCCAGTTCATCAACGTGCTGCTGGGCGATATGTCCATTGTCGGTCCCCGCCCCCACATGCTGAAACATACGGCAGAATACTCGCAGCTTATCAATAAATATATGGTGCGCCACTTTATCAAACCGGGCATCACAGGCTGGGCACAAGTGACAGGTTTCCGTGGGGAGACCCGCGAACTGAGTCAAATGGAAGGACGTGTAAAAGCAGACATCTGGTACATGGAACACTGGACATTCATGCTCGACCTCTACATCATCTATAAAACCGTGGCAAATGCGCTTCACAAAGACAAACAAGCTTATTAACCAAAAGACAAAATATAAAAAAACGAATAGACAAATGAAAAAAACGAATTATGCCTTGCTGGTTCTTCTTGCCCTCGTATTGGCAAGCTGTTCCGCCTACAAACAAGTTCCATACTTGCAAGCATCCGAGTATCTGGACACTTCCGGCCAGAATCCCCCCCTCTATGATGCCCGCATCATGCCCAAGGACTTGCTGACCATCACAGTCAATACTACGGATCCGGAAACAGCAGCACCATTCAACCTGATCGTAGCCACTACCCTCAGTAATCAAAACAAGAACCTGACAAACCAGCCCGTATTGCAGCAATATCTGGTAGACAACAAAGGCAATATCGACTTCCCCGTACTGGGCATCCTGCACATCGGCGGACTGACCAAAAGCGAAGCCGAGAACCTCATCAGAGAGAAACTGAAAACCTACATCACGGAAGTGCCCATCGTCAATGTACGCATGGCCAACTATAAAATTTCCGTCATGGGAGAAGTGACCAACCCCGGCAGCTTCGTTATCAGCAACGAGAAAGTAAACCTGTTTGAGGCACTCGCCATGGCAGGCGATATGACCATTTACGGACAACGCGATAACGTGAAACTCATCCGTGAAGATGCACAGGGACACCGTGAAATCATCCCCCTGAACCTGAACGACGCAAGCATTATACTGTCTCCTTATTATTACTTGCAGCAGAACGATGTGATTTACGTCACTCCCAATAAGACCAAGGCCAAAAACGCCGGCATCAGTAACAGTACCACCATCTGGTTCTCCGTAGTGGGTACACTCGTGTCGCTTGCCAGCCTTATTGTTACTATTTCCCGATAAAACAACCCGATTTCATTATGAAAGAAAATTTATACGACGAACTTTATACCGAACAAGAAGAACAGGTAGACTACAAAGCCCTCTTCTTCAAATACCTCATCCACTGGAAATGGTTTGTTGCCAGTATTGTGGTATGCCTGATAGGAGGATGGATTTATCTGCACTACACCACACCGGTGTACAGCATTACCGGCTCTGTCATTATCAAAGACAACAAGAAAAACAACAGTGTCAGCACCGGACTGGCCGATTTGGAAGATCTCGGTTTTTACTCGTCTACCAACAACTTCGACAATGAAGTGGAAGTGCTGCACTCACGCACCCTGCTGAAAAAAGTAGTGGAGGAACTGGACCTGTATATCAACTACAGAACCCGTGAGAACCTCCGCCCTGTAGAGCTTTACAAAGACACACCGGTAAAAGTGTGGCTCACCCCCGAAGAGGCAGAAAAACTGCCCAATGGTGCAGCAGTGCTTGAAGTGGTACTGAAACCCGGAGGAAAGCTGAGTGTCAGCACGGAAATAGACGAACAGGAATTCAAACAGGATTTCAACAAACTTCCTGCCTTGCTCACTACCCCTTACGGTACGTTCAGCTTTACTCCCGGCGACTCGGCAATCGTTGAAAAGGAACAGGAAATCACCGTCACCGTGGCAGCTCCGCGCATCATGGCAAACGGATATGCCAATGCGCTTTCCGTGGAACCGACCTCCAAGACCACAACCATTGCCCAAATCACTTTACAGAATACCAGTCCCCAACGCGGCGTGGACTTCATCAACAAGCTGATAGAAATCTATAACCGTGATGCCAACGACGATAAGAACGAAGTGGCAAGCAAGACTGCCGAATTCATCGACGAGCGTATCAAAATCATCAACGGAGAGCTGGGAACCACCGAGAAAGAGCTGGAAACCTTCAAGCGAGATGCCGGACTGACCGACCTGAAGAGTGACGCTCAACTGGCACTCAGCGAAAACTCCGAATACGAAAAGAAACGTGCCGAAAACAGCACCCAGCTCCGTCTGGTGCAATTCCTGTCAGAGTATGCCAATAACCCCGACCATGCCTACGAGGTATTGCCGGTCAACGTGGGTCTGACAGACACCGGCCTGACCGAACTCATCAACCGCTACAACGAAATGCTGCTGGAGCGCAAACGTCTCCTCCGCACCTCTTCGGAAAGCAACCCCGTGGTGGTGAACCTGGACGCCAGCATCCGTGCCATGCGCAGCAACGTGCAGACCACCATCCTGAGTGTGCAGAAAGGATTGATGATTACCAAAGCCGACCTTGAACGCCAGGCAGGAAAATACGCCGGACGAATCACCAGCGCACCGGGTCAGGAACGCCAGTTGGTGAGCATCTCGCGCCAACAGGAAATCAAGGCGGGACTGTACCTCATGCTGTTGCAGAAACGCGAAGAGAACGCCATTACGCTGGCTTCTACCGCCAACAACGCCCGTATCGTGGACGAAGCACAGGCAGGGCTGTTCCCCGTCTCTCCCAAAGGCAAACTCATCTACCTGATTGCCTTCGTCTTGGGAATCGCCATCCCGGTGGGCATCATTTATATCATCGAACTGCTGAGATACAAGATAGAAGACCGTTCGGACGTAAAGAAACTGACTACCGTACCCATCATCGGCGATATTCCCGCATCAGACAATATGCCGAAAGAAGGTTCGGTGGTGGTACGCGAAAATCAGAACGATATGATGGCCGAAACCTTCCGCAATGTCCGTACCAACGTGCAGTATATGTTGGGCAGCAATCAGAAGGTGGTGTTAATCACTTCTACCACCAGTGGCGAAGGAAAATCATTTGTGGCTGCCAACCTTGCCATCAGCTTTGCCCTGCTGGGCAAGAAAGTGGTCATCGTGGGGCTGGATATCCGCAAGCCGGGACTGAACAAAGCCTTCCAGATGTCGCATAAGGAAGACGGTATCACCCGTTACCTTGCCGACCCGGAACACACCGACCTGATGTCGTTGCTGCAACAGTCCAATGTCACCCCCAACCTGTACATCCTGCCCGGCGGTGCCATCCCTCCCAACCCGACCGAACTGGTGGCACGCGACTCGCTGGTACAGGCTGTCGACCGGTTGAAAAAGGAATTCGACTATGTGATACTCGATACCGCTCCCATCGGTATGGTGACCGACACCCAACTGATTTCGCGCGTGGCAGACATGAGTATTTACGTATGCCGTGCCGGTTATACACCCAAAGCAGGCTATCTGTTCATCAACGAACTGAGAGACCATAAGAAGTTGCCCAACCTGTGCACCATCATCAATGATGTAAACATCAAAACCGGAAAGTACGGATACGGCACATATGGCAAATACGGCTATGGTAGAACCTATGGCTACGGTTACGGATACGATGAAAAAAGTAAATAAATAATACTTCATTTTTTAGTTACATAATAGACAACTAGAAATCCCTTCCCAAAAATGTTAATTATTTAACACAAAGGGAAGGGATTTTCATTTATCTACGGATAAATCATATAAATATTTTACTCATACAATTTACTTGTCACCTCAAAACAGGGACATTCCTTCACCCACTCTTCGGGGCTGATGCGTCCGTCTCCGTTGCGGTCGGGACTCAAATCCCGGTGTCCGCACACCCGGCAGCCGGGATAATCCATCAACAACGTTCGGATAAGCACCCTCAAAGAGTGTTTCTGCCATTCGGTACGCGTATCTGCGGGACGATAACGGACATCCAGTCCGCCTTCATAACAAATACCGATGCTGTGCGCATTGTAGCCCAGCGCATGTGCTCCCGGCTTCTCTAGGGGGCGCGTATTCTTAATATCCCCATTCTTGCGGATATAGAAATGATAACCCGCCCCATTGAATCCGCGATGCCGATGACACACCTCCAAGTCGTTTTCAGTAAAGTCCCTGTCCGCACGTGTGGCGGAACAGTGGACTACAATCAGGTTAATCTCTCTCATTCTTTCTTCTCTTGGCTCTGAGGAGCAGCATGATGCACTCCAGAATCTTAATAATCAAGTTTTTCATATTTCCTCCTTTTTCAAACGATTAAAACTCTATTCCGAAACTTTTTTTAGGGATGTGCCAAAACGTTTATAATGCTGTCATTTCATCGGTAGAGACGAGGTTCGCCCACTCCAAACAGCTTGTTTGTGTATTACTCCCAAGGTCGTGACCGTTGATAAGGGCAGGCAACCCCTCCCCCTACAGTTGACGATTTGACAGACCGGTTCAGTTTTGACACACCCTCAGAGGTTAGCCCTCGTTTACACCGGAAACTTCCTCTTCAGGCTTCTTCTCCTCCTTCTTAGGCAGCTTGTCCACCTTGCTGAACGACAGCGCCGTCAGCATGCCGCTCAACGCCAGTCCGGGACGGAAATTGATACGCGCCTTGTTAATCATGGAAACATCATACTTGTCTTCCGAATCGGCCCCCTTGCCGCTCACACCAATCTGAAACGTGCCCAAATCCGCCAGACGCACAATCTCGCCTGCACTCAGCGCCTCCACAATCACATCTTCCAACGCCGTGAGCACTGCCGCCACATCAGCACGTGTCACGGTACAGGTTCTCTGAATTCGTTCCGACATCTCGCGGACTGTGACATCGCCGCTGGCCTGAGCCTGGGCATAGAAACGTACTCCCGCTTCGGGTTCCTGCGGGTTTTTACGGGGTACGACCGAATAAGATACTGACTTTGACATAATCTTCTAATTTTTAATGATTTATACTTATAACTTCGAAATCTCAAGCACCGGTTACTCTGTGATTACATGACAAAGATACGACGGTGAGAGAAGCCATTGTCGGGCTTCGTCGGAATTGGTGGAGAAAGGTAACGAATGGTCTTGAAAACTTGCTTTCAGCGAGAGTATTTGAGAAACATCGACCTCACTCTTAAAAAAACAGACTGCACCGAATGCCTTTTCCATATAAATCATTATCTTTGTCCGTTATAGAAACACAGAAAAACATAATGGGAAAGTTTATCAATCCGTTCACCGATTACGGCTTCAAGAAAATATTCGGCCAGGAAGTATCCAAGGAGTTGCTAATCGAGTTCTTAAATGATTTGTTGGAGGGCGAACGGGTGATAACCGACCTTACCTTTCTGAACAATGAGCAGTTGCCTGAGTATCCGGGAGACCGTATTGCCATCTACGACATTTACTGCACTACGGACACTGGTGAGAAAATAATTGTGGAGATGCAAAACCGCTCCCAGGTTTATTTCAAGGAACGTGCTCTGTATTACCTTTCTCATGCCATTGTTCGTCAGGGTGTGAAGGGAGAGAGTTGGAAGTTCGATATAAAAGCGGTGTATGGAGTATTTTTCATTAATTTTCTCTTGGATGAGAACCAGAAGTTGCGCACCGATGTTATATTGACAGACCGTGAGACCGGAAAATTGTTTTCGGATAAACTGAGGCAAATCTTTATCGCATTGCCCCTGTTTAATAAGACAGAAACAGAGTGTGAAACGGATTTTGAACGTTGGATATTTGTATTAAATAACATGGAAACATTAAATCGTATGCCTTTTAAAGCTCAGAAAGCCGTATTTGAGAAGTTGGAAGAGATTGTTGATGTTCATTCTCTCTCCGAAGAAGACCGTGTGCGCTATGAAAACAGTGTAAACGCCTATCGTGATTATTTGGCTACCATCGACTATGCAGCAAAGAAAGGAAGTGAAGAAGGGTTTGAAGAAGGGTTTGAGAAAGGAATCGAGAAAGGGTTTGAAAAAGGGATCGAGAAAGGAATTGAGAAAGGGATTGAAAAAGGGATTGAGAAAGGAATCGAGAAAGGAATCGAGAAAGGAATTGAAAAAGGAATTGAGAAAGGAATCGAGAAAGGACGTCGAGAAGAAAAATTTGAAACGGCTCGCAACCTGAAATCCTTGGGAATGACCTCTGAGCAAATCATGCAAGTCACCGGCCTTTCCCTTACAGAAATCGAATCTCTGTAACCTACTTTCTTCATCTTCCATGAGAAAGACTTAAAAAACAGAGACCATTCGGAGTTCCGCCGGAGAAGATTCCATCTACTCCACAAGGGACTCCTCCCCCTCAAAAAAAGAACGGAGCATGTCGAAACAAACTTCATTAATCATTTGACAATCAGAGATTTTATTGTTATATTTACATTAAAGAACAATAAATAATCATAGTAAGAATAATGAAGAAAGAAGAAGAAACATTCGCCATCCGCACTTACGACAAGGCGGAACTGGCGTCGCTCTATTGCCCCGGACGCGAACCCGGAGCCGCCCTGCAGAACCTCTATCGATGGATACGGCGTATCCCCCGCCTGACGGAAGAACTCAATGCCACAGGCTACAACAAATACCGCCATTGCTACCTGAAACAGGAGGTGGAAATCATTGTGAAATACCTGGGAGAGCCTTAGCGGAAAAGAAAGCCGCGAAAGAAAAACAGCACAAAAACGCACTAAAGTGTTTCCGGAAAACTCTTCCGTCTTTCAGGAAAAGACTATTATGTTTGGGAAAAAGACCTTGATGTTTTTCGAGAACATCAAGGTCTTTTTTCAGGGTGAATGCTATCGGGCGGACACACGGGTCCGCCCTGAATCCCACACATACACCATAGAAATCCACCCACTCAAACCAACAAAAAAAACGGTGCAGCGGAGGGTTTCACAGGTGCCCTCCCGGTGGTTGCGGTTATTCCCAATACGATTCACAATCAACAGACTGATTATCAATATAATGACATCTAACTTTGGGACCACTGGGACCAGGGCCCACCTTTATGAGTTTCCGGACCAGGATTTACAGAGTTTATGATACATACCATCCTCTTTTTCAATGATTTGCATCTCAAGCAAACGAACAAGGTATCTTTTAAGCGAACTGGAAGGTATTCCATGTTCCACGGCCCCCTCCTTCAACTGCGTATAAGTGAAGCTTTCGGGAAGCTTTGCCAGTACCGAACGTATGCGATAAAACTTCTTCATCGGCTTGGGTTCCTTGCCCGACTCCACGGCAGACACGGTGGTAGACAACAGCAAGCTGTGCTCCAACAACACTTTCACCATATCCATTGCCGTATGAAAATCCTCATCCGTACACCGGCACTGCTGCACATTCCACATCGGCTCACACTTGCGCAACGCCGTCAGCACCATGGCTATGCGGGCCGCTATCAACCCGTGACGAAACACAATCGCCCCATGCGAATCATCATCTTCACTCACCACTTCCTGAAGAACATTGCTGAAACGCTGCGTATGCTCCTCCCACTGCCCGGGAGTGAAACACACCTCGGTGGGCGAACCGGACAAAAAGACAAATATACGAAGCACCTCTTCACTCAATTTCCTGAACAGCTTCACATGGTCGGTGCTGCCCTCCACGGGAGCTGCCGAAATCCATTTCCACCGTCCCTCACCGATATAAAAAGCCATACGACTGTACATACCGTTCTCCAACGACGAAATGAAACGGTGAAGCTGAGAAGGAGTGCCCGTAAGACACAATGCCAGATGAGGAACATGCGCCACCACCATGCGCTTATCCGTCTTATAATAAGACGATGCCTCCTCGTGGTGAAAAGCGGCACGAAGCACATCATCATGCTTTCCGCAGTCCTGCTTCATGGCATTGGTAAGCATATCCAGCTCCGAAGCATTAATCACCACCCCTTGCGCACCGGCCTCCTCAAGCGCAATAATCAACTGACTCTTCGAGATATTGGGCGAAATCTTGAGCATGCGCTTCACCGGAGGCTCGGGACGCTTGTCGATGTCGGGCACACGCTTCTCCTGAATGGCCAAACGCTCTTCCAGCGCCCATGCCAACTGCTTCTTGTCATACTCCGACTGCACCGTCTTGTTCTTGTCTTCCAGATAGCGCTGAACAGCATCGGGCAGAATAGAGCCGAGCGTCACAATCCCCTTGCCGCGTCCCGCACCGGCAAGACTCATCGCATAAAAATGAGGAGTGTAGCACATGTCGGCATAATTCATCCACACACCGGGAAGACAAGCACTCAGATTGGCAAGCATCCCCAGCAGCAGACGGTCTTTTTCACGGCTGTTTCGAGCTGCTTCCAAGCCACGGACAAGAAGGTCGCGAAGAGCGTCGTACACCGACTTCGGAAAGCGGGGAGCGTTCTTGTGGAGCTTGTCCGCTTCAAGCTTCTCATTCTCAGCCTTTTCAGCCTCTCCCACGGGACCGGGAAAGCATAAAGATGGTCCCTGGTCCTTGTGGTCCCAACCATTAGCATTATTACACTGATAATCAGATAATTTAGTTTTATCCACATAACGATATCCGGCATCCATTTTCGGGATGATATCTTCGGGCGGACACCCGGCATCGCTCAGACGCTCCACAGCCAACGCTTCCAGTTGTCTCAACTCACTATCGGACAGTCCTTTATATCGGGCTATACGTCCCAATTTGAGCAAGAAATCATTCTTTGCTCCGGGAATGAAAGCGTTGTGGGCCAGAAAGTCATTAAAAAAGGTGCGCAGGATGCCCGACGAGGGTTCCGAGACAGGCTCCGAAGCAGATTCCGAAGCGGTTCCTGTCGTGCTGTCCGGTGCGGCAGGTCTCACGTTCAGTTCCTCCATGATCTGCGTCGCTTTATCGGGATGCTCCTTGAGGAATTCCCGCCAAGGGAAAAGCTCGAAAGCAGGCTTGCAGAAGGCTTCCTCGTCATACGACGCATAACACGGACGAGTGGGATTCTTGCAACTCATGTCACACGGAAAATCAATCACGCGGCCGATATGCCACGCCACCACCGCATAAGCCTGCACATACTCTTCGACTGTTGCAGCCTCGATACGCACCACCACTTTCAGACCATCGTACGATACACTTCGCCAACCTGCCCCGACCCACGGCACCGCCTTCAGCTTCTGCAGGAACTCCTGTGTACGTCCCTGCGTATGGTCGACATCAAACATGGCATTCCCACTCCACGTGCGGCGGTTCTTCAATGCATGGCTTCCCTCGCAATACCCCGCCACCACCAGGCCGGGCAGTTTGTTCTTCAACTCTTTGGCTTTACTCTTATCGCCCTCAGCCATTAGGCGGTGATACATCTCGACCGTCGATTTCCATCGTCCGTTGCAGATGTAATTTACAAACTCTTCCAGTGACATTTCAATGCAACGCTGTTCGCGCACGTTAAAATAGAAAGAGCACAAATCATTAAAATCCATGTTAAAATGGGGTTTTAATTTAAGATAGGGAAAAAACGTTGCCCTTCGCCTGCAATTCAAAATTGCAATGTGCGAAAGTACGACATCTAAAACTGACGGAATATTACACTTTACGCCAAATCACCCACCGTTTACCTACTGTTTATCAGCATCCTAACAAACATCCGGCAGAACTAAAGTGTACAATTGGCATTCTTCTTTTTATTTATTCTTTTTAACAGTAAGGACAATATTCCAAGGGAACCTTTCCAAATTGTTCCCAATCTGTATTCTTTTAAATCCATGATGCTTCGTTTTCATACCCCAACGGTATAAGAAGCCCCAGAAGGACAGCCATACAGACTCACGGAGGCGCTTACATACATCCTCCGTCATCACTCCTCCCCTTCCTTCTTTTAGGTCAATCGATCTTCTTCCTGCCTCTTTTTCTTTTGCCGGTCAATCTTCCCCTTTCTTCTTCTTTTCTTGTTGATTGGAGAATATTTTATAGCCCCTCCTACACATCCGCTTCAGTTCCGCCAGCTGTCGGAACGATATATTCTCAATGTCTCGCTCCAGCTCCTCCAACTCTTTTTCCACACTTCTCACCTTGTTCCATCTGTCCTGATTTGTTTCCAAATCTTCTTTTTATTCATATTATTAAAATATTTAAAAATTAAAAAGGAGCAAAAATATAAAAATCCGCAATTACAATGTTAAATATTTGAGTTTTTATGAACAAAATATTGTAATTCGTAAATTAATGTCTAATTTTGCAGAGAATAACAAGGAGGGATCGGCAGTGAGATTACACTGACGACCGCGTAGCGCACCTTATCCCCTCCTTTCCACTCCCCCCTTGACTGATATAGAATGAAAAAATGGTATGTAGCCTACGTGCTTTCCCGTCACGAGAAAAAGACTGCCGAGCGTCTCACGAAAATGGGAATCGAGAACTTCCTGCCCGTGCAGGAGGAGATTCGCCAATGGGCGCACCGTCGTCAGAAGGTGACACGCGTGGTGATTCCGATGATGATTTTTGTGCACGCCACACCGCAGGAACGTGCGGAAGTGCTGACACTCTCGTCGGTGAGCCGCTACATGGTGCTGAGGGGCGAACATACACCTGCCGTGATTCCCGACCTGCAGATGGAGCGTTTCAAGTTTATGCTGGACTATAGCGAAGAGGCGGTGGAAATGTGCAGCACACCACTGGCTCCCGGTGAAATGGTGAGGGTAATCAAAGGCCCTCTGGCGGGAATGGAAGGAGAGCTGGTGAACGTGGACGGACGCAGCAAGGTGGTAGTGCGACTGGAAATGCTGGGATATGCCGGAGTGGATATGCCGGTGGGGTTTGTGGAAGCAGTGAAATAAAAAAGAATTTACCAGAGCAATAAAGCTATTCTCCTTCCCCTGTAAAAAGAGAAAATAGACTGCTTACAGGTACGGCATCAAACCCTTGGGTATTTTCGCCACATTTGCCTGAAACCAACAAGACAAGGCAAGTAATTCAGACATTCTCGTCACTCTTCAAGAGTCTGATTTCTTCACATTGGGAGAATAAAAGAAAAGCTGAAGCAACTTATTTACTTCAAACTTAGCATCACCAATCTCAGAAACCCTTTTCGGAAGTCTCTTGCTGCCTTCCCTATCATAAGCCGGATAAATCGTCAAGTCCGGCAAGCAAAACAGACTCTAAAAAATATTCAGATACATTTTATTTTCCCTTTCAGAGAAGCACCTTTTGCAGGCACTCTTCCTGAAAGGTATGTCACATAAAAAACAAATACAATTACTCATCTTATATCATCATTTGATTTTTTTTATGACCAATACCGCAGAGAATAACAAGAGAATAGCAAAGAATACGCTGTTACTGTATTTCAGAATGCTGCTAACGATGGCAGTAACCCTTTATACCTCACGCGTTATACTTGCCACTTTAGGTATAGAAGACTTTGGTATTTACAATGCAGTTGCAGGATTTATTACCATGTTCACCTCTATTACTGGTGCTATGTCTACAGCGACACAACGTTTTTTAACTTATGCATTAGGTGAAAAAAACACCAAACAATTAGCCAAGACTTTTAATATGGCTATTGAAATTCACATTCTCATGGCGATTATTATTCTTATTCTTGGAGAAAGTATAGGAGTATGGTTCCTGTATGAAAAAATGACAATTCCTATCGAACGACTACAAGCTGCTTTTTGGGTACTTCAAAGTGCAATATTCTCAACCATGATAATGTTGGTTTCTATTCCCTATAATGCACTTATCATTGCACATGAAAAAATGCAAACATTTGCATGGATATCCATCATAGAAGTCGTCCTTAAACTATTAATAGTCTTTCTGCTAAATATTTCCCCCATTGACAAATTAATATTATATTCCTTTATGCTATTAGGAGTACAACTCATCATACGCATACTCTATGGAACTTATTGCAAACATTCCTTTTCCGAATCCAACTTTCATTTTATTTGGGATAGAACAATGTTCAAAAACATGTCTTCATTCGCTGGATGGAGTCTTTTCGGTTGTCTTGCAGGAGCTGGTCAGACACAAGGACTAAATATACTTCTAAATATATTTTTTGGTCCTACTGTCAATGCAGCACGCGGTATTACTGTTCAAGTTCAAAATGCGATACAAGGATTTGCCACTAATTTTCAAACCGCCCTCAATCCACAAATTACCAAAAGTTATGCAGCCTACAATTGGGATTATACTAAGTTCTTATTATTTTTAAGTAGCCGAGTATCTATTTTCTTACTATTCATTATTTCACTTCCCGTATTGTTAGAGACAAATCAGATTCTTACTTGGTGGCTGGATACTCCCCCTGACTATACCGACAAGTTCATTAAAATTATACTGCTCATCACCATGATTGATGCTTTAGCTAATCCTATAATCGTGGCAGCACAAGCTACTGGAAAAATAAAAAAATATCAAATGACTGTAGGCGGATGCTTATTACTAACCCCTGTAATGGCTTATATTGCACTTAAATTAACACACGAGCCAACAATGGTATTCATTACTCAATTGTGTATTGCAATTATCGCCCAATTCATAAGAATAATGATCATAAAAAAAATGCTCAATTTTTCCATGCAGGAATATTTCAAAAGCACAGTCATGCCAATTTTTAAAGCTTGCCTTCCAGCTTTTTGTATATGTTGGGGGATAACATACTTGTTAGAAGAATCTTTTGTCAGATTTTTCACCACCATTCTCTCATCCGTCATCATAAACGTCATATTCATATGGTTCTTTGGATTCAATAAAAATGAGCGAAAACAAATATCAGTCGTTATCAAGCAAAAAATTAAAAAAGGAAAATGATAACCATTACAAACAAGAAACAATGTTCCGGATGTAGTGCATGTGCAACAGCCTGTCCAATTCAATGCATAACAATGACAGAAGACAAAGAAGGTTTTCTCTATCCGCAAGTCAACAAAGAATTATGTATCAAATGCAAAAAATGTATTACTGTATGCCCTGTTATCAATCCATTCCCCAAACGTACCCCCCAACAATGTCATGCAGCCTATCATGTAAAGACAAGAGAAGTAAGCTCTTCAGGAGGTATCTTTTATTGGATTGCCTGTTATATCCTTCAACAAAAAGGAGTAGTATGCGGAGTTGTATTTAACAAGGACTGGACAACAGAACATCAATTCATTGATAAAATATCAGATTTGTGGATGTTGCAAGGAAGTAAATACATTCAAAGTAATATAAAAGATACTTATAGACAAACAAAAGAATTCTTAAAAAGAAATATTCCTGTATTATACACAGGGACTCCTTGTCAGATAGCTGGATTAAATAAATATCTTGGGAAAAATGCAAATAAAAGCCAGCTATTCACCGTAGAACTCTGCTGCCATGGTGTACCAAGCCCTCGAATATGGAAACAATATTTAAAAGAAAATGTAACAGACGATATCTCCAATATCACATTCCGAAGCAAGATTAATGGATGGAAAAACTACACTTTAGATATCCAAACTAACGGACATACACACATCTGCGAAGGAAAACTATCCAATAATTATATGAGAGGATTTCTTATGAACCTATATTGCCGCCCCATCTGCTCGTCATGTAAATTCCGAGAGTTCAGTACTGAGAGTGATTTGTCTATTGGTGATTTTTGGGGACTGCCTAAATTCTATCCACAGAAAGATGATGATAAAGGAATGTCTCTAATACTTGTTATGAACGAAAAAGGAAATATGTTATTTCAAGCCATCAAAGATGAATTCTACCACTTTCCAATCAGTTATGCAGAAGTTATCAATGGTAATACGAACTATTTACATTCTGATCCTTTTCACACAAAAAGAGAACTATTTTGGAGAATGATTAATGAAGGGAAAAGTGTAAATCATAGCGTTTCCCAATGCTTAAAACCTACGTTCTTTCAAAACATAAAATCAACCATAAAACGTATCATAAGATGGAAAAAATAGCGCTTATATCCTATCAATTTGCTTATAATTATGGAACCTGCCTACAAGCTTATGCACTTTGGAAAGCCATCAATAATATAGGATATTCATCAGAGTATGTAAACTTTGATTGGAAATTTCCAACTCAAGAAATATCACTTTTTGAAAAGTATATACAAACAGCAAAAGAATACCTTGGAGGAGTTAAACATCGACGTTTCAAAGCAACTGTAGAGTTTAAACTGTTACAATCATCAAACAAGCAACAATTTGACAAGTTCAGAAAACTTCATATCCATGAATCTAAATATATTAAATCTTATCAATTACCTGACATAGAAAACTCATACTCAAAATTTATTGTCGGAAGTGACCAAACATGGAATCCTGATTGCGTCAGTGAAAAATTTTTCCGTATATTCCTACTTTCATTTCTCAAAAATAGTCAAAAAAAATATGCCTATGCTCCTAGCATCGGAAAAAGCGTATTAGATGAATATACACTCGCACTATTCAAACAATATCTGAATGATTTCTCCCGAATCTCTTGCAGAGAAACCAATGGATGTAGAATTTTATCCAAAGTCTTAAATCAAGATATATATAAAGTATTAGACCCGACACTTCTTCTAAATAAAGCAGAATGGGAGAAAATAGAAATCCACCATGCCCACTCCCAAAAGTATATACTATGCTACATTCTTGGCGAAAAAAAAAGTATCTGCGAATTTGCTAAGTCTTTAGCTAACAGAAAAAGCCTCAATTTGATCATTCTTCCCGCAAGTGTAAATATTTATCAAGAGTACAAACAATATGTACCTAAAGGTATAGGACCAAGCGAATTTCTCAGTCTGATTCATCATTGTGAATATGTTGTAACCGACTCTTTTCACGGAAGTATTTTTTCCATCAATTATAACAAAAACTTTTATTCTTTCTTAAAAAGAAACGGAGATGAAACACAAGGCGACAACAGCAGAATTACCGATATGCTGAAAACTTTCGGATTAGAGAACCGTTTCAAGAACGATAATGACACAACAGAAGAAACAGATATTAATTATCAGACTATAAATAAAATCCTTCAACAGGAAAGAGACAAATCAATCAACTATCTATTATCCATTTTAAAAGATTAAAAATGATACCAAAAACTATCCATTACTGCTGGTTTGGCAGAACCCCATTGCCAGACAAAGCTAAGATTTGTATTGAATCGTGGAAAAAATTCATGCCCGATTATGAAATAAAAGAATGGAACGAAGATAACTTCGATGTAAACATTATCAAATATACTGCCGAAGCATATAAACTAAAAAAGTATGCATTCGTAAGTGATTATGCACGCTTTTGGATATTGTATCATTATGGAGGCGTCTATTTTGACGTAGATGTAGAACTTATCAAACCCATTGATGATATTCTGGCAAGAGGAGCATTTATGGGATGTGAAAAGCCAGAATTTAAATTAGATTCCTTAAACCCAGCTACCGGGTTAGGTATGGCAGCACCCGTGCACCATCCATTTTATAAGATAGTTCTACATAAATACCAAAACAAACATTTTATATCATGGAGCGGACAAATCACCGATACTGTAGTATATATTGTAAGCAGACTTTTTGAACACAAAATGCAAATCCAACACGAAAACGGTATCATCTTTTCTGAAAACATCTACATCTACCCACATGAATACTTCTGTCCATTAAACTATTATACTGGCGAATTGACTATCACTCCAAATACGAGGTCTATCCATCATTACCATGCAAGCTGGGTAACTAAAAGAACAAACCTAATATCAAAAATCAAGGTTAGACTAACTTATATATATACAAAGATTTACATATTAATATTTCATTAACTCCTGACTTTTCCATCATATAACAATGCTTATATATCATCACATAAAATCTGATAACTTTAAAAACAGAAAAGCAAAAGAATTGAGATATATTCATGCATGCTCCTATTTATTCAGCATATCCAACCAAAACAGCACAGTAAGATTCACAAATATAGTCCCTCAAAAAGATAATGCTAAAGCTAAAAGATTCTTCAAATTCACAAAGAATACATTAAAGAATATCGTAATAGGATATTCAAGCTTAATACTCTGTGAAGTAAGAAAATATCTAAAGAATAATGGTTATGTCCTGTTAAAATACGAATTAAAGTTTTGGATAAACAATAACCACAAAATATCGAATCAGAATATAGCACAATAAATTAACTCATATATACAAATAGAATGATAACCACAGACTTTATTTATATATTTCTAAACTTGTTCATGCTTATTGTCTTCATTGTAACTGGACGGCTCATAAGCAAAGATAAGAAAAACTATTGGAAATACGCTAAATGGCCAGTCATTACTTTCACTCTCATATTAGGACTTCGATTGAATAGAGGGCACGATTATATTCATTATATGGAAGTATATCGTTATGATTTAGAAAAAGAGCAAGTACTCTTTACATTATTTAATCATTTCCTAAAGAGTTTAGATACAGGAGCTCATTGGATATTCATTTGGTATTCAGGCGCGTTTATCTTAGGAGCTATGTTTTTCTTAAAATCCATCCGAGAATACTCTAAATGGGTTTTACCTTTATTCCTCATTTCTTTTACCACCTTTTCGGAATACATGATACGACAAGCATTTGGCTATACATTTGTATTCATTTTCATGCTCTTCATGTTTAACGAAAAAATGCCTAAATACAAACGTTGGGCATGCATGCTCGTATGTTTTCTCTTATCATATAGCATACACTCCGCTAATGGCATTACTTGCATAATTGACATAGGATTGTACTATACTATAAAAAAACCCTTCCCTGCCTTTGCCACTATTCCACTATATATTATTGCATCATTCTATTTACAAAAGAATTTCGATTTCAGTTACCTGAATGGAATACTCTCTTTCTTAGGAGATCAAAATGATAAATTCTCTGCATACACAGATAATGCAGACCGATGGTTTGGAAATGATGCAAAAGAAAATATATACGACCGTAATCCTATTATAAAAATCATACAAACTATAGGAGAATGCTCATTGATATACTTGGGGTACTATATATTACAGCTCAAAAAAAATCAAAAAATGATTTTCTTCTACAATTTATTTATCTGTGGTGCTATAGTTTCCCAATGTTTTTACTCTTTGGAAATTCTTAGGAGAATGGGAGATATTATGTATTGGTATTGGGCATTTCCATTAGCATATGTACTTTATAATAAAAAGGTAATAACAACGACATTCAAGAATAAGCTCGTATTAGATTTCATGATGATGAGCTTGTTATTTTATGCATATGAATATCTAAAATATCTATTCCTTAGAGAACCAGGAATGTATAAATTTTTGTGGGATTTATAAAAACATATATGAAAGAAATCAAACTATCTATTATTGTTCCTGTATACAATGTCGAACAATATCTTGATGAATGCATACAAAGTCTCTTAAATCAGACTTTAAAAAACATAGAAATTATTTTAGTGGACGACGGGTCTCCAGACAATTCTCCTCAAATGTGCGATGAATATGCCAAACAGGATTCTCGAATTAAAGTTATCCATAAAGTTAATAGAGGGCTCGGATATGCAAGAAATTCCGGACTTGAAATATCACAAGGTGAGTATGTAACATTTATAGATTCTGATGATTATATTGACCTCAAAGCTTATAAAACAGTTTGTGAATTAATGGATTCTGAAAATTTGGATGAGTTACGCTTCAGCTGCAATCGCTTTAAAAATGATAAAAGTCATTCTCCATTGAAATATACCAGCCACCCTATAATAATAAGTGACAAAAAAAATATTGAACTTATAGCTCTCTGCATCTTTGACACTCCCAAGCAGAAATATGCAATATATGAATGGGGAGGTAGCTCGTGCATGGCTGTATTTCGTCGAAAAATTATAGAAGAAAAGCAACTTCGCTTTGTTAGTGAACGAGAATACATAAGTGAAGACTATATATTTAATTTTGAATTTTATCTTCATTCTAACAAAATTGGATATTTAGACTCCACATTTTATCATTACAGAATCAATCCTAATAGCTTGACAAGGAAAATTAATTTAGATGCAATCAAAAAAGCTGAAAAATATGCGCGCCATATTGAAAAAATGATCACCCAGGACTACAAAATGCCCACCCATAATACAATATTCGGTATGGGATATTATGTCAGAGCGCTAAGAAGTAATATGAAGTTCGTTTTTTTGTCAGATTTAAGTATATCTACAAAATATTCATGGTTCAAAGAGCAAATCAACACAGAATATTGCAAATATGTAAGTAAAACATATCCATATAAAGATCTACCCATCAAACAGAAATTATGTTATAAAGCCATTATTAATGGTAACTTCATCCTATCGTATTTAATAATAGTGCTATTCAGCAAAATCAGAAAAAACAAATTCAAATAATGAATATATTTTATTTCTTCAAAGAGCTTGATACACCCATGTATCAATGGCAACGCACCAATTTAATAGATGAACTGATACGAAACGGTCATAAAGTGAAAACATTCAATCCACTTGACTACCAAAGTATAGAAGAAGCAAATGCCATTACTGTCCCTTCCATAAAGAAATGGGGGAAATGTGATTTGTTTCTAACCTGTGATGACCAAGACACCATATTCAAAGAGACCGTAGAAGAGATAAACAAAATGGGGATTCCCACCTGCTTAATCTGCTGGGACAATTTAGAATTACCATTCAAACAAAAAAAGATCGCTCCTGCATTCGACATTGTATGGATTACTTCTGTTGAAACACAATATCTGTTTGAACAGTGGGGATGCAAAAACATCATATTCCAAACTTATGCAGCCAACCCATATACTTATACAGCCGAAAATATAGACAAACAGCTCCATTCTGTAGGATTTATCGGTTCTCCATACGGCAGCAGAACCAATAAATTGAACGACTTATTAGAAAACGGAGTAAACTGTTCCATTTATTCCAATTCCCTGTTTAACAAAGGGTATAACACATCAATAGGCGGAAAGAAAAAAATCAATCTTCCAGATATATTGATAAAGGCTTCACGATACATGAGATTTCCAATAGGAAGAAAAGTGCTTTATTCCACTCTACTCAATAAATTCAAAGCAAAAGCTTCCCTAAACACGGAATCGAAGTCCGCTTCATTGCACCACTCAGTTTCGCATGAAGAAATGTGCCATCTGTATTCGGCACATTCACTGTCGCTTAATATAGCAGAGCTAAGAGATACCTATGTACTGAAACAACCTATTCCCAAAATACATCTTCGCGCTTTTGAAATTCCTATGTGTGGCGGACTTCAGTTCACTTCGTATAATGAAGAAATTGCCCGATATTTTGAAGAAGACAAGGAAATAGTATTGTACCGTTCAACAGAAGAAATGATAGACAAAGCTAAATTCTACCTTGATGACAAAAATTCTCAATTAGTGAGAAACATGAAATTGGCTGCCCGCAAAAGAGCAGAGAATGAACACACCTGGACAAACAGATTCAACAATATATTTAATTGCCTATAATATGAACCAACGAGACATCAGTATAGATATTCTAAAGTTTATAGCTGTATTTCTTATTATCAATAGCCATATGGATGCCTTGTATCCTAAATATAAAATGCTGGCTACAGGAGGAGCGATAGGAGATGTACTGTTTTTGTTTGCTTCGGGATACACATTATTTTTAAGTAACCGAAAATTACGATTCGACAATTGGTATAAAAGAAGAATCAATCGGATTTATCCATCGGTAATAGTATGTGCAATAATTGGAACTTTATTCTCTGAAAAACAATACATTACATTATTATCAATGGGGGGGGGTGAATTTGTCATAGCCATAATGTGTTACTATATATTATTGTATTTCATAAAAGAGTATTGCATCAGATATATCCCTCAACTATTGCTACTAACTGCTTTTATTTCAGGAACAGTCTATTATTTTTGGTTTCCATACAAGTATGAAACCGGTGAACAAGGACTGTATGGAATAAGCACTCTATTCCGATGGATTCCATATTTCGGTTTTATGCTATTGGGAGCATGGATGGGGATAAAAAGAGAGTTTTTAAAGTTCCGACCTAAGATTGACTTTTTAAACATGATAATATGCCTAATCTTGTTTTATGGAATCCAGCTTATAGCAAAAAAGCAGCCAATATATGCACCTTGGCAAATCATCACATTGATACCTTTAATGGGAATAGTCTACTTTTTCTACAAATGGTGTAACGCTAATTTCTGGAAAAAATTATATGCTAAATCCTACGTACATGCAATAATTATGACTACATCTGGCATTTGTTTGGAATCTTATCTGATACAGTTCAGCCTGTTCACAACAAAAATGAACGAATTATTTCCATTGAATCTTTTTATAATGACTACTATTATACTTGTTGTATCCTTTCTATGCAAATGCCTTTCCCAATGGTTTATACAAACATTCAATGACAAAGATTATGATTGGAAAGAAATCATAAAACCATATTAAACGTTCATATATAAAAATCATGAATAAATACATCAACAAGGCACTTTCACGAAAAGTCCTTTTCATGGGAGTTTCCATGAAAACCAAAGGAGGTATGACTGCCGTACTCGTATCGTATGATAAATACATCGAAAACATGCAGTTCATACCGACGTGGAAATTAGGGAACAAACTCGTAAAATCCGGATACGCATTACAGGCTATAATCCGAATGTGGATGAAATGCCTTATTGACAAGAATATCGAAATAGTACATATACACGGGGCAGCCAATGCTTCTTTCTACAGATGCAAGATATTTATCAATTTGGCCAAAAGGCTGAACAAAAAAGTAATTCTCCACGAACATGCTGCGGACTTTGTAGAGTTTTATCAAAACAGCAATGACCAAGTTAACATAAGGGAAACTTTGAATAAATGCGATTGTCTGATTGTCTTGTCGGATTCATGGAAAAAATATTTCAGTTCGATAGGAGTAGACAAAAGTAAGATATCCGTATTAAACAATATTGTACCTCCCCCTAATTTTAGAGATTCTCCACGGAAAGACAACAAATTACATCTTATGTTTATGGGAGAAATAAGTATGCGCAAGGGAGGATTTGACTTGCTGCAAGCCATCAGCGACAACAAAGAGTATTTTAAAGACAAACTGCTACTGAGAATGGGAGGTAACGAGGTAGACGGAGACATAAAAACTTTCATAAGAAATCACCAATTGGAAGATTTTGTCAGCTATGAAGGATGGATTTCCGGAGAGAAAAAAACAGAATGTCTGAACTGGGAGGATGTATATATACTACCCTCTTACAATGAAGGGCTTCCCATTGCAATTCTCGAAGCGATGAGCTATAAACATCCTGTTATATCCACTCCTGTCGGTGGGATTCCTGAAGTCATTCAAACAAAAGAAAACGGTATGTTAGTTCAACCCGGAAATAAAGAAGAAATAGCAAAAGCCATTGCACACTACATAGAACACCCGGAAGATATCAAACAGCACGGTGAAAAAGCTTACCAAACTATTCAAGATTTCTTCCCACAAAAAGTATTTACTGATTTGAGACACTTATATCAATCTCTGATGAAATGATAACAACGCCATTTTTAAATACCAATATTCAGATAATCACTCGCAATGAATTACTGAATAACCTGACTAAAGGAGTACTTATCACTCCTAATGTAGATCACTTGGTAAAACTGCAAAAGGATAAAGAATTTTATGATGTATACCAGCAGGCGGAATGGGTAATCTGTGACAGCAAAATCCTATATCTTCTCTCCAAGCTACTGAAACATCCGTTACCGGAAGCCATACCGGGTTCCAGCTTTTTTACCGCTTTTTATGAATACCACAAGAACGACCCAAACTGCAAGATATTTTTATTAGGAGCAGCCGAAGGGATCGCAGTCAAGGCTATGAAAAAAATCAACCAAAAGGTAGGGAGAAACATTGTAGTAGGTGCGCATTCACCTTCCTATGGCTTTGAAAAAAAAACAGAAGAATGTGAAGAGCTAATACGCATTGTAAATGAAAGCAGTGCTAATGTGTTATTGGTAGGTGTAGGTGCCCCCAAACAGGAAAAATGGATAATGAAATACCGTAACCGAATGCCGGGTGTGGATATATTCATGGGACTGGGTGCTACCATTGACTTTGAAGCCGGCACGCTGAAACGCGCTCCTGCCATTTGGCAGAAAATAGGTATGGAATGGCTATATCGCTGCATGAAAGAACCCAAACGCTTATTTAAGCGCTATTTCATAGACGACATGCAATTCTTTTATTACTTTATCTTGCAATTGCTTGGAATATACAGAAATCCCTTCGACAAAAAATAAATTATTTGCGGAAAAGTCTGCAGAACAATGCGAAAAGCACTAATAGCAATGCCAACAAATAAGAAAAAATCGAGCGCAATACAAGCCCTATCCGATATAAAAACTTTCTCAACCTCTTCATACGTGCAAAGTTCAGAGTATAGGTAATATAAATCGAAAAACGACAAGCAGTTATAACTTAATCATCGTATTTTATGGAAAATCATATTGTCATCATGGCAGGGGGAATCGGAAGTCGCTTATGGCCTATGAGTACACCGGAATATCCCAAACAGTTTGTGGACGTAATAGGATGTGGTAAATCACTTATTCAACTGACTGTGGAACGTTTTCTTCCGCTTTGTCCCATTCAGCACATGTGGGTAGTTACCAGTGAAAGGTATACGGACATCGTAAAGGAACAGTTGCCGGAACTGCCGGAAAGCCAGATATTGGCAGAGCCGGAGGCACGGAACACTGCTCCCTGTATCGCGTATGCCTGCTGGAAAATAAAGAAAGAACATCCTCATGCAAACATTGTAGTAACTCCATCAGATGCACTGGTGATAAATACTACCGAATTTGCCCGTTGTATTGCTATGGCACTGAATAAAACGGCCGATTCAAACGCGATTGTCACATTGGGAATAAAACCAAGCAGACCGGAAACAGGATACGGATACATAGCAGCTAAAGTCTATACCGATGCTTCGGATATATGCGAAGTGGAAGCATTTAAGGAAAAACCCGATAAGGAAACAGCACAAAAGTATGTGAAAGCCGGAAATTTCTTCTGGAATGCAGGCATCTTTGTATGGAACGTAGAAACGATCACTACTGCCATCCGAGATTATGCTCCTCAAATAGCAGAAGTAATGGACAGGTTGGAACAGGCTTTGTTTACGGAAAGAGAACACGAAGAGCTGAAGCGTCTTTTCCCTATGTGTGAAAAAATTTCTATCGATTATGCCGTAATGGAGCAGGCAGAAAATATCTTTGTCGTTCCGGCTGAATTCGGATGGAGTGATTTAGGCAGTTGGGGAGCATTGCACACACTGCTTCCACAAGACCATAACGGCAATGCCAAAGTAGGTACACAAATCGAACTACATAATTGTCGGAACTGCATGGTACATACTACGGAAGAAAAGCGGGTAGTGCTGGAAGGACTGGACAACTATATCGTAACAGAAAGAAAAGGTCAACTGTTGGTATGCCGTATGAGTGAGGAACAGCGCATTAAAGAGTTTAGTGCATCAAAAAAGTAATTTCTGATATAAAACCGGACATTAAATACATACTGAAAATAAAGGTAACCAACTGGATGAAGCCGGCAAGTACGAATCGGATAACACGCAATATATCAATCGATTACACAATATTATTTTCAATCAATTTTAAATAGCTTTTAAAATGTCTTTGAAATCTGTTTTTTTATTGGCTTTTTCAATAAATGCATTTACTTGTTTGTCTGCACAGGAACAGAAAGCATCTACTCCGTTTTCTTATCGGGTGGAAACTTCTGTCTCGGTTGCCGACGGAAGGTATGCTCCGTTGTGGTTCACCGCCAATCGTTACGGACTGTCTTCGCAAGAACCCAAAAGTGCTTACCTGCGTGCCGGTGTGCAATGGCAGAAGGAATGGCAACACGGATGGAGGATGCAGGCGGGTGCAGACCTGGCAGGAGGAAAGAATCTGACTGCGGATTTCTTTGTGCAACAGGCTTATATGGATGTTGCATGGAAGGCGATAAAGATGAGCATCGGGAGTAAGGAGAGAAACGGATTCCCGCTGGAAAAGGATGTGAGGCTGAGCAGCGGCATGATGGTGGAAGGTGCGAATGCAAGACCTATTCCGCAGGTGAGGGTGGGATTGCCGGAGTATCTGACGGTGCCGTTTACAGGCAATTGGCTGGCACTGAAAGGACATATCGCCTACGGACTGTGCACGGATGGCAATTGGCAGGAAGAGTTTGCCGGAGCGGACGAACCGTTTCTGAAGGATGTGTTGTATCACAGCAAATCACTGATGCTGCGGTTCGGCAACAGAGAAAAGCTGCCTCTGGAGCTGGAAATAGGATTGTTGGACATTGCACAGTTCGGGGGAAAGAGGTATGTGAAGAATGCGGACGGAAGTATCAAGCTGCTAAAGAAGTATCCGGCCGGTCTGAAGAGTTTCTTCAAGGCGCTGGTGCCTGCCCAGGAGAGTACGATGCAGAATGTGGAGGGAAACCATAGCGGAAGCTGGAACGCGGCACTTTCTTATTATGCCGGTGACTGGAAGATAAGGGCTTACATGGAGCATTTCTTCGAGGACCATTCGCAGATGTTTATGGAGTATGGTATGTGGAAAGACGGACAGTTGGGACTGGAAGTGACATTGCCCCGGAACCGGTGGGTGAATCGGGTGCTGTGGGAAGGCCTCAGTACGAAGGATCAGACGGGACCGATTCTATATGACGGGATAGCCGGCTCGTTTCCCGAATTCCAGATAAGCGGTGGTGACGAGTATTTCAATAATGGTCAATATCTGGCATGGCAACATTGGGGAATGGGTATGGGCAACGGACTGATTCCGGGACCTGTATATAACGACGACGGAACGATGCTGTTTAAGAGTACCCGTGTAAAAGCGCATCATATAGGCTTCTGCGGAGAACCGGACAGTGAATGGAACTACCGCGTGTTGGCATCGTATGTGCGGCATTGGGGCACCTATCCGATGCCGCTGGACAAAGTGAGAAAGCAGTTCAGCAGTATGGTGGAAGTAAGTTACTGCCCACGGAAGTGGACGGGCTGGAGCGCTACGCTTGCCTTTGCCATGGATAGGGGAAATTATTGGGGTAACAGCATGGGAGCCATGTTGACAGTGAGAAAAACAGGAGGATTCGGAAAATGAAAAATACACGCAGATTAAAGTTTTTATCGGGAGTGGTGGTTGTTCTCTTTTTGGGCTTCATCATGGGAGGATGCCAAAAGGAGGCTATCGACAGTGACATGGAAGGGCACTGGGAATTGCTGGAGTTTACAACGACGGCCGATGGCAAGGTGCATGTGTGCGAGCGGATTTATTACAGCATCCAGTTATGGGTGGTGGAGATAGCAGCCAAACAGAGCGGCACTACGCTCAAACCGGTCATCGGTCGGTTTGAGCATGAGGAGAACGGAAACGTGCGGATGAGAGACTTCAAAGGGAGAAAAGACACAAGCGATGATAAAAAGGATGTCACGGTGGAGGAGCTTCTCCCTTACGGCATCAATGCATTGGATACGGAGTTTGAAGTAGTGAAAGCCAACGGTAAAGAGTTGATATTGAAATCCGATTATGCCACACTGATGCTGAAAAGGTTTTAGTATAAACGAATAATTTCATATGTACATTTACAATATCAGATAAAGAAATACCTGAAAATCAAAATATAACGCAGTGGATATATGGATCTATTGCCAAAGATGAGAACCACAATAAGGAAAGAATCATTTATTTAAGAATCTCATAAAAACTAAGAAATGTCTCGTAAAAATAGGGACTTTTTCAGAGAAAAGCTGGAATTTTCAGGAGACATTTCTTTCTGTTTATAGACACCGCAAAACGGGGTTAACCGAATGCTTACTATTTAACAGAGAATATTCAATTAAAAGTTCATCAAATCATTCAACGCTTCACTCATACCGGGGTGTGTAAAGACGAAATCGCGAAGGAATGTATAAGGCTGATCGGTCTTCATTACCATGGCCACACTGTTGATTACCTCTCCGGATTCAGGGCCGAACAGAGTGCATCCCACAATCTGATTGGTATCTACATCTACCACCACCTTAAACAGGCCGACTGTATTTCCCAAAGTCCGTGCACGAGGAATAGCCGCTACAGGAAGTTTGTTGACTTTAATATTCAACCCCTTCCGCACAGCTTCCTCTTCACTCAATCCGATACGCGACAAAGTATGGGGATTGTCTGCCAGATTATGATAATTTTTCTGACGCAAAAAAGAGGTTACCTCTTCTTTTTCAGCGATAGCCTGAGCATAATAGGCTTTCTTTTCTTCCCACGACGCCTTTACCGGAGCCAGCTTTGCCTGATGAATCAATGTTTTTGTAGGAATGCATCCAATATTGATGCAGGTACCTCCATACATCTCATCGGAACGCTCAATAACAGCCACCTTTTCATTTCTTTTGGCCAACTCAACAGCCAGTGTTTTACCGCCTTTGCCAAAGCCTATTATTATTGCATCATACTACTTCATAATCTTACTTGTTTTTAGTGGGGGATTATCCTTTCTTTTGTTGTTTTAATATTGACCGGGCCGAATCCGAGAGTACCACCAATGCACCTGCCAGAATAGCCACATCTTTAATAACCAAACGACCGGCACCTGTCAGCAAGGGAAAACCATGTTCACCGCTTCCCAAATCGGGAACCCATACTTCGGGAGTCGTTACCAGAAAGGACAACGTTCCCAATGTCATTATAATAGCCAAACCTGCACCTACCAAACCGATTTTCGGTAAGAAAATACCCAAGAAAGTAAGAATGCCAATGGTCATAATCAAAATGCCCAATCCATGAGAAAAACCATAGGTGTTATTCTCTTCATGCCACTGATGCTTGGCCTCATCAAACTCACCTTCTTTTAATTTATACTCTTTATATTCGGGAGCACTCTTAGTATAAAAGAAACTCATAAAAGGACTGTTGGCAACGAAAGGCACAATACCCTCGGCCTCATAGTTCCAGAATTTCAAACCACCAATCCACACGAATATCACCAGAATTGCCACGCGAATCAGGTTAATACCTAACTTTTGAGTGGAAGCTGCAATTGTCAGAAATGCAGTAAACAGGGAATTTAATCTTGCCATCATTTGCTTTAATTTTTAAGGGTTTAACTTACATTGCAAAGGTCGGCAGATTTTCCTCCCTGTGAAATGGCAATTATACCGTTTTAGTTTGCCATTATTCCTTCTTTCTCTTTTTTCCGGTATTCAGAAATACTTTCCTTTGCCATTTTTCGAAAGAAACGGCTGAAAGCAGCCAAGTCTTCAAAGCCTAATATCTCACCTATTTCTTTCGCACTCTTATTGGTGTAAAGCAACAAACGCTTGGCTTCGGCTTCTATCCTCTCATGTATGATACGCAACGGAGAAGGCAACCCATAGGCGGCAAACAGATTGGACAAGGTTTTGGGAGAGCGGTAGAGCATTTCGGCATAGTCCTGCACTTGTTTCTTTTCTTTATAATGATTGTCTACCAACACATAATACCGACGGATAATGTCAAAGCTCTTTTCTTTATCTTGTCCCACGTCTAATTTTTCACGGGCAATGCGGGTATAAGTGATTATAAAACGTTTCAGAATAATACGGAGCATCTCTTCCTGCAAATTGTCTTTTATGCCGAATTCACCGGCAAATATATCAATGATGCTTTTCAATTGTTCCGCCTGAGCCGCAGAAAGCTGCAAACGCATGATGTGGGACGAACCATGAAACAGGAAACCATTACATGACACTTCTTTGTCATGTCCGTAAATGCAATAAAAATTGCTGTTGAACAAGAAAGTGAGGTACTCACCTTCCACTCTTTTTACCTCAACATGATGCAAAGGAGTCAGCGATATTATTTCATCTTTTTCAAGGTGCATTACCACATGGTCTACTTCTATATCCAGCGTGCCACTTTGTACCCATACGAATTTATACAAGCTTTTATCACGCCGGAGAGCAGCATCCTCATGATAATGATACGTCATCGCTATATTGCCATTGAGCGGTGTATTAAAACGATATTCCATAATTCATAGTTTATTGTCGGTATAAATATACGCATACTTATTTAAATAAAAAAGAAGACAGGGCAAAAGATTTATGCCCTATCTTCTCCACTTGTTTACGAGAACATTTATTTAGAGTTTAATAAAGTGTCGTCAATCATCTTTTTCAGTTCAGGTTTCGGTAATGCTCCCTGTGTTACAGTCGGTTTTCCACTCCAAGGAATCCATAACAAAGTCGGTATGCTTCGTATGCCGAATGCACCGGCCAATTCTTCTTCCTTGTCTACATCTATCTTATAAATATAAACCTTTCCGGCATATTCTTTTGCCAACTCTTCCAATACGGGTGCCAATGCCTTGCAAGGGCCGCACCATGTAGCATAGAAATCAACAATAGCCGGTTTGTCACCTTCATATTTCCAGTCATTGGGATTGGCTTCATAGTTATATACCTTCTTCAAGAACTCTGCTTTGGTTAAATGAACAATTTCCATATTTTCTCCTTTCATGTTTTGGTTTTTACTTTCTTTATTGCCTGCACAAGCGGTTACTGTGAATAACAAGCCAATGGCGGTAATGGTTGATTTTATTAATTTCATATTTATCTATTTTTTATCTTTTTCTGATATTGCAAAGTTAATCGCTTTTCATCGCCTGAAAAATGGCAATTTCACCGTATAAGTTAGCCAAACTTCCCATTCTGCTCAAAATATCATAAAAAATCTTCTTCTGTGAGAACTTACTCGTGAAATTAATATTTGTTAATAAGGGAGTTTTTATACATAACTGTCTGATATTGTTTTACTTTTGTAAGAAGTCTGATAAAGAGTATAACATAAAGAGTCTATTTTCTGCTATGAATAATAAACACACAGCCACATCAAGGCAATTCTTTCAAACACTGACAATCTGCATTTGTCTGCTTTTTGCCGGTACATATTCTGCCAAAGCCTCTGACAGGGATCATAGGCAATATGATTATGTACTCATCTTAAACAGTTATAACGAATCCGCCCCCTGGAGTAACAGTATCACCTCTCCTATCATGCACAAAATATCCGAACTAAAAGATATTGATGCATACATTGAGCACCTAAATCTTTTTATGGTAAACGATTCTGTTATGGTAGACAGGTTTCCACAAATGCTTTTAAACAAGTATGGCAAAACTCCTCCCAAGCTGTTGGTCCTGCTGGGAAGTATGAGCATGATTTTCAGAGAAGAGATAAAGGAAATGTGGGGAGACGTGTCTATTTTAGTATGCGATTCCGATCCATACATATATACAGAAGAATATTACAGAAAACGAGATGTGACAACTCCTGAAAATAAAATTCATGTAGACAGTTTGAAAGATGATTACAATATCACCTTCATGCATACTCCGGCCTATCTGAAAGAAAGCGTAAAACTAATGACGCGCATGATTCCCAATATGAAAAAACTTATTTTTTTGGGAGACGGCATTTATCCTAACCCTGAATACAACAAGCAGTTAAAGAATATTATAACCCGGGATTTTCCATATCTCCAATATCAATTTATCTCCTCTTATAATTATACGCTACCCGAATTGTATAATGCCTTAAGAAATGCCGACAAAGAAACCGGAGTTTTAGTATCCACATGGTTTGCGGAAACTTTAACCTCACAACAAATGTTGATAAACGCATACCGAAGCCTTTCCAGCATTTCTTCTCCCCTGTTCTCTATCCGCTATGCCGGTATGGACGACGGAGGCATGGTGGGCGGATATATGTATAATGAAAAGATATTTATCAATGAACTGCTCCGGAATGTCTCACAAATACTTAATGGAAAGCCGGCAAGGGAAATTCCTTTCTTTGTTCCTGCAGATGCTCATCCCACATTTAATTATACGACGCTGGTCAATAAAGGACTCAACCCTAAATTATGCCCTCAAGACAGCATATTTTATGATAAGCCGGAAAATTTCCTGAAGAAATATATATGGGTTATAACAGGAATATTCATCACACTTTTGCTGATAGCCCTTATCCAACAAAAACGCATACAAATGTTGAAAGAACTAAGAAGGGTTCAAAAGCAAGAATTCGAAAACCAAATCAAATATACAAACCTTATCGACAATATGCCTATTCTCTATATGAAAGAGAAAGTGATTAGAAATGAAAGTGGGAATATTGTTGAAACAATTTTATGTGACGTTAACCGTTTCTTTGAAACTTGCTTCCGGAAAAAAGAAAATATAATCGGGAAAAAGGGTTCCGAACTATTTCCTGAATCCATGACAGAATTTACCCATTTTATGGAAACAGCTTTAAGAGAAAAGCGCTCCATCACATTCCCTTATTACTTTAAAGACGTAGACACTTTCTATGATATCGTGCTCAGCCCGTCTTTGGAAGAAGACACGGTTGACATATTCTGTCTTGACAGTACGGAGTTGCATAATGCACAACAAATGCTGAGTTCCACTAACCATAAATTATCTTTGGCTCTGGAAATAGCCAATATCATACCCTGGAAATGGAATCTTAAAGAACACTCCATTCTATGCGACATCAATCGTCCAATCATTATGACTGCCATGCCGGGAGAAATCAAGGAAGAACAGTTGAGTGTATCGGATGAACAATACTTCTCTAAAATAATCAAAGAAGACCGCCCAAGGGTTATGCAGGCTTTTCACGATCTGATAGAAGGAAAAATCAATAAAGTCAAAGAAGAATACCGTGTGCTGAACAAAGGAAAGAACGGAAGAAAAATTGATTGGGTGGAAGCACAGGCTACAATAGAGACAAGAGACGAGCAGAACAGGCCACTCACCCTGGTCGGCTCATCCTTAGTTATTACAGACAGGAAAAGGATGGAAGAGGAACTGATGTCGGCTAAAGACCGGGCAGAAGAATCCAACCGACTCAAATCAGCTTTCCTGGCCAATATGAGCCATGAAATCCGTACTCCTCTGAATGCCATTATCGGATTCTCCAATATTCTTGCTTCAACGGAAGAGGAACAGGAAAAACAGGAATATATCAATATTATTGAGAGTAATAATACACTGTTATTACAGCTTATCAGTGATATATTAGATTTATCCAAAATTGAAGCCGGAACTTTGGAGTTCAGTTACTCAAATATAGACCTCAATGATATGATAAAGGAAGTGGAGAACATCACCAAATGCCGGATGGAAGGAAGTGGGGTACAGCTCATTGCGAAAACTCCCCTCTCCTCATGTTTCATCCGTACGGAAAAAAACCGGCTCATGCAGGTTATCAATAACTTCCTCACAAATGCCATCAAGTTTACTCAAAAAGGAAGCATCACATTCGGATACGAGATACGCGATAAAATGTTATACTTCCATGTCACAGATACGGGATGCGGCATTCCTGCCAATAAAAAAGATTCTATATTCGGACGCTTCGTCAAACTGAACTCTTTTGCACAAGGCACAGGGCTGGGGCTTTCCATCTGCCGGACAATCATAGAGCACATGAATGGAACGATAGGAGTGGAATCCGAGGAAGGGAAGGGTTCTACATTCTGGTTTACCATTCCTTATCAACCGGCCCGATTGAGCGAAAAAAAGGCTGAAGAATTCCAACCGATTACCGTTCAAAAAGACAAACTGACTATTTTGATAGCCGAAGATAACGAAAGTAACTATCGGTTGTTCCAGTCTATCCTACGGAAAGAATATTCTCTTATTCATGCCTGGGACGGTCAGGAAGCAATAGAAAAATTTAAGGAACACCAGCCCCAAATCATCTTAATGGATATCAATATGCCGAGAATGGACGGTTACGAAGCAACAAAAGAAATAAGAAAGTTATCTGCTGATGTACCTATCATTGCCATAACCGCTTTTGCTTATGCATCGGACGAACAAAGAGTACTGGAAAACGGGTTCGACGGATATATGTCCAAACCTATCAATGCACCGCTGCTAAAACAACAAATAGCATCCATCCTGCAAAAGAGAATCATATTCTTATAACCGATTCTCCCCGGACCGGCTTGTCTGCTTGTCCGGGGATGTTTTTTCCGCTTCTTCCTCAAAGATATTTCTTCTCAGGTAATATCTATTTTTGCAATTAAGCTTGCACAACAGCTGTTTTTTTGTATCTTAGCCACAACAAAAGTTGCCATTAAAGTAACTTTCATAATGAGCGTTCTATTATTCGAGTATTAACCCTAAAAACAAATCACACTGCTTATGAAACAAAAGAATAAGATGTTATCCCACAAAGATGTAAAAACTCTATTCGAAACAAAATTAACCCAACTCACTTCATTGGCTGCGGAAAGCCGGAATGAGACTATTTTCAAGAATAAACTAAATGATTATTTATTATCTGCACACATTAAAAACCCTATTGCCGCTAAAAACATTGCAAGACTGATTGAAAATGACAGCAAAACGATATATGAATTATCTACAGAAAAAGAAATAGAGATAAAAACCATCTCACTGCTTTGGCAATTCTTGACAAACCGTATCACAGATGAAGAGACTTCCGTTGATTTATGGTTGGATTTATACCAACAGTTCCTACGCCTCTATCATGTTCCCAACAACATTCCGAATGAAAAACAGATACGTCAATGGATGAAACGTTGGCCCGATGGCCTGAACGAAGATGTGCGTGCCATACGCAATGCAAACAAAGAACGAATCATCTCATTGCTCATTAAAAAGATAGAAAACCGTCATGCCCCCTCCAGCCGGTATGTGTTTCCCGAAGGAATCAATGATGAAGAAAAACGCCAATGGGTCAACCAATGGTGGAACGAAGCACGCTTCCATCTAGCCCTCGCCATCAAAAGCCCCACGGAACTGAACAAGATGTTGGGCAACTCCCTTTCGGAAGAAACAATGCAATTGTATCAGCAGGCACGTAAAAAAGGAATGCCTTTTTTCATCACCCCTTACTATCTTTCTTTATTAAACCCGACCGGCAAAGGGTATGATGATGCTGCCATACGCAGCTATATCCTATATTCACCACAATTAATCAACACCTATGGGAAAATTCATGCATGGGAAAAAGAGGATGTGGTGGAAGTCGGCAAACCAAATGCCGCCGGATGGCTGGTGCCCGACGGACATAACATTCATCGCCGTTATCCCGAAGTAGCCATCCTGATTCCCGATTCTATGGGACGCGCTTGCGGAGGACTATGTGCGTCTTGCCAACGTATGTATGATTTTCAAAGTGAACGCCTGAACTTTAATTTTGAGGAACTGAAGCCCAAGGAAAGTTGGGACAAACGCTTGCGGAAACTGATGGAATATTTTGAAAACGACACCCAACTGAGAGATATTCTGATTACGGGAGGCGATGCACTGATGAGCCAAAACAAGACATTACGCAACATATTGGAGGCTGTATATAAAATGGCGGTACGCAAAAGGAATGCCAACCTCAAACGTCCTGAAGGAGAAAAGTATGCAGAATTGCAACGTGTCCGTCTCGGTTCCCGCCTGCCCGTCTATCTGCCCATGCGCATCAATGAAGAGCTGATGGATATTCTGAAAGAATTCAAAACCAAAGCGTCCGCCATAGGCATCAAGCAATTCTTGATACAGACTCATTTCCAGACACCTCTGGAAGTAACCCCCGAAGCCAAAGAAGCCATCCGCAAGATTCTGGCTGCCGGATGGACCATTACCAATCAATTGGTGTACAATGTGGCAGCATCACGCCGGGGGCATACAGCCAAGTTGCGCAAAGTATTGAATGAACTGGGAGTTATCTGCTACTATACATTCTCCGTCAAAGGATTTGAAGAAAATCATGCTGTCTTCACTCCCAACAGCCGTTCGTTGCAGGAACAGCACGAAGAGAAAATCTTGGGAAAGCTTAACAAGGAAGATGAGACTGAGTTTCTGACCCTGCTGAGAAGTAACAATGACCGGGCAACAGCCGTCAAAAAGTTCTGCACGGAGAAAAACATACCTTTCGTAGCAACAGACCGGAGTGTGCTCAATCTGCCCGGAATAGGCAAAAGCATGACTTTTGTGATGGTAGGCATTACACCGGACGGCAAACGTATTCTGGAGTTTGACCATGACCACACACGTAAACACAGTCCCATTATTCATCAAATGGAAAAGGTTTTCATCAAAGAAAACAAATCCATCTACCAATATATGTTGCAGCTTCGGGAAATGGGTGAAAATCCGGAAGAATATAACAGCATATGGAATTACACGGAAGGGGAAACTGAGCCGCGCTTCCCTCTGTACAATTACCCGGATGCAGAATTCAAGATAACCGAGACATACAGCAATCTGGGTATGGAACAAGAGTAATCCATGACTGCTGCCGGCAAATAACAAACGGAAGATGCCAAAACATTGATCACAGATTGCATCAGAAACGTTTTGGCATCCCCGTCTTTTCCTGCCCAAGTATCAACCGGACAGTCCTTCTTCTAGTTCGTAATCTTCACTCCTATGAAATAAGTCCGTGGCTGTGTGGGACCATAGAAATAACCGGAATCACGGAAACCTCCCTTATCCAAATCTTTTTGAAAAGCATTGAACAGATTCTGAACACCGCCATTCAACTGTAATTTGATATGATCATTCAGAACGAAAGTATAGTTCAGTTTCAGATTTAAATCAAAAAAATCGGGAGTATGCACCAACTCGTCTTTTCGGATATAACTGTATTCATAATTTTCGGGTATCACACTAAAGTCGGGAGCCAAATGAGGAACATGCATACGCCCCGTATATACACCCGACACCGACATATCAAAGTTCTTGAAGGGAGCACTGGTCAAAGTAAAATAACCATAATAATCGGGAGTACGTGGCATGAACTTGGTCGGCTTCACATTTTCGTCCTCACTCCAATTCTCGTATTTGGTATAACGGCTGCGCTGAACCGTAAAGCCCACTTGCAAAGCCACATCCCGTCCGTGAGCAAGTTTTCCGTCCAGGTTGACACCATATACACGGGCTCCATTACCATTACGACGCTCTTTAACGGTGTTCCCCTGTTCATCCTGTCCTATCTTTTCCAGCACAAACACATCGTCGAGCCCTGTATAGAAAGCTTCCAGCAAAAGGTTAGTCTGCCAATGCCCGATATTGGCCGTCCAATCCACAGAGCCGCTGAAGCTATTGGAATGTTCGGGCTTTAATCCATCCGCCAACTTTATCAGTACGCCTTCGCCTCCCACTGCGGTCACATGCAAATCTTCATCGTATGCCTGCGGAGCACGAAAACCGGTAGACCAGGTCAAACGAGCCTGAAACTTATCCGTCGGCTTATATAAAAGATTCACACGCGGACTGAAAATAGGATTGTCAATCAGGTTATGACTGTCCACACGGAAGCCTGCCAACAGAATAAAGCGGTTCATCTTCCATTCGTTCTGCACAAATCCGCCGGCAATACGCACGTCTTGTTTCATATCGCGGTGATAGCCCAACATGATGTCGTGCAAAGAGTTGTTTTGATATTCCATACCGGCGGTAAAGGTGGCCGGTGAGAAGAGAACTTTCTCAAAGTTACCGACATACATACCTCCGACAACCCAAGTCAGGTCTTTTGTCTTGCCGTATGCATCGGGATTCTGCTGTGCACCATAATAACTGTTACGGTCAGTATGCTGAACAGACGAGTAGAAGGACAGTTTATGTTTGTACTCCTTCCAGAAAATATCGTAACTCAGACCTCCGCTGTTAATCACATGCTTGGTCTGTTCTGTGATATCCGTTTCAAAAGGCTCCAAATCAAATTTGTTTCCTCCCCGGCGAAATTCATTCGTCGTGTGATATTCCAAACTGATTCTGCTGAACTGAGTAGGACGGTAATAAGTACGCAAGCCAAAGGTATTCATATTCAGCTTCCCCAATTCGGAGAATCCGTCTCCATCCGCATCATAGGGGTTGCGGTTGCGATATGACTGATAAAGGGCAATGCCGTAGGTGTTATCTTTAGATACTAACGAAGCATTGGCCCCCATATATTGTTCCCACACTTTGCCATTCATGTTCGACAGAGTGGAAGATACCTGGAATGAATTGCTTACCGGATCTTTCGTGATGATATTGATAGTGCCGCCCACAGCATTCGCACCAAACAAGGCAGAACCTCCCCCGCGCACCACTTCTACACGGTCAATCATATTCACCGGAATCTGCTCCAGCCCATACACACCCGACAACGCACTCACCACCGGACGACTATTAATCAGAATTTGAGAGTAAGGTCCTTCCAGTCCGTTGATACGCACTTGGGGGAAGCCGCAGTTCTGACAGTTGTTTTCCACACGAAGTCCCGACTGGTAATTCAGTGACTTGGCCAAGTCCGTAGAGTTAACGGTTTCAAAAAGTTTGGAGTTCATCACATTTACCACCACAGGCGCCACACGGCGGCTCACCTCATTCCGATTGGCAGAAACCACCACCTCATCGGTCAAAATACTGTCATCATTCATCAGAAAATGAATATCCACCGTAAAATCATTGCTTACGGTTACTTTCTTCTCCTGAGTCTCGTAGCCCAACAATTGCACGCGCAGCGTATATTTTCCTGCCGGGATTTTCTTAAAAACAAACTCTCCATTCTCGTCCGACACAGTTCCCTGCCCTGTTTCTACAATCAAAATAGTGGCATAAGGCAAACTCGCTTCCGTTCCTTTCTCTATTATGTGACCGGAAATTACATTACCAACTTTCACAGGATTTACATCTTCAGCATGTACAGTCATACCCGCACCCATCACCATGAGTACGAGCAATAAAATATATTGTTTCATTATTAAGTTGTCTTATTGTTAAATTATAAATAAAAGGATTCCATAAGCTCCCTATATCGCTTATTAAAAAACTTCAGGAGCTTTTCAAAAAGCTTCAGGAACTTTTCAAAAAAGACCTTGACCTTTTTAGAAAACTTCAAGTTCTTTCAGACGAAAGACTTCGAACTTTCTGAAAAAGGCAATTGTCTTTTTCATACCAAATTTTAATATTTCAACAATAAACAGGAGGGGCACGCAGGTGAACGCAATGCGTGTGAGGCGCAACAGCGCGGAAAGTATTCGTATTCAGCCCCAAGACATACAGCAAAGGACATTCCACAGTCACATTGCTTACCCCTGCCTCCGGTTCCGGCGTTTGATAGGAGCCTATGTGGGCGATGGTAATCACCTGTCCCGCAGTATGTGTATGGTGGTCGTCCGACGAAGGGTGAGAGTGTACAATCATCACACCGTTAATGATATGTACGTGAGTAAACATAGTAATGCTTACCTGGTACGTCAGAAACAGTGCCAGCAAAAACAACGGAGCCAATATGTACCTTCTCTTACTCAATTTCTCGGATGAAAAAATAATTGTTCTTCTATTTTATATTCCTGCAAAATCACTCTTTATCTTCTCCGAAGAGCAACTTGTAATCTCTTTTTGCCGCCGGAACAGTCCATTCTTCAGGGATGAATTTCCACTGATGCATGGCATGCGGATGCAAGCTCTTTTGCTGTTCGATATACTGCATCAGATAGTAGCGCAAATCTTTATCCGTTGCAAAAACAATGCGCTCAGACAAATCCTCTTTTGCAATTCCGGCTCCTATGGTAAGTAAATCACCGCCACCATTACCACGATAAGAATTTAAAGCCACCTTATACCTCTTGTCCATATCGAACGGAGTACCGTCTGCCATGCTCAGGATATTTATCTTCTCGCCCCGGGGCTTTGTCACATCTACCGTATAATTAATGCCGGCAGCAGAATCAAAGTTGAAACTGTAATACTCAAAGTTAGCACGCTTACCCTCTTCTATCGGTTGCTTAAACAGCAACAAATGGTCATCAGCGCTTTTCATTTGATTGGTCCACATGGCATACGACATCTCCAAAAATCCTTTAATTTCTTTGCCGCTCAGTTCCATCACGTAGAGCATATTCTCATACTTATACAGATTGAACATATCACTCACCATAATTTCCCCTTCGGGAATTTCAGCCTTAAAAGAGAGTGGAGCACATAAAGAAATATCCGCTCCCGATATATCCAACTGCAATTTATGAATCAAATCTATAAACGGTGAAGAGCCGAAGTAGGCATCTTTGGTAGAAATCGTTCTGGAAATCGTTCCTATTTTCTGCGATACAAAATCATTAACAGCCTTATATTGCGGAGCGAAATGTGCCATAAACTCTTGACTGACCGGATACTTGTTCATATCCTCCAGCTTTCCATCAACCGATTTAGACACCACCTTCCCGTTCTTCAATTTCACTTTCAGTGTCACGTCAGATACCACATTCGCATTGCTTGCCGGATCTATTATCAGTACGCTATCTCCTTTTATATCAGCCACCTTTGTACAAGCACGGGCATGGTCATGCCCTATCAACACGATATCAAAGCCGGGCACTTTTTGAGCAATGTCCATAGAAGGATCTTCCACCACACTGCCAAGTACGTTGCCTGATTTTCCGGCATGAAACAAACCAATCAGAACATCAGGATTTTCTTTCTTCCGAATGATATCCACCCAACGGGCGGCAGATGCCTGCATATCCTCAAAATGAAGACCGCTCCACAGTTTCTCGGGCAGCCAAGAAGGAATGGCCGGAGTAATCATGCCCAGAATGGCAATCTTCACACCATCACGATTGATGATTTCGTAAGGCTTCAGATAAGGCTTACCTGTGGCATTGTCCACAATGTTGGCTCCCAATACGGGAAACTTACATTGCTTTATCCAACGGTCATAAACAGCATGTCCGGTTTCAACATCATGGTTTCCCATATTGCCCACTGCATACCCCATGAAGTTTTGTATCTCGGCTACCACATGAGTAGAAACCGTGTCTATGAAATTGTAATAATAAGCAGTGGGCTGTCCCTGAAGGATATCACCGTTATCTACCAAAATACAATTGTCTCCATATAACTTGCGCTGCTCCTTGACATAAGAATAAACACGCGCCAGACTCCCGTTCCACTCCTTTCTCTCTATAAAATTATAAGGAAAAAAATTACCGTGTACGTCACTCGTCTCTATTATTTTTATCTCTACCTCTTTCACATTATCAGCCGCCGTCAGCTTCATTCCGGCCCATAACAAAGCCGCCAAACATATTAAATATTTCATATTACATCTATTATTTTTCATTCAACGGATGAGTGAACACAAATCGTGCTCCTTCCTTATAGTTCTTATCTACCCAGATTTTACCACCCAAATTCTCCACAATCAGCTTGCAGATAGAGAGGCCCAAACCTGTACCCTGAGAATACTCATTCAACTTTTCAAACCGCTCAAAAACCCTTTCGCTTTTACCGGCAGGGATGCCACACCCGGTATCTGTCACCGAGAACTCCAGACAGTTATCCTCTTTGTTTACCTTTATTGCCAGACGGATAAAACCGGAAGGTGTGAACTTACCGGCATTTGAAAGAAGATTAATCAACACCTGTTTCAACCGTTGCGCATCCGTCTTTAATATCAACGAAGACACCGGAGTTTGAAATTGATATATTGCCTGAGTACGACGAGCATATTCCGCTGTACTCAATGCCGTTTGGCACAGCTCTACCACATCACACTCCTCTTCCACAAACTTAATACGCCCCGATTCCATGCGAGAGATATCAAGAATATCATTAATCAGATGAAGCAATAAATCGGAGTTTTTCTGAATAATATCACAATACTGTGCTTTCTCTTCACTCGTGGCGTCATCGCCGACCAATACACTGGAAAAGCCGACAATGGCATTCAGCGGTGTGCGTATCTCATGACTCATATTAGCCAGAAATGCTGTTTTCAATCTGTTCGCCTCTTCTGCTTTCTCCTTGGCAACCAACAGTTCCTCACCGGATTTTTCCAAGTTATCCTTCAAATGATTGATGCGGACAATATAATATACGGCTATCAGAAAACAAGCTATCAGGAACATGAATGCTGCAACAACTCCAATCACCCAATATTTATATTGCTCATAAAATCCGGGAGTTTTATTAACCAACTCAGCACCTTTAGGCAAATTAATAGAATCCAATCCAAATTGATGCATCCGTTTCACATCAAACACATAATTGCCGGGAACAGGCACAACTCCAGTCTCGTTACCGGTCTCACCGTCCAGAAAATTATATGTGGCATCGGCTATTTCTTTTCCCACCTTATGATAAACCGGAGTATAACCTCCCAACGCCCAATGCCCCAAACCGACAGATGCAATAGTAAAAACCGGCAACGTAGGATTAGCATCGCGCAACATATACGTTGTGTTGCCCATCACATAATTCTCCGTACAGTCTATGCGCCATGTACCCACAAGCACACAAACATCATTCGGCAAATGGCGTATTCTCTCACTGACCTCCAGAAAACTACTGTTCCGGCCATCAAGCAACATCAGCTCCAGCTCGGGATATTTTTTCATCTCCTTCTTTACAAAGGCCTGCATGGAAAGACCACCATACGTGTTATCCGAGATAAATGCGACTTTCTTCATATTCGGATAAAAACGACGCATCAGTTCAATATTCTTGTCCACATTATACTGATAAACATAGCCTGAAACTATATTATAATCGGGAAAGTCTTTAAAGATATCTTTGCTATCGGGCGACCATTTCACCAAATCCACACTGTCTTCGGGCAGGACAACGGTATTCGCACTCACCATTCCGCACATGGCAGGAGTTTTCTTGGCTATCTCCGAATTCTGAGAGATGAAAGATGCCCACGCCTCCTGGCCCAATAATATAATCAGCGAAGGTGCCGCAGTACGTTCATATTTTTCAAGGATAGAAGCCATACGTTCTTTCCACAGGTGTGCCTCGGACAGGTTCTTGCAATTCATGCTTTCTATCGTAATGAGACGCTTTCCTCCCCGCAGTTTATACTCGTCCATAAAAGCAGACAAGTTGTCAGAAATACTACGTGTCTCAGGATTATAGGAAGTGATAATCAGAATCGCGCCGTCTGTAGTCACTTCAGCTTTTAACGGACGTGGAAATCCAACCGTAATCAGCATGACTAACAGTAGAAATCGGTATATCATTATCACTTTTTTCATTCTCTTTCAGAATAAATCTAAAAAATACAGGTGCAAAGATAATAAAATAAATTATAGCACAACTAATTGGCATGTATTTTGTTTCCTTCATTACAGACGAAATTTAACTAAAAACAATATGGCTTACATCGATTATTACAAAGCATTGGGAGTGGACAAAAGTGCCACCCAAGATGATATCAAAAAGGCTTTCCGAAAGTTAGCCCGCAAATATCATCCTGACCTAAATCCTAACGACCCTTCGGCCAAAGATAAATTTCAGGAGATAAATGAGGCTAACGAAGTTTTGAGTGACCCGGAAAAGCGAAAGAAATACGACGAATACGGCGAGCACTGGAAACATGCCGATGAATTTGAAAAACAAAAGCAACAATACGGAGCCGGAGGCTTTGGAGGCAGGACCGGCGGATTCGGTTCTTCCGGTAACGGCTCGTACTGGTATTCTTCCAACGGTGAAGAAGGTTTCGGAGATGCCGGAGGATTCGGCGGTAATGCCGGAGGATTCTCTGATTTCTTCGAAGAATTGTTCGGACATCGTGGAGCGGGAGCCGGCAGCAGACGAGGTGCCGGATTCCGGGGACAGGATTATAATGCCGAACTGCAACTGTCACTGCGTGAGGCTGCCGTAACACATAAGCAGGTACTTAATGTGAATGGCAAGAATATCCGTATCACTGTTCCTGCCGGTATTGCCAACGGACAAACCATCAAGTTGCGTGGTCACGGTGCACCGGGAGTTAACGGGGGACCTGACGGTGACTTGTATATTACCTTTATCATACCGGACGACCCTGTGTTCAAGCGCTTAGGCAATGACCTTTATGTCACTGCTCCACTCAATCTTTACACGGCTGTGCTGGGCGGTGAAGAAACCGTAGACACGCTGGACGGTAAAGTAAAGCTAAAAGTAAAACCCGAAACCCAAAACGGCACCAAAGTCCGCCTGAAGGGAAAAGGGTTCCCGGTTTATAAAGAAGAAGGGAAGTTTGGCGACCTGATTGTGACTTATAACATCACCATCCCCACCAACCTGACTGAACATCAGAAAGAGTTGTTCCGCCAACTGAAAAATAGTATCAACTAAAAAAGAAAAGGATTATGCAGACCGATTTAATAATTATCAATGATTATTGCGACCGTTGCCACGTAGACCCTTCGTTTATTGTGGAACTGGAAGAAGACGGATTAATCAACGTTCAAGTGATTGGCGAGGAACGCTATATCCCGGTGTCGCAACTGGCGGAACTGGAGCGTTATACACATTTATACTACGATCTGTCCATCAATGTAGCAGGCATAGACGCCATCCACCACATGCTGGAACGGATAGAATCCTTGCAGCACCAAGTCCGTTCGCTAAAAAGCGAACTGCAATTCTACCGTTGACAGAAACAGCCGTTCAATCGTCAACCGTAGGGAGTCGACTGCCATTTTACCGGTAGGGATCAGGTTTGTCCGCCTAAAAACTGTTTACTTTGTGCATTTACTCCCAAAGTCGTGACCATTGGGGTTGTAAATGTGTCAAAACGTGGATAACCCTGCCCCTACAGCTGACGATGGGATGGCCCGGTTTAGTTTTGACACACTACCAACAAAAAAAACGCCTTTTCGGACAGCTTCTTCTTTTTATTCTGCGGAAGTAGGGATTTCTGCTTAGTAAATATTACCTTTGCACTCCGATAGAAAACAATAAACATGGAATTATTCAGCAAAATGATAGCCACGGCACTGGGCGTTGCCGTACACCAAGTAAATAACACATTATCATTGTTGGCCGGAGGCGCCACCATCCCATTTATCAGCCGATACCGTAAAGAAGCCACAGGAGGGCTGGACGAAGTACAGATCGGTGAGATAAAAGACCGCAACGATAAACTTTGCGAATTATCCAAACGCAAAGAAACCATTTTATCTACTATTGACACACAAGGCAAACTGACCGGAGAGTTGCGTACCCGCATAGAATCCTGCTGGGACTCCACCGAACTGGAGGATATATATCTCCCCTATAAGCCCAAACGGAAAACACGCGCCGAAGCAGCCAGACAAAAAGGACTGGAACCGCTTGCCACCCTCTTAATGCTGCAACGTGAAAATCATCTGGAAAACCGTCTCGGCTCTTTCGTCAAAGGAGAAGTGAAAGACGAAGAAGATGCACTGAAAGGCGCTCGTGACATCATAGCCGAACAAGTAAGTGAAGACGAACGTGCCCGTAACCAACTGCGCAATCAGTTTTCGCGTCAGGCTGTCATCACTTCCAAAGTAATAAAAGGAAAAGAAGAGGAAGCCGTCAAATACCGTGACTACTTCGACTTCAGCGAACCACTGAAACGATGCACTTCACACCGCTTGCTCGCCATCCGCCGGGGAGAATCGGAAGGTCTGCTGAAAGTGACCATCAGCCCTGACGACAATGAATGTAGTGAACGGCTCGAACGGATGTATGTACGCAGTAATAACGAATGTGGACATCAGGTTGCAGAAGCTGTCCGTGATGCCTACAAGCGCCTGTTGAAACCGTCCATAGAAACGGAATTCGCCACGCTCAGCAAAGAGAAAGCCGATGCAGAAGCCATCCGGGTATTTGCCGAAAATCTGAGGCAACTGTTGCTCGCTCCTCCCCTGGGACAAAAACGGGTAATGGGAATAGACCCCGGATATCGCACGGGCTGCAAGGTGGTGTGTCTTGATGCACAAGGTACCCTGCTCCACAACGAAACGATTTATCCCCATCCTCCCAAAAGCGAATATCAGCTTGCCGGACGGAAAATCACCAAACTGGTGGAACAATATGCCATAGAAGCCATTGCCATCGGTAACGGAACCGCCAGTCGGGAGACCGAACAATTTGTCACCTCACAAAGCTATAACCGTGAATTACAAGTTTTTGTAGTGAGTGAGGATGGAGCATCCATCTATTCGGCTTCCAAGACAGCGCGTGACGAGTTTCCCGATTATGACGTGACCGTGCGCGGTGCTGTTTCCATCGGACGCCGTCTGATGGACCCACTGGCCGAGCTGGTCAAAATTGATGCAAAATCCATCGGAGTAGGTCAGTATCAGCATGATGTAGACCAAACTCTTTTAAAGAAATCGCTGGACCAAACCGTAGAAAGCTGTGTGAATCTGGTCGGTGTCAATCTGAATACCGCCAGCCGGCATTTACTGACCTACATTTCAGGTCTCGGTCCCACACTTGCCCAAAATATTGTGGATTACCGTACGGCAAACGGTCCTTTTCATTCCCGGAAAGAGTTGATGAAAGTTCCCCGCATGGGAGCAAAGGCATTCGAACAATGCGCCGGTTTCCTTCGCATCCCACAATCAAAGAATCCGTTGGACAATTCGGCTGTTCATCCCGAAAGTTATCCGGTGGTGGAACATATTGCGAAAGACCTTGATTGTACGGTAGACGACTTGATAAAGAATAAAGAGTTGCGTACCAAAATTGATATTAAAAAGTATGTCTCCGATACAGTCGGACTGCCTACACTAACGGATATCATGCAAGAACTCGACAAGCCGGGGCGCGATCCCCGCCAGCAAATCCAAGTATTTGAATTTGACAAGAATGTGCGTACCATCGACGATTTGAAAGAAGGTATGATACTGCCGGGCATTATAAACAATATCACCAACTTCGGTTGTTTTGTCGACATAGGTATCAAAGAGAACGGCTTGGTACATGTATCCCGGCTATGCAGGGAATTTGTGAGCGACCCGAGCACCGTAGTCAGGATACATCAGCATGTTCAAGTAAAAGTAATGACTATCGACAAAGAAAGAAAGAGAATACAATTAACGATGATTTTAGACTGACAATAAAACAAGATAATGGAACAAGAAAATTGTAATTGGTTTGTTTTTTATAAAGACCAAATTCTAATCTTACAAACAGAAAACGGATATCATGTGCCTTGCTGTACAGAACCTCCCGTAGCAGTTCCTATCGGCAGCACCATTCACACAATAGGAGAGATGAACGGACTTCCCTGCAAAACCTATTCTCTGCACACCCCCATTCCGGGTTCCGAAAGTCCGGCAAGACAGATGATGGGACTTCGGGCTTCTTTTGATTTTCTGCCGTTGCAAGAATACCAAATGGGCGGCAAGGCTTTTCAGATATTAAATTGGGACCAAAACAGCCGTTACTGCCCGGCATGCGGTGTTCCCACCCATCAAATCTCTCCCATTGCCAAGAAATGTCCGCAATGCCGACAAGAGTTCTACCCCCGTATCTCTCCGGCCATCATCGTGCGCATACAAAAAGGAGACAGTATCCTGCTAGTGCATGCCCGTAACTTTCGCGGCACATTCAACGGACTTGTCGCCGGTTTTCTGGAGCCCGGAGAGACATTGGAAGAGTGCGTACACCGCGAAGTGGCGGAAGAAACCGGACTGCACATCAAGAATCTGAAATATTTCGGCAGCCAACCGTGGCCTTATCCCAGCGGCATCATGATAGGATTCACCGCTGACTATGAAAGCGGTGAGATCAAACTGCAAGCGGAAGAATTAAATGCCGGAGCTTTTTATACTAAAGATAACCTGCCTGAAATTCCGGGAAAACTCAGTCTGGCAAGAAAACTGATAGATGACTGGTTGGGTGAAAATAGTCAAACGGATTTAGGATAATTACAATTAGTATTTGTTATCTTTGCATCATGGAATGGTTAAATAGTCTATTTTTCGAGCATACTCCTTTACAAGCGGTAGTCATCCTGTCGATAATTACTGCCGTAGGTCTCGGCTTGGGTAAGATTCATGTATTCGGAATCTCACTGGGAGTGACTTTTGTCTTTTTTGCCGGTATTCTGGCAGGACATTTAGGGTTCTCCATTGATTCCAATATGTTGAATTATGCCGAAAGCTTCGGTCTGGTGCTCTTCGTTTATGAATTAGGATTACAGGTAGGTCCGGGCTTTTTCAGCTCTTTCAGGAAAGGAGGAGTTAAACTCAACATGCTCGGTATGGGAGTGGTCTTAATAGGTACGGTGATGACTGTAATATTAAGCAAACTCACTACAATCCCAATGAGCGACATGGTAGGTATCCTTTGTGGAGCTACAACCAACACTCCGGCATTGGGAGCCGCCCAACAGACTCTAAAACAACTTGGCGAACCGGCCAATGGAGCAGCGTTGAGTTGCGCGGTGACTTATCCGCTGGGAGTAGTCGGTGTCATCCTTGCCATGCTGGTGGTTCGCAAGCTTTTTGTACGCCCATCGGATATCGAAACAAACGAGCACGAAGATGCCAACCAGACTTTCATTGCTACTTTTAAAGTACACAATCCCGCTATTTTTAATAAAAGCATCAAAGAAGTAGCCGAACTGAGTTATCCCAAATTTGTCATCTCCCGCCTATGGAGAAACGGCGCGGTAAGCATTCCCACTTCTGAAAAGGTTTTGAAAGAAGATGACCGCTTGCTAATCATCACTACCGAAAAAGACGCCCCCACCCTTACTATCCTTTTCGGCGAGCAGGAAGCTCAGGATTGGAATAAAAAAGACATTGACTGGAATGCTATCGACAGCCAGCTGATTTCCAAGCACATTGTTGTCAGCCGCCCTGAAATCAATGGGAAAAAACTCGGTTCCCTACGCCTGCGTAACAGCTATGGAATCAATATCAGCCGTGTGATGCGCAGTGGCGTGCAACTGCTTGCAACTCCGGGGTTAATCCTCCAACTGGGTGACCGGCTCACTGTGGTAGGTGAAGCAAAAGCGATAGAAAACGTCGAAAAAGTATTGGGAAACGCTACCCGTACACTGAAAGACCCCAACCTTGCCGCCATCTTTATCGGGATAGTGCTCGGATTGGTTCTCGGTTCAATTCCCATTGCCATTCCGGGAGTCAGTACTCCTGTCAAACTCGGACTTGCCGGCGGCCCTATCGTAGTAGGTATTCTCATCGGTTGTTTCGGACCACGTTTCCATCTGATTACATATACAACCCGAAGTGCCAACCTGATGTTAAGAGGAATAGGGTTATCACTCTATCTGGCATGTCTGGGTCTGGATGCCGGAGCCCACTTCTTTGAGACCGTTATGCGCCCCGAAGGAGCAATCTGGATTGGTTTAGGATTCGCCATCACTTTTCTTCCGGTCGTAATCATGGCACTCATCGCCCTGCGCATGAGCCATTTGGATTTTGGCAGCACTTGCGGAATGCTGTGTGGAAGCATGGCCAACCCCATGGCACTTAATTATGCCAACGACACTTTGCCCGGTGACAACCCTGCAGTGAGCTATGCCACAGTATACCCGCTGTCTATGTTCAGCCGTGTCATTATTGCACAATTAATACTCATGTTCTTTTTATAAAATATAACAATGAACGCTTATTATCAAATTACCCCCGAAACCATACAAGAAGATATGCGATACCTGCAACTGTTATCGCACAGCTTCCCGACCATAGCCGATGCCAGTACGGAAATCATCAATCTGGAAGCCATCCTTAACCTTCCCAAGGGAACAGAACATTTTCTGGCGGACTTACATGGAGAATATGAAGCTTTTCAGCATGTGCTACGTAATGCTTCGGGAGCCATCAAACGAAAAGTAAACGAAATATTCGGCAATACTTTACGTGAGAATGAGAAGAAAGAACTTTGCACCCTGATTTATTATCCCGAACAAAAACTGGAGCTTATCAAGGGAGTGGAAACAGATATAGACGACTGGTATGTCATCACACTCAACCAACTGGTCCGCGTCTGCCAAAATGTTTCTTCCAAATATACGCGTTCCAAAGTACGGAAGGCACTTCCCAAGGAATTTTCGTACATCATTCAGGAATTGCTGCACGAAAGCTCGATGGTACCCAACAAGCAGGCTTATATCAATGTCATTATAAGTACGATTATCAGTACCCGCCGTGCAGATGATTTCATTATTGCACTCTGTCAACTCATTCAGCGTCTCACTATCGATACACTGCACGTATTAGGAGATATTTTTGACCGTGGACCCGCTCCCCACCGTATCATGGACATTCTCTGCAACTATCATAACTTTGATGTACAATGGGGAAACCATGATATTCTATGGATGGGAGCTGCATCCGGAAACGAATGTTGCATGGCTAACGTGCTCAGATTGGCAATGCGCTATGGTAACTTGTCCGTACTTGAAGACGGATACGGTATCAATCTTCTGCCGCTGGCAACCTTTGCCATGGAAACTTATGCCGAAGACTCGTGCAGCCTGTTCGGTCCCAAAGTAGAAGGTCAGGAATGCACGTACAACGAAAAGACCTTGCGCATGATTGCTCAAATGCATAAAGCCATAAGCATCATCCAATTCAAACTGGAAGCGGAAATCATCAAACGCCGTCCCGATTTCGGAATGGATGACCGCATGTTGCTTCATCGCATCGACTTCGAACGGAATATACTGACTTTAGACGGAAAAGAATATGAATTGAAAGACAGTTTCCTACCGACAGTAGATCCTGCCGACCCCTATAAGCTGACTTCCGAAGAAAGAGAAATCATGAATAAGCTTCATCATTCATTCGTCAGCAGCGAAAAACTGAAAAAGCATATGCGTTGCCTGTTCCGCTACGGATGCATGTACACCGTAAGCAACTCCAACCTGCTGTTTCATGCTTCCGTTCCCCTCAATGAAGACGGTACCTTGAAAAACGTGATGATAGCCGGGAAAGCCTATAAAGGCAAAAAACTGCTCGAAAAGGTCGGGCATCTGATACGCACCGCTTACTTTGCAGAAGAAGATAATGAAGAGAAGCAATTTGCCATAGACTATGTGTGGTATTTATGGAGCGGAAAAGACTCTCCTGCCTTCGACAAAAACAAGATGGCTACTTTTGAACGCTATTTCCTGAAAGAAAAGGAATTGCATAAAGAGATAAAAGGACACTACTACACTCTTCGCAACGAAGAAAAAGTATGCGATATGCTTTTAGACGAGTTTGGAGTAGTAGGAAAACACCGCCATATCATCAACGGTCATGTGCCGGTTAAAACCATTCAAGGGGAAAACCCTATTAAAGCCAATGGCAAGATGATGGTGATAGACGGCGGATTCTCCAGAGCTTATCATTCCGAGACCGGTATTGCCGGATATACCTTGGTCTATCATTCACGCGGCTTCCAGCTAGTCCAGCATGAACCTTTCACATCCATGCAGAAAGCGATAGAAGAAGGACAGGATATTAAATCGAGTACACAAATCGTAGAGCTCAGCTCGCAGAGAATGATGGTGAAGGATACGGACAAAGGCCGGGAATTAGTTACCCAAATCAATGATTTGAAAAAGCTGCTCTTAGCCTACCGCATGGGACTTATTAAAGAAAAAGCCTTGTAAGGACATAAAAGAAAAGGAAGGTGTGTCAAAATTCCCTTTTTATCGAAATGAGAGTTTCGACACACCCTCCAACAAACTTTAATTTAATACATCTAAAAAATAAAAATGATTATATTTTAAAAGAATCATCCCAACACTTGATTCGTCATCGAATCAGGAAAAACCACTGTCGGCTTGAACGACTTGGCCTCTTCAAAATCCATCATGGCATACGACATGATAATCACGATATCTCCCACCTGCACTTTACGTGCAGCCGCACCATTCAGACAAATACATCCCGAACCGCGTTCTCCTTTAATAATATACGTTTCAAAACGCTCTCCGTTATTGTTATCCACAATGTGTACTTTCTCACCGGCAATCATATTGGCGGCATCCATCAAATCTTCATCAATCGTGATACTACCCATATAGTTCAGGTTAGCTTCTGTCACACGAACACAATGAAGTTTGGATTTCAACACTTCAATCATCATAGCTTTTCCTTATATTTTATATTGTCAATCAAGCGTACCTCACCGCAAAATACGGTGATACAACCTACTGCATATTCCGTATCTTCCCAATTGGCAATCTTCTGCAGACTATTTCCATCCACTATTTCAAAATACTCCAAACGCAAGCCCTTGGAAGCTGCAATAGCATTCTCTACAAACTTCTGAGTCTCTGCCACTGTATGTGACGCAGCAAACATACGGCTCTTAAACAATGTTTGTGATATATTCAATGCATATTCTCTTTCTTCAGGTGAAAGACGTGCATTACGACTGCTCAGAGCCATACCGTCTTCTTCGCGAACGATAGGACATCCCACAATCTGCAACTTAAATTCCATTTGTTTCACCATTTCACGAATAATAGCCAACTGCTGGAAATCTTTCTCGCCAAAATAAGCACGGTCAGGCTCTACTATCATAAATAGTTTACTCACAATTTGGCATACACCATTAAAATGTCCCGGACGGAATCGTCCTTCCATTACTGTGTCCAACGGAGCATAGCTGAACCGGCGTGTATCCGGCTCCGGATAAATCTCTTCCACGGATGGAGCAAAAACAAAAGATGCCCCTACCTTTTCCAATAATTCACAATCGGCATCCAACGTACGCGGATATTTAATTAAGTCATTCCGGTCGTTAAACTGAGTAGGATTCACAAAATCACTCACTACCACCACATCATTCTCGGCAACAGCACGTTTCACCAATGAAGCATGACCTGCATGCAACGCTCCCATCGTAGGAACCAAACCGATTGTTTTTCCTATATTACGCAGGGCATCAAGCTCTGACTGAAGCTCTTTAATCGTATGAACTAACTTCATTTTATCTCACTTCTTTTTAAGCTGTTTCAATTAAAACGGCTGCAAAGTAAACCATTATTTTGGAGATAACGAAAAAAAAAACGTTTTATTATCAGCCAAAGATATGCCAACAACGACAACTTCAGCTCGCTATCAGACAGAAAAACAATTCTTTTTTCCTTTATTATCAGACGCTTAACAAATCATAAGGAATTATTAAGTGTGTATTTTTGCCTCTCTCAGCTATTTTTTTTATATCTTTGCAAAATGTTTATGAGCAACAAAAAGTTAAGATGAAGGCAAATAAAGTTTTATTTATTACACAAGAGATTACCCCTTACGTTCCCGAATCCGAAATGGCAAGCATGGGAAGATATCTTCCGCAGGCTATTCAGGAAAAAGGCAGAGAAATCAGAACTTTTATGCCGAAGTGGGGCAATGTTAATGAACGCAGAAATCAATTACACGAAGTCATTCGCCTGTCGGGTATGAACCTGATTATCGACGATACAGACCACCCGTTGATTATCAAGGTTGCGTCAATCCAGGCCGCCCGCATGCAGGTATATTTCATTGATAATGATGATTATTTCCAGCACCGTCAAATGGTAGCTGATGAAAACGGAGTAGAATACACGGACAATGACGAACGTGCTATTTTCTATGCACGTGGTGTATTGGAAACAGTAAAGAAACTGCGTTGGTGTCCCGATGTTATCCATTGTCAGGGTTGGATGAGTGCATTTGTACCCCTCTATATCAAAAAAGCTTATCAAGACGAACCGTCTTTCAGAGATTCTAAAGTTGTATTCTCTGTATTCGGAGATGATTTCAAATCGGAATTCCAAGGTGATTTAGCCGAGAAATTGATGCTGAAAGGCATTGAAAGAAATGATGTAGACAACATTATCAAAACTCCGGCTAATTATGAAGAACTCTGCAAATTGGCCATCGCCTATTCAGACGGTGTAATTCAAAATAGTGAAAAGGTAAATGAGAACGTGATGAAATTCGCACGCGAATCGGGTATTCCTGTCCTTGATTACCAATCACCCGAAACTTATGCAGACGCTTTTAATAACTTCTACGATGAAGTTTGGGAGTTTGAAAAGAAATAAATCAATATAGATTACAAAAATGAAAATCAAATATTTATGCGCATTGTTGTTAGCCGCACTTACATACAGTTGCGATGATACGACACCGGGAATCGGTGATACGACTATTCCGGATGGAGACCATATTCAGGCCGGAGGCAAAATCTATGATGTCACCACCCGTTCTATTTTAGCGGATTCCGTATATGCACGTACCAGTACTGCTTATCTGGGACGTTATACCGACCCTCAGTTCGGTGAATTCACGTCCGACTTTATAGCGCAATTCAACTGTACGGATGATTTTGAATTCCCCGAAGCTGTACAAGAGATCACAGGACTGACACTCTTTGTCCAATATACGAAATTTTTCGGAGATTCCCTAAACTCCATGCGCATGAGAATTGATACATTGGACAAAGTGATACCGGAAGGAGATTTGAACACATTTTATACGAATGTAAATCCCGACAACTACTACAACGAAAATGCCAAACCTATCGCTGAAAAAGCTTATTCGGCAGGCGGAACCGATGCCCACCTCACAGATACGCTTAGCAGCAGATATTATACTCAAACCATAAAATTGCCCACTAATCTGGGAAAATTTATGTATGAGAAATATAAGGAAGATAAAAACAACTATAAGAATGCCGATGCATTTATCAAGAATGTCTTAAAAGGTATCTATGTACGTTGTACACATGGTGACGGTACTATTCTATATATTGACAACCTTGACTTACGTATGCATTTCAGCAGATTGATTAAGAGTTCTTCCAATAAGCTAGACTCTTTGGTAAATACATTCGCTGATTTTGCTGCGACAAAAGAAGTTATTCAAGCCAACCGTTTCCAGAATTCCGAAAGATTGAAAGAATTGGTGGATAAAGACAATTGTACTTACATAAAGACTCCTGCCGGAATCTATACGGAAGCTACATTGCCTGTCGATGAAATATATGAAGCACATCAGAATGATACATTGAATGCTGCAACTCTTTCTTTCACCCGCTTTAACGAAAAAAACAACAGCAGCTTTGCAATGGGCATTCCCCAATATTTATTAATGGTAAGAAAGAAGGAAATGTACTCGTTCTTTGAGGAGAATAAGATTACCGACAATATCTCTTCTTTCATCACAAGTTTTACCAGCAACAGTAATAAATATACTTTTTCCAATATTGCCCAATTGATTACTCACTGCATCGAAGAAAAGAAAAAAGGAGAAGCCGGTGACCCGGACTGGGTTAAAAAGAATCCCGATTGGAATAAAGTTGTGCTGATACCTGTAAAGGTGGACTTTGATACAAACAATTCGATTATCGGGGTAAGCAATAACTTGGATATGGAGAGCGCTGAGCTGAAAGGCGGCACCAAAGCAGGAAATGAATTAAAAATGCAAATCATATATACCAAGTTCTAACGATACGGATTACACGTTAGTACGCATAGGGTCACACATATATATGTGTGGCCCTACGTGTACTAATGCACAAGGTCACACATACGTACGTGTAAGCCCATGCCTGCACAGGCATAAAATGAAGGGTGCGCCAAAAGTCCGAAACGGTTTTACTTTTGACGCACCCTTTTTTATCTTTTGCCTCAAGATGGCTGTAACCGGATTAAATTCCCAATGACTTTCTTACGGCTTCTACTTTTTCTTCTGCAGCAGCATTAGCAGCATCATAGCACTTAGGACATCCCATCTCGCCTTTCACTTCCATATAGAACTTAATCTTAGGCTCGGTACCCGAAGGACGAACAGAAATCTTAGTACCGTCTTCAGTGAAGTATTGCAGTACATTAGAGGTTTCAGGCATATCAATATCTGCCACATTACCTTCACCGTCTGTAGCTTTCAAAGTCTTGTAATCCTTTGCCAATATCACTTTAGAACCACCGATTTCTTTCGGAGGATTGGCGCGGAAGTTTTCCATCATTGCTTTGATTTCATCTGCACCACTCTTACCAGGCTTCACTACATTGACTGTCGTTTCTTTAGAGAAACCATATTCCACATAGATATCCATCAGAACATCGAACAAAGTCTTGCCCCGGTCTTTGGCCCAAGCACAGATTTCAGCCAGCAACGCACAAGCAGAAACAGCATCTTTATCACGAACGAAGTCTTCAGCCAGGAAACCATAACTTTCTTCACCACCGCCGATGTATTGCTGTTTGCCTTCGCTCAAACGGATTTCACGTGCAATCCATTTAAAACCGGTATAGCAGTCGCGCATCTCAATCTTATTCTTGTCGGCCACAGCCTTGATAAGCTCGGTAGTAACAATGGTCTTGACAATAAAATCATTGTCCTTCATTTTGCCCATTGCAATGCGGTTCTTGATGATATAATACAAGAAAAGCAAACAAGTCTGATTACCATTAATCAATACCCATTCACCCTTGTCGTTCTTACAAGCCATACCTACACGGTCGGCATCCGGGTCACTCGCCATCACGATGTCAGCATCAATTTTCTTAGCCAAATCGATAGCCATAGACAATGCTTCCGCATTTTCAGGATTCGGCGAGATAACAGTCGGGAAATCGCCACTCTTCACCATCTGTTCGGGCACGCAATGCACATTTTCAAAGCCCCATTGTTTCAAAGCACGCGGAATCAGCATCATACCCGTTCCATGAATAGGAGTATACACAATACTCAAATCCTTCTGGCGCTTAATTACTTCAGAATCAATAGAAATAGTATGCACCTTATCCAAATAGATGCTATCGATATCCTCACCAATCACCTGAATCAGTTCTTTGTTTCCTTCAAACTTAATATCGGCAGCCGAAGCAATCTTATTCACTTCATCAATAATACCTTTATCATGCGGAGCCAATACTTGTGCACCATCATCCCAATATGCCTTATAACCGTTATATTCTTTCGGGTTATGAGAAGCTGTCAGGATGATGCCGCTTTGACATCCCAAATGACGGATGGCAAAAGACATCTCAGGAGTGGGACGCATATCCTCAAACAGATATACCTTGATACCATTAGCCGAGAAAATATTTGCTGAGATTTCGGCAAACAGACGGCTGTTGTTACGGCAATCATGACCAACCACAACAGCTATTTGTTCAAGGTCTTTAAAGTTCTTATTAAGATAGTTGGACAATCCCTGAGTAGCTGCACCGACAGTATATATATTCATACGGTTACTACCTACTCCCATGATACCGCGCAAACCGCCTGTACCAAATTCCAAATCTTTATAAAATGCTTCTATCAAATCGGTTTTATCTTCATTTTCCAACATACGCTTTACCTCTGCCTGAGTTTCGGCATCGTATGCAGGAGTTAACCACTTCTTGGCTTTCTCAGTCACTTGCTGAATCAATTCTTCATTTTCCATGTGATCTACTTTATTAGAGTTAATATTTTAATAATACGCAAATGTAAAAGAATAAGTTCACAATTCCTATCTTTTGAAGAAATAAATTATAATGGAATCCATGCCTGTATCCATGAAAAAAAATCCGCACTACACCTCCATAGAGATGTAATGCGGACAGCTTTTTATTATCAAACGTAAGATACGCCTTCTTATTTTGTCACTTTATAACGCTCTCCTGTAGCTTTCACCAGCTCTTCCAAAAATTCCTGAGGATAACCCGGACGCACCAGCGGAGCACAGTTTCCTGTTTCCGGTCGCAAGATAGAGCCGTTCTTTGCCATTTTCTTCACTGCACCGTCGTTGTATTTCACAATGAGGAATTCTCCCAACTTCTTCCAACTGTCAACTGCCGACTGAGCCGTCATGCAAGAATAGTTGGTCAAGAACTCTTTCGCTTTCACCGGGTCTTTCTCGTAAAGGCTGAGTGCAGCGTTTTCTATACCACTTTGCGCACTGTCATAAGTATCCTCCAAATTGTTTTGAACCGCACGCATATCCTCAATCATCAAACTGTATCGAGGACGAATCATGTCGGCCACCCAGTTGTAAATCCAGAAAGCGGAATTCCACGAGAAGGTTACACAGTCTGCTTCTTTACCGCTATAACAATCGGGAATTCTGTCCGTACAGCAATAGACCGGAGCAAATACTGTCATGTTAGCATCATCCGCACCAAACCACAGTACACCACCTATCGCATCGGGGAGTTCGGCACGCATCTGTGCCACAAATGTAAATGCAGTCTGCTGAGTAGAAATCGGGCGTTCATTAAAATACTCTTTGTCGCCTACTTTATAAGTCAACGGTGACAAACGATAAGGTGTTTTAAAAGGACCGGCTCCCGGATCATTAGTGATATCCAGCGGCGTGCCTTCATAATGGTCACGCATGGCTCTTTGTACATCGCGCACAGAAAGCTTATGGTCGGGCTTGATATAAAGAGGCATCGGTTCCTTGCTCTCTCCCTTTATATAAGGCAAATAGGTATCTCCTACCGCTTTATTAAACATATTATAGTAGCTCCATACACGTGCTTCACAAAAACGAAGCCCGCCGAAATCCAAAGGATTATAAGCTTCCGAAAAACTAAAATCTTTGTTCATACCGTCAAAATAACCTTTCTCGCGGGCAAACGAAATCACATCGGGAGAATAGAGACAGTTGTCTTTGTCATTCATATTAAATTTATGAATCCGGCTTTGATTGGCATGTGCTGCAATACAATCATCCGGTATCCTGACAGCTACCCATACTGCTCCTTTCACACCCGGCCCTTTGCCTATCATTTCAAGAATCCATACTTCGTTGGGGTCTGCAATAGAGAATGACTCGCCACTGCTGTAATAGCCGTATTCCTTAACCAAGTCAGTCATCACTTCAATAGCTTCTTTTGCCGTGCGCGAACGTTGGAGCGCAACATAAATAAGACTGCCGTAATCCATAATACCGGTAGTATCCACCAACTCTTCACGCCCGCCGAAGGTTGTTTCTCCAATCGTTACCTGATATTCATTCATGTTTCCAATCACATTGTAAGTTTGGGGGGCTTCCTTTATCTGTCCCAAATACTTACCCGTATCCCATTCATGAATATCACGCATGGTGCCTTTGGCATGTACACCTGCGGGATAATGATATAACTCACCGAACATTCCGTATGAATCGGCTGAATAAGATACAATAACCGAACCGTCTGTCGATGCATTTTTACCAACAATAAAGTTGGTACAGGCCAGTGTTTCGGTCACGGCTGCCATCAGCAAGGCAGCTCCTAAAATTAGCTTGTTCTTCATTTATATAACTTTTTAATTGTGTTATTCTGTTTTCTACTTAAAACTTATATTCTTTCCGCGTCTCATTTCCACAATAATCGGTCACGATCACTTCCAGCTTATGGGGCACTCCCCTTTTCAAACGCTTCGGGTACTTCATTGACAACCGGGCTGTCTTCGAGCTGAAACTGAAAAGCTCAAACCGACCGTCAATCATCACCTTGTAATCTCTCACACCTGTCTCGGCATCACCAATCTTAAACTGTATGTTTCCGCTTTTCCACTGAGACCGGTTCAGGGGAGTGACTCGCGGAGAAACCGTATCGACAGCCACGGTATATGTTCCCAACTCACGAATGGTTGTTTTCATCCAGCCCTCATCAAACTTTCCTCCGGCAGAACCCTTCCTGTTTCCCCACTTACGGACTACATAATATTTTGATGTGTCTTCCACCGGAAAATGATGCACGCCAATCATCAACGTACATCCCGCCTGCAAAGGCACTGCCTCATCATGCAACCGATATTCGTATGCAATGGCAGCAGTATCCTTAATCACCTTAGTGTTCAATGCAATGTCTTCATACAGCATGCCTCGCGGAATGACCAATTCCATTCCGGGTTCCTGTATCACATTGCCTTTATCCCATTCCAAATAATGTTTTGCTTGCGGATTATATTCTTCTATCGGCATCCGGCATCCACGCACCACAAACCGATATGTGTTCTTATTGCCATATAAATCCTCCAGTTCATAACGGAAGTGATAATCCCTCTCCTCGTCAATCGTCACGACTCCTCCCTTCTCATCAGCCTGTAACATACGCAAAGGATTTCCCGGAAGTATCTGTGAACGCATCACCCAACTGTTTTTCTTCACATGTTCCTCATAATCCGTCCAAGCGTTAATCATGCGGTTTTCTTCAGGCAAAACGCCATCCACCGTACTACGGAACACTTCAGCCGTATCTACATAAAGTACGACAGACCGCACCCCGTAATTGTTATGCGTACCGTCCATGTAGTCGTATGCTTTTATACCTGCTGCTATTTCTCCCCAAGCCTCAACCGGAGTTCCCAATGCGGCAACCGGAATCGCTTTCTTCTTCGGAGAACCGCTCACCACTCCTTTCCCCGGCTGAGGATAAAGCATCACCAAAGAAGCACGAGGCGGAGTCGTGTCTTTCACCTTATCCGTATAAAACTGCAAAGGGTCTATCAGCTCACCTGTATCCGTACGACGAATCTCCATGTGCAAATGAGGACCAAACGAATATCCTTCATTACCGCTCAAAGCAATAATCTCACCGGACTTAAACGCCAGTTGGCCGGGTTCAAACTTCAAGTCTACCGCAAAAGTCTCATTCTCATACTGATATTCTTCCACCAGCTTTGCCACAGCCGGAGCAAACTTTGAGATATGTCCATACACGGAAGTATAGCCATTAGGATGAGTGATATATAAAGCCTGCCCATAACCTCCGGGCGTAACCGACACACGGCTTACATAGCCGTCGGCAATGCAATGAATAGGCTTGCCAATCTCACCCTGCGTTTTAAAATCAACTCCTCCGTGAAAATGATTGGCACGCAACTCACCAAAGTTTCCGCTTAAAGTCAACGGAAAATCAAAAGGGGAAATAAAAGGTTTTTCGGGATGTTCCTGTGCCCGGGTAGCCAAACAGCCTCCCAATGCAAGGAGCAATATATAACTGCGTATCGTCATTTTTCTCCTATCTGTTTTTTTGTTCTTTTCCGCCCCTGCATACGGGCAGGTGCAAACTTACAAAATAAATTCAAAAGTTCCTCTTAATTTGTGTTGCTAAACATACTTCACAGAGAAAAAAAACAGAGCAGCAAGGAACCTACTTTTCTGACATTTTGTTACCTTTGATACATTCAAACCCCTTAAATGTGACGATTATGATAGTAGGAATTCCTAAAGAAATCAAGAACAACGAGAATCGTGTATCGTTAACCCCCTCGGGAGCACGAGAATTAGTACAAAGAGGTCACACGGTATATGTCCAGCACACTGCCGGTATCAACAGCGGATTTACTGACGAAGACTATGAAAAGGCCGGAGCACATATACTCCCCTCCATCGAAGATGTGTATGGAACAGCCGAAATGATTATCAAAGTAAAAGAACCTATCGAAAGCGAATACGGCTTGGTGCGCGAGGGGCAATTGGTATTTACCTATTTTCATTTTGCCTGCGACCAACAGTTGACGGAAGCCATGATAAAAAGCAAATCGGTGTGTATGGCTTACGAAACGGTAGTAGACAGGCAGGGCGCCCTTCCTTTATTGATTCCAATGAGTGAAGTAGCCGGCCGCATGTCTGTGCAAGAAGGTGCACGCTTTCTGGAAAAGCCACAAGGTGGGAAAGGAATTTTACTGGGTGGAGTGCCGGGGGTAAAACCTGCAAAAGTATTAGTTTTGGGCGGTGGAGTTGTGGGAACCAACGCCGCTTTAATGGCTGCCGGACTGGGAGCAGACGTCACTATTTGTGATATATCCCTTCCACGCCTAAGACAGCTAAATGAATTTATGCCCAAAAATGTGAAAACATTATTCTCATCCGCTCACAATATAGAACAAGAACTCGCTACCACCGACTTGGTAGTAGGTGCTGTTTTGATTCCCGGAGCAAAAGCTCCTCACCTCATCACCCGCCCTATGCTCAAACTGATGAAAAAAGGAAGTGTGCTGGTAGATGTAGCCATCGACCAAGGAGGTTGTTTTGAGACGTCACACCCAACCACACACGCCGAGCCGACATACGAAGTCGATGGAATCATTCATTATTGTGTAGCCAATATTCCCGGAGCAGTGCCATGCACTTCTACTTTGGCACTGACCAATGCAACATTGCCTTACGCCGTCAAGTTGGCAGATATGGGATGGGAAAAAGCCTGTGAAACAGATTCCGGACTCAAAAAAGGCTTGAATATTGTAAATGGAAAAGTCGTATTCCCGGCTGTTGCAGAAGCCTTCGGATGGAAAATATAATCTCCCTCTTAAAGAAGCAAATGTATTAAAAGCCGGAAGAAATTATCATGATGATAATGGTATGGCTTTTAATACATTTCTCTATTTCAACCATAAAGACTAAAAGCTTCCGGGCATAACGATGGCATAGAAATCCAGTTTATCCTCTCACGAGCCACTGTATATAATAAAATCAGACTCTTTAAGGCAAGAACATTTTACAGTCACCGGCCCCATCATTTTTTTCTCTTTTCTTAATAATATTATCAAATATTCTCCTATCTTCGCAAGAAATTGATAAAATACACGATATGAAATGTTACAAATTCATTAGTTTATTGGCTGTGTTCTTTGCGGTAACAACATTGACACACGCCCAAAATGCAGGTCCCTGCACGGGAAGTGAGTATGCCACTGATGCAGAGTTTTTCCGTGCGTATGCCTCTGCACAGAGTAGTGATGCAACAGCTTCCAAGAAAAAAGCCATAACCGGTGCCCGAACAGCCCTTGAAAACCAAATCAAAACAAAAGCAGAAGCTGCTGCCAAATCGCAGACTAAGATATCCGGTGCTGACATTGCTCAATTCAACAGCCTGATTCAGGGAGTGATACAGCAAGAAGTAGTCAAAATGAAAGTCATCTGTGAGAACAGTGAACAAGCCGGCGGACGATATAAAACACATATCGTAGTAGAAGTTACCAAAGCAAGTGTATTGACGAATATTGTCAACAGTGCCAAAAGTGATGAAAAACTGAAAGCGAACTTCGAAGAAGGTAAATTCAAACAGGCTTTTTAAGCCCTCACTAAAACTCCTTGGTCTTTTTCAAAAACTCTTTGATCTTTTCTGAAAACTCTTTAGTCTTTTCCAAAAACCTCAAAGTCTTTTTAAAAGCCTCTCGAACCTTTTCCAAAAGAACAAACGCCTAAGAGTCTTTCAAAAACTCTCAGGCGTTTTAAATATACCTAAGTTCTGATACCTAATCTTAGAACAATAATATATAAGCCAATGTACTCAAGCTGATTACCACCCACAGAATCACTCCCTGAATAAGCGGTTTCATTCCTACTTGCTTTAATACATCCATCGACAATGACGCACCGATAAAAAACATCGTTATAATCAACCCTTTACGTGCCAAATCCGAAATGGCCTGTCCCAGTTGAGGAATGCCATCCAACACATAAGTATTGAGAATGATAGCACCTATAAAGTAAAAGATAAACCAGGGAACACTGATTTTCTTGCCACTTCCCTTAAAGATAAATGAAGTAGCCAATGCCAATGGAATAATCCACAGCGCACGAGTCAATTTAATCGTTGTAGCCACTTTCAAGGCTTCCTCACCATAAGCAGCCCCTGCACCTACCACCGAACTGGTATCATGAATGGCAATCGCTGCCCAAGTTCCGAATTGCTGCTGGTCTAATCCCAGCCAATGTCCCAAAACGGGAAAAATAAACAAGGCTATTGCATTCAATACAAAAATAGTAGCCAACGCCACAGACATTTCGCTGTCTTTTGCCTTTAGGACAGGCCCCACAGCAGCAATGGCACTACCACCGCAGATAGCAGTTCCTGAACTTATCAGATAAGAAGTATCACGGTCTATCTTCAATATTTTACGGCCGATAAACATACCGATGAGCATAGTTCCAATCACTGAAAGGATGGTAAACTCCATACCTTCCTTACCGGAAGCCAGAGAAGCTTGAAGATTCATGCCGAAACCCAAGCCTACCACTGAATACTGCAATAAATATTTTGAAGTCTTTTTATTGAACTTGGGATGAGCCTGACCACACACCAATGCGAATATCAAACCTAGGAATAAAGCTACCGGTGGAGTGACCCAATGTGAGAAAGTGGCCAATGCCGGGATATAATCCATTAACAAAAAAACGATCAACGTGGAAAGTATACCTACATAAATTACTTTGTTGTTTTGCTGTAAAGCTGATACTGAAATCATATTTCTACCTTTCTTTAAATGTTATTTTCTGTTTCAGGGGCAAAGGTAGTATATGTTTCGATAGATCACCAATCGTTTTTATTTATAGGTTATAACTTTTCTTTATAATGTTCGGCAAACTGCATAAATAAAGCCGGTAATCCGTTTTCCTGTCCCTGCAACTGCACAAAGTCAAATTCCCGAAACATAGATAAATCTTTTATTTCCAGTACTTTCATCTCACCTGCATACAATTCTTTATTGACAGAACGTATAGAAAGAATCCCCAAGCAATCACAGTTTTCCAAAAAAAGTTTGATGCTTTCCGTACTTCCCAAATACATTTTCACATTCAGGTCTGATAACTTTATATTGTGCTTTTGAAGAGCTGCCAATAAGATATCCAATGTTCCAGATCCTCTTTCACGCAACACCAAAGGAATTTTTTTAAACTCCTCTAATGTGATTTCATCATATTCCGTCCATTTACTGTGAGTATGAACAACAGGAACCAATTCATCTTGCAGAAATGAAGTATACTTCAAATTAGGCTGCCGGATATTTCCCTCCACCAAAGCAAGGTCTATGCGGTGTTCCTGCAGAGCTTTTTCCACTTCCAAAGAATTTCCGTTAAATAAAGACAGAGAGACTTGTGGGAATTTCTCGATAAAGCGTGCCAACAATGGAGGAAGCACATACTGGGCAATAGTGGTACTGGCTCCCAAACGCAGCTTTCCGATATGTTCATTACGCAACAGATTCATTTCATACTCCAGGCGCCCGTATTCTTCCAATATCTTCTCGCAGTGCTCCAGTAACAGCCTTCCGGCATCAGTCAGCGATATTTTATTCCCCATCCGCTCAAAGAGACGCGTCTGATACATCGTCTCTAACTCCTGAATATGCTTTGTTATGGCAGGCTGACTGATGAAAAGCTCTTGAGATGCCTTAGTAAAGCTAAGGTTCTTTGCCACACAACAGAATACTCTCAACCGAAAATCAGACATAGTGCTACTTTTATTACAACTCATCGGCTTTTATCCCTAAAGCTTGCAAAACAGCGAATCCCAACATCTCCCACTGATAAGCAATCGCTTCAGTCGGTGGATTCATGCCAAAGACAGTCATTCCGTCTTTTCCGTCTACCTTATTTAATATAGCGGGAACTTCATTGCCATACTCTTCTTCCGCAGGAACCGCTATCAAGCGTTTCACATCCTTCGCATCCGCAACCACCCTCAGTGATTCAAGAAACAATTCATCCCTTCCTGCCATATCCGAAGGCTCAAAAGAATAAAAAGCGAACTCACCCAAGTGACTTTTAAAAGCTACATTATTCAATTCTTGACGCAAATCTCCCGGTTGGCAAGTGCTCATATTCTCACTTTCCTTATCATAAATAAGCAATACCTGAATATTATTCTCCCCGAATTGTAGCCCGGCATCCAAAGCCAGGCACTCCATCAGCACCGGCAGGTCAGCCTTTGGCAATTCACGCCCCAATACGGTGCTAAAGTGCTTTTTCAAGTCGCCACACACTCTGTTCAAATATGCTGCATCTACCAGCATTACAGTTTCTGCAAAATTCATCTCATTCGCCATATTCTTACTTTTGTCATTTTCTTTTCTACATTACCGGTCTAAAGATAGAAATAATCTTTTCTCCTTCCGAAAGTTTTCTGCCTTTTTGTATCCAATTCGGACTTTTTTTCATTTAAGAGCTCTTACACCCTGCCATTTTGTCTGATTCTTTTACCCCAACCACCTGTTTTTCCTCTGCTTTCAGCTTTTGGCAAAGTATTTGAGCATTCTTTACCGAAATCGCTTAAAGCATTGAACAAAGACGTAACGATTCCGTTTTCAATAGGTATTTTGAAATAAAACAGAAAGGAGATACAATATGAATTTTAACAACTTCACAATTAAATCACAAGAGGCAGTGCAGGAAGCTGTGAACCTTACGCAAACCCGCGGACAGCAGGCTATCGAACCGGTTCATTTGCTGGCCGGTGTGCTGAAAGTTGGTGAAAACGTGACTAACTTTATCTTCCAGAAATTGGGGATGAATGCACAACAGGTTACGTTAGTCATCGACAAACAGATAGACTCACTGCCAAAGGTCAGCGGCGGAGAACCTTATCTGAGCCGCGAAAGCAACGAGGTATTACAAAGGGCAACCCAGTATTCTAAAGAAATGGGAGATGAATATGTTTCACTGGAAGCTATCATTCTGGCATTACTGAATGTAAAGAGTACTGTTTCTACCATTCTGAAAGATGCGGGTATGACCGACAAAGATTTACGTGCTGCAATCACAGAACTACGAAAAGGAGAAAAAGTAACTTCTCAATCCAGCGAAGACACTTATCAGTCCTTAAGTAAATATGCCATCAACTTAAATGAGGCTGCCCGCAGTGGAAAGCTCGACCCGGTTATCGGCCGTGATGAGGAAATCCGGCGAGTATTACAGATATTAAGCCGACGTACCAAGAATAATCCGATTTTAATCGGTGAACCGGGTACAGGTAAGACAGCCATCGTTGAAGGTTTGGCACACCGTATCATTCGTGGTGACGTGCCCGAAAACCTGAAAAACAAACAGATTTATTCATTGGACATGGGTGCACTGGTAGCCGGTGCCAAATATAAAGGTGAATTTGAGGAACGTTTGAAATCGGTTATCAATGAGGTGACAAAGTCGGAAGGCAGTATTATTTTGTTCATTGACGAAATCCATACTTTGGTAGGAGCCGGAAAAGGTGAAGGAGCAATGGATGCTGCCAATATCCTGAAACCTGCATTGGCACGTGGTGAACTTCGCAGCATCGGTGCCACAACCCTTGACGAGTATCAGAAATACTTTGAAAAGGACAAAGCTTTGGAACGCCGTTTCCAAACTGTAATGGTTGCCGAACCGGATACTTTAAGCACCATCTCTATTCTGCGTGGATTAAAAGAGCGATATGAAAATCATCATAAGGTTCGTATTAAAGACGAAGCCATTATTGCTGCCGTAGAACTGAGTAACCGCTACATCACCGAGCGTTTCCTGCCCGACAAAGCCATCGACCTGATGGACGAGGCCGCTGCCAAACTTCGTATGGAACGTGATTCTGTTCCTGAGGAGCTGGATGAAATCTCACGCCACCTGAAACAATTGGAGATTGAGCGTGAAGCCATCAAGCGTGAAAAAGACGAACCTAAGTTGCAACAACTGAATAAGGAAATTGCCGAATTGAAGGAACAAGAAACTTCCTATAAAGCAAAATGGCAAAGTGAAAAAGAGCTGGTGAACAAGATTCAGCAGAACAAACAGGAAATAGAGCAACTGAAGTTTGAAGCCGACAAAGCAGAACGTGAAGGAGACTATGGTAAAGTAGCCGAAATCCGTTACGGAAAATTACAGGCTCTGGAAAATGAAATCAAAGATATTCAGGAAGACTTAAAGCATAAACAAGGCGACAATGCCATGATTAAAGAAGAAGTCACTGCCGAAGATATCGCTGATGTGGTTTCACGCTGGACAGGAATCCCGGTCAATAAGATGTTGCAAAGTGAACGTGATAAATTACTGAATCTGGAACAAGAACTGCACTTGCGTGTGGTGGGACAGGAAGAGGCTATTGCCGCCGTTTCCGATGCAGTTCGCCGTAGCCGTGCCGGACTGCAAGACCCGAAGCGTCCGATAGGCTCGTTCATTTTCCTGGGTACTACCGGTGTAGGTAAAACAGAGTTGGCGAAGGCATTGGCAGATTACCTGTTTGATGACGAAAGCTTGATGACCCGTATCGATATGAGTGAATACCAAGAGAAGCACTCCGTATCCCGACTGATTGGAGCGCCTCCCGGATATGTAGGTTATGACGAAGGCGGTCAGTTGACAGAAGCCGTAAGACGTAAACCCTATTCTGTGGTATTATTTGACGAAATCGAAAAAGCGCATCCCGATGTGTTCAACATCCTATTGCAAGTGTTGGATGACGGTCGACTGACAGATAATAAAGGACGGACTGTGAATTTCAAGAACACCATTATCATTATGACTTCTAACTTAGGCAGCTCTTATATTCAGAGTCAGTTTGAGAAGATTAATGATGAAAATCGTGAAGTGATAGTAGAAGAGACGAAGAAAGAAGTAATGTCAATGTTGAAAAAGACAATCCGACCGGAGTTCCTGAACCGTATTGACGAGACAATCATGTTCTTGCCTTTAAATAAAGAAGAGATTGAACAAATTGTGATGCTGCAAATTGGCGGTATCAAGAATATGCTCGCCGACAATGGAATCACTCTCCAGATGACAGATGAAGCAATCCGTTTCATTGCCGGTACAGGATATGATCCCGAATTTGGAGCCCGTCCGGTGAAACGTGCTATCCAACGCTACTTACTGAACGACTTGTCAAAGAAATTATTATCTCAGGAGGTAGACCGTTCTAAACCGATTATAGTAGAAACTGCGGGAGACGGATTGATATTCCGTAACTAATTCTCTATAATCAAACTATATAAAATGCCCTCCCTGCGAATGATTCGAAATTTGCAGGGAGGGCGTTTTATAAATAATAAAGAAAAGTATTATTTTCCTTCTTCTGCAGCCGGTTCTTCAGTGGCAACCGCATTTTGCTCTACAAAATCCGTAATACCATTGCTTACCAAGATATTGTACCATGACAACAGCTTCTTGATGTCACTTGCGTGCACACGGTCACGGTCATAGTTGGGAAGAATTTCTGCAAAATAAGCATGCAACTCGTTTGCAGATACTTTCTTATAGTCAATAGAAGCCACAGCCCCGTTCTCTTTGTTTTTCACTGATTCCAACACTTTGCTCAAAGGCACTTCTTCTGCATCTGTATACATCGCTATATCAGCCAATGAAATAACTTTGTCCTGTCCATAAGCCGGAATTCTTTTTTTAGCGGCGTCAACTGTTTCTACAATCAACATATTCTTTCCTGAAGAAATCAATTTATATAATCCGGGCTTACCCGCGATTGATAAAATGGTCTTTAACATACTATTTCTATTTTATTTATGGTTTGAGGCAGCAAAAGTACAATTCGCGATTGAAACTCCCAAATTTATTATACGAATTTTCCTGATTTTAATTCTTCAATTACCTGAGTCAACTGTGGAAGCAGCGGAACAGTACCATCATTCAAAACCGTAAAATCTGCCCTACTTCGTTTTTCTTCGTCATCAAGTTGTGCCAAGATACGTGCACGCACCTGTTGTTCTGTTGCATTATCGCGCTGCATAGCCCGCTTCACCCTTAACTCCAATGGTGCATAAACCATCACTACAGCATCTACTGTATTTTCAAAACCGGCCTCATAAAGAATGGCAGATTCCATACCCGCTATCTCACACTCTTTCAGTTCTCCAATCCAACGAATAAAATCCTCCCTCACCCTGGGATGAATAATAGCATTGATTTGTCTCACATGCTCAGGAGACGAAAAAAGATAAGAAGCGAGCAGAGGTTTATTCAAAGCTCCTTCTTTATCATAGACCTCTTTTCCCAATAAAGCAATAAGCTCCCGACGAATTCCCTCATCGGATACCATCAAGCGCTTAGCTTCATTATCAGCATTGTAGACCGGCACATCCATTGTCTCCAGTAAGTGAGAAATATATGATTTCCCACTGCCAATACCTCCGGTAATAGCTATCTTAATCATTGAATATTATTTGTTGTTCAATCAGATAATCCACCTCTTGCGGATTAAGACGCACATGATTCACATAGCGGGGAACAGATTTAAGTTTCACCGGACACTTTTCTCCTTTATTATTCAGTAGTTCCTCGTAAGTCACTCCTATAAAAAAATCTTCAGCCGTAATTGCCTTGAAATGACTCAGTCCGACCTGAAAAGTAACCTGCACTTTGGAGGGAAAGGTACGCAATACTTTATCAGGAGGAAAATTCACACCACGCACAGGTACCTCCACACTCTTCTCTGCATATACATCCAGCATGAGCGTTACATCATTAAAGTCGGGAATAAACCGGGCTCCTTTCACTTTTGCCAGACTGATGCGGCGATGAGTCGTATCAGACAGATTCTCTAATACCACCGACTCTGTATAGGCCGTAGTAATGGTATCCAATATTTCCTGAGGAGCATAGACCATTACCGAATCAGGAGAATAGATAACATCAGAAATATAATACTGACGATCTAAATCAATTTTTCCCTGCAACTTGACAGGAACTTTTTTAGCTTCCCCCTTAGTATAAATAAACTCCAATGTGTCAGGCCGAACAGTCAGCAAGCGAGTCGACTGGTTCAATTGACCTGTAATTTTCTTCAACAGAGTAGAAACCGGAATACGTACTTGCGTGCCTTTGCTCTCATAATCCTTAAAATCAATTGTAACCGGATAGAAAGTTTGCCCCAACATATAATTGGTCAATACAGTTCCTCTATCCTTCACTCCTATCTTTAACTCACTGGGTAACTCGGAAGTCAGCACCACATTATTGGGGACATTCTTCATACGGAGAGGAATCGAAAATTCTGTTTCATAATCATCATTCAATATCTGAAGCAACCAAAAACAGAAAGAAACGAATACAAAAAACAAGAAAATCAGAAACTCCCTACTATTACGACTAAGCAGGAAGCTTCTGATTTTCTCTAATGTCCTCAAGTAGTAAATACGTATGTTCCTTTTGTCGAACATAGCTTATATAAGTTTTACTTTGTTTGTTGGTTTGCAGCAGCGTTAGCATAGATAGAATTTCTATCAATCTTAATCTTCACGCCTGATGCAACTTCCAATACTACAGTACTATCTTCTATTTCTTTAATTTTTCCATAAATGCCACCGGCAGTTATCACTTCCTGACCTACTTCCAGATTCTTACGGAAATTTGCAATTTCTTTCTGTTTCTTATTCTGCGGACGAATCATGAAGAAATACATAATAGCGAAAATAGCTACCATCATAATCAGGAATGAGTAATCGCCTCCGCCTGCAGCCTGCAGAAATACAAATGATAAATTCATACTTTCAAGTTTTTTTAGTTTATAATGTTGTTACACTTACGATAACAAACAAAGATATTAATTTTTCGTCAGCTTGTTTTCTTTTTTTAATTGATTAACGATTCCATCCAATGTACCGTTAATAAATCCACCACTTTTAGGAGTACTATACAACTTAGCGATTTCCACATATTCATTGAGCGACACACTTACGGGGATATTAGGAAAGCTAAGAACTTCCGCCAAAGCAATCTGCATGATAATCACATCCATAAATGCCACACGGTCAAGATCCCAATTCTTTGTGTTCTCACTGATAAGATGACGATAATAGTCAGAGTTCAAAATAGCGCGGCGGAACAAACGGCGTGCGAAATCTTGATCTTCATCATCTTTAAACTCAGGTAACAACTCTTGTTTAGCACCATTTTTTTCTTCAAAACGCTTGATTGTTTTAAGAACAAAAGTGTCTACAATTTCCTTGTCATCGTTCCAATACAAGCTTTGGTCTTCCAGCACTTGGTCAAGTTCTGCATTATTGAAGATTATCTTCTTATATATTTTGCGCCATACTTCACGGTCTTCCTCATAAGAAGAAGTTTCACTTGCCATATACTCCTTATATATGTCACTTTCCATAATTTGCTCACACAGACTTTTCACAAAATCCGCTTCATTTTCCCACGTTTTCTTCTGATTGCCGGCAAAATCCAATAACTGTTTATTCACCTCCAATTGGGCAATAAAACGATTCTCTACAAATTTGGTGTTGGGAAACAATTCTTCCTTAGTAGGGATAAGTTTGTTTTTCGCAGCATTCAGTTTTTTGTTAGCCTGTTTAGTTACCTCAACCATTAAAAGCAATAGATAGTTATACAAATCATATGCTTTAGAGAGACTAAAGAACAACTCCTTCTCGGCAGTATCCAAGTTTTTCCCTCCGTTCTGATAATAAGCATAGATTATCTGAACTATCTTAAGACGAATAAGAACTCTATTTATCATAATTCACATAAAATTATTAAGGAGTTGCAAAAGTAGGAAAATTCATTGATTTCACATAACATAATTACATTTTTTAATGCAAAATTTGCATAGAAAAGCGGAAAACGCTTTTTTCTTCGAAGTTTATGAGCAAATTCTTTGCCCATTAAAAAAAAATATCCAATTTTGAAGCCGATTTATAAAGATTCAAATTATGGAAGAGAAAAAGAAAAGTGTAGTGGATGGTGATAAAGAAATAGTTTTCTCAAAAGCCATTAAAGCGGGAAAACGTATTTATTATTTAGATGTGAAGAAAAACCGGAAAGATGAAATGTTCTTGGCTATCACAGAAAGTAAGAAAATTGTATCGGGTGAAGGTGACGATTCACAAGTGAGTTTTGAAAAGCATAAAATCTTCCTATATAAAGAGGATTTTGAGAAGTTTACAAACGGACTTCAACAGGCTATTCAGTTCATTACTGACGAACAAGGTCCGATAGAACCCCACCACAGCGAAGACATGCCGGAAGAAAAAAGAACTGAAAACGAAAGTGAAGAAGCTCTAAGCTCTAGTGAAATAAAAATAGATATTGACTTCTGATTTAATGTATAAGTAAGAGTCCGGATTAAAAAATCCGGGCTCTTTTTGGTTAAATCAAAAATAAGCATTACTTTTGCACCGCTTTTTTAAGCTCCATCGTGTGATATACCACATCGTGTGATGGCGAATTAAGCAACAAAATCAACTTAATTTAGAGTAACACAAAAAATTAAAAAACAATGAAATCAATTGAAATTAAAGGTTCTGTAAGAACAGACCTCGGAAAGAAAGCAACTCGTGAATTGCGTAAAAACAATGGTGTTCCTTGCGTAGTATACGGAGTACAGAAAGATGAAAACGGAAATCCTGTAGCAACTCATTTTTCAGTAACTACCGACGGTTTGCGTAATCTGGTATACACACCGCACATCTACGTTGTAGATTTGAACATCGATGGCAAAACAGTAAACGCTATCATGAAAGATATCCAGTTCCACCCTGTCAAGGATTCTATCCTTCACGTTGACTTCTATCAGATTGACGAAGCTAAACCTATTGTAATGGAAGTTCCCGTTCAGTTGGAAGGTTTGGCAGAAGGTGTACGTGCCGGTGGTAAATTGGCATTGCAGATGCGTAAACTGAAAGTTAAAGCTTTATATAATGCAATTCCTGAACGTCTGACTATTGACGTTACTGCTTTAGGCTTGGGTAAAACCATCAAAGTTGGCGAATTACACTATGAAGGATTGGAATTAATTAATGCCAAGGAAGCTGTTGTTTGTGCAGTTAAATTAACTCGTGCCGCACGTGGTGCTGCTGCAACTGCAGGTAAATAATTACTAACCCCTTAATCCTTTTCAATGAAATATTTGATTGTAGGATTGGGTAATATAGGTGAAGAATACCGAAATACCCGTCACAACATAGGATTCAATGTATTGGACGCCCTTGCAAAGGCGTCCAATCTTGTTTTTACCGATGGCCGTTACGGTGCTACTGCCACCATGTCACTCAAAGGACGTCAACTTATCTTGTTGAAGCCTTCTACATATATGAACCTGAGTGGCAACGCTGTACGTTATTGGATGCAGAAGGAAAACGTTCCATTGGAGAACGTGTTGATAATAGTAGATGACTTAGCCCTTCCTTTCGGAGCTTTACGCCTGAAAAGTAAGGGTAGCGATGCCGGTCATAACGGATTGAAGCATATAGCCGCCACATTAGGAACTCAAGCATATGCCCGCCTGCGCTTTGGTATTGGCAATGACTTTCCACGCGGAGGGCAAATAGATTTTGTATTGGGACACTTTACAGAGGAAGATATGAAAACTATGGACGAACGTGTGGAATTAGCATGTGAAATAATCAAAAGTTTCTGCCTGGCCGGTATTAATATAACCATGAACCAATACAATAAAAAGTAATGGCTGAAGCAAGAATAGATAAATGGATGTGGGCGTCACGCATCTTTAAAACGCGCACAATAGCTGCAGAAGCTTGTAAAAAGGGCCGTGTAAGCATAAACGGTTCACAAGTCAAACCGGCACGTACGGTGAAACCGGGAGATGTGATAGAGGTACGCAAACCGCCTATCACTTATTCTTTCAAAGTTTTACAAGCAATAGAAAAACGTGTCGGTGCAAAACTTATTCCTGAAATTCTGGAGAATGTTACTTCACCGGAACAATATGAACTATTGGAAATGAGTAAAATCAGCGGTTTTGTCGATCGCGCCCGTGGCACCGGACGTCCTACAAAGAAAGACCGACGCAGTATGGATGAGTTTATCACACCGGAATATTTGCCGGACGATGATGACTTTGATTTCGATTTTGACTTTGAAGAGGAATAGATACTAATAAGTATTAATATCCCCCTTGTTTTCCATCAGAACGAAGTGAAAATATGTATGAGCCTACACGTATACGTGCAAGGCCATACATGCTAATCACAGGGATATAAATACTTCACAACTTATATATTAATACTGTATCTCTTTCTTCTTACCCAACAAATGATAAACATCATCTCTCTCGCCCACTACCCATACTACATCACCTTCACAAAAAATCATATTAACATCCGGTCGTATCAAATTACCATCGCCTCGTTCTACCCCTACCACCAAACATCTATAATCATCACGAATACCGCTCTCCTTAATACTCTTACCCAAGAAAAGAGAATTACCATCCACCATAAACTGCTTCAAGTTCATCTCACGCTTCTCAATATCCTCTTCTTCAGCAGCAGAAGAGACTCGCTCCACCTGACGGGCAAATTCCCCCAACTGCTCATCCGTACCGATAACCTGAATTGTATCGCCGGGAAACAAACGGACATTGGCACCCGGAATGTTGATACGATGCATCCCGCGAATAATAGAAGCAACATGCACCCCATATTTATATCCCAAATTCAACTCTTTCAGTGTATGTCCTGCCCAAAGAGAATCCGCCGGCACCTCGAAATCCGAAAGATGAATATCACGTGACAATAAATGACCCTCATATTCCGGCCGCTTCTGTCCCGTAAATTCAGCATGCATATCACGGAAGCGTAAATTCTGTATAAAAGTGCGTTCCATAAAAATGGACTGTTTCTTCAACCAGCGCGAAAGCATCATCATACAAACCAAAATAATAGCAATACCAACCATCAATGCAGTAGATGCCTTGAAAATATTCTCGATAATAAACAAAACAAAAGCCACAGCTATCACCATTCGCAATAAAATGGTGGATAATAACGGAGCACGGTTATAACGATTATCCTGCCACAATGCCTGAAACTCAACTGAATGATTCTTCTTCATAATAATAGCACGCAAAAATGGCGATATACATACAATTGTAAACACTGCACCCGCCAAATTCGCCCAAAACAAAGGTAAACTTGCCCGAAACAGAGGAATGATGAAATGGAAAGAAAGGATAATTACCGCAATGCAAAGCACCGAATAGATGGCGACAATGCGAATAATAGCGGTCAATAGTTTTCTCCAATTATTCTCATGGTTCACCGTTTGCGAACCCGAAGAGTAGCGATCTAAAATTTTTCTCCATTTGTTTGGCAAAACCTTCTCTACCCGATGATAAGCGGGAACAGCAAGACGAATCATATAAGGAGTAAGGAACGTAGTAATAACCGAAACCGCTACCACTATAGGATACAGAAAATCACTGGTTACATGCAGGCTTACTCCCAATGAAGCGATAATGAAAGCAAACTCTCCAATCTGCGTCAGGCTAAAACCACACTGCATTGCCACCTTTAGTGGCTGACCTGCAAGAATCACACCTCCGGTTCCAAATATAACCTGTCCCAAAAGAATAGATAAAGTAATGGCAACAATGGGCCATGCATACTCCACAATCATGGCAGGGTCCACCATCATACCGACCGAAACAAAGAATATTGCGCCAAACAAATCCTTAACCGGCGCCACCAGTTTCTCTATACTCTCTGCCTCTACCGTCTCCGCCAAAATAGAACCCATGATGAAAGCACCGAAAGCCGGAGAAAAACCTACTTTTGCCGCCAGTACTACCATTCCAAAGCACATAGCCAAAGAAACGATAAGCAATGTTTCACTCCCCATCCACTTACGTGAACGTTTCAGAAAAATAGGAATGAGATATATTCCTACTACAAACCAAAGAATCAGAAAGAATACTAACTTACCAATACTGTAAATCATCTCCGTTCCCTCAAAATTCTTACTTACAGCCATTGTACTCAGCATCACCATCAACACAATGGCAAGAATGTCTTCCAGTATCAAAATGCTAAGCACCAACCCGGCAAACCGTTGCTGCCGTAACCCCAAATCATCGAATGCCTTATAAATAATGGTCGTTGAAGACATTGCCAGCATACCGCCCAGATAAAGGCAGTCCATGTGTTTCCATCCAAAAGACCAACCGGCTACCATCCCGACCAATATCATACAAAATATAATGGTACACGCCGCTATAATAGCAGTACCTCCGACTTTCATAAGCTTTTTGAAACTAAACTCCAATCCTAAAGCAAAAAGTAGGAAAATAACACCGATATCAGACCAAGTATGAATATTTGCCGTATCTATTACTGATGGTGTATAAGGCATATGCGGGCTTGCCAAAAACCCGGCTACAATATAGCCCAAGACTAAAGGCTGCCTCAACCGTTTAAATATCAGCGTCATAATACCGGCGCAAATAAGAATCAAGGCAAGGTCACTTATAAGGGGAGCCAATTCTGACATAACAATATTTTTTTTGCCTGCAAAATTATAAATTATCTATCAACTGTGGAGTCTTTCACCTGCTTATTTTGTGATAAGTACTTTGTTTTAACTCATTGTCTGCATAACGATAAATATTATGGCAGGTTGGCAAAAAAAATCTCCTCCACCCATACCACAGGCAAGATGAAGGAGATAAAAAAAATGAATAATATTACTTTCTGAACGGTGGTTTGACAACCATCGCCTTTAATTTGCGTCCACGCACATCAATGAAAACCTCTGTGCCCGGTGTAGCATAAGCAGTTTGAATATATCCCATACCGATGCCGATTTTACGAATCGGAGACATCGTTCCACTGGTTACTTCACCAACCTTTTCTCCCTCTGCATTTACCAACTCATAACCATGGCGAGGTATACCGCGATCAATCATTTCAAAACCAACCAATTTGCGATTCAAACCTTCTGCTTTCTGCTTTTCAAGAATAGCACGTGCTGTAAAATCCTTTCCTTCAACAAACTTGGTAATCCAACCTAAGCCCGCCTCCAATGGAGAGGTGGTATCACTCAGATCATTACCATAAAGACAGAATCCCATCTCCAGGCGCAAAGTATCGCGTGCACCCAATCCTATAGGCTTGATACCTTCAGGAGCACCGGCTTCAAAGATGGCATTCCAAATCGCTTCACCGGCTTCAGGATAGAAATAAAGCTCAAAGCCTCCGGCTCCGGTATATCCGGTATTAGAAATAATCACGTCTTTCTGACCGGCAAATTCTCCGGTAGTAAACGCATAATAAGGTATTTCAGACAGATTCACCGAAGTGAGTTTCTGCAAAACCTCCATTGCTTTCGGACCCTGGATAGCCAACTGCGCCATGCGATCGGAAGCATTTTCCAATTCAGCACCCGCCGTGTTATGGCTGACACACCAATTCCAGTCTTTCTCTATATTGGCAGCATTCACAACCAACAAGTATTTTTCCGGTTCGTAATGATATACCAATAAATCATCTACAATTCCTCCCTCTTCGTTGGGGAAACAAGTATACTGAGCCTTACCAATAGGCAAAACAGCTACATTATTAGAAGTCACTTGCTGCAAGAAAGCCAATGCATTCGGGCCTTTTACCCAAAATTCTCCCATGTGGGAAACATCAAATACACCCACTGCATTGCATACAGTGAGATGTTCATCGATAATTCCCGAATATTCGATAGGCATATTATAGCCGGCAAATTCGTGCATCTTTGCTCCCAGAGCAATGTGTTTCTCGGTAAACGGAGTCGTTTTCATGTTATTATTCAATTATTTTTTAAGGTTATTATATTCGTCTTATCTTGCCACCAATTCTGAAATCTTCACCACTACCATCATGGCTTTTTCCAATGACTGAATAGGAGCAAACTCATATCTGCCGTGGAAATTCAGACCGCCGGCAAAAATGTTCGGACAAGGCAGTCCTTTGAAAGAAAGTTGTGCGCCATCCGTTCCGCCACGAATCGCTTTCACCTTCGGAGTCACACCGGCTTCTTCCATCGCCTTGAAAGCTATATCGATAATATGCATGACCGGTTCAATCTTTTCACGCATATTATAATACTGATCTTTCAATTCTACTGTCACTGTTTCTTCACCATATTTCTTATTAATCTCAGCTGCCCACTTCAACATATTCTCTTTACGCGCTTCAAATTTGGCACGGTCATGGTCACGAATGATGTAAGACAGCGTAGTTTGTTCCACCTCACCGGTAATACCTACCAAATGATAGAATCCTTCATAGTTTTCTGTACACTGGGGAGTCTCTCCATCCGGCAATAAATTCATAAACTGATTGGCCACACACATGGAGTTTATCATCTTATTCTTGGCATATCCCGGATGCACGTTACGACCCTTTACAACTACTTTGGCAGAGGCTGCATTGAAATTTTCAAATTCCAGCTCACCTACCTCTCCTCCATCCATTGTATAAGCCCATTCACAACCAAACTTTTCCACATCAAACTTATGAGCACCCAACCCAATTTCTTCATCCGGATTGAAACCTACCCGAATCTTTCCATGTTTAATTTCGGGATGCTCTTTCAAATAAACCATCGCAGTAATGATTTCTGCAATACCGGCCTTATCGTCAGCTCCCAGCAGCGTCTTTCCATTGGTTACAATCAAATCTTCTCCTTTGTGGTCCAGCAATTCAGGGAACCGATTAGGAGAAAGAACAACATTCTCTTCCTCACACAAGACAATATCCGAACCGTCATAACCATAAACGATACGCGGAGTCACTCCTGCACCGGTCATATCAGGACTGGTATCCATGTGAGCAATAAATCCTATCGTTGGTACCGGTTTGTCGGTATTTGCCGGCAAGGTAGCAAAAAGATAACCATTCTCGTCCAATGAAATTTCTTCAAAGCCCAGTTGTTCCAATTCAGATCTCAAGTATTGTGCAAATACCATTTGTTTGGGTGTACTGGGCGTCACACCACTATTATCGTCTGATTGAGTATCGAAACTTACATACTTTAAAAATCGTTCTATCAGTGTCATTTTATCTTCCTATTTTTAATATTCAATGCTGTAAAAATAGGAAAAGAGCCGTGAATTGCCAAACAATTCACGGCTCTTTTTTCATTCTATCTTATTATTTTGATATCAGAAACAACTGGAACCATCAAAACAATGCGTACAAACTTTGCACTTTGGCAAACCGATAGCTTCAATTAAGGTTTCCAATGTATTGAACTTCAACGAAGTCAATCCGAAACGGTCGGCAATCATTTGCACCATCTTTTGGTATTGAGGTGAATCTGTTGCAGCATATTTTTCAAGATCTTTATTCTCATCTCCTTCTATTTCCTTAATCATGCGGCGTGTTATCAACTCCAAGTCACCTTTTGATGCAGTAAAGCCAAGGAAAGGACAACTGTAAATCAACGGCGGGCACGCAATACGCATGTGAACCTCTTTTGCTCCATAATCATATAAAATCTTCACATTATCACGAAGTTGAGTTCCACGTACAATGGAATCATCACAAAACAAAACACGTTTTCCTTCCAGCATGGCACGATTGGGAATCAGCTTCATTTTTGCTACCAACGAACGCATTTCCTGATTGGCAGGAGTAAAGCTGCGGGGCCATGTGGGAGTATATTTGGTTATGGCACGATGATAAGGAATGCCTTTTCCTTCGGCATACCCCAGCGCCATACCTACGCCGGAATCAGGAATACCACAGGCACAATCCACTTCCGAATTATCCTTCTGCCCCATTTTATAACCACTCATAAAACGCACTTCCTCCACATTCCTACCCTCATAGCAAGAAACCGGGAAACCATAATACACCCACAAAAAAGAACAAATCTGCATTCCTTCATTCGGCTTGCGCATTTGTTCCATTCCATCGGCACGCAAGCGGATAATTTCGCCGGGGCCCACATATTTTTCAATTTCATAATCCAGATTCGGCAGACTGCTCGACTCGCTGGTCGCAGCATAAGCCCCCTCTTTCTTACCAATCACGATGGGAGTACGTCCCCATTTATCACGCGCCACAATAATACCGTCTTCGGTCAGCAGCAACATGGAGCACGACCCTTTTATCTTATTAAATACATTTTCGATGCCATCTACAAAGTCCTTGCCCTGAACAATAAGCAATGCTATCAATTCCGTTGGGTTTGTCTTCCCCAAACTCATTTCGGAAAAATGCATATTCGCAGCCAGCAAGTCACGCTCCAGTTCCGAAATATTCTGAATCTTGGCTACTGTAACAATGGCAAATTTACCCAAATGCGAATTGATTACTATCGGCTGAGGATCTGTATCACTAATAATACCTATACCCGAGTTACCTTTAAACTTCGGGAGTTCCAATTCAAACTTTGTGCGGAAATAAGAGTTTTCCAAATTATGGATAGACCTCATAAATCCTTCTCCCTTGGCATAAGTAGCCAAGCCTCCTCTTTTTGTACCTAAATGTGAATTATAGTCCGTTCCGTAAAATAAATCGGTAACGCACTCAGTCTTTGAGACTGTTCCAAAAAAACCACCCATTCCTTTTTGCTGTTTTTTGTTTAGGGTACAAAATTACTAAAATCTCTGGAATAAACGAACAAAAAAAACAAAATGGTACCGAATAGCTTATGAATAAAATGTTTGCTGTGACAAATCCGACCTAACATTCCACCACCCGATACAATGCATACGTACGTGTAGCCCGATGCGTACGTACATGTAGGCTTACGCATATATATGTGTAGGCTGATGCCACCGTATGTATAGACCTATGATCAGGCTGAGTGCTGCAAAAAGACCTTGAGGTTTTCAAAAAAGCTCGGTAAGTTTATTAAAAAGATGCCGAGGTTTTACGGAAACACACCGACCTTTTTCAAAAAGCTCGGCATCTTTTTCACATAGGGGCAGATGGAATCATCCCCTCACTAAGCCGATCATTCCTTCTTTCCGTTCATCCTTACATATTAGCCAAAACACATTATCAATCAATCGATTAACAATGACAGGATATCCATTCATTCTCCTTTCAGTCGTGCTTCCCAAGCTGCTTTCAAATCTGCCTTCAGTATTTATCTGTATCAAAAAAAGTCTTACAGATGAAAGGAGGCTGAAAAGACAATACGAGACGTCCATTCACTACCGAAATCCGCCATAACAGGGCGTTTCAACGACTAATGAAAGGAGGAAGGAAGAGACAGATTTTTCCGTTTGCATGGCGAAAAACACAGTTTTTTTTATGAATTCAGTCATTGCACGGCAAGCCACTTTGGGTATTTCACGATTACTGTTTATTTTCTCCACCCTCTTCCGCCACCTCCATGTGTTCTTTAAAAGTCGCGGGATTTTTACTTTCCGAGATTTCTTTGGTGGAAAGTTCTGCCAGCATATTGAGCACCAACTCCTTATTGGTCATATTATCGCGCAAATTTTCCTTTTTCAGTCCTTTGAATTGTTTATATTTCTTGGCGGTCATATCACTCCATGTCTGATAAATAATGTCAGTGAGGGTAGCAAATTGCACTCCCTCTTGCAGTCCGTGCCGTTTCCATTCGTGTGTAAGGTCTTTGCGAATCTCTATAGATTTGAGTCGCCGGTTAATCCAACTATTCGAATAACCCAACCGTTTGTAGTCCATTAATGCTTGGTTAATGGAAAGTTCGGGATCTTGCATTTGGTCAAGACGTTCGGCAGCCACTTGCGTCATCCATAGCTTAAAAGGTTCTGCTTTGGGCGATGGAATAGATTGAATGAGGCGGAGAAGTTGCTGTGTGTCAGCCACATCAGTCAGGCACATTTCGCCGTCAGCCGCAAGCATTTTCAAACCGTGACAATTTGTCACGGTTTCATTACCTTCCTTCTTCAACCTTTGTTTTAACTTACGCCAATAGTCCGTTGCATCAACACTATCCGTTAAGACAGCTACTACATCAGCAGAATGCTGTAAACATAATAGTTGCTAAGTCATTACCTCACAATCGGGCATCTACTCCCAAAGCCTTTATTATAAGCCGATAAGAAAAACTTTCCAGAATTACAGAAAAAATTTCTCTCCGAATGAATAATCCTTGCTATTTTTGCATCAAAATGCAGCAGTTATGAAATCATTATTATATATCTTTATCGGAGGAGGAACAGGAAGCGTGCTTCGTTACTTACTTACCATTGCCATTCAGCGCCAGACAGGGACGGCTTTCCCATGGGGGACTTTTGCCGTCAACTTACTGGGTTGCATACTGATAGGTGTTTTTTATACGCTCACCTCACGCATTCATATCACCAATGAATTACGTCTATTGCTCACTATCGGACTTTGCGGCGGGTTCACCACTTTCTCTACTTTCAGCAATGAAAGCCTTCAATTATTAAAATCAGGTTTTTATCCCACCTTCTTTGCATACGTGATTGGCAGTGTGGTTTTAGGAATTATCGGAGTCATGCTCGGAGTTTGGATGAGTGAATAGAACAAAATCTCTTCCTTTTTTGTTATTATCATAAAACCACCCAATTAAATTTTAGAATCAATATGAAAATAGCAAAGATTAAAGGAAGAGAGATTCTTGACTCACGTGGCAACCCCACTGTAGAAGTAGACGTAACATTAGAATCCGGTATCATGGGACGTGCATCTGTTCCGTCGGGTGCATCCACCGGTGAACATGAAGCTTTGGAATTACGCGACGGAGACAAGACCCGTTATGGAGGAAAAGGAGTTCTGAAAGCCATAGACAACATTAATAATATCATTGCTCCGGCATTGACCGGCATGGACTCATCAGACCAACGCGGCATTGATATGGCTATGTTGGCTTTAGACGGTACCCCCACTAAGTCCAAACTCGGAGCCAATGCCATTCTGGGCGTATCACTGGCTGTGGCAAAGGCAGCGGCAAATTATCTGGATATACCTTTATATAGATATATAGGAGGAACAAACACGTACGTATTGCCCGTGCCCATGATGAATATCATCAACGGAGGTTCGCATTCCGATTCTCCCATCGCTTTTCAGGAATTTATGATTCGCCCTGTCGGTGCCAAATCATTTCACGAAGCATTGCGCATGGGAGCAGAAGTTTTCCACGCACTGAAAACCGTATTAAAGAAGCGCGGACTGAGCACTGCTGTTGGCGACGAAGGAGGTTTCGCTCCTGTGTTGGATGGAACCGAGGATGCATTGAATTGCATTTTGGCAGCCATTGAAGCAGCCGGTTATGAGCCATTCAAACACATCACTATCGGTTTGGACTGCGCTTCTTCAGAGTTCTACCATGATGGAATCTATGATTATACGAAATTTGAAGGAACAAAAGGTGAAAAGCGTACTGCATCAGAGCAAGTGGCTTATCTGGAAAAACTGTGTTGGGATTATCCTATCGACTCCATTGAAGACGGTATGGCAGAGAATGACTGGGAAGGCTGGCGTATGCTGACCGAACGTCTTGGAAATCGCTGTCAACTGGTAGGTGATGACCTATTCGTAACAAACGTGAAATTCCTGGAGAAAGGAATCAGCGAAGGTTGTGCCAATTCTATCCTGATTAAAGTAAACCAAATCGGTTCGCTGACCGAAACATTGGACGCCATCGAAATGGCTCAACGTAATGGCTATACCACTGTTACCAGTCACCGTTCGGGTGAGACGGAGGATACAACTATTGCCGACATCGCCGTTGCTACCAACAGCGGACAAATCAAGACCGGTTCATTAAGTCGCAGTGACCGTATGGCCAAATACAACCAACTGCTACGCATAGAAGAAGAATTGGGAAGCCGTGCCGTTTACGGATACAAGAAAATTGCACATGATTTCAAAGTATAAGAAGGCATGTAAAGTCACCGCCTGACATAGCATTTCGGGAGTGTGTCAAAACATGGATAATGCTGCCCCTACAGCCTGACGATGGGATAGCCCGGTTTAGTTTTGACATACTCCCTTTTAGTCCTATCCCAAGGGGCTATATTTTTTCTTCATCTCTTCCACATTCATTCCCGTGAAATAGTCTTCTATAAACTCCCATCTCTGCTCATCATCCAAGGAAGTATTACCAAAAAACAATTGGAACAGCTCTATCTGTTCAAGGAATATCTTTTCATTATTTTCAAGCACGAAGTTTTTATAAGCTTCCGATGTCACCTCTTTCTCCAGCACTTCAGGCATATTAACAGTCACCTCTACCGAAGGCACACCACCTTCGACAGTAAAATCGACCACATTGAGCATTGACAAAAGATTGAGAAGCATGTTTAGGTCTGAAAAAGGCGTGGTGTAAAACAGCAACAAATCTCCTTTCACTCCTGTAATACGCTGAGAGCAGAGCTTCTGATAACGTGAGAGCAACAAGTCAAAGCCTCGGGTAACAGTAAAAACCAACTTGTCTTCATCCTTTTTCTTCGTGCTACTGATATAGCTGACGCTTCTTCCCTCCTCCACTCTCGATTCCAGCAAAGAAGAAAGGAAACGTTTTGCCGAAGGAACATCCATATCATATTCGGCAAAGATACTGCGCAAATCATCTTCTTCAAACTTGCCCTTATTGCCATACAAACTAACAGTCAGCAAATCTTTCAACCGTTTCAGCAGACTCGCCAGTTTTGTGCATATATCTCCTGCATCTTCTTTCAGCAATACCTCATGTTTGCCGACAGCCGCCGCACGGACTCCTTCAAACAAATTACCATTATATAAATCGCGCTTAAACTCCCGATAACCCATTTCCGAGAAACAGCTTTCCCACAATGCTTCAAAAGATACCTTATAAATACCTTCCGCACCGACCACGGGAGTCATAAACTTTTTATACGTTTCCCTGAAAGCAGTATCCCCTGTTTTTTCCTGTACATATCCATCTGTAAAGAGGGTCCGGGAATTTATCTCAATGGGCTGTCCTCCAAAACGGCTGGATAAATCTTCCTCTATCCATAACAAAGCCGTTTTTATCACTTGTCCCAAATCCGATTCATATTCCAACTTGTTCTGCTTACGAGGAAGTTTCACTGCAAACTCAAAATCCGACAAAGATACTTGCATCTCCTTGCTTTTGCCCTTCATCAAATAGATTTCCCAAAGCTTCTTCAAAATCATCCCCAACTGATTTTGCGTAATGGCTCCGGCAGAGTGTAAGCGTTTCATAAAATAGAAATCCCGTTCATGAAAGTCGGTGGCCGCAATACCTTTAATACTTTTATCACGTGCCGCACGTCCTATCTCCTGAATATAGTCAACAAATGTACTCGAAGGAGCCACATGATACACCCGGTCAATATCACTGATGTCAATACCCATACCGAATGCTTTTGTCGCAATAATCATCCGTTTGTCACCTTCCTTAAAAGCTTCAACAATCGCTGCCTTCTGAGCCTTGTCCTTCTTTCCATAATAAGAAGATACCAATCGCCAGTTAGTAGAACGCACCCACATTTTAATCCGGGTGTCTATGCTGCCGGCAAAAGGATAATACATGATAGTTTTATGTTCATCCAGAAAATCATCGGTACGTCCGATAATGACACGTTGTTTCGCCTTATCATAATTCTCATCTTCTTCAATAGTAAGCAAACGAATATCAAAGCCGATATTTTCGCGCTTCACTGTTCCCACAAACAGTCTGCAAGGGTCTATACGCAAAGAGCGGATGGTTTCAAAAACCATATCATTCCCCCCGCGAGGATTCCAAACGGCAGTTGCAGTCAATGCAAAAACCGGAAAAGCATAGCCCAAGTTCTTCTTCAAATTATCCAAGTGACGACCCAGGAACCAATAATCCACACGGAATTCCTTCCCCCATGTAGTTACCGTATGTGCCTCATCCACCACAATCAATCCTATCCGACGGTCACCTATAAAATGTTTAATATCATAAGCCAACAATAATTCGGGAGAAAGATAAAATAAATCCGTCTCTCCCTCGCGCACCTGACGGTATGCCTCATTTTTTTCTTCAGGTGAAAGATCGGAAGATGCATAAGACACCTTTTCATATCCCAAATCACGCAGATTTTCCACTTGATCAACAATCAAAGCCTTCAAAGGAGAAATCACAATTGTAAGTAACTTATATTCTTGTCCCAAATAAATGGCAGGAAGCTGGAACAATAAAGATTTACCGGCTCCCGTTGGCGCTGTCAACAAGAAATTATAAACCGAATCCGTCTTCATCGACTTTTCAGACTCTTCAATAACCTCTTCTATCAATTGTCCTTGGGAAATTTTTAGTTTATCTTTGCCGGAAGACAAATCATTATAGACTTCAAAATCACGAAAATCAGTATAGCCATATATTTCCTTTAAAAGTTCTTTTACGGCCGGGCGACATTGCTGTGGTAAAGATGCAGTTGCAATATTTGTTTCCTTCATGAAGAAAAAATTAGCTGGATGATTATAAATAAAAAAAGGAATGAAGACTTACTCCATTCCTTTTGTCTTTCTGAGCCTCTTGTCGGATTCGAACCAACGACCCCGAGATTACAAATCACGTGCTCTGGCCAACTGAGCTAAAGAGGCGGGTGGGTAAGCTTACTATATCGCGCCGCTACAACCAACTACCTTTGCTGCGATCAAGCCCTGGAGGATTCATCAGGAGCTGGCCGTATAGGACTTACCCATTTTTGTTTTGCGAGTGCAAAGGTAGATATATTTTTTGAAACTGCAATACTCTCATGCACTTTTTTTTGATTTTAGCAGAAAAAATACATTTTTCACCCCTAAATATAGCATGTATTCTTAATAAAAGCCGTACTTTTGTAGACTTATTAATTTTGTGCACTTATCAATAAAGAATGACTGAACGTAAACCAACTCTTCAAGAATGCGCAATGCGCTATGGCACGGGCATGGGACTGCTTTGGTCCTTTAAGTTCATGCTTTTTCCTTTAGGACTGAGAATACCTTTCCTATTACTCCTGTTTATTGTACTTACATTAGGTGTCCCTATTTTGGGCTATATTTTTGCTAAAAAATACAGAGAACGTTATTGCAACAATGCAATCAGCTTTGGGAAAGCATTGCTGTTTACAATATTTATGTATATGTTCGCATCCCTATTCGTAGCAGTAGTCCATTATATCTATTTCCATTTCATTGACGGCGGTTTTGTTTTTGAATTCTATCAGAATATGATTAACCAATTCAAGACAACTGCCCAAGCAGAACTTTTACCTTCTATCGACCAATTGCAGGAAGCCTTTGATATGGTGGCAGCACTGACTCCATTGCAAATCACTTTCCAGTTGATATCAAATAATATATTTTACGGCATGCTGATAGCAATCCCTACGGCATTGCTGATAATGCGTAAACCGAAAAACCAATAAGACACATGGATATATCTGTAGTTATTCCACTGTATAATGAAGAGGAATCTTTGCCGGAGCTCTTTGCCTGGATTCAACGCGTAATGGATGGCAACCATTTCAGCTATGAAGTAATATTTGTAAATGACGGCAGTACAGACCGCTCTTGGGAGGTAATAGAAAATCTACGCACCCAATCGGATAAAGTAAAAGGAATCAAATTCCGCCGTAATTACGGCAAATCCCCTGCACTCTATTGCGGATTCGAAAAGGCACAAGGCAATGTGGTTATCACGATGGATGCCGATTTGCAAGACAGCCCGGACGAAATTCCCGAACTCTACAGAATGATTACCAAGGAAGGTTATGATTTGGTATCGGGCTACAAGCAAAAACGCTACGACCCCTTGTCAAAGACCATCCCCACCAAGCTTTTCAATGCTACAGCACGTGCCGTATCCGGCATCAACAACCTGCACGACTTCAATTGCGGGCTCAAAGCCTATCGCCGGGACGTGATCAAGAACATCGAAGTATACGGTGAAATGCACCGCTACATCCCCTATTTGGCAAAAAATGCCGGCTTCTCTAAAATCGGAGAAAAGATAGTGCACCATCAGGCACGCAAATTCGGAAAGACCAAATTTGGCGGACTGAATCGTTTTTTCAACGGATATCTTGACTTAATCACTTTGTGGTTTCTATCTAAATTTGGCGTCAAACCGATGCACATGTTCGGCTTCTTAGGATCACTGATGTTTATCTTCGGATTTATTTCCGTAGTCATCATCGGTGCTAACAAATTATACAACCTAACAAACGGCCTGCCTTATACCCTGATAACGGATTCGCCCTATTTCTATCTGGCTTTGACGTTAATGATACTGGGCACACAATTATTCCTTGCCGGATTCATCGGTGAGTTAATAGCACGCAACGCTCCCGAACGCAACAACTATAAAATAGAAGAAGAGTTTTGAGAATGAAGAAATTACCAATTATCATCCTATTGTTCCTGACTGCATCAGGATACTTATGGCAGGGATGCAGCGAAAGCGATTGTCCCCTGAGTACAACATCCCTTGCACATTTCGACTTACTGAGCAGTGACAGCCATTCGTCCGTCAAACTGACTTCCGAGGTCACCATTACAGGTACTACCGTGGCCGACGTTACAGTAAAAGACACATTGCCGGACGGAACCATAACAGATAAAGTTGTGAAAGACTCTGTCTTGACAGACACCATTTACAACAAAGAAAGTGACTTGAGCAGCTTCAGCCTTCCACTCAGTTATACATCAAAAACTACTTATACGATACATTACAATGAAAAGCTGAAAGACGTGATTGAAATAACGCATCGCAACATCCCTTTTATTAGCGATATAGAGTGTGGCACCATGATGTTCTATCAGGTGGAAAATATCAATTATACAACAAACTCACTGGATTCTGTAGTGATTGTAAACCCGGATATCAACAATGAAGAAAAGAGAAACTTTAATATATACTATACTATTAGGGAGTAGCTTACTGTTATGCCCCTTACGCTCTACAGCCCAAGAAAAGAAAACGGCAACAACAGAAGAAAAAGCCACCGTACCTCTGTATCAGGGCACGTATGTGGGCTTAGATGTATTTGGCCTGGGAAGTAAAATATTCGGCAGTGACTTTACCAGTGCCGAGGTGAGTGTGGAGGTAAACTTAAAAAACCGCTTCATCCCTATTATAGAAATCGGTTACGGTCATACAGACACCACCGATGACGAAACCAATATTCATTATAAGGCTTCAGCGCCTTATTTTCGTATCGGTATGAATTACAATATTCTTTTCAAAAAGCCTCATCTCCCCGGTTATGCGTATGGAGGTATACGCTATGGCTTCACCTCTTTCACATACGACGTCGATGCTCCCGCAATGGTCGACCCGACTTGGGGAAACATCACCGTTCCGTTTACCTACAATGGGGTAAAAAGCAATGCCGGCTGGGTAGAACTGGTGGGAGGGCTTACGACCAAGGTATACAAGAATTTTTATATGGGGCTTTCTGTGCGCTACCGGGTACGCACCAGCATGAAGAAAACAGGAAATACAGAACCCTGGTATATCCCCGGATTCGGCAAGAACAAAGCTAACCATTTTACTATTGGAACATACAGTTTAATCTATAAATTACCTTTTTAGTGAATGAACACACTAGAGATTTGGCTTTTGGCAATCAGTCTTGCTATGGATTGTTTCACGGTATCCATAACAAGCGGAATCATCATGCGTCGCATCTGCCGACGCACTTTTTTTGTAATGGCATTCTTTTTCGGACTCTTTCAGGCCGTTATGCCCCTTATTGGATGGTTCTGTGCCAGCCGGTTCAGCCATTTGATAAAAGACTATGACCACTGGATAGCTTTCGGCCTTTTGGCTTTTTTGGGAGGACGAATGATAAAAGAAGGGTTCAGCAACGATGATAAATGTTGTTTTGACCCTACCCGCTTAAAAGTAGTATTGACACTGGCTGTAGCCACCAGTATCGATGCATTGGCTGTCGGCATCTCCTTTGCCTTCGTAGGCATGAATTCATTCATGTCCATTCTTTCTCCAATAGCAATTATCGGCTTTACCTCCTTCGTCCTTTCTATGGCAGGCAATCTGATAGGAGTATTCTGCGGAAAGCGGTTTAACCTTCGTACAGAACTGTGGGGAGGTTTAATCCTGATAGCCATCGGCATCAAAATTTTAATAGAACATCTTTATCTCAACTAATTATAATATTATGAATAAAAAAAAACTAATCTGGCAGTTACCCTTTCTTGTGGTGCTGATTGTGGGAACGGTTATCATTCTGAAAAAGCAACCTCCTTTCCGCACAGACGAAGGATTTATTTTCGGTACAGTCTATAAAATCACCTACCAAAGTGACAAAGATTTAAAGAAAGAAATCGAAGCTGAATTGAAGAAAGTGGATAATTCCCTATCCCCTTTCAACCCCAATTCAATCATCAGCCACATCAACCATAACGAAGAGGTGGTTCTTGACACACTGTTCACCCATGTATTTAATCTGGCTCATAAAATATCCGAAGAAACCGATGGAGCATTTGACATAACAGTGGCTCCCCTGACTAATGCCTGGGGATTTGGATTTAAAAAGTCCATCCCTTTGGACTCATTAACCGTAGACAGCCTTAAACAGCTTATCGGCTATCAAAAGATAGAGTTACAGAACAACGAAAAAATAATAAAGGCAGATGAGCGGATGATGCTGGACTGCAGTGCCATTGCCAAAGGTTTCGGTGTAGATATAATTGCACAGTTATTCAACAGTAAAGGTATTAAAAACTACATGATTGATATTGGCGGAGAGGTGATTGTAAACGGAAAAAATCCTAAAATGAATGCATGGCGAATCGGGATTAATAAACCAATAGACGATTCCTTGTCCGTCAACCAGGAATTACAGACAATTCTTGAAATAAGCAATGTGGGCATGGCAACATCAGGTAATTATCGCAATTTCTATTATAAAGGTGGAAAGAAATACTCTCACACCATCGACCCTCGCACCGGTTATCCGGTACAACACAGTATTCTTTCTTCCACCGTCATTGCCCGTGATTGCACCACAGCCGATGCCTATGCCACTGCATTTATGGTGATGGGGCTAGATAATGCAAAAGCTTTTTGTGCAAAACACCCCGAGCTGGAAGCTTATTTCATCTGTTCAGGCGAGAATGGCGAATATGAGATATTCTTCACTGAAGGAATGAAGAAATACATAGTCCATGCCAATAATCTAAAATAACGATGTATTCATGAATGCATCCGGGAGTGTGTCAAAACTAAAATGATAGATTAGAACGTTGACACATTCCCTTACAGGTTGATGTTTCCACAACCTGCTTATTTCAAATTCTGGAACTGTTCTATCAGCAGAGTCAGGTTAGCAGTAAAAAGCCGGGCGGAAATAGCCAAAAGAATGATACCAAAGAATTTACGAATCACATAAATACCACCTTTCCCCAAAAAACGCTCTATACGGTCGGTCAGTTTTAAAACCACATAAACCCATACCATATTCAGCACCAACGCTATTACAATGTTAACCGGAGCATATTCGGAACGCAGCGAAAGTAAAGTCGTAAAAGCACCGGCACCGGCCAACAAAGGAAATACCAACGGCACCAACGTTGCCTCTTTAATAGGTCCCTGGTTTTTAAATATTTCAATATCCAATATCATCTCCAGTGACATCAGAAAAATAACAAAAGCACCGGCTACTGCAAACGAAGCAATATCTACCTGAAACAACTTCAACATCATATCGCCGGCATAAAAGAATCCCAGCAACAACGCGAAAGAAATAAATGTTGCCTTGTTAGCATTCACATTTCTTCCTTTCTGCTTCAAATTCAATATAATAGGTATAGAACCGATAATATCTATTACAGCAAAAAGAACGATAAATGCACTCAAAAACTCCTGAAAGTCGAAAGAACCAAACATACTTACCTCCTTTTTTAGCTGCAAATATATTTATTTTTTATGCACTGTACAAGCTTTTATCTTAAAACATTAGTAGACTGTAAGAAACAATAAAAAAGATAAAACAGAATGCAACTCTAAATAATAAATCTCGTTTTATCGTTACCTTTGTATGTTAAACTATAACTTAACGAAGATTAGAACTTATGGAAATTACAATGTACGATACACTATTACAACTCCCTTTGTTCCAAGGATTATGTAAGAATGACTTCACGAGCATCTTAGGCAAAGTAAAATTGCATTTCCGGAAATACAATGCAGACGAGATTATTGTAGAACAAGGAGAGCCATGTACTGAACTTATCTTTCTGTTAAACGGTGAAATCTCTTCTCAGATTGTCGATGAGCAAAAATCATACTCTTTACACGAAACATTTGGAAGTCCTTTTGTATTGGAACCCTATTCTCTGTTCGGCATGCATCCCAACTATATCGCCACGTATAGAGCGCGTACAGATTTGAACTTGGTCAGCATTGACAAAGCATTTGTTCTGTCCGAATTGAACAATTATGATATTTTCCGTCTCAATTACTTAAACATATTAAGCAATCGTGCCCAAATAGCTTATAATAAATTATGGAACAGCTATATAGGAAGTCCCAAAGAAAAGATTATCAACTTCATTTTATCACGTTCTATGAGACCGGAGGGTGAAAAGCGATTAAAAATAAAAATGGAAGATCTGGCCGGTTTAATTGACGAAACCCGCATCAATGTCTCAAAAGAGCTGAACGATATGCAGGAAAAAGGCTTAGTAGAATTAAGTAGAAAAGAAATCTTCATCCCTGCCATGGAAAAGCTCTCTGAATAAAAACTGAAACAGTCTCTCAAATCGTCAACTACAGGGGCAGGGGTTGCCTGCCCGAACCGGTGGTGGCGACCTTGGGAGTAATCCACAAACAAGCTGTTTTCGGGCGAGCAAACCTCGCCCCTACCTATTAACAAAATGACAGCATTATCAACGTTCAGACACAACCCATCATTTTTTATGCCTATCCTGGCAGAATTTCAGTCAACAAGTTTGTTAGCATATGGCATCCATTTAATATACTTTGTTAAATATATAGATAGAATGAGGTGAATGAGACTTTTTTTTAGCAATTTTGTAAGTCAAATATAATAATGTTATGACAGAAACAAAAAACCCGTTTTTAGAGCCTTATAATACACCTCATCATACCCCTCCGTTCCACTTAATCAAAGTAGAACATTATGAACCGGCTATCCGGGAGGGAATGAAAGAGCAAAACGAAGAGATTGATGCTATCGTCAATAATGCGGAGAAACCCAATTTTCAAAACACCATTGTGGCATTGGAAAGATCAGGGTCATTACTTGAAAGAGTAACCACCATCTTCGGTAACCTGCTGAGTGCTGAAACTAACGACGAGATGCAGGAGCTGGCAGAAAAGATGATGCCTTTACTGGCAGAGCATAATAACAGTATCAGTCTGAATGAAAAACTTTTTGCACGTATTAAAGCTGTCTACGACCGGAAAGATCAATTGACTTTAAACGGAGAAGACAATATGCTGCTGCAAAAGACCTATGACGGCTTTATAAGAAGCGGAGCCAACCTGCAAGGAGAAGCAAAGGAAAAATACCGTCGGCTCAATACCGAATTAAGCGTACTCGCATTGCGTTTTTCACAGAATCTGCTGAAAGAGACCAATAATTATGAACTTTCTCTAACGACAAGCCAACTGGAAGGTCTGCCCGAAAGTATGCTTGAATCATACGCCCAAACAGCCAAAGAGAAAGGAAAAGAAGGCAATATCATCACATTGGATGCACCCAGCTTCATTCCTTTCATGAAATACTGCAAAGACCGTACACTGCGACAACAGCTTTACATGGCCTATAATACGCAATGTACTCACGACAACGAGTACAACAACATGGACATAATCAAGCAACTGGTTAATATCCGTATGGAACTGGTACAACTCCTCGGTTATTCCAATTATGCAGAATATGTACTGAAGAAACGTATGGCAGAAACAGAAGAATCCGTTTACCAACTACTAAACCAACTGCTGGAAGCCTACTCTCCCACCGCGCATCAGGAAGTGAAAGAAGTGGAAGAATTAGCCCACCGCCTGGAAGGTAACGATTTCCAATTAATGCCTTGGGACTGGGCCTATTATTCGGAAAAGCTGAAGAATGAAAAGTTTAAGCTGAATGAAGAAGAACTACGTCCCTATTTTGAACTCAGTCAAGTAAAACAAGGAGTATTCGGATTAGCTACCCGCCTGTATGGTATTACATTCAAGGAAAACAAAGAGATTCCCGTCTACCATCCGGATGTAGATGCTTATGAAGTATTTGATGAAGACGGCAGCTTTTTAGCCGTACTATACACCGATTTTCACCCTCGTGCCGGAAAACGCTCAGGGGCATGGATGACCAGCTATAAAGAGCAATGGATAGAAAACGGAATCAACAGCCGCCCACATATTTCCGTTACGATGAACTTTTCCAAGCCATCGGCAGAAAAACCTGCACTACTCACTTTCTCGGAAGTAAATACTTTCCTGCATGAGTTCGGTCACGCCCTGCACGGCATATTTGCCAACAGCACTTACGCCACACTGAGCGGTACAAGTGTTTATTGGGATTTTGTGGAACTCCCTTCACAAATCATGGAAAACTTTGCCATCGAGAAAGAATTTCTCAATACATTTGCCAAACATTACCGGACAGGTGAACAAATCCCGGCACAACTCATTCAGAAGATAGTGGATGCATCCAATTTCAATATTGCATACGCCTGTCTCCGCCAACTGAGCTTCGGTCTGCTGGACATGGCGTGGTACACCCGCAAGACCCCCTTTGACGGAGATGTGCGTACCTATGAAAAAGAAGCATGGAAAAAAGCGCAAGTCTTACCTTCTCCGGCCGAGACATGTATGTCCGTACAGTTTTCGCACATCATGGCAGGAGGATACTCCGCCGGATATTACAGCTACAAATGGGCAGAAGTGCTGGATGCGGATGCTTTCTCGCTATTTAAAGAAAAAGGAATCTTCAACCGGGAAGTGGCCGATTCTTTCCGCCGGAACATTTTGTCCAAAGGTGGAACGGAACATCCTATGACGCTTTATAAACGCTTCCGCGGAAAAGAGCCCGGCATTGAGGCATTACTGAGACGAAATGGAATTATCAACTAAAAACAAGAAAAGAAATGAAACTGAAATCAATTCTTTACCTATTAATAGCACTTCCATTATTGTGGAGTTGTAATAACGAAGATAACATAGAAGATATTTTTTCAAGTGGCACTTGGTATCTGATCAATTTTTATGGCGGAGGACTCGACGATGCCGGCACACCCGAATTTACTCCCAAAGATGACAACGCCACACTGGAAGTTATCCAAAAGTTTACCATCGTTTTCAATAATGACAATACATTCAAGGCTTCGGCACAAAATATCACCTTTGAAGGCATTTGGGAAGCAAATGGAAAAGACCGTTCGGTGAGCATCAATATCGAAGACCGCCGTAACTCCACTAATCTAAGTAACAAGTTTATGGATGCACTGGTAAATGCCCGCTTTTATAAAGGAGACAGCAATTATCTGCGACTGGCTCCCGAAGACAAGAAAAGCTTTATCCAACTCAGACATAATTAATCACATGGAAACCAACGAAGAAAAACAACTGAAACTCGACAAACGATACATCCGCATGGCCGGCATCTGGGCAGAAAATTCTTATTGCACACGTCGCCGGGTAGGTGCATTAATCGTTAAAGATAAAATGATTATTTCAGATGGATACAATGGCACTCCATCGGGTTTTGAAAATGTGTGCGAAGATGACAATGGAGTCACCAAACCTTATGTACTGCATGCCGAAGCCAACGCCATTACCAAGATTGCACGCTCCAACAACAGCAGCAACGGAGCCACCATGTATGTCACCGCTTCTCCCTGCATTGAATGTGCCAAACTCATTATTCAGGCAGGTATCAAACGAGTGGTTTACTCCGAGAAATACCGATTGGAAGATGGACTGGAACTATTGAAGCGAGCCAACATCGAAGTAATTTATATCGACCCCAATGAATAATAGTAAATAAAAATATGAGCAAAAACCGTACATCCCGTTTTATACCGATTATCATTGCCGTAAGCATCGTAGCCGGAATATTGATTGGAACTTTTTACGCTAACCATTTTTCAGGTAATCGGTTAGGTATCATCAACACTTCCTCCAATAAGTTAAACGCCCTGTTGCGCATCATTGACGACCAATATGTGGACACTGTGAAGATGAACGAATTGGTAGAAGATGCAATGCCTCAAATTTTAGGGGAACTCGACCCCCACTCTTCTTACATTCCTGCCAAAGACCTGGAGGCAGTAAACTCCGACTTGAAAGGAAGCTTTAGCGGCATCGGCATTCAATTTACCATCCAGCAAGACACAATTCATATCAGCAATGTCATTCAGGGAGGTCCGTCCGAAAAGGTAGGTTTGATGGCAGGCGACCGCATCATCTCTGTCAACGATACAGCTTTCGTAGGCAAGATAGTAACCAACTACGAATCAATGAAACGTCTGAAAGGGCCCAAAGGCAGCGAAGTAAAACTGGGTGTTTATCGTCCGGGAGAGAAAGAACCGCTATATTTTACCATTATTCGCGGTGATATCCCTGTCAAGAGTGTGGATACTGCTTATATGTTGAACGAAAAATTCGGTTATATCAAAATCAATAAATTCGGGGAAACAACATATCCCGAACTGCTGATTGCATTAGCAAAACTAAATCAAGACAACTGCAAAGGTGTGATTATCGACCTACGCGGCAATACCGGAGGCTACATGGGAGCCGCTATTCAAATGGTGAATGAATTCCTTCCCAAAAATAACCTGATAGTTTACACTCAGGGGCGCAAATCTCCTCGTGAAAATTATCACTCTAACGGAACAGGCAGCAGCCAAAAAATGCCGCTTATCGTACTGACAGACGAAGGTTCTGCTTCTGCCAGCGAAATTTTTGCCGGTGCCATTCAGGACAATGACCGCGGGACCATCATCGGTCGCCGTTCTTTTGGCAAAGGATTGGTACAGCAACCCATCGACTTCAGCGATGGTTCGGCTATCCGACTCACTATCGCACGGTACTATACTCCTTCAGGGCGTTGCATCCAGAAGCCTTACGTCAAAGGAAACGATATGAACTATGAAATGGATCTTGTAAAACGCTACGAACACGGTGAGTTCTTCTCGCAAGACAGTATCAAGCAAGACCACAGTACTATTTACTACACCGCCAACGGACGTCCGGTTTATGGCGGAGGCGGCATCATGCCCGATATTTTTGTTCCCCAAGATACAACGGGAGTTACTTCCTATTATACAGCAGCAGTAAGCAGAGGCCTAACCATTCAATTCTCTTTCCAATACACAGATACCCATCGTGCGGAGCTGCAGAAATATGATACGGAAGCAAGTTTGCTACAGTACTTGAAGCGTCAGAATATCTTGGAACAATTCGCCCGCTTTGCAGAAAAAAAAGGCTTGAAACGCCGCAATATCCTGATGTATAAGTCACAGAAATTATTTGAAAAGAACTTATACGGTAATATCATTTATAACATGTTGGGCATAGAAGCCTATATCCAATACCTGAACCAAACCGACAAGACAGTACTTAAAGCACTGGAAGTATTGGAAAAAGGAGAATCTTTCCCTAAGGCTCCCGAAGAAACCGTAGAAATAAAAGTCAACGATGAAGGAAATAAAAAAGAAACTGCGCAAGCAGATAGCACAGGAAAAAAGCCGTCACACCGCCACAGAGTTGACAGCGAATTCCATTGCTTTGCTTAACAAGTTGGAACAACATCCGCTTTTCATTGCAGCAAAGACGGTATTGCTTTATTACTCATTGGGTGATGAAGTACAGACGCATGATTTTATAGAGAAATGGTATCGGCAGAAGGACATCCTTCTGCCGGTAGTCAAAGGAGATATTCTGGAGCTCCGCCGTTATACAGGTCCACAAAATCTGCAAACCGGTGAAGCCTATCATATAGAAGAACCGACAGGTGAAGCATTTACTGATTACACTCAAATAGATTTTGCCATCATCCCCGGTGTTTCTTTTGATAAAAATGGCAATAGATTAGGTAGAGGGAAAGGATATTATGACCGGTTACTTCCCCAACTCCATTCTTATAATGTGGGTATTTGTTTTGATTTTCAGGTAAGTGACGAGATACCGACAGAATCATTTGACAAACCGATGCACGAGGTATGGACGGAAAAAGGAAAGATTTCCCTTCACCAATAATTACCGGAAAATAATATTTACAATAACCTGTGCACCTACTTGCTTGTTCAAATTCCTCACCAACAAGTCTCTTCCCATCATCAGTTCCTGACGGAGCACGGAAGAAGTGAGGTGTACATAAAGAATCTGATTCTTAATATAAAGGTTGCTTGTATAACCGGCAATAGCGGGTCCCACTACATCTTTCCATGCCTGTACCAGCCTATATTCATTCAAAGGAGACTCCAGTCCGTTCAAACGAAAGAACTTACGAATCATATCTCCTATTTGTTCCGCATCATTCCGCTTCATTCTGTATCTCCTTTCCGTTCTGCAACACTGCCATTTTCTACTCCAAACACTTTATATTTCCCTTCGATATTCTCCAAAATCTTATCCAAATGTTCCCGGTTGGTATCCGTTATAAAAATCTGTCCGAAGTTATCGCCTGCTACCAGCTTTACGATCTGTTCCACACGGGAAGCATCCAGTTTATCAAAAATATCATCCAATAACAATAGAGGAGTGGTATTGCTGCCTGTCCGCTTCAAAAAGTCGAACTGCGCCAATTTCAAAGCAATAAGATACGTTTTGTTTTGTCCTTGAGAGCCTTCCCTTTTAATTGGGAAATTCCCTAACTGCATGATAAGGTCATCTCTATGAATCCCTTTCAACGAATATCCCATAATGCGGTCACGCTGCCGGCTTCCTTTGATGATTTCCTGTAAGTTTCCCTGTATAGCGTGAGACTCATATGATAAATTCACCTTCTCCTTATCTTGAGAAATATAAGAATAAAACGACTGAAAAGTGGGGATAAATTCAGCTATGAATTCACTACGTTTCTTATACACGACCTCTCCACTCACAGCCATCATCTCCTCCCACACGGAAATCAGCTCCTCATCAGGCTCCACTTCAGCCTTCAACAAAACATTACGCTGAGTCAATGCTTTATTATAGCGTATTAAAGCATTCAGATATTCTTTATCATATTGCGAAATCACCACATCCATAAATCGGCGTCGCTCCTCACTCCCGCCGGCTATCAGTTCGGCGTCTGCCGGCGAAACCATTACCAAAGGAACAAAACCAATATGATCAGACAGTCGGGTATACTCTTTTTTATTACGCTTGAACTGCTTTTTTTGCCGACGTTTCAAACCACAATAAATTTCTTCCGGATCACCTTCATCCGTTACATAAAACCCTTGAATCACAAAGAAATCCTGATCATGCATAACATTCTGCGAATCAATAGGATTCGTAGCACTCTTACAGAAAGACAGATAATAGACCGCATCCAGTAAGTTCGTCTTTCCCATCCCATTCTGACCAATAAAACAGTTCATCTTAGGTGAGAAATCCAGTTCCACCTGTTCCAGATTCTTATAATTCAATATCGAAATACGTTTCAGTATCATAGACTTTCTGTTTGATTTAAGCCACAAAATTAGGGATAAAAACGGTAAAACCTAAAAAAATATGCCTGTAAATTTCATTAATACATATAAATGAACTACTTTTGCTGTCCGAAAACTATAGCAGAAAAATAATAAAAAGTAAATATAAAAATGGCAGAAAAAAAACACACTCAAGACCCTTTGGATATGGAAGAGGCTTTAAGTACCTCCGAAGCATTCATTATCAAGTACAAAAGTAGAATTCTGGGAGCTATTGCGGCAGTTGTAATCATCATTGCAGGCTTCATGGGTTACAAGCATTTCATCTCTGAGCCGAATGAAATCAAAGCTTCAGCAGCTTTATTCAAAGGAGAACAATATTTTGGAGCCGACAATTTTGAAACTGCACTGAACGGTGACAGCATCGGTTACAAAGGTTTTCTGAAGGTAGCTGATGAATTCAGCGGAACAGCAGCCGGTAATCTGGCTAATGCATACGCAGGTGTGTGCTATGCACAATTAGGTAAATATGAAGAGGCTGTGAAATACTTGAATAAGTTCAGCGCTGACGATCAGCTGGTAAGTCCGGCTCTACTCGGAACAATGGGTAACTGCTATGCTCAGGCAGGGCAATTGGACAAGGCTGCCGCTACCCTGATGAAAGCAGCCGACAAAGCAGACAGTCAGGCATTAAGCCCTATCTATCTGATTCAGGCAGGACAGATTTATGAAAAGTTGGGTAAGAACAGCGAAGCTGTGAATGCTTACACTTTGATTAAAAACAAGTACTTCAATTCTTATCAGTCAATGGATATTGATAAGTATATTGAACGTGCATCCATCAAATAAGAAAGAAGATATTTTTTAATCATATCGTAGGCACGGATTACACGGACACACACGGTTTCTCTTCTTAGAATAAACTGTGAAAGCCGCGAAATCCGTGCCTTATTAATTCATATAAACTATGGCAACAGCGTATCATAATTTATCAGATTACGACTTCAATTCCGTACCCGATGCAGAAAATATGCGTTTTGGTATCGTAGTATCCGAATGGAACAGCAATATTACCGGTCCTCTGTTGGAAGGTGCTGTCAATACTTTAAAGAAACACGGAGCTAAAGACGAGAACATTCTGGTACAAACAGTCCCCGGAAGTTTCGAATTAACTTATGGCTCTGCACAAATGATTAAAAGTGGCAAAGTAGATGCAGTCATAGCAATAGGCTGTGTAGTACGCGGAGATACTCCCCACTTCGACTATGTATGTGCCGGCACCACTCAAGGTATCGCCCACCTGAATGCAACAACTGACGTGCCCGTCATTTACGGACTGATTACAACCAATACCATGCAACAAGCTGAAGATCGCGCCGGTGGAAAATTGGGTAATAAAGGAGATGAAGGAGCCGTTACAGCTATAAAAATGGTCGACTTTAAAAGAAAATTGCAGAAACTTTGAAAAAAAGTTCTGCAATAATTTGCATATTCAAAAATAAGTCGTACCTTTGCATCGCAATTGAGAAACAAACCTCCTCAATAAGAGAATTAAGGAGTTCTTAATAAGCGAATGGGCAAATACCAGAGTGGCCAAATGGGGCAGACTGTAAATCTGCTGTCTTTCGACTTCGGTGGTTCGAATCCATCTTTGCCCACAAAAATTGCGGAAGTAGCTCAGTTGATAGAGCATTAGCCTTCCAAGCTGAGGGTCGCGGGTTTGAGCCCCGTCTTCCGCTCTTAAGATAAGAGGATATCCTTTTCGGGTATCCTCTTATTATTTATAATGATAAACAGTGTCCCCCTATAAAAACATTCTATCCTTCCCTTGACAATCAGCATGAAAACTTTTCAGAGTCTATTTTTGTTATATACATATCAATAACTTTTAAACAAAGAAAGGACAAGTATGAAAACTATTATTGATAGAGCTACATCAAGAGGATATTTTAATCATGGCTGGTTAAAGACATATCACACATTTAGCTTCGCAAATTATTATAATCCGCGACGAATCCACTTTGGTGCCTTGCGTGTACTGAACGATGACAGGATTTCGCCGGGAGAAGGTTTTGATATGCATCCACACAAAAATATGGAAGTGGTTTCCATCCCACTAAAAGGTTATTTAAAACATGGAGACAGTATAGAGAACCAAAGTATCATCACGCCCGGAGAAATCCAAGTAATGAGCACAGGAAAAGGTATCTATCACAGCGAATATAACGGCAGTAATGAAAAAGATCTTGAACTTCTGCAAATCTGGATAATCCCCGATAAAGAAGAGACAGAACCGGAATATCATAATTACAATATCCTTCCGTTAATGAAGCACAACGAATTAGCAACCTTCATCTCGCCCAATGGAAACACTCCGGCACATTTACTGCAAGATGCGTGGTTTTCAATGGGAACACTGAGTGCCAATCATAAAGTGAGCTATCATTTGCACAAACCACATACAGGCGTCTATTTCTTCATTATAGAAGGCAACGTAGATATAGCCGATGAAAACCTGACCCGCCGTGACGGTATCGGTATATGGGATACCGAAAGCATCATCATTAAAACCAATGAAGAATCACAAGTACTGGCTATTGAAGTAGCTTTATAAATTATTTATTTGTGGCACATTCACCCATCCGGTTGATTTGCGCCACAAATTCTTCCTTGCTGCCTTGTCCCAACCCCATTTTTCTGCATATACGATAAACCACACGGTCGACAGAACGGGCTTGAACCCCAAGTAAATCGGCAATATCATCAAAACCAAGCCCCAACACAAATAAGAAACAAATGTCTTTTTCATTATTCGTAAGCGAAGGATAAAGCGCTTCGAGGCGGTCTGCCCAACGATGACGTGATACATTCAGCCAATGTTCCAGCTTGGCACGGTCTTCGGCCGGATTATAACGCGGATTTTCTTTTGATACAATCCGCAAATAAGTCTGAGCAGCTTCCACGGTTTCAACAGGAAGCGAAATATGTTTGGAGCGAAACGTCACCTCCAGTTGACGAATACGCAATTCTTTATTTTTCTTCTCTTCTTCAAGGGCTTGCATCTGCTCCTGTAAATTCTTGGCTTCCCCTTGGTTTTCTTCTATCTGCTCCTGAAGTGTATCAATCTGCTCCTGAAGGATAGAAGCATCCTTTTTATAATTACGCAGGATATCCAGTTTTTGATAACGGAAAAACTTCCAGCTTCCCCACAGCAGTAAGGCTAGTGTACACACTGAAGCTATCGTTATCAATATCGTTATAGTCCAGCGACTGCGATAATCATTACTCTGTCTCAGTACTGCCGAATAATCATATTTCTTTTCTATCTCCAATAATTCGGCACGGCTCCCCGATGTAAACAGCAACTCCAGTTCATTAATATAATGCTGCATATATAGGGCTGCTTCACGCTCAAATCCCTTTGCTTGCATCTCTCTGTACATATCTTTATATACCGATGCTCTTAACTTAGGACGGGAAGATTTCAGCACTTCAACACGCAGGCTGTCCACCGTTGCGCCTTTACCCAACTTTTTATACACTTCAGCCAGTTCGATATCATATCCACGCCGCGCCTCAGCCGTAGAAGTACGTTCCTGTGCCTGCTTCAGCAAGGAGACCGCCTCATTCCAGTTCTTCTTATCCTTTTCTACCAGCGCCAAGCGATAGTATATCTTTTCCTGAGTACTAAAATCCATCCGGTTTACTATATCAAAGAATTTATCCTGTACCAATTTCACCTCTTCATTATACCGGGGCGTACCTTGCCCCAAATAAAGCGGAATAAAAGCCGAGCTGCCCCCCATGGCTTTCCATGAGGGGACAGACAGGTTCAAATCCAATGCTTTCTTATAATAGCCAACAGATTGTTCATAATGTGCATACCGCCCGTTGATATGTCCCAATGCCACATACACCAGAAAATGAATCCGTAAATCTTTTGCAGACTTCACTGCCTCTTCCGCCTGCTTATAAGCATATATGGCCTCAGTATCCTTTCCTAAACTTTCCAATACATACCCTTTATACAGAAAAGCGGACGCCTTTTCATCGGAAGTGCCATGAGATGAATAATACTTCACGGCAATATCAATCAGCGAATCAGAAGATATTTCCTGTCCGCACCTGTGCATGACTTGTGTCATGAGCAAGGCATAAAGACTATATTCTTCTTTAGAAAGTTTCTCCGGCGAGGGAATTGTTCTCAATATCTGAAAAGCAGAATCGGGTGCATTCCACAGATAATACTTTCCCCATGACAATTGAGAAGTATGTTTCTCCCCACTGCATGCAACATTGAAACACCCTATAATGACTACCCAGACAGACAACAAGATAAACGAACGTTTTTTTATCATATCACAAAAATATCACTTTTTAAACTCTCCGCAATTTATATACAATAAAAACAGGATTACTATCATCATTTACCTCTTTCAACTCAGGCGGAACAGTTATATTGCACTTTTCTTTATACAGATGCAACTCATAGGCAGTGAGCAATTGAACCAAACAATCACCCTGCGTACGTCCCCATACCGGAAAATCCTGATAGCTCTTGGTTCCGAGCATTCCGTAAAGCAAATTAGCATCTCCCAATGCCCGGATATCTCCCGGTTGCGCACACTTCTCTGCCAATACCTGCCCTGTCTTCTTATGGACAGAAGTAACATAATGCCCCGCATTATATCTGCAACGGAAATAATAATTGGAAGGAGTTTCAAACATATCAGACACAAAAATGTCATAATCCTCTCCAAACTTTCTTTTCAGCGAACTAAAATCAGTGGCATCCAATGAACGTATCACTTCCTTATCCGAGTTACCCGTCCTCAACACACACGCCGGAAGAATGTCATCCGCCGTCACTCTAAAGACGGTATCATTGCTGCCTGTCTTAAACAAAACGGATTCTTCCATATCGGAATAAGCTGTTGCCAACGCAATAGTAAACCCGGCTTTCTCATGAGATACTAAAGGAGAAGAAAAGTCGTTCTTCATTGCAATCGTATCTGCTTTATCCGAAAAAACTCCCAAGCCATAACTACCGCTTTCAAAAGGCACGTATGGAAAAGCAACTGAAGCAAAACGATCTTTGCCCACCATGCGCTGATAAACAATCGTATAATCGTGATTCAGACTCTGAATAAACTCACCGTCCAAGGTATAGACCATTATTTTATTGGAACAAAACAAATAGAGACGGTTATTTTTTTCGTCAGCCTGCATCCCCATCAGGAAATCGCTAAATTCACCCGGTCCCTGACCGAAAGGAATCAGTGTCTTGACAAACTGTCCCTTCCGGTCGAACTGCACGATACGCTGTTCCTTAACAGGAGAAACATAAATATAATTACTTGTCACGGCATATTCGGACACTCCGTCCAACAAAGAAGCCGGATCTGCCGTTGTTTCCAACGGAATGTATTCCACACTTTCTATCTCATCTTGCAAAGCAAGCATTGACGGATGATCCATACCACTTCTCAAATCTACCGAAAGTAACTCCTGAGGAGTTTGTTCCGAACTGCAAGAAGCCATAAAAGACAATAAACAAAAGTACTTAAATAATTTCATAGCAGTAATCAATTTTTAAATGTGTATACAATAACCATCGGATTATCATCAGCATCCAACTGCAAAGCAACCGGTTTATCTTTCAGATATCCTTTATTCTCCAATTTCTCCAATGTCACGGCATTAATGACCTGCACACAAATTCTGTCTTTATAAATATATCTCGGACAGAAAGGCACTCCCCCATCCCAATCATTCTCCATTCCTATTACATTGCCATCACTAAATCCAACCGACAATTCCATGAAATCTTGTTTGACCGGCTGAGACAAGAATTCTCCCGTCCGTTTATCCAAACGCTGGAAAAAGCACTTTTCCGGCTTGGACAAGACAATAGTCCGGAAATAGAAATAACGTGAAGTTTCAAAAAAGGTGAACAACTCTATAGCAGATAATGTATTTGTATTGTCTTTAGCCATTTCATTGATGTCTGCTATCTTTTCATTATATTCGGCTCCGTTCTTTTTATCATAAACACAAGCAGGACAAATACCTGTTTCCGTCACCCGGAACACAGTATCATTGCAAAGCGTATAAGCTAAAGCCGAATTTTGAAAAGGAACGAATTGTATTTCCTGCATATAACAAGCTTCTGCCGGAACATTAGCCGGAAAGGGTGATTTGGTTGCCATCATCCGATTCTTTTCATTTTTAAGGGCAACCAGCCAAGGAGATTGCTGAATAGGAGTAATCGAAGCTCCCGACAATGCAAATGAGCCATTATTCAACAGATAGCGATTTTCCACAGCCTCTACCGTTGTGGTATCGGTGCGCAGGAACTCACCATCATAAGAATAGACAAACGCCGGCAGCCGCCTGCTATTAAAAAAAACTTCTTTCTTATTTACATCCAACGAAATATTCTCTATCGTCCAAGGAGCATATTCGCCCGGACCATTCCCTACCCTGCCTATCTGACATACAAACTTTCCTTGTCGGGTAAATTTAAATACCTGGTCTGTCTTACCATTTTGAACAAAGATGAAATCATCATCCATTATCAAATAAGTCAAATTACTTATCAAACACGAATCCGTCGTTTCCAAAGGAATATATTCTATTCCCATCACATCATCCTTCATCGAAAAAGGAGTATTCTGCTCCATAGCCGAACGTACATCTGCCACCCAAACATCCTTCTTTTCTAAAGAAGCGGATTGGCATGCGCCTAATATCAACAGAGTTAAAACAACTCCTATCCATACCTGTGCTTTGTTTTTCATAATCGTATTCTATTTAAATTTCGAAGCAAAGATATAGAAGAAGAAAACATTTCGGATTATGAAATGAAAGAAGTTTTGCGACTAAACAAGTCACTGATATTTTAACAGTTACAAGTAGTAAGGAAGATTTTGTGCGACAATTAAAAACTCTTTTTTAAAGGGATGAATACACAAAGCAAATCGTTTTCGGGCGAGCTAACCTCGCCCCTACGAACTAAACGACAGCATTATCCACGCTTTGACACACTCCGAATGCACAAAGCTATAATTCTATTGTCAGCTCCACCGGACAGTGGTCCGAACCAAATATATCCGTATGAATAGCCGCCCCTTTCAACTTATCATTCAGAGAAGCAGAAGCGAGAAAATAATCAATACGCCAGCCGGCATTCTTCTCTCTCGCTTTGAAACGATAGGACCACCATGAATAAATTCCCTCTTGCTCCGGGTAGAAATAACGGAAAGTATCCGTAAATCCCGAATCGAGCAGCGTAGTAAACTTAGCACGTTCTTCATCCGTAAATCCGGCATTCTTGCGATTGGTTTTCGGATTCTTCAAGTCAATCTCACGATGCGCCACATTGAGATCGCCACAGACGATGACAGGTTTCTTTTCCTCCAATTTCTTTAAATACGCACGGAAGTCATCTTCCCATTTCATACGATATTCCAAACGGCGCAGCCCATCTTGAGAATTGGGCGTATAAACCGTAATCAGGAAGAATGAGTCCAGCTCAAGAGTAATCACACGTCCTTCGTGGTCGTGCTCGTCAATGCCCATCCCGTACGTTACCGAAAGAGGTTCGAGACGAGAAAAAACAGCTGTGCCCGAATAACCTTTCTTTTCTGCATAATTCCAATAAGAACGGTATCCTTCAAATTGAGCATCCAATTGCCCCTCCTGCATCTTAGTCTCCTGCAAGCAGAAAAAATCAGCATCCAGCCGACGGAAGGCATCGGCAAAACCTTTATCGTAACAGGCACGCAGGCCGTTCACATTCCATGATATGAGTTTCAACATGATTCTTTTATTTTTTTTAGGTAAAAACTTTCAGCAACAAAAGTAAGCACAAAAGCATATTTATCAAAACAGAATACGATGAAAAATACACAAACCTACTTTCCTGAAAACTCCCAAGCTTCGCCATAAACGACTCAAGATACGCCAACGCAAAGAAGAAACCGACACGGCACGTCCTGAAACCCGATAAACCATTCCCAATACTCCGATAATATCCGCAGCTGTACACTCCTCATAAAACGCACAAACACCATCCCCCTGCATAATAAACCGACCATCCTTCATCCCGACAATCCGGTGAAGCAAACACCGGCCACGATAACGAAACAAAACCACATCCATAGGTTTCAAAGATTCTGCCTTACATGGATAAACCGCCACTTCATCTTTCCCTTCGCGTAATAACGGAAACATAGAACTGCCTTTCATCCGAAAACGTACACTCTTCCCATGATGAATATCATCCTCTACAAGAGAGAAGAAACAATCATTTGGCAACCGCTTCATCATTCTCTGCAAATAAAGTACGACAAGACAACTCCACAGCCTCTCTATCCGGCAAACAGGCCAAATGATAAAAAGGAACCTGAGAAACAATTTTCCCTAATGTGGTACCGATACCTTCATAAAGTCTCCTGTCATAAGCAAACTCCGGAGGAGAAGAAGGATGAAGAGCTGCGTAAGACCGCAATATCCCTAATCTGACCATCCGATTGGAAGTTTCCTGTGACAGTCTCACACAACCGGCCAGTTCATATCGCTCTGCTTTATAACAAGGAGTTTTCCCGCTCCATGGACTGCCATAAACCCATATTCCGGTATGTTCGACATGCACCACCGGACTATCATCATTCAACAATACGGCTCCTGCCCGATACTCCTGCCACAAACGAGTATGAGTGCTCTTTCCTGTACCGCTTTCCCCTAAAAACAGTACAGCCTTTTGACGATATACGATACAACTGCTATGTATAGCCACCGTATCCGACATTGCCGTCTGTATCCCATAGCCAATCCACAAGGCAAACCGCACTAAGCGAGCTGACCAGTTGCCGCACAGATAACAAACATTTACTTCATTATCAGTCCACAGGAAAAGACTTTTTTCATTTACCGGAGATAATCTTAACAAATAACCGCCCACAGTACATCCGAAGATTCCTTCCACCCCTTCATGAGCAAACACATATTGCCGTTCACAAAAAGCAGGAATATTCCCAGACTTTCCTTCCATAAAAAAGAATTCCGGTACATTATCATCCCCCTCGGCAACCTCAAAAGGAGCAAACCCAGCCATTCGCTCCAGGACAGAACACAGAATACTGCCCGATACTTTAAAACAGTGGCCGCCTACCTTATATATATTATGCATTTTCTTTTCAATTTAAAGTTATTATACGATTACACAAAGCCAGCGAACTCTCACGATGGGCTATTGATAAAACCGTCAGCCCCCGATAATCATTCCTGAGTCCGCATATCATCTCATTTATTTCGCATTCGGTTGCCGTATCCAACGCTGAAGTAGCCTCATCCAACAACAATATATCCGCCTCCTTATAAAGCGCACGTGCGATCCCTACTCTTTGCTTCTGCCCTCCCGACAAACGTGCCCCACTTTCACCCAGCAGCGTATCTATTCCCAGCGGCAACTCATCCACCCATTCGTCCAGCCTCACCTGCCGTAATATCCGCTTCACTTTCTCCTTACTGATATCACAACATCCCAATGCAACATTCTCAGCCAGTGTCCCGTCAAGAATAAAAACGCCCTGCGGCACATAACCTATCCGGCGATGCCATAACTTCCTGTTCTCTGCTGAAAGGAGAACACCGTCTATCCGTATCTCCCCTCCATCAGGCTTCAAGAATCCCAATAAAAGATTGAACAAAGTGGACTTGCCTATACCGCTTGAACCTCGAATACCAATATACTCTCCCTTCCGAATCGTACAATCAAACTCCTTTAAGACTCTCTTTCCTTCCGGATAAGTATACGAAAGATTGGATATTGCAATTTCTTTTTCAAAAGATAACCCGGCTGTCGGTTTTTCTTCGAATGTTGAAAATAAATCTTCCATTCCTGCTTTTATTATCCGCAGACAAAAAACGGAATTCTGTATCTGAGTCCATGCAGAAAGCGATTCACGCAAAGCCGGCAATAAACGAAAGGCACCCACGGCAAAGATTCCCACCAACGCCTTCACATTTCCCGTCCCGGACAATGCAAGAAGTGTGAGTCCTATAACAACTGATAATTCTGAAAGGCAAAGCGGCAGATGATACACCGTCTCCAGCTTCAAACGGCAAAAAGAAATCGTATCCAAACCCTTCAGAAAAGAATGTTGCAAGGAAGGAAATGCATGGTTTACTTCCAGCTCGGCATATCCTTTATAAGCTTCGGTGACAATACGTGTCTGTTCGCGCCGTGCCAACAACTCTTTTTTACCATAATACCTTATCCGCCTTTTTATTCCGAATATATACATCAACATAAAAGGGAAAAAAGCAAGATATAACATCAGCACCGTCATCGGTGCATATACCAACAGTACCGCAGTAACCAATAAAATAAGTAATACATCAGCAGTCATATTCAGCAACGGAGACAACAAACTCATACTGAAAGCATAACATACGTAGTTCACCTCATATCCCAAACGAGTGCTGCCCAACCGACAGATAAACAAGATTCCGCGATGATAATAAGAAGAAAAAAGAGAAAAACTTAATCGTTTATACAAAGACAATAAAAAATAGTTTTGAAAACGGGACAATCCCATGACCAATACATTTTTGAATAAAATAAACCCGACAGCCAACAGACAAAACAATAGGGCTTCTCCCTTTTCTTCTTTCTCTTCTATCAAAAAAAGAAGTACAGGTATTAAAGCTGCAAGTCCGGCAAAATTCAGCAACGCACTGAAAAACACAGCCATTATTACCCTCATCCCCATTCTTCGCTCCGAGGGCAATAATAAATGATAGATTTCTTTCAACATAAATTATGATACCGTTCGGCGGAATATGGATTGTGGGAAACGTACATGTTGGATAACAGATATCCAAAGCCACTTTACTAAAGATACACGCATCACACTGTCACACAAACGATGAATATGTAACATCCGCTTCAGTTTATAGACCAATATTCCCCATTTACCGGTAGCCGGTACATTTATATTATAAGTGGGATGAAGCATTTCCTTTAATAAATTCTCCGCCAGCCCTTCCCCTCCTTTCATGACAAGAACCTCTGTACCCAAGTAGCGGTTGCACAAGTGTGTAAGTGCATAAATCATATTCAGAAAACGTTCATCCGTCACTCCTTCGGGTATCTTCAGTCCCTGCTTCTTCAACAGGCATGCCCAATCACATAAGTGATGCATGGCAAAACCAAGTGCATAATGCTGTGCCGAATGAAAAGCAAGGAAAACAGTATTGAAATCCGGCGAGGGAGTCAGCACCTCATACTTGCCATCAAGCACTGTCAGCCGGGGACGGAGAAGCTTCCGCAACAAAATATCCATCGAAACAGCCGTACGGTATATTTCCGTATTCAGGAATTTTTTATGATTCTCTATCGGAATACCTTTATAATAAAACATACTGTGCTTTTGCGAATGCGAAAAATCCACCTCTATTCCCCGGCCTCTCATCAGCTTGTCGGCAAGAGAGTTTGCTTCCCTATCACTCAGACCGGAAGAATCGGCAGAATAGGTAAAGATATCAATATCACCTCCCTCACGGTGAGAAGGAATAGGATAATTATTGGCAAACCCCACTCCTTTTAATTGCACGGCAGTGATGCCGTGTGTGGCATAGAATGTCGATAAATCGGATATAACCCGACAATAGTACCGATATCTCTTTTCACATCTTTCTACCGCCAGCCACCAATTTATTTTTAAGGATTTGGGTGGTTGTAACTCTGTGGGAAGAGTAATCAAACCATCCCAGGCAAGTGCCATTACACCCTGTCGAACAGACAAGCGGTAACATTCCTGCCAAGCTTCGGAAGTGATACCGGCAAAGATTGTTGCATCTGCATGAGTACCATGCAAGGCAGAACGCAACAAGGCAAAAAGCATTTGTTCCGTAATATCCAATTTCATTTTAGATAAACTTTAGCATATAATTTTCTAATCAGCCGATATGATACCGCATTTCTTCAAGGCATCCACCCAAACCGTTGCATCCTTCTTTGCCGTTTCTTCCGAAACAGAATAATGCTCCATTAATATTTCCGCAGCATCTTCTATCAAAAAGTCTTTGTCCGAAAGCTCATTCCAAAGAAGCCGTGCCGAAGTATTAAGAGAGATAATGCGGGTAAGGTCGGCTTCGGGCGTACCTTGATTGACAATAATAGTTTCTCCGGCTATATCGCGGAGCTTGAATTTCGTATTGATTCGCATAATAATTTCATACTTTAAGAAAAAGAAAGCCGTCCAACCGAACCATAACGGACGAAACGGCTTTCTTTTGATGAGTATTACAAACTTTTTTGTTTAATAATTATCTGTTGCTTGTTTCCTGCTTTACATTGCTCTTGACAGCCTCTCCGTTCACGGTAATATTAGCAGTACCATATTCCACAGCCGGATCATAAGTTGAAGTGAAAGAGCAAGAGCCATCATAAGTGAGCGTTACACCTTTATCCTCTGCTGCATTCGCACAAACATGCACAGCCGGGAATGAAGAAGCATGAGTACCCTCTACTTTTACTGTAACACCCGTCATAGCAACCGTGGTAGGATATTGATAAGCTGAACTCAAATAATTACCGATTGTTATACCTGCAAATGCTGCTCTGTTACCGTCTTGCCATTGTTTCATGTGATTATTCTCACTGTGAGTACTCTCAAGCTCAGCTTTCAGCGTAAATGAAGAATTCTTAATCGTATAAGTTCCTCCACGCAAAAAAGCCGCCTGATGATTTCCTGAGAACTCACAATTCTCAATATTCACCGTAGCCGGTGAAACGTTAGTCATAAATCCGGTTTCTCCAGCTATAAACTTAGAATCTTTCAGCATGATGTCAGCTCCTCCATATAACAGTCCACCACCTTGCAAAGTCGCATCTGTTGATATAGAAAAATAGTTAGCTTCAATCAATGAACCGTTAATAACCTCTAGTTTTGCATTAGGACCTTGAACCCACAAAGCATAATTTGGGCCACTGATGTGCACTTTGTCAAATTTCAGTTTACCGCCCATACCCTTAATCATTTCTTTGGTGGATATATTACCATTCTTGAAAGAAGCCGTAGCAGAGATTTGACTCACTGCTGACAACGTCAACGTATGGGTAGCCAAATCTACCTCAACTTTCGCATCTTTCTTTTCGAGATTAAATGCCGAGATTGAACAATCTTTGTCAAGCTTCATACTTACATTAGCATTATCTGCAAAATAGTTCAACGCGTTTACATCAGAGAATGTACCACCTTTGATAAAAGCAGTACAATTCTTACTATATACTTGCCCTTCAAAGATACCATCTTTAATTTCCAAAGCCTTAGTTCCGGTCTCATTTTGCAAATCCTTTTCATACAAAGCATAAGGACCTGTCAGTGTTCCTCCATTAATAACCACTTTAAGGTCTTTATCGGTAACATGCTGTGAGACAGCAACTGCCACACCGGTCATAGTCGTACCACTGCCATTGCCCTTCTCATCAAAGGTAGATACTGTACTCTTTATTGCACCCGCATTGACAGTCAATGTACCCGAACGCATTTCTATACCGGTCGGCGCACTGACAGTACCGCCATTAACTGTCAATAATCCGTCTTGTGGATGATAAATGGCTGTACCTTCTTTAGCATCCGCAGCCGTAATTGCTCCACCGTTAATAACCACTTCGGTTCCATGACGAGTACCATTACCACTGATACCGTAATAATAACCCTTAAGCGTACCACCGTTTACTGTCAGTTTTGCCACTTCACCACTGGCACCATCATTGCCATCAGTCAACTTCACTGCTGTATAAACACTTTCCACCCCATTATAATCAATGCTACCTTTACCGTTACTGCTGTCATTGATAGTCAGTTGAGCACCACGACGTACAAGAGCCACCGCATCCTTAGTTTTCAGCACTTGTTCCAGCCCCGTAGTCTTAGCCTTTATGCTATGACCATTCAAATCAAGTGTTAATGCTCCCTCAACAACCAACGGTCGGAAAAGAATAACATCCTGTTCCAAAATAAAGTTTCCGCCGGCTTTGGCAACCGCTTCCATTTCCGCTATTGCCGCATCAACTATTTCAAAGCTCTCATTGGCAGATAAATCAGGATATTCCGCACCCAATTCCACAAAGACTTTCACAACATTAGTATTCCCTGAAGCCCGTTCTATGGCAGTGATTGTTGCACCCTTTTTCACTCTCACATTCCCTTTCTTCACAATCAACTTAGTGATTGTTACTCCTGCATCAACGACAAGTGTGTTTTCGGCCGTAGAAGCTGTTGCCTCCTTGATGGTAGTACTTCCTCCGTTTGAAGATAATGTGACAGTCGTATTCGGCATATTAACATTTACCACCGGAGCCTCTTCAGCACCCTCTGTTTCCGGTAGAGCAATCGTCATGTCTTTCACAGATGAAGTTCCGCCACCGCTAGTTGCTTTATCTTCAAATTCTATTTTAGCTCCCGATGCCACACTTTGGAAAGCAATACTTATAGGAGTCTCAGGTGATTGTGCAGCAGGCACCTCTATCTTATTACTTTCACCTGAAACCTCACCCGATACGGTTACGGCCGTATTCTTCCCTAAAGCATCGGCAACCTCAGACACAGAAGATACCGTCTGGGCTTCGCCACCGGTAATCGTTCCGCTGGAAATAGACAATTTCTTCAAGTCTTTACGAGCTATGGTATAACTGCCGCCAAAGACATTTGCCAATTCTTCCGTATCATTCAATATCTTCACACGCACATTGGTATAATTACCTGTCGGCACAGGAATGTAAAATGTACCGGAAGTATTTTGAGCAGTGTTGCCAAAAGCAATACTGACAGTCTTTTCCGAATCGTCTGTAGCAGTTGTGGCTTCTAATTCAGGTTCACTACCTGATAATGCTACCGTATATTTACCGGCTATCTTTTGATCTGCCGTGAAAGTCAGTTTCAGGTTATCCCCCACAGGCAATTTGGCAAACTTAATGCAAAACACACCTCCCAAATGCTTCAATGCTACATTACTGTTCTCAATCTTTCCCCACATGGCAGGGTTATAACTATTGCCTTTACCTTTGGTATCCGTTTGATAATCAGCATCTACTTTAGTATAGCTGTACTCTTTCGGGAAATTGTAAGTAAGCGTTGTAGTACCATCAACAGTTGAGACAGCGTGTCCGTCATTATAAGGATAAGCTGCATAACCGGCTATAGTTCCCGTCATATCTCCACTAAAGGAAGCCGTGGCTTGACCGGCCCCGCCTTCAACCAAAGTAAGAGCTGTAAAACCGGTGGTATAACCGTTTCCGTCTTGCATGGTTACACCCAAACGGTCACCTTCCGACCAATAAAATACTCCATTAGCATCAAATCCTGCACGTGCCATACCGGAAGCATTGCTTTCTATGGTGGCTCTTAACATTCCATTCGTGACCTTCGCACCCAAGTCGTCTTCGTTGTTACAACCGGTCAACAAAGCGGTTGCCACAGCCAAACTTATTAAATATCTAAATTTCATAATTTGCTTTTTGTTTTCATGAATTATTTCTAACATTACAAATGGAGTGTGTCAAAACCAAACCGGTCTATCCCATCGTCGGCTGTAGGGGCAGAGTTTGCCTGCCCGAAGACACAAAACAAACTGTTTTCGGGCGAACGAACCTCGCCCCTACCGACTAAACGACAGTATTATCCACGTTTTAACACCCCCTCATACATTTCTTTAGTCAGTCCAATTACCGTTTTCGCCACCACCACTGGTTGCAAATCCTTTTTCTACTTCCACTTCGATGATTTCCACTTTCGGAGCTTCATACGTTTCAATACTATTTTCCTTCATAACCTTTGTACAATAAAATTTTAATATGATTTTCTATTTTAAAAATCAGACATTATACGCCCCAATTACATATTTCGACACTTGACAAAAATAAACAGTAATTGCTGTCTGAGGGCGGAAGATTCCTGGCGGACCGGTGGTATATATCTCACCGCTGTAGTCCCCCGACGTGAAATGGAATGCGAAGAACGGCATTCGCGTGTGTTTTTGTTTTTTCATACGCCTGCATTGTTTTAGTTGCCTAAAAACGGTTAACTCTTGCCATGTCTTCCCTCTTTGCATGACAATTAATAAAAAAAAGCGTGAGGGCTGTATCTTGTTTATCCTATCGTCGGGCCTTCGCAATGCCTTTCACCTGGATAAACAACAGCCACCCACGCCGTTTGATATATAGATGCCACACCAATGGCAGGTATATAACGCAGACGTGAGCGTTGTTGTTATCATCTTCAGGTGAAATCAAAGTTGCGAAGTTTGACGATAGAAGATAATTTCAATAACGCTTCTTAATAAATATATAAATTCCCTTACGCATAAGAGAATATTCGGTACAAATATAACATATTCTTAATTAGGAAAAAAATTTCTTATTTACTTTTTTACTTTTATTATGTACTTTCGGGTCAAGTCAAAAAGTGTGTGGGCATAATATTTTGAGAAAAATCGGGTCACTTATTATTCTTGGGGATTTAAATATCATATCACAAACAAAGGGAAGAATAAGCCGTTTCCCAAGGTCGGCCAAGGTCTTTTAAACGGAAGATTATTACAGTCTGCGGCAATGGACTGTACGGTCCACTGTAGCAGACTGTACGGTCCACTGCAACGGACTATACAGTCTGCTGCCGAAGACTGTAATAATCCGACGGACAGACAGGCATAACCGAAAGGACGGAAACGCCTGGTCCGGCTAATGAAACGGCTTAGGAAGCTCAAAAACGCATGCAGGGGGTTGGAAACCGGAGGAAACGCTAAAATAAAAATCAGAGAGGCTCGATTCCTACAAAGGAAACAGGGTGTATCAAAACGTGAATAATACTGTCGTCTAGTTCATAGGGGCGAGGTTCGCTCGCCCGAAAACAGTTCTTCGGGCAGGCAAACCCTGCCCCTACAACTGATAATCGGACAGGCCGGGTTAGTTTTGACACACTCCCAAAGCCCATTCCCATAGATTCGAAATTACAAGTAATTTCAAATGTTTAATTACATTCTTCTATCTGCTTTCTTTCTATTTTATCTATTAAAGTATTGTCTATACGCTTGCCAAACAATGGATTAACAGTCATTGGAGTTAATTCATACGGAAGCAAAGAAACAGTGCGAGCCCCGGAACGGTCTGTTTTACCTGCTGCCCTATCAAGCGCCAGTCTCAACAAAGATTCATTCTCGTCACCCAACTGATAACCGTCAAGCGGATTATCCTCAGCCGGATAATCCGGCTTTAAACCATCGGGCATACAAGGATTATTGCCATCCTTATCGGCATAACGGTTAATCATTACATACAACCCCCAGTTCTTGATAACGCTTGGGAACTTTGAATAAATGTTTTCAGGACCGAGCAACGCTCCCGTACAATATTTACCATGAGACTGACCTCCGATAAGTTCCACTGCCATATAAGGCATTAATCCGATAAGTACAGATTCGGAAGCCGATGCCGTACCCGAACCGATAAGCCCGTAAATCTTAGTGATGCCTACATTGGCCCTTCCCACATCAATAGTTTTAGAACCATTGGTGACAACAGTGCTGAAATAAGTATTCAGGTCTTCTCCTTTTTTCTTGTAATACTCCATTAAATCCTTATTCCATATTTCTGTTTCATAAACAGCCTTGCTCTTCACCACATTCTCCGGTGCAAGCATAAATGCCAATACATTCTCCGTAAAAACATAGCCTCCGCCATTATAACGCAAATCCAGAATAAGTTCACTAATGCCCTCTTGTTTAAACTGACAACAAATATCTACCAGTTTTTCGGCCGAATCCAAATCGAAACTGCTATATGCCAGATAGCCGACCTTCTTGCCTCCGACATCAAATGTTTTATGTACAAGAATTGGATTTTCATACATTGTAACGGCGTCAAGCGTTAAGGTCTGTCCGCTTAACCCAATGTACCCGTCTTTCTGCTCACCCATGCCCAAAGTAATATTCGAACTATAAAGAGCTTCCTGATAATTGTCCTTCGTTATCTCTTTCCCATTCAGCTGCATGATGATATCTCCGCGTTTTATTCCCACTTTATAAGCCGGACTTCCTTTATAAACAAACGCCACGATAAAGAAATAATTTTCGGAGTTGGAAAACTTGCCAAGCATCAGATTATAACCGTAAGTAGTGGCAACCCCATCCATGTTATTAATGAGACTTTCCATATCATCCGTCATCATGGTCCACTTGTCTACCTCCTTATTATTTTCCTTAAATCGTATGTCTTTTACGGTACCAATCGGATCCTCATTTACATTCGGGTCAAGCTTCTGCATCTCTGCGGCTATTTCATCTTTCCACAAATAATAGGTATCCAACACATCATAAGCAAACTGGTTGGCATAATAAATCTCATCGGTTGTCACTCTGCCATCGCCACTACCTTGACCACCGCCATTATCATCATCTTTAGAGCATCCGCTCATTATGCATAAAACGCATAAAAAAAGAGAAAGGAAATAGATTTTTTTCATATATGATATTTTTTAGAAACACCTAGTACCACGTATAAGTATATTCATTTTCACAAAAATACAATAATCTTTTCAATATCATTCCATGAAAGTGAAAGAGTTTAAAAAAAACGGTTTGCTCCCCGAAAGAAGCAAACCGTTTTTATCCTTATGATTAAGGAAAATACTTTCTAAAAATTACTGTGCAGAATCAGCAGGAGCAGTTTCTGTTGCGGCGCCATCTGTCTGAGGAGCTGCAAAACCGGAAGGTGCATTCAATGGGTTAGTAGCTCCTTCTTTTACAGCTTGTTCCATAATTACAGAAGATTCTGTATGAGCTGTAGGAACAAAATAAGCAGTAAGCACACTGCATGCAACCATAAAAGCAGCCAATCCCCATGTCAATTTTTCAATAAAATCCGTAGTCTTGCGAACACCCATAATCTGATTAGAAGAAGCAAAACTAGAAGCCAAGCCACCTCCTTTTGAATTCTGAATCAATACAACGAAACACATCAAAAGAGCTGCAAGCACAATTAATCCAATAAGTAATAAATACATTTTCTTTATTTTGATTTAGTGTTAATAATCAATTTCTCCAAAAATCTTATTTGGTCTGCAAAGTAAGCGTTTTTTTTTGGATATTTCAAATTTAATTTTTTAATAATTTCAAGAGCCTTTGAATATCTTTGTTGTTTAACGTATATTTTTGCCAATGTCTCGGTAAAATAACTCTCGTCTTCCGGTTCCGGCTCTTTTTCTTCCGGCTCCGGTTCATCGGCCCTCTCTTGTGAAGAAAGAAGAGGTTCATCTGAATTGTTTTCCAGAAAAGTATCTATCAAATCCTGTCCTTTCAATGACGGAATTTCTTCAACCGGGACTGCTTCTTCTGTTTCGGTCAATAAATAAGAGGTGTAATCCGTCGTTATATCCATTGGCAATTGTGTAATATCTTTCTGTTCTTCTTCCGGCTGTCCGGCCAGAAATGCATCTATCAGTGAAAGCGTACGATCAAGCCCCAATAAATCGGACGACTTTTCTTTTCCTTCCGATGGAGTGATGGTAAACCGCTCACCTTCTATCAAATAAAACAGCACTTTACGGTCGGCTATATATAAAGCCGCTCTCCTCAGTTCTTCTCCAAAAGTAATGTCATGAAGCAGAAACAGATTTTTCAGATAAAGTAATCTCACTGTCTGAAAATAAGGATAACGGGCAAGCAAAGTTCGAAGCTCGTAAAGAGTATCCCGATTCAAAAGCTCGGGATGTGCAATCCATTCATATAAGTGCTGTTGTGTCATGTCAAAGATAGTTATTACCAATTGGCTACCGTCATATTAAATATCTGGTCTACAATATCTTTAATCATCTGATTCACCAATTCATCCTGTACAGACGAGAGTTGCTGACTGGAATTATATTCACGACTGGCCGAGAATTGCTGATTATTAAAATTATTCTTCGGATTAGCCTTATCGACAAAGTTCACTCTGACCGTCATACGGAGTTCCACCATGTTTGAATAACCGTCGGAACCGATACCTTTATTTGCAGCATCATAGTTTGTGATTTCTCCCGAAAGTTGCAAATCTCCTCCGCGTCTTACCTGTGTCAGACGCGTTTGCTGCAAATAAACATCTTGCAATGCAGTGTTGAACATATTCTCCATCGGTCCCCAAACAAAGCCGACAGAACGGTTAGGAAAATTCTCGAAAGAAATTGTTTTAGTCTTCGCATAATCAATGGAAGCCCCATTAAATTTATAAGAAACCGAGCAAGCCGTCAATATACCGATCAGTACAATCAAGCTGCCTATCCATTTCATGTTTTTAATCCAAGCCATATTCTTTTATTTTTCTATATAGTGTGCGTTCTGAAATATTCAAGTCTTTTGCCGCATTCTTGCGTTTCCCATGATGACGGTCGAGTGCTTTACGTATCATTTCTTTTTCTACTTCATCCAGTGACAGTGTCTCTTCCACATATTCTTCCGTATCCTGAATATCATCATCCATCGGCATCTGCTTGGTTGCAGAGATGTTGATGGTAGGCACAGGAACGGGAGCCGGGGTTGCCGGAACCAGATTACGAGAAGGTTCCTGATAATAAGATACCGCTGTTGTTGTTGCCGGTGCTACGGTTGCAGTTGTTCCACGCTCGGCCATCAGAGTATTGACTAACTTTTTGAGTTCGGTCACGTCACGACGCATATCAAACAAGACTTGATATAAAATCTCGCGCTCACTGCCGAATGTTTTATCACCCGGCTTTATGCCAAACAACATAGGCAAACGCGAATCCTGTTGCTGTGCAGGAAGATAGTTCTGCAAAATAACGGGAGTAATGTCACGATTTGTTTCAATAATGGATATTTGCTCCGTGATATTCTTCAACTGACGGACATTGCCCGGCCAAGGATAAGCCAACAGCATTGCTTTCGCATCTTCTGTCAACTGAATGGCGGGCATACGATATTTCTCGGCGAAATCTGAAGCAAATTTACGGAAAAGCAAAGCGATATCTTCTGCACGCTCTCTCAAAGGCGGTATCTTGATAGGGACAGTATTCAGACGATAATACAAGTCTTCACGGAAACGTCCTTCGGAAATGGCCTCTGTCAAATTAACATTTGTAGCAGCCACAATGCGCACATCCGTTTTCTGTACTTTCGACGAACCGACTTTAATATATTCTCCGCTTTCGAGCACACGCAACAAACGAGCCTGAGTAGATAAAGGTAACTCACCCACTTCATCCAAAAAGATTGTTCCCCCATCTGCCTCTGCAAAATATCCTTTGCGGTCACTGATAGCACCGGTAAAAGCACCCTTCTCATGACCGAAAAGTTCTGAATCTATGGTTCCTTCAGGAATCGCTCCACAGTTTACAGCTATATACTGTCCGTGTTTACGACGACTGAATTGGTGGATTATCTGCGGAAAGTTTTCTTTTCCGACACCACTTTCACCGGTTATCAATACAGATAAGTCGGTAGGCGCCACCTGAATAGCAATATCTATAGCACGATTCAGCCCTTCCGAATTTCCGATAATGCCGAACCTGAGCTTCACGTTTTGTATTTCTGACCTGACCATATTTCTCCTTGTTAATATGACAAAATTACAAATTCCCCGGCAGACAGCAAGTAATTTTGGCAGAAAAAATAAAAAACAAACGCGGATTTCACGGATTAATACGGTCTTTAATAAAGAGAAACCGTATATCCGTGTAAACCGCGTCTGCTTAATATTAATAATGAAGGATACTTATTAATCTATTTCCTGATCAGCCTCATAACCACCCATTTCACGAATAGCATTCTTCAAAATAGCGTACTGCTGGAAGAGATGATTGACAGGAATTTCGTTTTCTGTGTAGTCGTGCATCGGGCTCTTCAAGAAGAAGCTCAAGAAACGCTGGATGCCGAAACGTCCTGCACGTGCAGCCAAGTCGCTCAACAATACCAAGTCCAGACACAAAGGTGCAGCAAGGATTGAATCACGGCAAAGGAAGTTAATCTTAATCTGCATAGGATAACCCATCCATCCGAAAATGTCAATATTGTCCCAACCTTCCTTACTGTCGTTGCGGGGAGGATAGTAATTGATACGTACTTTATGATAATAATCTGTATACAGATCAGGCTGTTCTTCAGGTACCAGAATTGATTCCAATGTAGACAACTTGCTGACTTCTTTTGTACGGAAATTAGCCGGTTCATCCAAAACCAAACCGTCACGGTTACCCAATATATTAGTAGAGAACCAGCCGGACAAACCTAAGCAACGAGTTCCGATAATCGGAGCAAAACCTGATTTAACCAATGTCTGACCGGTTTTGAAGTCTTTACCGGCAATAGGCATTTTAGTCTTTTCTGCCAATTCCCACATAGCCGGGATATCGACTGTAGTATTAGGAGCACCCATAATGAAAGGAGCACCTTCCGACAGAGCTGCATATGCATAGCACATAGACGGAGCGATATGTTCTTTATCGTCAGCCTTCATTGCTTCTTCCAAAGCAGCTAATGTTCCATGTATTTTTTCATCAACAGGAACATAGATTTCTGTAGAAGCAGCCCAAAGAACAACGATACGCTCGCAATTATTTGCAGCTTTAAAATTACGGATATCTTCACGAAGTTGTTCCACCATATCCCAACGGTTCTTGCAATCTTTCACATTATTTCCATCCAAACGGCTGGCATAGTTATGGTCGAAAGCAGCTTTCATCGGAACTATTTTTTCCAACTCGTCCTTTACAGGATTGATATCTTTCTCTTGCAAAACTTCTGCATTAACAGCTGACTCATAGGCATTAGCCGGATAAACATCCCATGCACCGAATACGATATCATTCAGACTTGCCAATGGAACGATTTCGCCATAATGCAAATACTTTTTATTTTCTCCACGGCCAACACGCATCTTATCATATTGAGTCATAGAGCCGACAGGTTTTGCCAAGCCCTTACGAGCCATCAGCACTCCCGTCATAAAAGTTGAAGTAACAGCGCCCAATCCAACACAAAGGACACCCAATTTACCGGTAGCCGGTTTTACATTCATTTTTTCCATTCTAATTTCCTTGTTAAATTGCATCTCATAGTAGAGATTAAGATAATTGTGACAAAGTTACACCTTCTTTTGAAAACTACCATGATTTTCTTAGTTTTTTTATACCTTTGCAGCCGTTAAACATTTAATTTAGGTATGAATGATATTTGCTGTATAGGACATATAACACTGGATAAAATTGTAACGCCCAAGCAAACGGCTTATATGCCGGGAGGTACTTCTTACTACTTTTCTCATGGAATCAGCCACCTAAAAGACACCAAGCACTATAAACTGGTTACGGCACTCGCCCCTACCGAGTTTAAAGCTGTGGAGGATATTCGTGCCAAGGGAATTGAAGTAAAAGTTATTCCTAGCCGTCACACTGTATATTTCGAGAATATATACGGAGAGAATCAAGACAACCGCACCCAGCGTGTTTTGGCCAAAGCCGACCCTTTCACCGTAGAGCAATTGAAGGATGTAGAAGCAAATATTTTTCATTTGGGAAGTTTGCTCTCCGATGACTTCTCTCTTGATGTAGTTAAATACCTGTCAGGAAAAGGCATACTGGCTGTCGATGCTCAGGGTTACCTTCGTGAGGTAAGAGGTAAAAAAGTGTATCCGGTGGACTGGACAGAGAAAACAGAGGCACTGAAATATATTGATATTCTGAAAGTGAACGAACATGAAATGGAAGTGCTGACCGGACATAAGGAAGTGAAGCAGGCTGCGTTTCAACTTGCCGAATGGGGAGTAAAAGAAGTTTTGATTACCCTTGGAAGTCTTGGCTCGGTTATTTTTGCCGAAGGATGTTTCTATCGGATTCCGGCTTATCCGCCTAAAAATATAGTGGATGCCACCGGATGTGGAGATACTTATGTCACCGGATATCTGTATATGAGGAACAAAGGAGCTTCTTATGAAGAAGCCGGATGTTTCGCTGCTGCAATGTCTACGCTGAAATTAGAAGCATCCGGTCCCTTCAACGGTACGGAAGAGGATGTGTGGACTGTAATTCACAAAAGATAACAGAGTCCTCCTTATTGTTCTATGGATTCATGTTCTGCCCGCAAGGAATAAAACAAAACCACACAAAACGCTACGAAAGGTACGATAAATGACAGAGACATATTACTGTTGTCTGCCACATATCCCATCAAAACCGGACCGATAGCTCCTCCTATCGGAGACATCATGAGATAAGAAGAGGCGCGTTTAGTGTGGTTTCCCAGCCCTTTTAGAGATATAGCAAAAATGGTGGGAAACATAATAGCCTCAAATGCATAAACAAAAAACAAAGCAACCAGTGATATATGCCCTAAATTGCATATTACCAACAATGTGGCAAATACCGTTCCGACAGCACAGCACAACAGCACACGTTCGGCACGGATAAACCTCATTACCCAGCTACCAACAAAGCGTCCGCACATAAACAGTCCTAATCCTCCGAAAGAAAGCAAAACCGACGCATCACGAGCATTCATCCATCCGTCATCCACTACATAATTTATAAAGAAACTGTTGATCGAAATCTCTGCTACCTCATAGCAAAACAAGGCAAAAACACCGAATACAAAAAGTTTATGCGACCACAACCCTTGTTTACCGCCTGTCTCAGTTACTTCATCCGCATGTACAATCTCCGGAAGCTTTATTCGAGAAAACACCAAAGCCACCCCCAGCACTACGATGCCCATCAACATATAAGGAAATGAAATATGTGAAGAGCCTTCTTCGGAAAACAACAACAAGCCACCGACCAATGGTCCGCAAATACATCCTAGTCCGTTAAACGATTGCGCCAGATTCAATCGGCTGGCAGCCGTTTCTCTGTCTCCCAGTTCTGTCATATAAGGGTTTGCCGCTGTTTCGAGAAACACTAATCCGCACGCTATCACAAACAAAGAGAGTAAGAAAAACTCAAAGGACATCCAATATTCTCCGGGAACAAACATCAATGAACCGACACCATACAACAACAGCCCCAAAACAACTCCGCGCCGATAACCATACTTTGTGATAAAAAGCCCTGCCGGAACAGCCATTACAAAATATCCCAAATAAAACAAAACCTGTACCATGGCCGAATAAGTACGAGTAATATCCAATACCTCTTGGAAATGTTTATTCAGCACATCAAGAATGGCATGTGCAAATCCCCATAAAAAGAACAAAGAGGTAACCAAAACAAAAGGAACCAAATAGTTCCTTTTCACCAATGCATATCTTTGCTTTTCCATATTTCTTATGATAATAATGCAGGCAATCCCGCTAAATCTGTAATTATCACATCGGGCAAGGATTCATCAATCACTTCTCCACCCCAACCTTCACCTTTCAGCCAGACAACCGGACAACCTACTTGCTTTGCCGGAACAACATCCTTCGAGAAAGAATCTCCGACAACCAGCACTTTACAGGCTTCATATCCCATTGCTTCCACTCCCAAACGATAAATAGCCGGATCGGGTTTACGCACTCCCACTACGGATGATTCAATAATATCATCAAAGAAAGCGTACAGTCCAAAGTCTTTAAGAATGGTTTGGATATTTCCATAAAAATTGGAAACAAGCACCAGCTTATATTTCCCAGAAAGTGCTTCCACCACAGGGCGGGTTACCTTCAACACATCCAACACATATTCATAACAACCGTCTGCCACCTGCTTGGCATAAGTTTGCAACATTCTCTCATCCATCGGCAACTTTCCCTGTTCAGCCAGATACTCTACCTGCAACTTAGTCTTTATAGAGAGAACATCATGAAAATTATGTTGCGGCCGGACAAAAGGATATTTAGCCAAAGCTCTTTCAGCAAACACATATGCTTCCCGGAAACTTTCCTTGTCTACCGGTACATGATATTCTGCATATTTACTCCACAAAACCTCTGCCCAATGGCGGCTGTTGGTATCTATCGTACCACCATAATCAAATATAACTCCTTTGATATCTTTCAACATATTCACACTTATTTATTTGCAGGCGTACCATTGCCGACTTTCATCAGCAACACGCCTATTACAATCCAAATCAATTCTCGTACACGGGTAATCAACCCGGTATAAACGCCAAATGCCCCCGGAATAGCCAGCCCTCCTACCGCCAAGGCAAATCCTCCCTCACGCGCTCCCAACTGCATGGGAGAAAAGAAGAACAGATTGGCAAACAAAGAGGTAAATGCCATAATCAGGATACATGCCGGAAAACTGACATCTGTTGTCAGAATATTCAGAATGAAATATACCTCCAAACATCCCAAGACGCGCGCCATAAACTCTAAGCTCAATGAAGCATAGAAAGTAGACTTACGCTGTTGATGCAGCTCTGCAATCTGGCTGTCCACGCGTTCTAATGTTTCCCGTTTGTTTTCCGAAAAACGTTTCGCCCATCCTTTTATAAAGGGAATATGTTGCAACAACTTCAACGTGCGCACTGCCATTCCATTTCTATATCCCTTCATAAAAAAATAAATGGCAAGCAGGCAAAAGAAACCAACTACAGAAAGCACCATCCCCATTGCAAAATCTACCGGACGAAGCGCCAAATACAAAAAAATAGAGAAAAGCCAAAAACAAAAATGTGAGAAAATATGCATCATCACATACAGGATAACCGATGAAGTAGCTTTGCTTGCACCCACGTATGGAGTCAGTTCCATAATGCGATAAGGCTCGCCTCCCATCAATCCGACCGGAGTGGCATAATTCAAGGCAAAGCCGGAAACAGTCAGTTTATATACTTTCCAAAATGGAATAGGTGTTCCCTTCTTTCCATCCCGGATAATGATATACCAAGAAAGGGTATTGAATAAATAAATAATAACCCATAACCCTATAACAGCCGGCAACCAGATTCCGGCCCTGCGAAGATTAGCCAACAGCTCATCATACTCCATATCAAAAGTACAGAGCATCACAACGATGGCAACGATTCCGAATATCAGGAATATGTTTCTATATTTACTTTTCACAATGCTGCGTATTTATGATAAAAACGGGCGCTGAGAGCCTCATGGCAATGGCGCATATACACGAACAATGAAGTCATCACAATAATCTCAAACACAAAATAAAGCCAAGGCTCACCTATCAGCAGACTGACATACAATGCAATGGCGCGCGTATTGAAAGTCAGTATATTAGTGTATTTCATCAACGGCTTACTGGCAGCACGGAATTCATCGCGCAATTCCTGAGGAACATTATCACCATACTTTGCCTTTACCAACGCATAGAATTGCTGGAAATTGGGAGTCATTCCCTCCTGCTGACGAGTATAGTTTCCATAAAAATAAAGGAATATTTTCCACCAGAAGTTTCCCTTCCACGGCAAACTGTGAAATATTTCACGCTGCTGCCTGAAGTTGTCCAACTCACTTCCGCTCTTTCCTTTCAAGAAATAAAGATGAATATTGCGGTAATAATCCGCCAGCGTACATTGCTTACTGTGACAAATCGTACCCGAAAACACAGCCAGAATCCAGATAAACACTCCCCAATGCATTCCGTCACCGATATTGAAAGGCATCGGCTGATTCATCAACCTAAGACAGATAGCCACATAAATGGTAAAAAACCAAATATCACCTGCAAACCCGTCCAACATACGTCCCCACTGGGTTTTCTGTCCTGTGAGGCGAGCCAGCTGCCCATCAGCGCTATCATAATGATTCGCCCACATCAACAATAAAATACCGATGACAGTGTGTTTCATATCGGGATAATAGAACATCACACCGGCACCTACACCCAGAATAATAGATAAGATAGTCACTACATTGGGATGCACTTTCAGCTTTTTAAAGAATAAAGCCCATGCATAGCCAATAGGTCGGTTAAAATAAATATCCAAGAACTCCTCTGTGTCCATTGATTTGAAAGAAGCCTCTATTCCTTTCTTCTCACTCTCTTTACTCATGTCTCTATTTTTTCATTTGCTTTTTCTTCACCCGGTTATAAATGCACTCTGCAATCTTTACACCTGCTTCCTCTCGGCAACGGGCAAAACTGGGCCAATCATTAAAATCAATTATCTTAAGTTCACCGTCGGCAGATACCACACAATCACCTCCGTAAATGGGGACATTCAAAACCTCGGCTGCCATATCGCTATATTTCTTAAGTTCTTCTTCATTAAAGGGAATTCCTTTGGCCACGCCATTGATTTTCTCCAGACCGAATTTGCTGTGCGAACAAGGAGAAGGATAAAACCAATAAAAGAAATCCGTTCCCTGAACGCCATAAAATTTAATTAAATCACCCTGAAGATGCTCATTTATCACAGCTACCGGTATGTGCCGGCTACGGAAATCGGCCAAAACACGTTCCACCTCTTCTTTGTCAGTGGCATAGCATACATCTTCTTTTACCATAGCATGAGAATCACCGCGTTTTATCCAGCAAGGATAGCAATCTTCCTCAAACTGCCTGTCAGTAGATATTACGAAACTCCTCGGATGAGGAACACCATGTTGTATCAAAAGTTCCGTCATTGGTCTGCGCACGCAATTATCAATTCCGTAAGCCGAATTGACAACCAGCGCACCTTCATCCTCCAACGATTTCAGGCGGGCTATTGTCGCCCTGTCACGAGCCATATCGAATATCACATCCGCCTTTGCTCCGCAAGCCACAAATTCCTTTTCCGCATAAAGCTCCACTTTGCATCCCAATAGTCTCAACTCATCCGCCACTTTATTAAAAATGGCGGCATCATTGTCTACGTGGTTCGGTGAATACTCATTGCCACGGCTTATCCCTATTATTGAAAATTCATCCATTCCTTTATGTCAGTGCTTTAAGTTTATTCTTTTCCGGCCAAAAAAGCCTCCGCTTTTACGATATCACCGGCATGGTCTACATCCAGGATTTTCTTAAAAGGATAAGCCTTCAACTTCAGACCATCTGCAACCAGTTGTCTTTGGAAATTACGCATACGCGACATTCCTTTGTCCATACATGCGTTTAAAGTTCTGATAGCAGTGGGTGTCAGGCAATAAATGCCTCCCGAAATATAACGACATTCCGATGTAGCCGCATCATGGAACCCTGTGATATTCAAAGCTCCATCAGTAGATATATAAAGCGGCTTTTCATCATCAATATAATCCGTTACTGCCATATATCCATCATTATCCGCCCGCTTAAACGCTTCAATAAATGCAGCGAACTCCTCTTCGCGAAAGATAGTATCTACAGTAGTCAGACAAAACTTGTCATCTTGCAAATAAGAACTCAGTTCATAAAAACTATGCATGGAACTGGGAGTAGTCTTCACTACCACTTCCAAAGGCACTTCCGTTTCCTGTTGCAACTTAGCAAGGTGCTCTTTGGTCAACGGGCTCTCATTATTAATAATAACCACTACTTTATCAGCTCCATTACGGATAAAAATCCGTATCAGGCGGTCAATCATGGCAACTCCGTTGAGCTGCACCAAAGGTTTGGGCAAAGTAACCCCTTCTTGTGAAAGCCGGGACCCTTCACCCGCTGATATAATTGCGAACTTCATTTCTCTTAATCTTCTTCGTCTATAGTATCCAACTTCAACTTATCACTGTCATCGCGTCTCTCATAATACTGCTTACGCAACGGACGCGCATGAATCGCTTTCTCCACGATACGGTTGCGGAATATATCCATTGCTACATAAATAGCCTGCCGGAACGAATCTTCCAGAGCAACACCCTGACCGGCAATATCATAAGCTGTTCCATGCGCCGGAGACGTGCGTACAATGGGCAAGCCTGCAGTATAGTTCACCCCTTCATCCATAGCCAATGCCTTAAATGGCGCCAAGCCCTGATCGTGATACATAGCCAAAATACCGTCAAAATGAGTATAATTACCCGACCCCATAAATCCGTCGGCAGGATAAGGACCGAAACATTGCACTCCCTTGGCAACCATCTCTTTGATGGCAGGAATAATGATATCATTTTCCTCTGTACCGATCAGTCCGTTGTCTCCTGCATGAGGATTCAGTGAAAAGACTGCAATACGAGGACTGTCGATTCCGAAATCCTCTTTCAAAGAACGATGGAAGATGGCAAGTTTCTCCATAATCAGTTCTTTCGTAATATCTTTGGCTATATCACGAACCGGCACATGACCTGTCACCAATGCCACACGAAAATCATTCTTCAGTAAAATCATCAAAGCCTTCTGTCCTTCGCCCACACGTTCCTCGATATATTCGGTGTGTCCGGGAAAATGGAATGCTTCCGACTGAATGGTATTTTTATTGATAGGAGCTGTAACCAATACGTCTATCAAGCCATCTTTATAATCCTGCAAAGCTCTTTCCAACGCATCCAAAGCAGCCTTTCCCGCCTCTGTTGTAGGTTTTGAAAGCTCCACTTTCAGTTCATCTTCCGTACAGTTCAGAATACTCAGTCTATCCGGCATAGCATCATCAGCCGAGTTGATGATGCTAAAATTTGCCTGAATATCCATTGCTTTACGATGATAAGCCGCCACCTTCGGTGATCCGTAAATAATAGGTGTACAAAGTTCCAGCATAGTAGGGTCTGCGAAAGTCTTCAGAATGACTTCATATCCCACCCCGTTGATATCCCCGTGAGTAATACCAACTCTTATCTTGTTATTATCTTCCATTTAGTTATTATTAATCTGTTCTATTTTATTCTGCTTTTGCAGTTGAATCCACCTTTTCTTCAGGGATGTCGGCATTGACCACCACTTCGTCCAGCAGCGTTTCATTCGGCAATCTCAACGTATAAAGTGAAGCCTCCATCTGGCGCATCAGGTTACGTTTCATTTTATCGGGAGAATAGATAAACGCTTCAGCAACAATCACGCGTCCGTTGGCACGGTCTACCCGGGCATGAGAAACAAACGGGCCACCCATCATATCGCCTTCCATTTCCCATAATCCGCGCGCTTCCTGAGCATATTCGCCTTTTACCATAATATTCTTGACATCGACAAACATGGAGTCGGTAGCCATGTACATACCTTCACGTTCACCCGGAATATTGGCTTTCATCACCGAATCACGTTTATGTACAAAGAACTCTTTAGTAAAGGTATTCCTGTCTGTATAAGGATAAGAATATATTACGAAATTCATATCGGCAGAGGCACGGTTGGTAGAAGCCCACAAGAAATCTTTACCGACCTTATAATTCGATAACTCCTGAGGAATCCAGACATCACAGTCAAACATACTGCCCACTTTGGCTGAAATGGCATCATTATGTTTTTCTTTCAGCAAGTTTATCTGGCGATTGATTTCAGATTTCACAAAGAAATCGATAATCACCTGCTTGTTCTTTTCCACAAAGTCTGCAAACTCTTTTTCATCAGGTGCCTGAATAGTCATAATCATTTGCGGTGCAGCATAAACATCACGCGAAAATTTTATTTTAGGCTGTGTATAGATATCCTGAATATCAACAACAATGATATTACGGAAAATCCTCATGACACGGTCAAAGTGTTCGGGAGCGATATTTGAAATACGGAAAGAGCGTTCTGCCTGAGGTAATCCGGGAACATTCGTATCCAGCACATCAAATAATGCACGTCCTGCGGGGCGATCCCACACTGCCTTATTTACCACCACCAACACTTCGTAAGGTCTTCCGCTGGAAGTCGGAGTAAACAAGTTTTTCTGTCCTTTCTTACAAGAAGCCAGCACCAGCACTACCAGTACCAAACTCAAATAGAATGCTATTCGTTTCATAATTCTTATGGTATTATATTTAATAATCTATAGTGTAACACCTTTTTCTTTCTGTTGTTTGGCTGTCGACAACATTCCGCACGCCGCAAATATATCCTCCCCTCTTGATGCACGAATAGTAGCAAAAACTCCGTGTTGTGTCAGATAATCACGAAATGCCACCATTGTTTCCATGTCCGTTCCTTCCAAATTAACATTCGGGATGGCATGGAAACGGATTAAATTGATGCGGCAGTCGATGCCACGCAGCAATTTAACAATTTCTTTGGCATACACCAAAGAATCATTCACATCTTTAAACACAATATATTCAAAAGACAACCGCCTTTGCTTACTGAAATCATAATTACGCAATATATCTACAATTTCGGTAATAGAGAAAGCTCTTTCGGCAGGCATCAGTTCTTTTCTCTGCGATGGGAAAGGAGTATGCATACTGATAGCCAGATGGCAGTCACTCTCATTCAAAAAACGTTCCAATCCTTTTTTCAATCCAACGGAAGATACAGTTATTCTTTTCGGACTCCAATGATAGCCATAATCAGAGGTCAGTATTTCGAGCACCTTCAGCACTTCATCCAAGTTGTCAAAAGGCTCTCCCATCCCCATAAACACAAGATTGGTCAGCGTATCGCGTTCCGGTATAGAATATATCTGGTTCAGAATCTGGTTGGCAGTCAGGTTGGCCGTAAAACCTTGCTTTCCTGTCATGCAGAACTTACAATTCATCTTGCACCCCACTTGTGAAGAAACGCACAAGGTAGCCCGGTCTTCATCCGGTATATATACAGCCTCTACAAAATTCCCGATCGGCGTACGAAACAGATACTTCACCGTCCCGTCCACCGAGCGCATAGCTTCCACCGGTGCAGATGCTCCGATTTCATAGCTGCCTTTCAACATCTCACGATGCTTCAGTGACAGGTTAGTCATTTCATCTATCGAAACGACTTTCTTCTCATACAACCAAGATACAATCTGCTTTGCAGCAAATTTAGGCATTCCCAGATTCTGCGTTATGTGCTGAATCTCATTCAATGTCTTGCCAAGTAATACCGTTTTTGGAGTTTCCATTCTATTTAAAAAGACAATTAGCGTACAAAGGTAGAGAAAAAATAATATATATTGCCTATCTTTGCGCTGAGAAATACATTTAAAGATGAGAAAAACAATTAATTGTTTTATTCCATACGAAGAAAACACAGCAATAGACAAAGTTGTTACAGCATTGAAAGACAGCATTGTTGTAAACAAAATCTATTTATTGACAACCGCTCATGGCTCAATGCCATCCGTTCCTGCAGGATGTGAACCATTCACCATTGACTCCTTGAACAGCAGTGATACGATAAAGAAGATTGCTCAGAAAGCAGACACCCCTTTCACTTTATTATATACCAAAGCATCTCCGTTTGAATTAGGCTACATGGCTTTGGAACGCATAGCCGACTTCCTGCAAGACCGGAAGACCGGCATGGTCTATGCCGACCATTACGAGTGGAAAGAGGGAGAAAAGAAAAAGCATCCCGCCATTGATTACCAACCGGGAAGTGTACGCGATGACTTCGACTTCGGGGCTCTGCTGGCATTCAGAAGCGAATACCTGATCGGGGCAGCCGGAATGATGGAGAACGAGCGCGAAAACTATCGGTATGCCGGACTTTATGCCACTCGCTTGTTCATTGCCGAAACAGGCCGAATTGTCCACATCAATGAATACCTATACACTGAAATAGAAGAAGACAACCGCTTGTCGGGCGAAAAGCAGTTCGATTACGTCAACCCACGCAACCGCGAAGTACAGATTGAAATGGAACAGGCCTTCACCGGATACCTGAAAAGAACAGGTGTCTATTTGCCGTCTAATTTCAAAAAGGTAAACTTCCGAACAAAAACATTTACCTATGAAGCTTCCGTCATCATCCCCGTAAGAAACAGAGTCCGCACCATCGACGACGCCATCCGTTCCGCCCTCGAACAGCAAACGGACTTTCCTTTCAATATCATCATCGTTGACAATCACTCCACGGACGGCACATCCGAAGTGATTGCCCGTTATAAAGACCATCCGCAAGTCATACACCTGCAACCCGAACGCGCCGATTTGGGCATAGGCGGCTGCTGGAACCTCGCAGTCCATCATCCCTTATGCGGCCGCTTCGCCATACAACTGGACAGCGACGACCTCTATAGCAGTCCGCAGACGTTGCAAACCATCGTAAACACTTTCTATAAAGAACAATGCGCCATGGTGATAGGCACGTACCGAATGACGGATTTCCACCTGAACACCATTGCTCCGGGCATCATAGACCACAAAGAATGGACACCGGACAACGGGCACAACAATGCCCTGCGCATCAACGGGCTGGGTGCTCCCCGCGCCTTCTTCACTCCCCTTTTAAGAGAAATCGGAGTGCCCAACGTCAGCTACGGAGAAGACTATGCATTGGGCCTCGCCTTCTCGCGCACCTATAAGATAGGACGGATTTACGATGAACTATACCTTTGCCGGCGTTGGGAAGGCAACTCGGATGCCGCACTCGGCATTGAACAAGTCAACACCAACAACCATTACAAAGACAGCCTCCGCACACACGAAATCAATCTCCGCCGGTGCTATAACGAACAGCACAACCAAAACGACGGTAATAAAAGCAAAGCACAAAACAAGCATTTTATAGAAAAACAATTTGCCGAATGGCAGACGGCAAGCGACAACCTTGCCGCTTTAAGAAAAGCGCTTGTCAAGCAAGAAGTGATTTGCGGCATCCCGTTTACTGTGCAGCACAACCCGGCACGCATGGTTTCCACCGGAGCCAAAACCGACAAAGAAAGCATTCTCTCCCGTCCCTGTTTTCTTTGCAGAAAAAATCAACCCGAAGACCAGCGCGTCTGTCCCATCGGAGACGGATACAATCTGTGTGTCAATCCTTATCCGATACTCCCCTATCATATCACCATCCCATCTGCCGAACACCGGGAACAGATCCTGCCTGCTGATTTTTGCAACACCGTCAGCACTCTCCTCAATGAATTGCCCGACGAATACGCCTTATTCTACAACGGAGCACTTTGCGGAGCCTCTGCCCCCGACCATCTGCATTTTCAGGGAGTTCCGACGGAGCACGTTCCACTGATTGCTTTCTATCGCCGGACGGACAGCGGAAAAGAAAGGCTCGCATCAATCAGCCATTCATCCGTCCTGCACTACATCGACAGTTACGTCTGCCCCCTGTTCTGCATCGAACAGTGCCGTGACGGAAAAACAGACGAGTCCTTGTTTACCAATATAATGAAAGAATTGCCGTGCAGCAATAACGAACCGGAACCGAAAGTAAACATACTGGCATGGCAAGAAGATGAAAAACAAATCATCCTTATCATTCCGCGCTGTAAGCACCGTCCCGAATGTTACAGTGCCGAAGCCGGCAAACAAATGCTTGTCAGTCCGGGTACCCTTGATATGGCAGGCATCATTGTCACACCGCGCAAAGAAGATTTTGAAAAGATATCAACCGAAGACATCCGACAAATTCTGCAAGAAGTCGGACTGCCACGCGAAGATGCACAGGAAATAATTAAGAAGTACCGAAAAAGAGACAGACTATGATGAAAGAGCCCGAAATAAATGTAGGAATAGTAAATGCACAAGAAATCCATTTTTCGTTGAACGGCCGTTTTTTTGCCAAAGGAGAAACCGTATGTGGCGAACAAAGCGTCTCTTTCAGTGAAGGAGGCATTTTGTGGAACGGCAATCTGTATCGTGAGCTGACATTCACCCCACAAGACGAACGCACTTCCTTCTCCCTCTATGATGTGACCATCGGCATCAATTTTCATTGGGAGCGTCAGGAAACCCAAAGCTTTATGGGAACGCTGAAACTGGTGGTGGATGAAGGCAAAATAACAGCCATCAACATCCTTCCGGTAGAAGACTATCTGATAAGCGTCATCTCTTCGGAAATGAACGCCACCTCTTCACTGGAGTTTTTGAAAGCACATGCAGTCGTTTCGCGAAGCTGGCTTTTTGCCCAAATGGAAAAGCGTAAGGCTCTATGCAACAAGAATGAAGGATTCTTCTCCTTTGTGAAGACCGAAAACGAATACATCCGCTGGTATGACCGCGAAGACCACACCATCTTCGACGTGTGTGCCGACGACCACTGCCAGCGTTATCAGGGAATCACCAAAGCATCGAACGCAACAGTCGCCGAAGCTGTCCGCGCCACACGCGGCCAACTGCTCATGTACGGTCAAGGCATTTGCGATGCCCGTTTCTCCAAATGTTGCGGAGGAGTAACCGAAGAATTCGGTTACTGTTGGGAAGATAAGGACTATCCCTATCTGTCCGCCATACGAGATGACGGAAAAGAAGCCTCGCAACCACTCCCCGACCTGACTCAGGAAGCGGAAGCCGAACGCTGGATACGCACCTCTCCCCCGGCGTTCTGCAACACCGACGACAAGAAAATCATTTCACAGATACTGAACAACTACGACCGCGAAACGACAAACTTCTATCGTTGGAAAGTGCGTTACACACAAGAGGAACTGGCAGAGCTCATCCGCCTGAACACCAAAACCGATTACGGAAGCATCCTCGATTTAATTCCTGTCCGGCGAGGAAAGTCGGGACGTATCTGCAAACTAAAAATCGTAGGCACCCTGAAGACCCTCATTATCGGAAAGGAACTGGAAATTCGCCGCACCCTCTCCTCCTCCCATCTGTTCAGTTCGGCTTTTGTCATCGACAAAGGAGAACTGAAAGACGGTGTGCCGGAATGGTTCCTGCTGACAGGCGCCGGCTGGGGTCACGGAGTAGGCTTATGCCAAATCGGTGCCGCTGTCATGGGTGAGCAAGGCTATACATACGACAAGATTCTGCTACACTACTATAAAGGAGCAGACATCCGCCGTTTCTATTAATCCAATCTTACAGGTAATCATGAAAAAGACATCACCGTGGGCATGGATTCCCACCCTCTACTTTGCGCAAGGATTGCCATACGTGGCAGTGACCATCATCTCGCTTGTCATGTATAAAAGACTGGGCATCAGCAATACCGAGCTGGCCTTCTATACCGGCTGGCTCAACCTGCCCTGGGTCATCAAACCACTGTGGAGTCCGTTCATCGACCTCATCAAGACCAAACGCCGGTGGATTGTCACCATGCAGATGCTCATCGGTGCAGGACTGGCAGGTATTGCCTTCACCATCCCCACGGAATATTTCTTTCAACTGACGCTCGCCCTGTTCTGGCTGCTCGCCTTCAGTTCTGCCACACACGACATTGCTGCCGACGGATTTTACATGCTGGCGCTCGATTCTCACGAGCAAGCACTGTTTGTAGGTATCCGCAGCACCTTTTACCGTATTGCCACCATTGCCGGACAAGGGATGCTCATCATGCTGGCAGGCCGGTTGGAAACGGTGACAGGCAACATTCCATACGCGTGGTCCATCACCTTCTTTGTGCTTGCCGGCATCTTTCTTGCCGTGTGGCTTTACCATCGTTTCATCCTCCCCCATCCGGCTGCCGACCATCCGGCAAAGGAAGTATCCGCTTCCGGGTTGATGAAAGAATTCTTTACCACCTTTACCACCTTCTTCCAAAAAAAGCACGCCACCGTTGCCATTGCATTCATGCTGCTATACCGACTTCCCGAAGCCCAATTAGCCAAAATGGGAATCCCCTTCTTGCTCGACCCGATAGAAAAAGGAGGCTTGGGACTTACTACCGAAGAAGTAGGATTCGTGCAAGGAACAGTCGGTATCATAGGACTTACGTTAGGAGGCATTTTGGGAGGCATTGCCGTAGCCCGGGGAGGTCTTAAACGCTGGCTTTGGCCCATGGTATGGGCTATCTCGTTACCTGATTTTGTTTATGTATACCTCAGCTATGCACAACCGGATTCCTTGTTGTTTGTCAACATTTGCATCTTCATCGAACAGTTCGGATACGGTTTCGGATTCACAGCCTACATGCTCTACCTCATTTACTTTGCCGACGGCGAGCACAAGACGGCACACTATGCCATCTGTACCGCTTTTATGGCGCTTGGCATGATGATTCCGGGAATGGCTGCCGGATGGCTGCAAGAGCACTTGGGATACAACCACTTTTTTATTTGGATTATGATATGTTGCATCGCCACATTCGGAGTCACGGCTTTGCTGAAGATTCATCCCGAATTTGGAAAGAAAACCTTAAAAAGTTAATGTTAAATTCAACAATACAAGCCATTGCATTGTTTCCTTTTCAGACGATAACATATAAAACAGAAGATATATGAAAAAAATTATTTTATTGGTATCAGTTGTATTGTTTGGCTGCGTAGGATACGCACAAGCACAAACATCTGAAAAAAAGCTGAGTCGTCAAGAACGAAAGGAAGCTAAAAGAGCCATGGAGCAGGCATTGTTTGAAGAAGCCAAACAAGCCATAGAAAACAAAAGCTTTACCCTGGAAGCGGATCAGGTTATCTTTAAACGGGGCAGAACTGCATTTGTCTCTTCAAACACAAATTTTGTGACAGTCAATGGTAATAAAGGCTCCGTACAGGTAGCTTTCAATATACCTGTAAGCGGTCCCAATGGCTTGGGTGGAGTAACTGTAGACGGCAATGTGTCCGGCTACAAAGTGACCACAGACAAAAAAGGCAACATCCGTCTGGCAATGAATATCACAGGTGTAGGTATTTCTGCCCAAGTCAATATTTCACTGGCCAATGGCGGCAACAATGCAACAGTGGATATTCTTCCTAATTTTCATTCCAACAGACTTACCTTATCAGGCACTCTGTTGCCATTGGATAAATCAAGCGTATTCAAAGGAAGGTCTTATTGACAGATTTTTCCTAAATTCAGCCTCAACCGAGTTTTTCATTTCTACTGTCACTGCTGCCACCATAGGATGCTTATCACATACAACATCCTATCAATAAACGACTTATCCAAGTGGTGGCAGTAGCAGTTCTTTTACCGTTTAAAAGCCCTCTACCACCACTTTTTAGTATCATTCCACCAATCTTCTAATTATATTCGAAAGAAAAAGAAGATTAGTTCGAAAAGCCCGTGAGCATCATACGTTATTGCTTAACCACGTCCGTGGTTAAGTCTATCCACCCGGGTGGTTAAAGTTAGTCACGTAGGTGATTAAAGTTAACCACGGGGGTGGTTAAATAATATCCGACGTCTAAATAGACTTGTTTTGTTGATTAGGCACTCACTTTCAATTATTATTCATATCTTTGCGTACACTATAACCATTAACCAGTAACCATGATTGTAATAGCAGACAGTGGTTCCACCAAAACCGATTGGTGCATCGGCAACAGCCAAACGGATTACCGGATAGTCCAAACTCCCGGCATCAATCCGTTTTATCTTTCCACCAAAGAAATAAGCCGGCAAATAACAGAAAACCTTTTCCCGCAGTTGACGGAAAAAGACACCGTCACCGAACTTTATTTCTATGGCGCCGGCTGCACGCCCGAAAAGGCATGCATCGTAGCAGATGCCCTCACCGAATGTTTCCCACACGCCCATGTTGCGGTGGAAAGTGACTTGTCGGGAGCCGCCCGCGCCTTGTGCGGACACACGAAAGGCATTGCCTGTATATTGGGAACAGGATCGAATTCCTGCGAGTACGACGGTGAAAAAATTGTTTCCAATGTTTCTCCACTGGGGTACATATTGGGGGACGAAGGAAGCGGAGCCGTGCTGGGTAAACGCCTGGTGGGTGACTGCCTCAAAAAACAGCTTCCCCCCGACTTGTGCGAACTGCTGCTGAAAGAATATGAGTTGACGCCTGCCCTTATCTTGGACAAAGTATATCGGCAGCCGCTTGCCAACCGTTTTCTGGCAAGCCTCACTCCTTTCCTATCCGCACACCGGCAAAGAGCGGAGATTCATGCGTTGCTGCTTTCCTGCTTCACCGATTTCTTCAAAAGGAATGTGATGCTGTACGAATATGCCGGTTGCCCGGTTCATTTTATCGGTTCCATCGCATGGCATTTCCGGGCGGAGGTGAAAGAAGCAGCCGATGCATTGGGCATTCAAGTCGGCAAGATAATAAAGAGTCCGATGGAAGGGTTGATAAATTATCATTTCAGAATATGAGTTTTATTAAAATAACCGAGCAACCGTCTTTGCACGAAGACCTGGAACAGTTGTCCGTGCGAAGCTTATTGGAAGGTATCAATGAGGAAGACCAAAAAGTAGCCTTGGCCGTGCGCTCCTGTATTCCCCACATAGAAAGACTGGTAACAGGTATCGTGGAACGGATGCAGCAAGGCGGACGGGTATTTTATATCGGAGCCGGAACCAGCGGACGCCTGGGGGTATTGGATGCTTCGGAGATTCCACCGACTTTCGGTATGCCCGATACTTATATAATAGGTATAATAGCCGGAGGCGAAACGGCTCTGCGGCATCCGGTGGAAAATGCGGAAGACGATACGTTGAAGGGATGGGAAGAATTGCAGGCTTTCCACATCAGTGACAAAGATACCGTGATAGGCATTGCCGCTTCGGGAACAACGCCTTATGTCATCGGCGCATTGCAACAGGCACGGAAAAGAGGCATACTGACAGCAGGAATCAGCAGCAATCCTGATTCTCCCCTCTCACACGCAGTGGATATTCCCATCGAAATGATTGTGGGCCCGGAGTTTGTGACCGGCAGTTCGCGCATGAAAAGCGGCACAGGGCAAAAAATGATTCTCAACATGATCAGCACTTCCGTGATGATAAAACTGGGAAGGGTGAAGGGAAACCGAATGGTCAATATGCAACTAAGCAACCAAAAACTGGTAGACCGGGGAATGAGAATGATTATGGAGGAACTGCAGCTAGACGAAAAAAAGGCTAAACAATTGTTGCAGAAATATGGTTCAGTAAAAAAGGTCTTGGACATTTATAATAAGAAATAAATTGTATAACTAAAAACAATTAAGACATGAAAAGTTGGAAACCGGAAGCCATTATCTTAGCAATAGGTATGCTGATTATGGGGTATTTTATCAAAAACGGACTGGATACTTTCGCCGGTAAAGACCGGGTAGTAACCGTCAAAGGATTGGCTGAAATGGAAGTGCCTGCCAACAAGGTTACTTGGCCTCTGATGTACAAGGAAGTGGGAAATGACTTGCCTGCCTTATATAATAAGATTAATAATACGAATCAGACTATCGTCACTTTCCTCAAACAAAAAGGTATCACGGAGCAGGAAATCAGTATCAATGCTCCCGAACTTATCGACTTGCAGGCCGACCGTTATAATAGTAATCCGATTCAATTCCGTTATAATATTACAACTGTCATCACTGTTACATCCGACAAAGTGGAACTTGTCCGTAATCTGATAAAAGAACAGAGTGAGCTTCTGAAGCAGGGCATCGCCATTACCGGAGGAGATTACCGCTACAATGTGCAGTATGACTTTACAGGGCTCAATGCCGTGAAACCTCAGATGATAGAAGAAGCAACAAAGAACGCCCGCGCCGCCGCCATCAAGTTTGCCAAAGACTCGGACAGTGAACTGGGAAAGATAAAAAGAGCTTATCAAGGACAATTCAGCATCGAAGACCGCGATGCCAATACTCCTTATATCAAACGAATACGCGTGGTGACTACCATTGACTATTCACTGGAAGATTAAAATATCAGATACCCATCTTATGAAGCATTTTCAATAGTTCATCTTTGTTCAGAGGCTTTGATAAATAACCGTTGAAGCCTCTGGACATTACTTTTCTTCTGTCTTCATCGTATGCAAAAGCCGTTACCGCCACAATGGGGATATCGGAAGACAGTTGGCGAATGGCATCCGTTGCCTGATAACCGTCCACCACGGGCATGCCTATATCCATCAAAATAATATCCGGATTGCATTCCAGGTATTTGGAAACGGCTTCTTCACCGTTTGTGGCACGGATCAAATCATAGTGTTTTTCCAGATAAATCTTATAGAGCAGATAATTGTCGTCCATGTCCTCGGCTATCAGAATGGTTCGGCGAACAGCCCCCGCATCGTATTCGGTTTCATTGAATTCAACGGTTTCCGAAACGTCTTCCGTCCGTTGCTGCAAAGGTAAAAAATCAAAAGGTTTCACCGGCAGGGTAAACCAGAAAGTAGAACCTTTGCCATATTCCGAGAATACCCCTATCTCACCGCCCAGTTTCTTGATAATGGTCCGGCTGATAGACAACCCCAAACCCGTGCCCTGCTTTTTGGCATCCAGTTTCATGAAACGTTCAAAGACTTTATCCACCTTCCCGGCCGGAATGCCGGCTCCCGTGTCCTGCACATAGAAGTAGATATCATCCTCCCGCACCTTATATCCTAAAGTGATGCTGCCTTCTTTGGTATACTTGAATGCATTCGACAGAAAATTGGAAAGTACCTGTGACACCCGGTTCTTTTCGGTATGAATAAAGCAGACCGGCAGACAAGGCTCAAACACAATACGCACCGAACTGTCAGCCTCTTCCAGACGCAGCCGGAAAATCCCTTCCAGTTCACGCATTATCTGATTAACATCCGTATCGGAATAAATAAACTCCAATGTCCCCGCCTCTATCTTTGACATATCCAGAATATCATTAACCAACTGCAACAACATATTCGTATTACCTTTGATTATCTCAACATAAGAATTACGTTCGGATTCGGAAGCATTGGCCAACAATCCCGCGAAACCAACTATCGCATTCAGCGGAGTCCGAATTTCATGGCTCATATTAGCCAGGAAAGCTGTCTTCTGTTCACCTGCCACTTCCGCCACCCGCCTGGCCGCCTCCAGTTCTTCCTGTACCTTCTTCAAACGCGTAATATCTCTCACGGTCAGCAACACCTTTTCATCTCTGTTCTGCACCATATATGCCCCCGAAACACTCACCACACAATCCACGTAGTTATCAGTGTCATCCGACAAATAAAGCCTCATCGGAGCTTCCAACCGGGAAAAGCCGTTTTTTTCGCGAAAACACCTTTCGATGGAAGCACGCACCGGACAGGATTTACAATTCTCGTGAGTGCCGCATGCACCGGAATCCAACGCATTTTTGCACCGAAGCAATTCCCCCACCCTGTGAAGGACGCAGTCATCCTTTTCACTGTTCAAACTATAATAATTGGTTTTCTCTACCAGAAAATTACGATTGGCCAATACAATGTACGCATCGATATTGCGTAAGATGGCATCCGAAAAATCTTTGTTTAAACCAAGTTCGTTCTTTTGGGCAAGAACTTCCTTATTCAGACTTTTTGTTTTCTTTGTTTCGAGCCACCACTTTATCATAAAAAATAAAGCAACAACCGCTAATAGTATGGATGGTAGCATTTGCTAAATAGATTTATATTATCGCAAAGATATGAACATAATTCAATATCGGTTTATAATTAGACAATTAAATATTCAAATTTAAAGAAAAAGCCTCAAATCTATTTGTGATTCAGTAAATTATTGTATCTTTGCGCCCGAAATTAGATAATCAATATAATGTCTAACGTAATTAACTGAGAATTTTAACAATTTTATTAATGGAAAATTTAAAAAACATCGCTCCTGTTGAAGACTTCAACTGGGAAGCTTATGAAAACGGTGAAGCCGTTACAGGCATGAGCCACGAAGCTCTTGAACAAGCTTATGACAGTACACTGAACAAAGTAAATGACCGCGAGGTTGTGGATGGTACTGTTATCGCAATGAACAAACGCGAAGTAGTTGTCAATATCGGCTACAAATCAGACGGTATCATTCCTTTGAGTGAGTTCCGTTACAATCCTGAACTGAAAGTAGGTGATACTGTAGAAGTATACATTGAAAATCAGGAAGACAAAAAAGGACAGTTGATCCTGTCACACAAGAAAGCACGTGCAACTCGCTCTTGGGATCGTGTGAACGCTGCTCTTGAAAACGAAGAAATCATTAAAGGCTTTATCAAGTGCCGCACTAAGGGTGGTATGATTGTTGACGTATTCGGTATCGAAGCATTCTTGCCGGGTTCTCAAATTGATGTTAAGCCTATCCGCGACTACGATGTATTTGTAGGCAAAACAATGGAATTCAAAGTGGTTAAAATCAACCAGGAATTCAAAAACGTTGTTGTTTCTCACAAAGCTCTTATCGAAGCTGAACTTGAACAGCAGAAGAAAGAAATCATCGGTAAACTTGAAAAAGGACAAGTACTCGAAGGTACTGTTAAAAATATCACTTCTTACGGTGTATTCATCGACCTTGGCGGCGTAGACGGTTTGATTCACATCACTGACTTGTCTTGGGGCCGTGTAAGCGATCCGAAGGAAGTTGTAGAACTCGACCAGAAGTTGAACGTTGTTATCCTTGACTTCGATGACGAAAAGAAACGTATCGCTCTTGGTTTGAAACAACTGACTCCGCACCCATGGGATGCTTTGGATGCTAACCTGCAGGTAGGTGACAAGGTGAAAGGTAAAGTAGTCGTTATGGCTGACTACGGTGCATTCATCGAAATCGCTCCGGGCGTAGAAGGTTTGATCCACGTTTCAGAAATGTCTTGGAGCCAACACCTGCGTTCTGCACAAGATTTCATGAAGGTAGGCGACGAAGTAGAAGCTGTTGTGCTGACACTTGACCGCGAAGAACGTAAGATGTCTTTGGGTATCAAACAACTGAAACAAGATCCATGGGAAACTATCGAAGAAAAGTATCCTGTAGGTTCTAAGCATACTGCAAAAGTTCGTAACTTCACTAACTTCGGTGTATTCGTAGAAATCGAAGAAGGTGTTGACGGCTTGATCCACATCTCTGACCTTTCTTGGACTAAGAAAGTAAAACACCCATCAGAATTTACTCAGATTGGTGCTGACATCGAAGTTCAGGTATTGGAAATCGACAAAGAAAACCGTCGTTTGAGCCTTGGTCACAAACAACTCGAAGAAAATCCTTGGGATGTATTCGAAACAGTATTCACTGTAGGTTCTGTACACGAAGGTACTATCATCGAAATGTTGGACAAGGGTGCTGTAGTAGCTCTTCCTTACGGTGTAGAAGGTTTTGCAACTCCGAAACACTTAGTAAAAGAAGACGGTTCTCAGGCTCAGTTGGACGAAAAACTGTCATTCAAAGTAATTGAATTCAATAAGGATGCTAAGAGAATTATCCTTTCTCACAGCCGTATTTTCGAAGATGCTGCAAAAGCAGAAGAAAGAGCTGAAAAGAAAGCAGCTTCTAACGCAAAGAAAGCTACTAAGAGAGAAGAAACTCCTGCTATCCAGAACCAGGCTGCTTCTACAACTTTGGGCGATATCGATGCTTTGGCTGCTTTGAAAGAACAGTTGGAAAACAAAAAGAAGTAATCAGATTACTTTAAAATAACACAGAAAAGGATGTACCTCAATTGGTGCATCCTTTTTTTTATGCCATTATTCCTTAAAAAGTAAACTCTTTTATGGAATATCCGATAAAAAACCGTATCTTTATGAAGTAATAAAATTTCGAGCTAGCATTTCACAACGACTTCTCCCCGTCTTCTTATTACCTATTTATTAATTCAATGCAGTATTCATATATAATACCGCGTATATACTAATTTAAAAAGAATCAAATGGCGAAACCAATTTCATTTACCAAAAGAGATTTAGAAAAGAAAAAACAAGAAAAACGTTTAGCAAAACAACAAAAGAAAGAAGAAAGGAAGAATAGCGGCACATCATCTTTCGAAGATATGATAGCATACGTAGACGAAAACGGTGTAATAACCGACACTCCTCCTACTACAAATGAAAAGCCTCAGGAAATAGATATCAGCACTATCGAAGTTTCCACTCCACGTAAAACAGATGAACCTGTGATAACCGAATATGAAGGAAGAGTAGAATTCTTCAATACTTCCAAAGGATATGGCTTCATCAAAAACCTGAAAAATGCAGAGAAGTACTTTTTCCATGTAAGCGGTCTGCAAGACGAGGTAACAGACGGAAATTTAGTGACTTTCAAACTGGAACGCGGACCACGAGGAATGAATGCCGTAGAAATCAAACACAAGAAATAACCCCGACAGCTGTATATGTTTTTACAACCTTTTTATATTTTTCATCCAAAAAGATAGTATCTTTGCAGTGATGGAAAAATTTGAAGTACATATATTAGGCTGTGGTTCGGCATTACCAACAACAAGACACTTTGCTTCTTCGCAAGTCGTGAATATCCGTGAAAAGTTATTTATGATAGATTGCGGAGAAGGAGCACAGTTACAATTACGTCGCTCTAAATTGAAGTTTACGCGTCTCAACCATATATTTATATCTCATCTGCACGGTGACCATTGCTTCGGACTGATGGGACTTATCTCTACGTTCGGACTGGTGGGGCGCACGGCTACACTGCATATACATTGCCATGCCGACCTCGAACGGATACTCACGCCTCAACTGGAATATTTCTGCAAAGGAATGGCATACAACGTGGAATTCCATCTGATTAACCCCACAAAAGCCGAAGTCGTTTATGAAGACCGTTCCGTAACGGTCAGCAGTATCCCGCTGCGTCATCGCATTCCTACCTGCGGATTCCTTTTTGCGGAAAAACCGACACCCAACCATATCATCAGGGATATGATTGATTTTTATAAAGTTCCCGTATTCGAACTTAACCGTATCAAAAACGGAGAAGATTATGTGTTGCCGGACGGTACTGTTATCCCTAACAACCGTCTGACTACTCCGCCTGCTCCGCCCCGCAGCTATGCCTATTGTTCGGATACTATTTTCCATCGCCCTATCATAGAGCAAATAAAAGGGGTGAATTTACTTTTTCACGAAGCAACCTTTGCACAATGTGATGCCCAACGCGCCAAAGAGACATTTCACACTACTGCCATGCAAGCCGGTGAAATAGCTCGCGACGCAGATGTAAAACAGTTACTCATCGGACATTTTTCCGCCCGTTATGAAGATGAAAACATTCTATTGCAGGAAGCAAGAAGTGTATTTCCCAATACACTTCTTGCTAAAGAGAACCTGAAGGTTACACTATAAAGAAAACACAAAACCGGTTCATGGATACCTATAATGAAAAAGAAATAATAGCATTATTGCAAGATCCCAAACGACAAAGGGAAGCATTCGAATGCATCGTGAAACAGTATAGCGAGCAGCTATACTGGCAGATTCGCCGCATGGTGCTTTCGCACGATGATGCCAATGACCTGTTACAGAATACATTTATCAAAGCCTGGATAAATATTGACTACTTCCGTGCCGAAGCTAAAATGTCTACGTGGCTCTATCGCATCGCCTTAAATGAATGCCTTACCTTCCTGAACAAACAACGTGCAAATAACCAATTATCCATCGATGAAGCCGATGCCGAAATGGTGAATAAACTGGAAGGAGACAGTTATTTCAGTGGAGACGAAACCCAAAGACTATTCCAAAAAGCATTGCATACACTACCCGACAAACAACGAATAGTCTTCAACCTGAAATACTTTCAGGAAATGAAGTATGAAGAAATTTCCGAGATATTGGGTACAAGTGTAGGAGCTCTGAAAGCTTCCTATCACCATGCAGTGAAAAAAATAGAGAGTTTTTTAAAAGAATGCTTTTAAACCTTTTCAAATTAAAAGCATCTAAAAGACAGAAAGGAGAGTGAATTATGAAAGAAGAAGATGAATTGCTGAGGAGGTGCGGGACCAAGAATCCGTTTACAGTACCCGAAGGTTATTTCGAAAACTTCTCTAAAGAACTAATGGAAAAACTGCCGGAAAAGGAAATCTCCCTTTCCGAACCTGTCATCACTACATGGCAACGTGTGAAACCATGGATATATATGACAGCCATGTTCTGCGGACTCATGTTGAGCGTCAGAGTTTTTGTCGGACGACCTAAACAAGATACACCTATATTTACAGCAGCGGAAGCGGCCGAGTTTTCTGACGAATATATAGAAACTATCATGGAGCATTCTATGATGGATGACTACACACTTTATCAATATCTGACAGAGGCCGATACTGAAACATACAATTAAAACTTTAGTCGAAATGATACAAAAACTGACTACTCTACTATTTATTTTATGCCTCACCCTATCTGTGCAGGCACAAAAGAAACCGGGATTTTCTAAAGAAGAATTTAGAGCCAAACAAGAGGCATACCTCACTCAAAAGGCAGAACTGACAGCAGAAGAAGCCGGTAAGTTCTTCCCTATTTATTTTGAATTGCAAGATCGTAAAAAAGCTATCAATGACAAAGCCTGGCAAAAAGCACGTAAAGGAAAAAACCCCAATACCACCGATGCTGAATACGAAGAAATTGTGGATGAAATCGCTCATGCCCGTTTGGAGTCTGACAAACTGGACATCGAATATTTAAATCGTTTCAAAAAGATTCTCTCTCCCAAGAAACTATTCAAACTGCAACGAGCGGAGATCAAGTTTCATCGTGACTTGCTGAAGATTATGCATCAGCCCAATAAACCTGACGCTCATAAAAAATAAAAAGGCAACAATATAAAGAATAGAAAAATGTGTCAAAAGTGAGTTCCGAAAAAACCGACTTTACTTTTGACACATTTATTTTTTATTTCTTAGTCAGGTATTTCTTGCTCAACCATTTTCTTACCGGTTCGTCATACAGTTTAAGACAAGCGTAAGCCAGCAACACATTCCATGCACATACACACACAGCTACCTCCCAAGTTTCACCCAATGTGAAATATTCATTCTTGATGAGCCAAGCATAAAACAGATACATAAACGGATAATGGATGATATAAAGTGGGAAAGAAATATCACCAAGGAACTTGCAGATACGGGTGGATGTTTTATCTGTAGTGCTGCCCGATGCTCCCAACCATACCAACGCCGGAAAAACGAAGATAATGCAGAACATCTCGAACACACCGTTCATAAGTATCGGCTCCGAACCTTCCACGAAAGGAATATGAAACAAAATCAGCAACACAATCGAACATATCCAGAAAGCTCCTCTAATTTTCACCGGTTTAAAACAACGCGACAACAACATACCCATAGAAAAAGGAAACAACATACGCAGCAATCCGCCCACGAAATTGACTCCGTCCAATGTCCAACCTACACCGATACTTCCATAACCGGCGGCATCAGAACAAGCAAACATTGTCAATGCGATACCCAATATCACGACCATTACCGTCAATGCCTTGGTAGAAAACTTATGAATAAACAATGCGTAGAAGATATTCCCGATATACTCGAAAAACAAAGACCATGCCGGACCGTTAAGCGGGAACATCTCGCCATTTCCACGCACCTCATATCCTGCACCGGGCACAGCAGGAATAAAAAACATGGCACACAAAAGAGCCACCATTACTAAAGAAGTAGCTACATGACTTCCGTCCCACTGCACACTGCCCTGAATGAAAAAAGTAATTGCCCCCAACACTGCCCCCAATACTACCATAGGATGCAGACGCACCAGACGGCGCTTGAAGAAATTCTTCACCGTGAGTGTCTTTCCCCAACGGTCATCATACGCATAGCCAATGACAAACCCCGATAGAATAAAGAAAAAATCCACAGCCAGATAACCGTGATTGATTGTCTCTATAGAGGTTCCTCCGGCAAAAGCATAACCTTCGAACACATGATACCATACTACTAATAAAGCCGCAACGCCTCGCAACCCATCCAATAAGTCATAATGAGGCTTCGAATCTGCAAATGACGCAGAAGAAGAGATTTTTTGCATAATAAAACCAAATGTTAAATAAGTATTTTCTAATTAAAGGTTGTTTTTTATGTTGCAAAGCTATGCTTTTTTAGGATTAAAAAAATTGTTCTGAGACAAATTAGCCTATATATCGTATCAATCAGTGATATTTTCCATATATTCCCGATGAATAATGATGGAATTCTGCACATGGACGAAAAGATACCGCACATACACGCCACTATCGTACCGATAGTGACCGGAGAGCGCAGGAAAGCCAAAAAAGAAGAACAGAACGGGAAAAAGAAATACCGCAAGAAGAGCACGCAGGACGTGCGGCTGTGTGCTGACGATGTCATGGCAAGGCACAAACTGAAACACCATCAGGACACCTACGCACAAGCCATGGGCAAATATGGCTTGCAAAGAGGAATAGACGGTTCACTGGCAAAACACATCTCCACCATGCAATACTACAAGGAGCTGATAGAGCAACAAGACAGTCTGCAGGAGAACATAGAAACCCTGCTGGGACTGGAAGAGGAATCGCAAAAGAGGTTGAAGCAAGTCTAGGGAGAAATCAACACGCAGAAGATGAAGAATGCGGCGGTAAACGCCACCACAGCCATAGCAGACGGGGTGAGTTCTCTTTTGGGCGGCAGCAAGGTTAAGAGGTTGGAAGCGGAGAACGAAAATTTGAGACAGGACATAGCCAATCGTCCAGACCGAACGCAGAAAGAAGAAGTCGGAAAAACTGGTGAAGAAGAACTACCGCAAGAAGCCGAGCGGTGCAGCACGGCTGTCAGCCAATGACATCATGACCCGGCATAAGCTGAAAGCCTATCAGGACGGGTATGCACTGGCTATGGCAAAATACGGATTGAAACGTGGCATTGTCGGCTCGGAAGCCCGGCATACCACCACCGCCCAATACTACCGTGACCTGCTGAACCAGACAGAGGACATACAGGAAAATATCGGTCTGCTGCTTGCCGAAAAGGAACGGGCGGAAAGCGAGCTGGCTAAAATCAAAAGTGAAGCCAGAACCGAGCAACTGAAAAACAAGGCTACGGATGCCATGACAGCCATTGCCAGCGGGGTCGGTTCTCTTTTCGGCAGCGGTAAGCTGAAGGAGCTGGAACAAGCCAACGGAAAACTACAGGGTAAGATAGACAAACGTGACAATCAAATCCGTCTGCTGAACGAGCACATGAGGATGCAGGAAGAGCGTCATAGCACAGAGAAACACTGCCAGCAGGAGATACACCGACAGGAGCTGAACATGAAGATGAAGAAAATAGAAGAGCTGAACGAAATCATCGGCAAAGCGTTCAAATAGTTCCCCATTATGAGAGAAATGCTGCAAATGGAGAAGTTCTGCAAGTCGGCTGGATTTACGCAGGAGATGATAGACGTGCTTTTGGCTAAAAGGAAGCCCATCGTTTGCAGTGGCAAGCTGTACTCCACACAGTATAGGCAGTCATTTCAAATAAAGGATGCGGTCTGCAAGATTGAGGACGATTTGACTGAGGAACACAAGTTGGTGCTGACCATAAACCGACAGCCCATAGTACAATGGTTTAAGGAACAATGGGAAAAGTTACAGCAGAATCTGCGTAACTCGGTGCAGAGAGAACAAAAAAACAGAGGATTCAAATTATAAATTCGTTCAACATAAAGCAAAATCTCGATTAAATGACTAATTTTACATTTGTGTAGAATCATCTACCCAAGAATAGAAATCAAAGAAACGGTATGTTCATCTGGTTGCTTAGGATGAAGCATAATTGGCTCACGTTTCTCATCATCCATTTAGCCACTCAAATGGGGCCAATAGAGTATATGATACGAATATGAATAAATTGTTCATGCCTTTTATGGCGATTATCTGCCTGCTCCTGACAGCTTGCGACAAGGATGAAGTTTCGCCAGCCAATTCCATGAAGTGGTCGTATGAAATCCTTACGCCCGCAAACGTCAAATTTTTAAAATCCACTGCAGAGGTTTCCCCTGCCTATTTTTTTGAGACGAATGGCAAGGGAGGTGATATGGTAATGACTTGCGAGAATTTTGACGTACTTAACCCCATATCAGCTGATTCTTACGCATACGATTGTGGATGGGCCACCCTCAAGGTAGAAGGCAATCAGGTGAAAATTCATTTTCCTCCATCGACTTCTGACGAGGTTGCACACGAAGAGATTCAGATTTCAGCCAATGATGGGGAAAGAAAAGCTTATACGCTTATCTGTTTATCCAGAGCTATTAACAATGATGGACCAACAGACCCCCAACCGGAGGAGTTGCCCGAAGAAGTGAAGTTCAAAATGATTATGGCAGAATATACTCCCTTTATGAGAATTGAAAGTCCGCTGCCGGCACCTCTCGATTTGATTACCTTCCGAATCACGGATATAAACGGTGAATATTCACCCATAGACATCCCTGAGTTCACACACTATTATGATTCTATTGTGTGGAGCGCAGATGATTTTCCTCACACATTCAAAGTGGCTGAAAACAAAGTTTCTGCAGAAAGCGCTGAAACACATATCACTACACAATGGAGTTCGCACTTCTTCAAGAGCGGTACGGTAAAGAGCCATCTGAAAGGCTACCGCGATGGAAAAGTGGAATATGAAACTTCGCATCGCATCACGCTTTATGACCGCGATTTTTTGGGACTTGAATGGGGCGCAATTAATCTACAGAAGCCTACGAATCTGACGGCCTATTGTCTGTTGGATCGAAATTATGAGTACAAGTTGTATGACATTGTTGCCAAGGGCTATAATCCTTATTCTCGATTTGTCCCAGTAAACCATAAATTGCTGCCGGATGCAGACTTTCTGCCGACAACTAAAAAGGCAGTCATGATACTGATGGAAAACAGTCTTGGTACTGGAGAAAATGCCAACGGCAAAGAAAGTCTATTCAAATGTCTGCCTGAAAAAGGTGTAGTGGCTGAAAGGTATTGGGAAAACGAAACCACCCGCATGCTGATGTTGCATCGGCTTCCTGATGAGGAGGGATTGGCAGAAGAAAGCTATTATTTGCATATCGAACCTAAATAAGTATTTATGAATAGAGTAATTATCACATTCCTATTTTTTATCGGAATAGCCGTATCATCTTGCACAACCTCTAAAAGCGTTGTGTCGCAAAATGCAGATTTGTCTAAATATGAATATGCCTCAATCATCAACAATGACACCTATCACATTCCTGCTCAACTGATGGAATACGAAATACAGTTGTTTGATGCAGTAGAAGGCTCTCGTCTTACGTTGGTCAGTGATATGCGTATAAATGAGCTGACTGCAACACAACAGTCAAAACTGCTTATGGTAAAATATGGGGTAGATATTTTAGAAGAAGAATCCATTGTAACTGTGAATTTCATAGATTTCCTCACGGGTCGCCCGATAGCTTCATGTCGTGGTGCATACAGTACATTAGGATTGAGCGTATCTGCAGACATTAGAGGTGCTATAAAACGTGTTGCCAAACAAATTGAAGCCACATTTCCTAAGTAATGCAATGCCACTTAAATAACTAAAGGTTGCCTATCTAATGCATTCGCATGTACATAGGCAACCTTTGATGTATCTTTTTATTTTAAGAAAAAATAGTATCTTGTTTAATAAACCCCAGCAAAAATCATTTCTTAAATAACACAAAAACACCCAGCTTTACATTATTGGGTGTAAAACTGGGTGTTTGTTTTGCAATTTGCTGATTTTCAGCGTTTATTGCGGAGAGACAGGGATTCGAACCCCGGGTACCTCGCAGTACAACGGTTTTCAAGACCGCCGCAATCGACCACTCTGCCACCTCTCCAAAACTCCTTTAAGAAGTACTTTCTTCCTGAAAGCGGTGCAAAGGTACGCTTTTATTTTAAAACTGCAAATAGTTAGGTACTTTTTTTGCCAGAAAAATTTCAAATCGTATTTTTGCATTCAAATAACTAACGTAAGCAAGAAGGAACTTAAACATGATATATCCTCAGAACTTTGAGCAAAAAATAGGATTCGATTCTATCCGCCATTTATTAAAAGGAAAATGCCTCAGCACCTTGGGAGAAGAACGCGTGGACGAAATGGCTTTCTCTGAAAAATATGAAGAGATAAACGAACGACTGGAACAGGTAATGGAATTTATTCGCATTATTCAAGAAGAAGATGAATTTCCTGACCAATATTTCTTTGATGTACGTCCGTCTCTGAAACGTATCCGTATAGAGGGTATGTATCTGGATGAACAGGAATTATTCGATTTGCGCCGTTCATTGGAAACAATACGAGATATCGTACGTTTTTTGACCCGGACTACTGAGGATGAAGAGATGGAAGAAAGTACATCCCCCTATCCCGCTTTAAAAAGATTGGCAGGAGACATTATCGTGTTTCCACAACTTATCACACGCATCAATAATATTCTTGATAAATTCGGAAAGATAAAAGACAATGCCTCCAGTGAATTGTTGCGCATTCGCCGCGAACTGACATCTACCACAGGAAGCATCTCACGCAGCCTGAATGCCATTTTACGAAATGCCCAATCTGAAGGATATGTAGATAAAGACGTTACACCCACCATGCGTGACGGCCGATTGGTTATTCCTGTTGCTCCCGGTCTGAAAAGAAAAATAAAAGGTATTGTACATGATGAATCGTCTACCGGAAAAACCGTATTTATCGAACCGGCAGAAGTGGTGGAAGCCAATAACCGCATCCGCGAGCTGGAAGGTGAAGAACGCCGCGAGATTATCCGCATCCTGACAGATTTTTCAATTACAGTACGCCCTCAAGTTCCTGCCATTTTACAGTCATACGAGTTTTTAGCCGAAATCGACTTTATTCGTGCCAAGGCACAATTTGCCATACAGACCAACGCCATAAAACCTTCATTGGAAAACAAGCAGGTTTTAGATTGGAGAACAGCCATACATCCTTTGCTTCAACTCTCACTGGCAAAACATAACAAGAAAGTAGTACCGCTCGATATTGAACTGAACTATAAACAGCGAATTCTTATTATCTCCGGACCTAATGCAGGGGGCAAATCTGTCTGTCTGAAAACGGTGGGCTTGCTACAATATATGGTGCAATGCGGAATGCCGGTTCCCATGCATGAACGCAGTCACATCGGAATCTTCAGCAATATCTTTATAGACATAGGTGACGAGCAATCCATTGAAGACGATCTGAGTACTTACTCTTCTCATCTCACCAATATGAAGATAATGATGAAAAGCTGCAACGAACGAAGCCTTATCCTTATCGATGAATTCGGTGGCGGAACAGAGCCTCAGATTGGTGGTGCCATAGCCGAAGCTGTATTGAAGCGTTTCAACGAGAAAGGTACATTTGGCGTTATTACCACTCACTATCAAAACCTGAAACATTTTGCCGAAGATCATGAAGGAGTAGTGAATGGGGCCATGCTTTATGACCGACATCTGATGCAAGCACTCTTCCAACTGCAAATAGGAAATCCGGGAAGTTCATTTGCTGTAGAAATTGCACGTAAAATCGGATTGCCCGAAGAGGTGATAGAGGAAGCATCAGAAATAGTAGGCAGTGAATATATTAATGCAGACAAATATTTGCAAGATATCGTACGCGACAAGCGCTACTGGGAAACTAAACGCCAGAACATTCGCAAACGCGAAAAACAAATGGAGGAAACTATCAGTAAATATGAGACAGAAATTCAAGAACTGGAAAAAAGCAGGAAAGAAATCTTGAGAAAAGCCAAAGAAGACGCCGAGCGCCTGCTTCAAGAGTCGAATGCACGTATAGAAAATACAATTCGTACTATCAAAGAGGCTCAGGCTGAAAAAGAAAAAACACGACTGGCACGACAAGAATTGTCTGACTTTAAAGAAACAATAGAAGATATCGAAAAAGCAGACAAAGAAGACAAAATAGCCCGTAAAATGGAGAAACTGCGTGAAAAACAGGAAAGAAAGAAAGACAAGAAAAACAAAGAATACTCTCAAGCTGCAACTACCACCCAGCCGAACATGCCCAAAGTACAACCGATAGAGGTAGGTACGTCAGTTAAACTGAAAGGACAATCGAGTATCGGTGAAGTATTGGAGATAAACGGCAAAAATGCAACAGTCATGTTTGGCATGATAAAAACAACAGTCAAAATTGACAGGTTGGAACGAAGCAATATCTCTCCATCCGCTGCACAAAAATCGACTGCCAAAAGCACTTTTGTAGGTAGTGAGACACAAGACCGCGTATATGAAAAGAAACTAAACTTTAAACAAGATATCGATGTACGAGGCATGCGCGGAGATGAAGCAATTCAGGCAGTTACTTATTTCATAGACGATGCTATCCTATTAGGAATGAGTCGTGTGCGCATATTACATGGAACAGGAACCGGTATTCTTCGTACCTTGATTCGTAACTATTTGTCAACAGTTTCGGGCATAGCCCACTATCAGGATGAACATGTCCAGTTTGGCGGAGCAGGTATTACAGTTGTCGATTTAGAGTAATATTTTACGGCCATCATTATACCGGTAAGAATATATTTCACAAACAATCGAAACAACTTCCATTAACCGTTTCGATTGTTTTTATCTTCTTCTTACCTTTTTTCTCCTTTAATTTTATATCTTTGTTTCCGAAAATATTAACCTTTATAAAACAAAATGAAATCAATCCGAGAACTCTATCGCATAGGTACCGGTCCTTCCAGTAGTCACACAATGGGACCGCGCAAGGCTGCTGAAATATTTCTGGAAAAACATCCTGAAGCAAAAGCCTTTCAAGTAACATTATATGGAAGTCTTGCAGCCACCGGCAAAGGTCACATGACCGATGTAGCCATCCTCGATACACTGCAACCGCATGCCCCCGTCGAATTAATATGGAAAGCACATATCTTCTTTCCCTTTCATCCCAATGGAATGACATTCAAGTCATTGAATGAAAATGGAAAAGTCACAGACGAATGGACTGTGTTCAGTGTGGGAGGCGGTGCACTGGCAGAAGAAGGACATGACAAAGGTGCTACCCCCGACATATACAACATGAGCAGAATGAGTGAAATTCTGTATTGGTGCGAACGTACCGGTCGCAATTACTGGGAATATGTTCAGCAATGTGAAGACGAAGATATTTGGGACTATCTGGCTGAAGTATGGAAAACCATGAAAGAATCCATCGAACGCGGCTTGGACCAGGAAGGAGTATTACCCGGTCCGCTGAACTTACGCAGAAAGGCTTCTACCTATTATATTAAAGCTAAAGGCTACAAAGATAATTTGCGCTCACGCGGACTGGTTTTTTCTTATGCACTGGCTGTGAGCGAAGAAAACGCTTCGGGCGGAAAGATTGTAACCGCTCCCACTTGTGGTTCCTGCGGAGTGGTTCCGGCAGTACTTTATCACTTACAGAAAAGCCGTGACTTTAGCGATACCCGCATTCTGAGAGCACTTGCCACAGCAGGATTAATAGGAAATATCGTAAAGCACAACGCATCTATTTCAGGAGCCGAAGCAGGTTGTCAGGCAGAAGTAGGAGTTGCATGCTCCATGGCATCTGCTGCTGCCAGCCAATTGTTTGGCGGAAGTCCTGCACAAATAGAATATGCTGCCGAGATGGGATTGGAGCATCACCTTGGCATGACTTGTGACCCCGTATGCGGATTGGTACAGATTCCGTGTATCGAACGCAATGCTTATGCTGCCGCACGTGCATTGGATGCCAATATTTATTCGGCGTTTACCGATGGTAACCACCGTGTCTCATTCGATAAAGTGGTAGAAGTGATGAAACAAACAGGACACGACCTTCCTTCTCTTTACAAAGAAACCAGCGAAGGCGGTTTGGCAAAAGACTATCAACAGATGGAATAATACTAATAATGGGCGGATAATTTATCCGCCCATTATTAGTATTATTCCTGTTCTTCTCCCCACAAGTCTACATCACTTGGCGCTTTCCATACCGCCCACGCAATACATCCTCCTATCAGGATAAGAAACAATATTATATATAGCCATATCATAATCTCATTTTATTTATCTGTTATAATCGAAGCAAAGTTATATAAAATTTCCTAACCACATCAATAATCGCTTGGAATAAATGTGATTGATATACAATATACTCAGTTCTCCTTTTTAACTATTGTAATCCATGAATGACGGGCTACACAAAAAGTCAGTGCATAATGCTGTCTCACCAAACGTACTTTTCCAGCTTGTTCTCTTACGAAAATTCCCATTTTATTCATAGTTTCTTTATTATTAAAAGATAGAATTTACTATATCTAATCGGAATTACGCACACGTTAATATGGCATATTATACTTTACGAATAACAAGACAAAAATAATCAGTCACTTAACTTCAAAAATCCTCCAAACTGATCGAAGTCCACTTCCAGTCCATTCTCCAAAGTGAGCTCGTAGCCTTTACGGTCACGTTCTATCTTGATAATCTTATGACCGCCATAATTTTTCTGCATATATTTGACTATCGTATTAGGAATGAATATGGCAGGTACAGCCTTGTTCTTACAATCTATTTCAATCCACTCTCCCTTTGAGTTGAACTCCAGCTCAATACCGTCGGACATCTTTACATCATAAGAAGTGGAAAGAAATAAATCTTTTTCAATCTTGATATACTCCACTTTAGCTTGCGGAAAATGCTTGTTAATCATCTCACGGGCAGCAACGGGAAGTTTATTCACGTCACGGGTCACTTTGTCACCGGCCTGACTGAACTGCACAAAACATAACAGCAGGGCAAATAAGGCAAAAATCTTTTTCATAATCTTACTTATTTTTAGTTTGTAATGTAACTCACACAACAACCTAATGCATGAAAAGATTAAATGCCTTCTTTTTATTTTCTTATTTTAGAATTAATTAATGCCGTTACCTTGCAATGACGGCAAATCTCCCATGTCTTCATCTCTCTCCATGGTCATTTTTCCATCGGGAGTAATAATGATAGAGAAAGGAATATATAAATCGGTCATTGGAATACTGACACTGGCAGCCAAAATGATATTCTTGGAATTTGAAGTTTTTTCATCATCAAATACCATTCCTTCGAGGATGGAATGTGTCAGATAACGGTCAGGAATAAGGGAAGCAAAATTTTGTTTGGTAAAAGTCTTTGAAAAAAGAGTTGTCCCATTCTCGCGGGCAATCTTGAGCACAATGCGATTGTCGGTAAAAATACCGGCATCACTCTTCACCTTTTTCAGAGAATCACTGGGCGAACGGTCAATAAACAGCCGATATTTCTTTCCATTGCAAACAATATCCTGATTGGTGCGCGAAACCTGCATGCGCTGCACACCTGTCACACGGTCTACGCTGTCTATTTGAAAAATATGTTGGTCTGAATCGCCCGAAGCATCTTTCTTGCTTCCACAACCGGTTGCCATGCATAGCACAACAACAAATATGAAATATAGCTGTTTCATTTAACTCTCACTTTTATGATGACAAAGTAACAAAAAGGAACGGACACAAACAAATAAACACCCATAAAAAGCGAAAACCGGGCAATGTCACATTGGCCGGCTTTCAGAGAAAACTAAAAACTAAACTAAATTATTATATTGATAAGACTTCGGAAAAAGGAAAAGGTTTAATGAAGAGAATAAAAAATCAAAAAAAATCCTTGCATTACAATGCTTTCCAGAAATCCATAAAGTCTTTATATTTTCCGTAACATACCAGCCGGTCTTCTTCTTCCAGCAGATAATCTTCTTCAAATTTATTTTCCACTGCGTGCTCCATAATAGAAATGCCCAAACTGTTGAATACCTGTTTTCCTTTTACCAGTGCGATAATCTTGATATTAAATTCTTTCTCCAGTGACAAATCACTCACCTTATATCCCACAAAAGAACCGGGCAATTTAAACTTCATCACATAATGTTCTTCATCTATCTCAAAAGATTCCACATTAACATGCAAATCTAATAATTGCACCAAACTGCGCGCTGCTTCCTCTTCGGGCGTAAGAATACTATCAAGATTAAAAGCTTCCAGTACCGTTTTGTGCACCTCATCCACCGCACGCGCATAAATATGTTTCACTCCGTTTTTTTTCAATAATGCCACCACACGAATGGAAGCGCCAAAGTTCTCGCCAATGGCGACAATCACCACATCCACATCTTTCAGCGGTAATACCGAAAGTGACTGTTCGTCCGTGGCATCAATAATGAAAGAAGTGGCTATCTTATCTTTCAAAACATCCACCCGGCGCTCGTTTGTATCCACGCCTATCACTTCATGTCCCAATGCAGAAAGTTCTTCTGCCAATACGCTGCCGTAATTTCCTAAACCTATGATAATGTATTTCATGTCGTTAGTTGATTATAATGTTATCACTCGGATATCTATATTTGGTTATTTTCTTCTGTTTGATGATGCTCGACATCAAGGTGAGCACACCCACTCGCCCCACAAACATCAGAATAATGATTATCAATTTACTGTCACTTCCCAATGTGGGAGTCAGATCGAGGCTCGAACCAACCGTACTCAATGCCGATGTACATTCAAACACCAATGCCATGATAGAAGCTTGCGGTTCCAACAGACTCAGACTGAATATACCCGCAAAAACAACGAGCAGATAGAGAATGAGCGTAGCATTGGAACGACGGATAGAATCGTGAGACAACTCGCGATTGAATATCGTAACTTTGTCCGCCCCTATCAGGATGGCACGCAAATTGAGCATTACCACGGCAAAAACATTTACTTTCACACCACCTGCCGTAGACTGTGTGCCACCGCCAATCATCATCAATATCACCATCAGCAACAAGGTCTGCATGCTGAATGTGGTCATCCCTACACTCGAAAAGCCCGCGGTGCGGGGGCATGTGGCATTGAAAAATGCCTGTACCCACTTATCCGTGGGCGACATGCCTGCAAAAGCATTGTTCCATTCGAGCACAACGATGACCACCGTCCCCACTATCAGCAAAATTGCAGTCATGATAAGCACGATACGAGTATTCAGATTATAAAGATGTATCTTGCGTCGCATGCGTTTGTTCCCTTTGATGTAATGGTGCCAAATGCGCTTCACTTCGTATGTAACTGTTTCATACAAGTTCACTAATATAGGAAAGCCGATGCCGCCAAGAATGATGAGAAACGAAATAGTTATATAAATCGTATTGTGCCCATGCATTACCATTTCATTGCCTAAATTACCCGGTAACGTAGAGAACCCCGCATTGCAAAAAGCGGAAATGGAATGAAAAGCAGAAAAAGCCAGTTCCTCTCTGACAGTCATATCCATCGTACCATGTATACCAAGAAAAATAATACCCATCCCGGCAGCTTCTATCGCCAACGTAAAACCTAATATATATAATAAGGTGGAGAGCAGGGAGCTGAGGGATTGCGAACTAACCATGTCGCGCACCACCAACTGATTGTAAAGCGATGTATTCCCCATAAAAAACATGGCAAAAAAGCTAGTCAGTGTCATCACTCCCAATCCACCTATCTGTATAAGCATGATGATGATAAACAACCCTTCGGGAGTAAAAGTGGAAGAGACGTCTACCGAAACCAATCCCGTGACACAAGTGGCACTTGTGGCTGTGAACAATGCATCAATAAAGGATATACCGTGATAAGTAGCACGCGGAAGCATCAGTAGAGCCGCTCCTATGAGTATAAATATCAGGAAACTGGACGCAAAAATAAGTGAAGGATTGGTGCGCCTGCCCAACAATCTGACAATTCCATTGGAGAGCTGCAACAAAGAGAGCAGAGTGAGCAATATCACATGGTAAAGCCTGCTGTTGAAAAAAGCCCAAAAAGTATGAATACCACCCTGTATCTCCGGTTCATGAAACACCACCGGGATAAGAGTGAGGTAAAGCATAACACTCAACAGCCACGCCAGCCCCCGATATTTACGCCGAGTGTCGGAGTAATTCAACAACAAATGTAAAGTGGTATCTACCAGAAAAACAACCCATACAATATGATACAAGCGATTGATTACTCCTATCTCCTGAAACGAAATAAGAAAACCGTGTTCATATACCAATGTCATGATAAGAAGAGCAGACATCACATAAGTAATGATATCCATCCATTTCAATAATTGTTCGATATATGGCCTTACCAGTTTCTTACGATAAATGAAAAGTTTATGTAAACGCTCCATGTCGATTTATTTTGTATCTACAAATAATTCACTCCCGTTTTAATCTCGAAAGCAAACTTAATCAAAAATTCAATATCTCTTTTAACTATAACAACAAATAACTTCTTGTTTTTCTTTTGGCTACAAATAAAAAAAAGAAGCCGTTTTATTAGTAGGCAATTCTTTTTTTACGTAATTTTGACCCCAAAACTATTAATTTGAAATGCTATGAGTACAAAACAGAAACGTTTTATCTTGCCGGAGGACGAAATTCCTAAATACTGGTACAACATACAGGCTGACATGAAGACTAAGCCCATGCCACCTCTGAATCCCAAAACCAAAGAAGCCCTGAAACCCGAAGACCTCTTTCCTATCTTTGCCAAAGAACTTTGCCGACAGGAACTGAACCAAACCGATGCATGGATTGAAATTCCCGAAGCTGTACGCGAAATGTATAAATATTATCGCAGTACACCCTTGGTACGTGCTTACGGATTGGAACAGGCATTGGGTACTCCCGCACATATCTATTTCAAGAATGAAAGTGTGAGTCCCATCGGTTCGCACAAACTGAACTCGGCACTTGCACAAGCCTATTATTGCAAGGAAGAGGGTATCACCAATGTCACCACCGAAACCGGTGCAGGCCAATGGGGAGCCGCCCTCTCTTATGCCGCCAAAGTATTCGGATTGGAAGCTGCTGTCTATCAGGTAAAAATCAGCTATAATCAAAAGCCATACCGCCGCAGCATCATGCAAACATTCGGTGCCACGGTCACCGCTTCACCTTCTATGTCTACCCGCGCCGGTAAAGATATCATTACCCGCAACCCCAACTATCAGGGTTCACTGGGCACAGCCATTTCCGAAGCCATCGAGCTGGCCATGACCACTCCCAACTGTAAATATACACTCGGCTCCGTGCTGAGCCACGTGACGCTGCATCAAACCGTCATCGGTCTGGAAGCTGAAAAGCAAATGGAAATGGCAGGCGAATATCCCGATATGATTATCGGATGTTTTGGCGGCGGTTCCAATTTTGGCGGTATCTGTTTCCCATTCATGCGCCACACCATCCTCGAAGGAAAGAAAACCCGATACATTGCTGCAGAACCGGCTTCATGTCCGAAGCTGACCCGCGGTAAATTCCAATATGATTATGGTGATGAAGCCGGATATACTCCTTTGTTGCCGATGTTTACACTGGGTCATAACTTTGCTCCGGCCAACATTCATGCCGGTGGTCTTCGTTATCACGGTGCAGGTGTCATTGTATCGCAGTTATTAAAAGATAACTTAATGGAAGCCGTAGATATCCAGCAATTGGAGTCCTTCCGAGCAGGCTGTTTATTCGCACAAGCCGAAGGTATTATTCCGGCACCGGAGTCTTGCCACGCGATTGCCGCCGCAGTGCGCGAAGCCGAAAAATGCAAAGAAACAGGCGAGGAAAAAGTCATTCTGTTCAATCTTTCAGGTCACGGTCTGATTGATATGGCTTCATACGACCAATATCTGGCAGGTAATCTGATGAATTACGAATTGAAAGACGAAGATATCCAAAAGAATCTGGACGAGATAAAGAATATGTAATTATTATCGTTTTACCTGTTTTCGGGCGATCCCATGTGTCCGCTCGAAAACAGGTAAAGCCCTAGAAATTATATTGTGCACTCAGGTTGATTCGGTTCGCTTCGCGGCTCAGGTCATTGAAATCCTCACGCCATCCATGCAAATACTCCACCCCCACTTGAAAATTGTGAGTCACATTCCAAAATACGTTTGCCACCAGATATTGTCCTTTTTTATACTGGGTCTCGTTGAAGTGAGCATAGCAATCCTTGGTAAACAAACGTGACTGGCTATAAGAGGTGGAAGCAAAAACACGCTTCGAGAAGTTATATTGCAACCCCGCAAACCATCCACGCATGGGAAGCACCTGCATTCGTCCGGCCTCATCAGCCACCGGCACAATGTCCACGTTCAAGTTACTCATGTCATTCAGATATTGGGCAATGCCCTTACCGTATGTAAACTGTCCGTATGCACGGAAATTACCCAGCCCGGCCGTTGCCGATGCCTGAATGCCCCATCCGGTAATGGATTTCGCCTTGTTGCTGACCTCGTCTTCGTAAGTCATGCTACGCAAAATTCCGCCCACACGCACATGGCTGCCCTTTGTCCAAGAATATTGCACATAAGCAGGAATATCCGGCATGCGCTGTTTATTGATTCTTACATCCTTGGCAGGCGTACTGTCTACGGAAGGCATTTCCACACCCACGCCCACTTTCAGCCCCTTCATCAGATTGGCCTCGTAACGCAACTGGGTGGCACGATAGAAAGTCATGCCATCCGGTCCCTGGAAGTCGATGGTCGGAGGACAAGCCGCAAGGTCCATGAACAGCCCCGTGTCATAGCCCATCGTGAAGCCGAGGAAAGAAAGATAAGCGTTCTGAAGCTCGAAGGTCTTGCCACTGCCCCGGAAGTTACCCGCCGTATAGACAATGAAATTGCCCAAATGCTTGGTGCGCCCCACCAATTTAAGGAAGATGGTAGACGTGCCGGCGTCCATCTGGAACTGATTGCGCACTTGGGTACTCCCCGGTTGCGGAATTAGAGCAGGAATAAAATCGATATCATCCACCGTTCCGTCAAAATCATACTCCATGGTAGTCTTCAAATAACCGCCAATACCGAGAGCAAATTTACCCTGCCGGTCAGTGAGCAAGAAACGCGGAGCACGAGGGTCATGAAAATGCGGACGTTGTGTTTCGTTAAATACATCGATTAATTCTTGCTTTCCATTTTTATCCTTCGAGATAATAATTACCGGACCGGGCCCTTCAAGTTCAGGATAGTTGTCTTTTTGTTGCGCAGCAGCCGGTTCAGCCATCATTGCACCAATAGCAATACAAGTCATTGATTTTAAGATTGTTTTCATAAAAAATGAGTTTAGGTAAATAGTCAATTCAATGGAGTATGAACAAAAAGTTAGAAAAAAAGTTTGGGAAATATTTGGTAATTCAAAAAAAGTCACTACCTTTGCACTCGCAATCGAGAGAGAAATCATCGATACCAAGGATGGCCCCTTCGTCTATCGGTTAGGACGCAAGATTTTCATTCTTGAAAGGGGGGTTCGATTCCCCCAGGGGCTACCAGCTAAAACGAGCAATCAAAAAAAATGATTGCTCGTTTTAGTTTATCAGAGGGGGGGGGTGAAGTTCATCCCTCTTATATTCCAATACTCCATCCGGATATATATTGCAGCAATTGGCTTCTGGTCATTCCTGCCACTCTGATAAATTCCATCCTGTTTGCATACTCCAACCTCTGATTACCAAACCAAGAGTTCTGCATTCTGGGATGAAACAAATGCAGGAGTGGTCCTTGAGCCCGATAGATGGGTAAACCAAGTATCTCCATACGCTTGCAACGTTCCGCATCCTCCGGTCCCCAGCCATAGAAATGTTGATTTTCTCCGCCATACTTGATATAAACATTCTTATTGACCAAAAACGCACCTCCTACCGAGTTCGGTCCGTGAGCCAATACATATTCATATATCTTCTGACAGCATTCCTCCATGTTCATTTCCCGTTTCTTCAGCAGCAGACTGTCTTCCTGCGGAAGCATATAAAATCTTCCGTCGTATGGAAAACTCATGACCGCATTCCCTTTTCTTATGGCATCAACAGCTTCCAGTATTTGCTCTTTCGGAAGCAGCACATCGGTATCCCATATACCGATAATCGCTCCCTCAGCTTCCTGCATCAGCCGGTTCAGATATTTGGTTCTGTGGAAGACGGGGGAGGCATCCCTCACAAAAGTCTTGTGTATATGTTCATCGCTGATTTTCAATTCATAATGCGGATGTTCATCGGCCTCAAGAATTCTTATCTCCATCCGGATGGAATCTTTCAAAGCCATTAGCTGCTCTACTACCAGGTCCAGATTCTGTGCCCTTTCGGGCGAGTCCACACGGACGGGAATGACAAAGGAAACCTTCCGATTCGATTGCAATGCGGATAAAGAAAGTATATCGAAAGTTGTTTCGGGGCATATTCCTATTTGGTGTAAGGCTTCCACCTCCCCGACAGTCTGTTTGTCCAATACGCCCCCTTTACGGACATGACGCAAAATGCAGTCCAGGAAATAGAGGGTATATTGCCGGAGTGCAAGCCGGTAGGTCACTCTGTTTTCTGCACAGTGTCCGGTTATGCGCAACCGGAAGTAGCGCAGCCACCCTTGCCGGTCAATATCTTCATCCTCTGCAAAATGAAGTATCTTCCGAAAAGCCATATCGTCGATGCAGGAAAGAATTTCATCCTCATCGCCTTCCACCATCCTGTTTCTAAGCAAATAAATCAATCCGCAGCCCAACCCGAACAAGCCATTGTCCAGGCAAAAGGGCATCTGGTAGGATACATTCTCAAACTTATCATCCAACAGGGCATCCGCCCGCTCTTCCATCTCCTGATTTCCATATTTCCTTGCCAATGTGTAACAAGCGATGATACGGCCCATATTGTAATAGCAGATGTCGGCCTCGGTCACAGGTTCCTGACCGACTGAAATATTCTCATTGATGAAGCGTACCCGGTCACTTGGGGCTGCATCTTCAGTAAATAGTTTCAGAAACAGTTCTTCATCTTTCATAAGGCATAAACATTACATGTTGTGACTCCCATAAACTCTTATTTTAAATTCAGCAACCTGCTGAGCAGGCTTTTTTCCTTCGTGACGATGGATGCCGTTCCCGTCATGGTCTTTATCAAAGGCAGTTCTTTGCCATAGCGGGTGGTCAGTCCCTGCGGCAGTGCTATTTCCAGTACAAACCTTCCCTGTTCGTCGGGCACGGGGGAGACGGACTCCACCCTTCCCTCTATGGTTCCGAACTCCTGTTCGGGAAACGCCGGCAACCGGATAATGACCCGTTGCCCCGTCCGGACTTTCCCTATTCCCTCCATGGGCAGCAGGGCCTTGCCCACCGGAAGGGCTGCGTCGTGGGGGACAATGACAAACATGGTCTCTCCCGCCTCCACGTACTGGTTCCTTTTCCACAGCTGCATGAACGCCACCGTCCCATCCGCGGGGGCTGTCAGCAGATAGTTCTTCTCCCATTCGGCCACGGCGTTGAGCAGACCCGCCACGGTGTTGGCCACCTCTGTCTCATACGTCCTGCTTTCCTGCATGTGCTGAAGGTAGTTGTTCCAGGCCAGCAGGCAGGACGAATACGCCGCCTGCACACTTCCCAGCTCCGCTATCCGGTGGAAAAAGATCGTACCCACCTGCTCGGTGCGGCTTCCGCCCTGCTTCCATTCCTTCATCCGTTCCCGCAGCACAAACAGGTCTTCGGTGCGTGCCACGTTCTCTATCACTCCCAGCATGTCGCCCTTTCCGACAGGCTGGGAGTTGGCAGTATATAGCTGTTCTATCCTTCCCGCGCTCTGCGCCATGATGTAGGCGGGCGGGTTCTGCGTGGTGAGTGTGAACTCCGTCTCCACCGTGTCGGGATAGCTGAAGCAGGCGCTTCCTGCAAGGACGACGGCTATAATACCCAGCAGCACGACAATCCCATAGCGGAGGATGGCGGGCGGAATCCTGCCCATCACCTCCTGCACCTCCTCGCTGCGCAGTTCAATCTCCCTGTGCGTCCGTTCCTCTTCCATGCCTTCCTCCTTTCCTTAGTTTCCCAGTTCCAGCTGGTTCTTCACCAGCCGGTAGTACAGTCCCCGTTTCTCCGTCAGTTCCCGGTGCGTGCCCTCTTCGGCCACTTTCCCCTTGTCCAGCACCACAATCTTGTCCGCGTGGCGCACCGTGCCCCCCGCGGGGGCGATAGGGGGGGGGGGGCCCCCCCCCACCACTACGGTCTTTCCCCGGTAGAACTCGTGCAGGTGTTCCATTATCTCCTTCTCGTTGTTGGCATCCAGGGCGTTGGTCGCCTCGTCAAAGAAGAGGAATTCGGGATTCTTGTACACGGCCCTTGCTATCAGCAGCCTCTGTTTCTGCCCCTGGCTGAGCCCGTTCCCCTCCATGCCGATTCTGGTGTTGTAGCCCAGCGGGAGCGAGTCGATGAATTCCCTGATGTTCGCCACGCTCACGGCATGCCTCAGCCGTTCGATGTCCGGCTGTTCGGTGCCTACGGCAATGTTGTTCGCGATGGTATCGGAAAATATGAATCCGTCCTGCATCACCGCCCCGCTCTTTGCCCTCCACAGGTGCGGGTTTATCATTCCCAGCGGCGTCTCTCCCAGCCTGATGCTCCCCTTGCCGGGCGTGTAGAATCCCAGCATCAGCTTGACCAGCGTGGTCTTTCCGCTGCCGCTGGCACCCACGATGGCGGTCACCTTGTGCCGGGGGATGCTCAGGCACACGTCGTCCAGCACGTAATCCCTGTCCGCGCCGTCATAGCTGAAGGACACGTGGCTGAGCGTGATGTCCCTCTTTTCGGGCAGGGCGGAGAGCTTGGAGGCGATGTCCTGCTCCTCGTCCTTCTTCCCGTGTATCTCATTGAGCCTTTCGAGGCTTATCTTCGCATCCTGCAGCTGCTGTGCGAACCCGATGAACGACGTGACCGGGCCGTTGAGCTGCCCGATGATGTAGGTCAGCGACACCATCATGCCCAGGGTCATCTGTCCGTCCACCACCGCCTTGGCAGCGATGAAGGAGATGATGATGTTCGTGGTCCGGTTGAAGAAGACGGAGCCCGTCTGCTGCACCTGTCCCAGTGCCAGCCCCCGGATGCTGATTTTGAAGAGTTTCACCTGAATCCTTTCCCACTGCCATCTTTTCTGCTTCTCGCAGTTGTTCAGCTTTATCTCCTGCATGCCGGTCACCAGCTGTATCAGGCTGCTCTGTTCCCCGGCCGCCTGTGCAAACCGCCTGATGTCCAGCTCCCTCCTGTATTTCATGAACACGAGTACCCAGCACACATACAGCGTGTTCCCTGCCA